>ENA-OBIT01000405-OBIT01000405.1-metagenomes-genome-assembly--contig:-NODE-405-length-19181-cov-5.26085_pt1 | contig 19181 bp, 20 predicted proteins | sample MGYA00153386_OBIT01 | MGnify analysis MGYA00153386
ACAAGGATGGCGACCTCGACGCGCTGATCGCCAAGGGCGCCGACCTGATCTACGCGCGGACGCAGCCCTATCGGCACGCGGTGTATCTGAGTACCCAGCCGGACGGGCAAGTCGAACGGATGGCGGAACTCCAGCAGTTGACCGCCAATGAATCGGCGATGGAGCGCAAATGGGCTTATAACGGTCTGTCGGTTTCGCTTCGCATGGCTGGCGATTTCCGCGGCTCAATGGCGATGGCCAACAAGGCGCTGGCGATCGATCCGGAGATGATCCCGGCGGTCGGCAACCTCGGTAGCGCGCACGGTGCGCTTGGACACGATCAGCAATTGGTCGACTCGTACCGGCTGTGGCCGACGCTCAAGGTGACCAAGGAATATGACGCGCGGATCATCGCCGCGAACGATTGCCAACAACGCAGCCAAACGGGTCAGGCGATGCGCGATCCGGACATGCTCGACCAAGCGGCGAATTGCATGGAGGCGTCGGCATCGTCGGTGGCCAGTGGAGCTGGGCCGGCACGGGTCGATGCGGGGCTGATGCGCAACGATGCGCGACTGGCGCTGGGCTTCGACATGAAGGCCGATGGCCGGGTTAGCGCCGACGAAATTGCCTTTATGAAAGCCGTCTATCGATTGAATGGAGAGATCCTCCGCGGTCCGAGCCCCTCACTAGCCAAAGCGCTTGACGATTATCGTGAGGCGCGCGCCAAGCGCCTAGCCGACCCGACCTATGGGAAATATTATGCTGCCACCTTGCCGACGCAAAGCTGGCCATTCGAAGCGCAGGCCTTGGCCAAGCTCGGGCGCACCGACGAGGCGGCGGCGCTGATCGCGCGGACACCACTCGACTGCTATGAGTGCGTGCGGACGCGCGGGTTGGCGGCGGAGGCGAGGGGCGACCGACGCGGCGCGCAACTGTGGTACCTCGCGGCCGCGAAGCTCGGCCCGCGACTGCCCGCCGCGTTCGAAGATTGGGGGCGCTTGCTGGCCAGGGCGGGGCGCTATGCGTCCGCCGAAGTGAAATTGCGCGAGGCGGTGCGGCTGGCGCCCAACTGGGCCGATCCGCTCAAGCACTGGGGGGACATGCTCGCCGCCCAGGGCAAGCGCAGCGAGGCGCTGGCCAAATATGATGCCGCGTTGAAGCTGGCGCCGAACTGGGATGCGCTGCGGCAGGCACGGTCGCAACCGGCGCGCTGACAATTCGATAATATTCGAAACATTTCTTGACGGCGATCGACCTTGCTGACATTTCGACGATTATCGAAAGGTTGGAGTTTGGCGATGCATGCAAGTCAGGCAATCGACGCGCTCGGCGCGCTGGCGCAGGAGCATCGGCTGCAATTGTTCCGGTTGCTGGTCCAGGCCGGGGCCGAGGGGATGGCGGCGGGGGAACTGGCCCGCGCGATCGATATTCCCAATTCGTCTTTGTCATTCCACCTCGGCCACCTGCAACGCTCGGGCCTGATCGAGCAGCGCCGCGCCGGTCGCTCGCTGATCTACAGCGCCGACTATCGCGCGATGGACCGGCTGGTCGCTTACCTCATGGAAAATTGCTGCGGCGGCGTGGACTGCGCGCCGACCCACGTCCGCGACGGCCAAAAGGAAGACGCATGACCGATCGAACCTACAATGTCCTGTTCCTGTGCACCGGCAATTCGGCGCGCTCGATCCTGGCCGAAGCGATCCTCACCTGTGAAGGCGAGGGCCGTTTCCGCGCATTTTCGGCGGGTAGTTATCCCAAGGGAGAGGTCCACCCGGCGGCCTTGGCCCAGCTCGCCGAAATCGGAATTCCGACCGATGGCTATCGATCCAAGAGCTGGGATAAATTCGCCGTCGAGGGGGCACCCAAGCTCGATTTCGTGTTCACCGTTTGTGACAATGCGGCGGGCGAGACCTGCCCGATCTGGCCGGGACAGCCGATGACCGCGCATTGGGGGATCGAGGATCCCGCAGTGGTCGAGGGCGAGGGTCAGGCCCTGGCCTTTCGTACTGCCTATCTCGCGATGCAGCGGCGGATCCGCCTGTTCCTCGCGCTTCCGCTGGCAAGCATCGACGAGATGAGCCTGACGCACCGGTTGCGCGATATCGGAACCACCGCCGACCTGCCGACACATGCCGACTGAGGCGCCGCCGCTCGGGCGGCGACTGGCAGCCGAGGGGCTGGGCTCGTTCTTCCTGTTCGCCACGGTGGCGCTGATCGGCAATACCGCCGCAACCGGGGCGATGCTGTTCGTGCTGATCACCATGCTCGGGCCTATTTCGGGGGCGCAGATGAACCCAGCGGTGAGCCTGGTCGCGGCGTCACGCGGCGAGATGTCGTGGGGCGATGCCGCGGCGTATATCGCGGTGCAATTGCTGTTCGGGATCGCGGGCGCGCTTGCAGCGCATGCGATGTTCGACCTGCCGTTGCTCCAGCTGTCGGTGAAGGCGCGGAGCGGCGCTGGGCAGTGGCTGGCCGAGGCGATCGCCACCTTCGGGTTGGTGGTGACGATCTGGGGGACGGCCAAGGCGCGCCCCAAGGCGGTGCCGGCGAGCGTAGCGTTGTACATCACTGCGGCCTACTGGTTCACCTCCTCGACCAGCTTCGCCAACCCGGCGATCACGGTCGCGCGCAGCCTGACCGACAGCTTCTCGGGAATCGCCCCGCACGACGCACCGGGGTTCATTGTCGCGCAACTGATCGGGGCGGGGCTGGGGGCGCTGGTTGTGCGGGCGTTGTTTGATCATCAGGGTGACGAGGCGATGCCGCTGCGCTAGAGCGCGGATATGTCACTTTATGCTCGTTATGGCGCGCTCCTGAACGGGGTGCTGGATCAGCTTGTTGCCGAGGGTTCGTTGCCCGCCGGGATCGAGCGGAAAAATGTCGCGGTCGAGCCGCCGCGCGATGCGGCGCATGGCGATCTGGCGACCAATGCGGCGATGGTGCTGGCCAAGGCGGCGGGGACCAACCCGCGTGCGCTGGCGGCGCTGATCGAGTCCAAGCTTAAGGCATTGCCCGGCGTGACTGGGGTCGAGGTCGCCGGGCCGGGGTTCATCAATCTCAGGATCGACTCGGGGGTGTGGCGCGACGAGCTTCAGGCGGTGCTGGGCGCGGGCGCGAGCTATGGGCTGAGCAAGATCGGCGCGGGCGAGCGGGTCAATGTCGAATATGTCTCGGCCAACCCGACCGGGCCGATGCACATGGGCCATTGCCGCGGCGCGGTGGTCGGCGATGCGCTGGCCAATGTGCTGGCGGCGGCGGGGTTCGTCGTGACCCGCGAATATTATGTCAACGATGCCGGCAGCCAGGTCGATACGTTGGCGCGGTCGGCGCACTTGAGGTACCGCGAGGCGCTTGGCGAGGACATTGGCGAGATACCCGAGGGACTGTATCCGGGGGATTATCTGGTCCCGGTGGGCAAGGCGCTCGCCGCGGAATTTGGCGACAAATACGTCGCTGCGCCTGAGGGCGAGTGGCTGCAGCTGTTCAAGGCGAAAACCGTCGCGGCGATGATCGAGCTGATCAAGGCTGACCTGGCGTTGCTCGGGATCCACCATGATTTGTTCGCATCGGAGGCCGAGCTGGCGGCGGCGGGCGGCCCGGACCGGGCGATGGAAGCACTCAAGGCCAAGGGGCTAGTCTATCAGGGCGAGCTCGAGCGGCCCAAGAGCCTCGACGATCATGACGAGTGGGAGCCGGTCGAGCTGACCCTGTTCCGCTCCTCGCAATTCGGCGACGACCAGGACCGGCCGCTGAAGAAATCGGACGGCACCTGGACCTATTTCGGCGGCGATGCGGCTTATCATCTGCAGAAAGCGGAGAAGGCCGACCATCTGGTCAACATCTGGGGCGCCGACCATGCCGGGACGGTCAAGCGGATCCAGGCGGCGGTGACCGCGTTGACGGACGGGCGGGTCGATCTCGACGTCAAGATCATCCAGATGGTCAAATTGCTGCGCAATGGCGAGCCGATCAAGATGTCGAAGCGGTCGGGCAATTTCGTCACTCTGGCCGATGTCGTCCGCGAAGTCGGCAAGGACGTGGTGCGGTTCATGATGCTGACCAAGCGCGCCGACACCCCGCTCGAGTTCGACTTCGCCAAGGTGGTCGAGGCGTCGAAGGAAAATCCGGTCTTCTACGTCCAATATGCGCATGCGCGGATCGCGTCGCTGGGGCGCAAGGCGGCCGAGGCGGGGGTGTCGCTCGACATGCCGGCAGACCTCGATCTGCTCGACGCCGAGGAATTGGGGCTGGTCAAATTGATGGCGCAATATCCGCGCGCGATCGAGGCCGCGGCGATGGCGCACGAGCCGCACCGGATCGCTTTTTATCTCAACGATCTGGCGTCGGCGTTCCACAGCCTGTGGAACCGCGGCAATGATGATCCCTCACGGCGGTTCCTGATCGAGGATCGGCCCGATCTGACCCGCGCACGGCTGGAACTGGCGCGCGGAATAGGTCAGGTATTGAAGAACGGTCTGGGCTTGATGGGAGTCGAGGCCGCCGAGGAGATGCGCTGATGGCCTTTGCCAACCCCGCCAACGACTTGGAGCGGCTGCCGTGGCTCGAGCCGTATCGCGAGACGATGCAGGCGAAACGGCGGATCGCGCGGCGATCGCATGGCGGGCTGGTGGCGGTGGCGGGTGCGCTGGCGGTGCTGATCGCGGCGGGGGGCGGTTATTTTTTCGGGCAACACAGGTTTGTGCCCAACGCGCCGACAGTTGAAGTGGCGCTGACGCCGGCGGTTGTCACGCCGGTCGTGGTCACGCCGGTCGTGGTCGCGTCGCCGGTGGATCCTCGGCCGGTGCGCGTCGTTGAAGCTGAGCCGCCGCATCTCGTTCGCTCGCATGTCAACCGCAAGCCAGCGCCGGTCCGCGTGGCGCGCGCGGCGGTGCATCGCTTGCCAACGGTCGCTCCGCCGACGCGAGTCGTCGCTCGCTCATGGCCCAAGATGCCGTCGCCGGGGCCCGCTGGGCAGGTGATCCAGCTTGGCGCCTTCACCAATCCGGCGCGCGCCAACGAGACGCTTCGACTGCGGCTGTCGCGCTATCCGTTGCTCGGGCAAATGCCGAACGTGGTGGTGCCGGTGATCACTCAACCGCGCGGCGAAATTCTTTATGTCTTGCGCCTCGGCACGGCTTCGCGGCAACAGTCGGCGATCGTCTGCAAGAACCTTCGGGCCAGCGGCGACCATTGCCTGGTGATTGGCTGAAGGGGGAGCGCGCGATGAACGACCGGACTGGCTATGATGAGGCGCTGCCGTGGCTCGAGCCGGTCGATGACGAGGATGAGCCGCGCGGGGTATCGGGGCGAAAGATGGCCGCCGCCCTGCTGATGGTCGGGCTGGCGGTGGCGATCGTCGTCGGGACGATGTTCATCATGGGGCGCGAGCGAGGCGGATCCGGCCCGCCTGAACTGATCCGCGCCGAGGCCGGACCGTACAAGATCAAGCCGACCGACCCCGGCGGATTGGATGTTGCAGGCGATAGCGGGACCGCGTTCGCCACTGGCGCTGGCGAGGACCAGGACAGCAAGCTCGACGTCGGCAAGATGAGCGAACCACCGCCGCCATTGCCCGCGGCTGGCGAGGAGAAGACGGTTGTCGCGCCGCCGCCCCCGCCCAAGCCGGTGCCGGCCCCGGTGGTTGCCGAGGCTACTCAGGCGGTACCCGGCGCGAGCGGGCCGACGGTCCAGCTTGGCGCCTACGGATCGACCGCCAAGGCCGAGACCGCATGGCGGATGCTGTCGTCGCGCTTCCCCGCGGTGGCCGGCCTGTCGAAGCAGATCGTGCCGTATAGCGGCGGTGTGCGGCTGCGCGCTGGCGCGGCCTCGACCGAGCAGGCCAAGACGGCGTGCGCGGCGGTCACGGCGGGCGGCGAGAATTGCTTCGTGGTGCGGTAATGCAGGCGGCGATTTACGGCATTGAAGGGCTGGAACTGAACGCGGCGGAGCGGGGGTTTTTCGCCGAGACCAAGCCCGCCGGATACATTTTGTTCCGGCGCAATATCGAGACCCGCGAGCAACTGAAGCGGCTGACCGATTCGCTGCGCACGCTCGAGGGGCATGACGGGGTGCCGATCCTGATCGATCAGGAAGGCGGGCGCGTGGCGCGGATGCGACCGCCCGAATGGCATAGCTTCCCGAGCGGCGAGCAGTTCGATCGCTTGTACCAGCTGGCGCCATCGTCGGCGATCGAGGCGGCACTGGTCAATGCGCGGGCGCTCGGGCTGATGCTCCACGAGGTCGGGGTCAATGTCGATTGCCTGCCGATGCTCGACGTTCGCCAGCCGGGCGCGACCGACATCGTCGGCGACCGCGCTTTGGGGTCGGAGCCAATGCAGGTTGCGGCGCTTGGACGATCGATCCTCGACGGGCTGGCGTCGGCCGGGGTGCTCGGCGTGATCAAGCATATCCCCGGGCACGGGCGGGCATTGTTCGACAGTCATTTGACGCTGCCCGTGGTCGACGCCGGCGAGGATGAGCTGGCGATCGACCTCGAACCGTTCGAGCGATTGCGCGACGCGGCGATGGGGATGACCAGCCACTTGCTCTACACTCATTGGGACGCGGACCGGCCCGCGAGCCAGTCGCCGATCATCATCCACGACATCATCCGCGGGCGGATCGGCTTCGACGGCTTCCTGATGAGCGACGATATCGGGATGGAGGCACTCGCCGGGGATCATGGGGCGCGCGCTAAAGCTTGCGTCGAAGCCGGCTGCGACGTGGCGCTGCATTGCGATGGCAAGATGGCCAATATGATCGCGGTGGCGAAGGCGGTGCCAACACTGTCCGACGAGGGCGAGGCGCGGCTGACGCGAGCGATGGCAATGCGGTTTACGCCTGAGGATGGGCTCGATTATGCCGAGGCAGTGGCCAAGCGGGATGCGTTGCTGGCGCTGGTTTAGACACTACCCGCTCATCCTGAGTATCCGCGTAGCGGCGTATCGAAGGGACAAACGGCGCGCGGGGCGCGGCTTTGGCCTTCGATACGCGTCTTTGGCGCTACTCAGGATGAGCGGTTTGGTTTTTTCCTGCTGCGGGTTACGTTGACTAATGGATAGCGAGTTCGACCTTCCCCTGCGCGACGACGACACCCTCACGCTGACCCTCGACGGGTGGGAGGGGCCGCTCGATTTGCTGCTGACGCTGGCGCGGGCGCAGAAGGTGGATCTGGCGCAAATCTCGATCCTCGCGCTGACCGACCAATACATCGCCTACATCGACGATGCGCGGGCGTTGAAGCTCGAGGTGGCGGCGGACTATCTGGTGATGGCAGCGTGGCTGGCCTACCTCAAATCGTGCCTGCTGCTGCCCAAGGACCCCGAGGTCGACCCGAGCCCCGAGGAGCTGGCGCTGCGGCTCCAGCTGAGGTTGCAGCGGCTCGATGCGATGCGCGAGGCGGGGGCGCGGCTGATGGGGCGCGACCGGACCGGGCGCGACGTGTTCGTCCGCGGATCGCCCGAGGGGCTGCGGCTAGTCAAGAAGGCGCTGTGGCAGGCGAATGCGTTCGACCTCTATGCGGCGTATGGGCGGGTGCGGGCGCGGACCCAGCCGGCGATGCACGTCGTCGCGCACCGGTCGGTGATGACGCTCGACGATGCCATCACCCGGGTGTCGGCATTGCTCGGCGCGGCGATCGACTGGACGATACTCGAATCGTTCCTGCCCGCGACTGTCGACGCCGCCTATCGCAAGTCGGCGTTGGCGAGTTCGTTCGTCGCCGCGCTCGAGCTGGCGCGACAGGGGCGGCTCGAGCTCGAGCAGGCCGAGGCGTTCGACGATCTGTACTTGCGGAAGGTGGCATGAACGAGCTCGAACGAGCGGTCGAAGCGACCTTGTTCGCCGCCGCCGAACCGATGAGCGCCGAGGATATTGCGGTGCATGTCGGCGCCGACGGCGTTGAGGAGGTGCTCGCCGGGCTGGCCGAGCGCTACGCCGGGCACGGGGTCGAGCTGGTGACACGCGGCGGGCGGTGGCATTTCCAGACCGCGCCCGACCTCGCGCATTTGCTCCGCCGGACGCGCGAGGAGCCACGGCGATTGTCGCGTGCGGCGACCGAGTGCCTCGCGATCATCGCCTATCACGAGCCGACCAGCCGCGCCGAAATTGAGGCGATTCGCGGGGTGCAAATCTCCAAGGGCACGCTCGACGTGCTGATGGAAGCGGGCTGGGTGCGCACCGCGGGCCGGCGCGAAGGGCCGGGGCGGCCGTTGCTCTATGCGACGACGCCCGACTTCCTGACGCATTTCGGCCTGGGGTCGCGCAAGGATCTGCCGGGGATCGACGATTTGAAGGCAGCGGGGCTGCTCGATCCGCTCGAGGAGGCAATGTTGGACCTCGATCGTGCCATCCTCGAAGAGGATGACGCGTGAATCGGGGTCCACTTTTGTTATGAGCCTGATTCACGCTCGGGCTTCGCCCGAACGATAAGGCTCAAGCTTCAACTGGAAAGCGGCGACGAGGAGGGCTAAGAGGGGAGCATATCCTCTTTCCTGCGGAGTAATCACATGGGTGGTTTCAGCCTCTGGCATATCCTGATCCTGGCAGTCCTCGTGCTCCTGTTGTTCGGCGGGAGCCGCTTTTCGAACATGATGGGCGACATCGCCAAGGGAATGAAGAGCTTCAAACAGGGCCTGTCTGACGATGACGAAGCGAAAGCGCGTCAGCAGCAGGCGCCGCCGCCACAGCAGCTTCCGCCGCAGGCTGGAGCGCCGCAGCCGCCGATCGACATTACCCCGCGGCCCGCTGATCCGGTTGCGCCTCCGCCGCCGCCACCCACTGACCAAGCCCGCTAGACCGGAGCAGCGCCGATGTTCGGCGTCGATTCATCCGAGCTTTTGGTCGTGGCGGTGCTCGCCTTGCTGTTCATCGGCCCCAAGGATTTGCCGCGCGTGATGATGCAGGTCGGGCGCTGGGTCGGCAAGGCACGCGGCCATGCCCGGCATTTCACCTCGGGGATCGAGAATGTGATCCGCGAGGCCGAGCTCGAGGAAATGGAAAAGAAATGGCGCGAGGAGAATCAGAAGATTCTTGCCGCTTATCCGGCTGACGCGGTTTATCCCGAGCCGATCCCGGCAGCGACCGAGTTGCCGGGTGCAGCGGCGCCGGTGATGACCGCTTTGCCACCCGCCGCGGTCGAACTCGATGAGCCGACGCTGCCGTTCGAAGCGCCCGCCGCGCCCGCCGCGCCCGACCATGATCCGACCCCGCCGACCGAGCGGCCACTGCCATGATCCGCGACCTCGACGACAGCAAGGCGCCATTGCTCGACCATTTGATCGAGCTTCGCCGACGCTTGCTGTGGGTCGTCGCGACCTTGCTCGTCGGCTTCTTCATTTGCCTGTCGTTCGCCAAGCCGATCTTCGCGGTGCTGGTCCAGCCGTTGCTCAAGGCCGGGCAGGGCAAGCTCATTTACACCGACATTTTCGAAGCGTTTTTCGTCGAGGTGAAGGTCGCCTTCTTCGCCGCTTTGATGATCAGCTTTCCGGTGCTTGCGACGCAGATCTGGCGGTTCGTCGCGCCCGGGCTCTACGCCAAGGAGAGAAAGGCGTTCCTGCCATTCCTGCTGATGACCCCGGTCTTCTTCATCGGCGGGGCGAGCTTTGCATATTATGTGGCGATGCCGTGGGCGCTCAAGTTCCTGCTCGGGTTCCAGGGCAATGTCGGCGGCGTGCAGCAGGAAGCACTTCCGGCGATCGGCAATTATCTCAATTTCGTGACCCGCTTCCTGTTCGGCTTCGGGGTCGCCTTCCTGTCGCCGGTGCTGCTGATGATTCTCGAGCGCGCGGGGATCGTGACGCGCGAGCAATTGTCCAACTCGCGGCGCTACGCGATCGTCGCCTGCGCGGCGGTGGCGGCGGTGCTGACCCCGCCCGACGTGGTGTCGATGATGCTTCTGCTGGTGCCGCTTTATTCGCTCTATGAATTCGCGATCCTGGCGATCCGGCTGACCCACTGGCGGGCAGCGCGCAAGGCGGTCACTGAACCGGATAAGCTCGACGAAGCCTGATAGGACCGACAAAGCCTGACGGCGCGGACACAATTTGGGCCCGAAATCGCCACCGGGGGGGGGAGGTTGACGATATCGGGCCCATTTACGTGGATAGCGAGAGCGGGGGGGCAAAAGTCGCTATCCGAATAACATAACGCCGACCCCCTTGGTGGGTTCCAAACTCCGACAAGTTTTTTTGAGAAAAGTGCGAAAAGTTGCGTTTTTCGCGCAGGTTAGTCGGGGAATACCGGCAAGTTGACGCTCATCCGCCCCAGCTTCTGATCGAGCGGAGAGCGCAATTGCCGCGCCAGCCCGCCGATCACGCGCTCGAACTGCTTGCGCTCGATGCTTGGCTCGGGGTCGTTGTCGACCAGGGCATCGCTCCCCACGGTGAGGCTCGCGGCCAGTTCGCTGACCCGCTTGAGGTCGATCTCGATCGGCTTGTCGGTCCCTTGGAGCATCGCGAATTCGATCAGCTCGGTGACGAAGAACGCGACCGCGACTGCTGCGTCCTGGGTAGTGTGGAGCGCGGCGGCGTCGAGGTGGATTTCGATGCTTGCGCGACCCTCTGGGGTCGACGCCTTGAGGATTTGCCCAAGTTCGGTCAGCAACGGCCGAAGCGCGATTCCGCGGGTCTCCTCGACTTCGGCGAAATGATTGCGGTGGACCACCGACAGCGCGTCGACTCGGCGACTGATCGCGGCATAAGCGGCACGCGATTCGGGGGTGTTGGCGCTGCGTCCGTGGATGTTGAGCAAGGAAGCGACGACCTGAAGGTTGTTCTTCACCCGGTGATGGACTTCACGCACCAGCCGCCGCTGGCCGTGCAGAGCCTCGGCCATTTGCTGCTCGCTTTGTTCGATGCGGTCGACCGCGCGTTCGAAGGCGCTGCCAAGCGAGCTGATTTCGTCGGCCGCGCCAAGATATTCGGGAAGCACCATGCTATCGCCGCCGGGACGATAATCGCTGACCGCGCGTTCGAGCCTGGCGAGCGGGACGAGCAGCAAGCGGCGTGCGAGAACCCAGCTGAGCACCGCTGCCACGACCCACATCAGGAGGGGCAGGAACACCGCCAGTTTGTCGATCAAGTCGGGGTCGCCGCTTGGGGCGCGGACGAGTACGGTCAGTTGGTCTTGGGCGATCGGGAATTGTAGCAAGCGGGTCGTGCCAAGGGAAGCAATTGTAATGACATCAAGCCCCGCCACCCGATCGCGGATCGAGACCGAATTGGTGTGACCGGTCGATTCGCGGATCGCCTTGGCAAGCTCGGCCTGGGTCAATTCTCCAGTCGCCATGCCGCCGTTGACCCCGACCCGATAGCGGATCGATTTAGCTTCCGTGTTAATCCATAATTTGTACTCGCCGGGGGCTACCTGGTCGGTGCGCGCGCTCGGGGAATAAACTCCGTGGACGCAGACCAGTTCACCCATCGTGTCGCGGATTGAAAAGCGGCCGGCGACCGCCGGGGTCAGGGCCAACGATCGGGCCGTCGCTTCGCATGGATTGGCCGGGTCGCTTCGAAGGGCGCCATTGGCAGCGATCCGCAGCGCTAGCCCGTTGCGCGCCAGCAAATTCTCGATCGCGCGCGCAGCGACACGGCCGTCCTGCAAAGAATCATCAAGTTCGGCATCGTGGGTCTCGACCAACGCGGCACGCGCCGTCCACGCCAGCGCCAGCCCGAGTGGGAACAGCGCCAGCGTCAGCAAGACGAGCAATTTCGTGCCCGTCGACCAATGACTGTAAAAAGTGGTGCGGCGCGCCATCAGTCAGGCCGCGCTGCCGAGCGTCAAGGCGCTAACTGAGCTTCCCGAGTAGATCGAGAAAATCGTCGGGAACGCGCTCGCCGAGCGTGGTGTCATAGACCGACCGCAACGCCTTGCCGACGTCGGTCGACTTGGATTTCGATGCGTGACGATCATTGGCATTGGACTTGGGCGATGCCGCCGCCGAGTCACGAACACGAGGTGTGCGCCGGGGATCCTTGTCAGTGGAATCACTCAACCTCTCGTCCCCCAAAGTGCCATAGCGATGCACAAAACATGACTCACCATTCGCTCTTGACGCCGCCCCGGGGGCATCGATTAATGCGCGCACCTATATCCCTGCAACACGCAACGTCAATTGAGCATAGGAATGTGGTGTTACGAAAAGGAAACCAAAGCCGCGATGCTTTGTTCCAGCCTCGAACGACGCCGGGGGATCGTTGTCACTTATATGACACGCGAAGCCGTTCCGGGGTTGCAACGCATTTCGCCACAGCCCAATAGGGCGCCAAGTTTTGAGGGAGCCTTTAATCTATGTCGCTTGGCCAGGAACTCGCCCCGCATCTTCCATTCTTGCGTCGCTATGCACGGGCACTGACCGGTAGCCAGACCCACGGCGATGCGTTTGTTCGTGCCGCGCTCGAGGCAATTGTCGCGTCGCCCGGCGACTTCCCGCGCGATGTCGATCCGCGGCTCGGGCTGTACCGCACGTTTCACGCCATCTGGTCGACCGCCAACATCGAAACCGGCGCCGATAATGACGGCGATGCCGGCTTTGGCGGCGCCGAAGGAATTGCCCAGGCGCGGCTGTCGCGGATCACCCCGCTGTCGCGCCAGGCGTTGCTGCTGACCAGCCTGGAGGGATTTTCGACCGAGGACACCGCGTACCTGATCGACAGCTCGCCCGCCGACGTCGACAGCCTGGTGGCCGAAGCGCTGACCGAAATCGAGCGCCAGACCCATGCCGAAGTGCTGATCATTGAAGACGAGCCGATCATCGCGATGGATATCGAGATGATTGTCCGCGATCTTGGCCACAACGTCACTGGCGTTGCGGTCACACGCTCGGAAGCCGTCGCGCAGGCGCGGCAATCGCCGCCGACATTGGTCCTGGCCGACATCCAGCTGGCCGACGATTCGAGCGGAATTGACGCGGTGAAGGACATTTTGGCCGAATTCAGCGTGCCGGTGATCTTCATCACCGCCTTCCCCGAGCGGTTGCTGACCGGATCGCGGCCCGAACCGACCTTCCTGATCACCAAGCCGTTCCAGCGTTCGACGGTCAAGGCGGCGATCAGCCAGGCGTTGTTCTTCGACGCCGCAACCGTTCCGGCGGCTTGACGCGAGCAGCGCTGCGTCTGATTTGTCGCTCAAGCGTTGGCGATCGGTAACAGAGTCGAGTCAGGAACAAACATCATGGACGACCCCGTTGAGCATGTGACCACCACCGAGGCACGCGCCGGTTCGTCATCCGACGTCAATCGCTATCCATTGTATATCGGGATGGCGTTGGTGGTGGTGATTTTCGCGGTTATCTTGGTGTACTTCAGCTAAGACCCTATCTTGAGCGCTGAGTGATCCAGCCGAGGAGTGATGTTTGTCGCTCTCCGGCCGAATAAGCGGGTGGGAATTTGTCCGAACAGGTAGACGACGAAGATCAGGACGAGATCGAGGCGCCGCGCCCCGAGCTGGTGCCGCTCGACGATCCCGAATTCAAGATCGAGCTGGCGGCCGTGATCCCGCATCTGCGCGCGTTCGGCCGGTCGCTGTCGGGCAGCCGCGATCTCGCCGACGATCTGGTGCAGGAGACATTGCTCAAGGCGTGGGCGGCGCGCAAACGCTTCCAAGCCGGGACCAACATGCGCGCCTGGACCTTCATCATCCTGCGCAACCTGTTCCTCAGCCAGATGCGCCGCGCGCGGTTCAAGGGTGAGTGGGACGATGTCACCGCCGCCAAGATCCTCGCCGCGCCGGCCAGTCAGGACAAGCATATCGAACTGGGCGACATGCAGCGCGCGTTGCTCCATTTGCCGCAACCGCAGCGCGAGGCGCTGATCTTGGTTGGCGCGGGCGGGTTTGCCTATGAGGAAGCGGCCGATATTTGCGGCTGCGCGGTGGGCACGATCAAGAGCCGCGTCGCGCGTGGCCGAGTGGCGCTCGAGGCATTGCTCAACGGCGGGAAAATGCCCTCGCGCCGGCAGCATGTCAGCGACCCGAACGTCTCGGCACTGTCGGTGATCATGGCGCAAGTCGATGAGCTCAGCCGTGACAAGATGCCCGCCCCCGACCGTGGCAAGGGCGAGGATCTCGACGAGATCTGAGCGGGGTTAGTGGATCTGCTTCAGCAGGTCGGCGAATGGGTCATGATATTCGAAGCATGGATGGTCCATCCGCTTCGTGAACGCACGGCGCAGCGCGGCAGTAATGCCGACCTGGTCAAGCATCGGATCGATACGGATAATTCGACGTTCCATACGGTCCTCGCCGGAATCCTCTGCTGTTAAATCGAATGACATTGCTCGACCTAACGCTTGGTGAGGCGGTCGGTTTCGTTGGCTCGCGATTTGGGGCACAGCGTGCGACGTGAAAAGCACAGGTGACACTTGCGCCCGGACGCGGGCGACCGAGCGGGCGTTGCGCTTCGCACCGTTCCTCCGCGACGGTCTTGCGGCGTTCCCCGACATTGCGAATCGATTTGCGGTGGACGGTGCCGCTGCTGCGATTGGCGACGCGCTTGCGCTGGGGGGTGCGAGCGTCGGCGAGGCGCTGCGCCACCAGCGGCGTGCGCTGGCGCTGTCGGTGGCGTTGGGGGACTTGTCGGGGGAGCTTCCGCTCGAACGGCTGACCGCGGCGCTGTCCGACTTCGCCGACCACGCCATCGACGCGGCGCTGGCGGCGGCGATCGACGAGCGCTTCCCGGGGGCAGGGACCGACGGGTTTGCGGTGCTTGCGCTGGGCAAGCTCGGCAGCCGCGAGCTGAATTATTCATCCGATGTCGACCTGATCCTGTTGTTCGACCCCAATGTGCTGCCGCGCCGCGAGCGCGATGACCCGGGCGAGGCGGCGGTGCGGATCGGGCGGCGGCTGGTCGAACTGCTCCAGCAGCGCACCGAGCATGGCTATGTCGCGCGGGTCGACCTCAGGCTTCGCCCCTCGCCCGAGGTGACTCCAATTGTGCTCTCCGCCGATGCCGCAATTTCTTACTATGAATCGCAGGCGCTGCCGTGGGAGCGGGCGGCGTTTATCCGCGCCCGAGCTTGTGCGGGCGACATTGCGCTAGGCGAACGGTTCCTCGGCGAAATCCAGCCATTTATCTGGCGGCGGGCGTTGGACTTCGGGGCGATCGACGAAATTCGCGCGATCAGCAGCCGCATCCGCGACCATTATGCGCAAGGCGCCGCGCTTGCGCCGGGCTATGATCTGAAGCGCGGACTGGGGGGCATCCGCGAGGTCGAATTCTACACCCAGGTCCAGCAATTGATCCACGGCGGGCGCGACCCCGGCCTCCGCCAGCGCGCGGTGCTCGATGCCTTGCCGGCACTGGTCGCGGCGGGGCGGATGGAAAGCGACGTCGCTAAGGCTTTGGCCGACGCCTACCGCCGCCTTCGCACCGTCGAGCATCGAGTGCAGATGATCGACGACCAGCAGACCCATCGCTTGCCGGTCGCGCAAGAGCCGCTCGACGGGGTGGCGGCGCTCGATGGATTGGCCGACGGCGCGGCGCTGATTGAGAGCCTGCGCCCGCATGTCGAATTCGTCCGCGCCAGGTTCGACGGCCTGTCGCCCGAGCGCGGATCGCAACTGTCCAATGATCCCGATTTGCTCGCCGAACAATTAGCGGCGATGGGCTATGCCGATGTCGGACAGGTGATCCGGATGATTGCCGGCTGGCGGTCGGGGCAGGTGCGCTCGCTGCGATCCCCGCCAGCGCGCGCCGCGTTCGAGGCGATGCTCCCGGTGCTGCTCGCGGCCATCGCCGACGGGCCCGATCCGGGGCATGCGCTCAACCGCTTCAGTGACATCGTCGAGCGATTGTCGAGCGGGGTGAACCTGTATCGCCTGCTCGAGGCGAAACCCGCGCTGGCCAAGATCCTCAGCCAGATATTGGTCCATGCCCCCGCGCTCGCCGACCAACTCGCGCGGCGGCCGGGATTGTTCGACGGGCTGATCGACGAATCGAGCTTCGCCGCGCCACCCGATGCGGCGACCGTGGCGCGCAAATTGGTCGAGGGGTTGGCGGGCGCGAGCTACGACGAACGGCTCGACCGGGTGCGGCGGCTGGTCGGCGAGCGGCGGTTCGCGCTCGGGGTCCAGCTGATCGCGCGGCACCGCGATCCGCTCGATATCACGCTTGGATATGCGGCGGTGGCCGAGGGCGCCATCGTCGCTTTGGCCGATGCCGCGCGTTACGAATTCGAATCTGCCCACGGGCGCGTCCCGGGCGGCGAGCTGATGATCCTCGGGCTTGGGCGACTAGGCGGGATGGCGCTGACCCACGCCAGCGACCTCGACCTCATTTTCCTGTTCGATGCGCCCGAAGATGCGGTGTCCGATGGCGTCAAATCGCTCGGCGCGACCGATTATTTCAACCGGCTGGCCAAGCGCGTGGTCGCGGCGCTGTCGGTCGCGACGGCGGCGGGGCCGCTGTACGATGTCGACACGCGGCTCCGGCCCGAGGGCGACAAGGGGATGCTCGCGGTAAGGCTCGATGCGTTCGAGAGGTATCAGCGCAGCGAGGCGTGGACGTGGGAGCATATGGCGTTGCTCCGGGCGCGGCCGCTGTACGGCACCCCGGCGGGCCGGGCGAAGATGTCGGCGACGATCGATCGAGTGCTGCGGATGGAGCGCGATCCGGCCAAGGTTCGCGCCGACGCGGCCAAGATGCGCGACGACATGGCGCGGCACAAACCGCCTGCCGGCCCGCTCGACATCAAGCTGGGCGCGGGCGGATTGGTCGACCTGGAATTCGCCGTCCACACGTTGCAGCTGACTCACCGAATCGGCTTCGACTCGCGGCTCGAATTTGCGATCGAGGCGTTGCACGATGCGGGACTGATCGAGGCGCAGGCCGATGCCGACCTGCGTTTGCTGTCACGGATCCTGGTCACCAGCCGGTTGGTGACACCGAGTGGCGGGGTGCCGTTGCCGCAGTCGCAGGCGCTGGTAGCGCAGGTGTGCGGCCATGCCGACTGGCAGAGCCTGGTTGATGCGCATGACGCGGCGCGGCAAAGGATCGCTCAACTATGGACCAAGGTGAAGGACGAACAATGACCACAGGCGACAAGGCACCCGCGATCACCACCGCGTTGAGCGACGGATCGACCATCGATCTCGCTTCGCCCGGCGGCAAGTTGGTGCTCTATTTCTATCCCAAGGACGACACGTCGGGCTGCACGCGCGAGGCGCAGGATTTCACTGCGATGGCCGCCGACTTCGCCGCTGCGGGTACCAAGGTGGTCGGCGTATCGCGCGACGAGATGAAGAGGCATGACAAGTTCATCGCCAAATATGACCTCGCCGTCCCGCTCGCCGCCGACACCGACGGGGCGATCAGCGACGCCTTCGGCACCTGGACCGAGAAAAGCATGTACGGCCGCAAATATATGGGCATGGAGCGCGCCACCTTCCTGATCGGCGCCGACGGCAAGGTGATTCGCGAATGGCGCAAGGTGAAGGTGCCGGGCCATGCCGCCGAGGTGCTTGCGGCGGCGAAGGGCTGAGCTAGACTGATCTGCCAAAGGGGAATGTCGATGCGGTTGACGAAATTGGTGTTGCTGGCTGCGGCGGCGATGATTGGAGCGAGTGGCGTGGCGATGGCGCAAGGCGAGACCGACGACCCTTATCTGTGGCTCGAGCCGTTCGCCTCGCCCAGGATCAGTGACTGGATCAAGACTCATAACGACCAGACCTTCGCGGCGCTCGAGGCCGATCCGCGCTACAAATTGTTCTACGACCAGGCGCTGGGAATAGCCGAGGCCAAGGACCGCAACCCGACCGGGTCGTTCATCGGCGGCAAGATCTACAATTTCTGGCAGGATGCCGACCATGTCCGCGGCATCTGGCGGCGGACCAGTGCGGACAGCTATGCCACCGCGGCGCCCGAGTGGGAGACGGTGCTCGACCTCGACGCGCTGTCGGCGACGGAGAATGCCAATTGGGTATGGAAGGGCGCCGATTGCGCGCGCCCGGCAGAGCGGCGCTGCCTGGTCAGCCTGTCCGACGGCGGGGAGGACGCCGTCACGGTGCGTGAGTTCGATCTTGCAACGAATAGCTTCGTGACGGACGGCTTCATGCTTCCCAAGGGCAAGCAGGAGGTGAGCTGGGTCAACGAGAATGAACTGCTGGTCAGCCGCGAGTGGACCCCCGGATTGCTGACCAAGTCGGGCTATGCCTATGTCGTCAAATCGCTGAAGCGCGGCCAGCCGCTGGCGTCCGCGCGCGAAGTCTATCGCGGGACGGTCGACGATGTCGCCGCATCGGGCGGAGTGATCCGCGACGGGCAGGGCAAGACCTTGCCGTTCGTCCAGCGCGGGACCGATTTCTTCCACAACGAAACCTATGTGCTGACCGCCAAGGGGCCCAAGCGGCTGATAATGCCGGCCAAGGCCAACCTCGTCGACATGATCCACGGCCGGGTGATCATCCAGTCGCAGGAGGAATGGACCCCGGTCGGCAGCAAAAAGACTTTCCCCGCCGGGTCCCTGCTGTCGGTCGATCTGGCCGCCTTGCTGGCCGATCCGGCGCATCTCAAGCCGACCCTGATCTATGCCCCGGCGGCGCGCGAGGCGCTGCAGGTCGGGAGCGCGACCAATGGCGTACTGATGGCCTCGATCCTCGACAATGTCCAAAGCCGGACCCTGCTGTTCAAACCGGGACCGAAGGGGACGTGGACCCGCTCGATGCTCAAGCTGCCCCACAATTCGACCGTCGCCGTGGTGTCGACCAGCGCAACCGACAATCGCGCCTTGCTTCTGGTTACGGGCTTTCTCGATCCGCCGTCGCAATGGCTCGCCGATGCCGGCACCGGCGCCGCGCACCAAATCCGCCAGGAACCGTCGAAGTTCGACGCAGCTGGCCTCGTCGCCGAGCAGCGGCACGCGGTGTCGAGCGATGGTACCAGCATTCCCTACTTCCTGGTTCACCGCGCCAACATGAAACTCGACGGCACCAACCCGACATTGCTCTACGCTTACGGCGGGTTCGAGGTCAGCCAGACGCCCGGCTATAGCGCGACCAATGGAAAATTGTGGCTCGAGCGCGGCGGCGTTTTTGCGGTCGCCAACATCCGCGGCGGGGGTGAATTCGGACCGGCGTGGCATGAAGCCGGGCTGTCGACCAAACGCCAGATCGTCTATGACGATTTCGCCGCGGTCGGGCGCGACCTGATCGCCACCAGGGTCACCAGCCCGCGACGCCTGGGCATTCGCGGCGGCTCCAACGGCGGG
>ENA-OBIT01000407-OBIT01000407.1-metagenomes-genome-assembly--contig:-NODE-407-length-19154-cov-4.34908_pt1 | contig 19154 bp, 17 predicted proteins | sample MGYA00153386_OBIT01 | MGnify analysis MGYA00153386
CGATGCCGGCGCCGGGCCGCTCGAACTGCGTTTCATGGCCGGCAATGCCGACGTGCAGGTGGGCGATGTGCTCACCACGTCGGGGGTCGACGGCGTCTACCCGGCCGGCCTGCCGGTGGCCACTGTGGCCAGCGTCGAGCGCAAGATCAACTCGGGGTTCGCGCGCATCGTGCTGGCGCCCACGGCCCGACCCGAGGGCGTGCACCACGTGCTGGTGCTCGAGCCGATCGGCCTGCAACTGCCGCCGCGGCCCGAACCGTCGCCCGTCGAGGCGACCAAGGCCGCACCGAACAAGGCAGCGCGCAAAGCGGCGCCGCCATCAGCACCGCGATGAGCGACGCGAACACCGCGTCCGGGGCCGCGAGACCGGCCGCGCCATGGGCCGTGAGATGGGCCGCGACACAGGTCGCCCCGCCGATTGGCGCGCCGAGCGTGCATGTCAAATGGTGCAATAAGGTTGCGGCCGCGGCCGCTGCGTCAGGCCGTCTGACGCTGTGCAGGCGGCCCACCCGCGCGGGGCGCGCGGGTGGCGCATCGCTCCCGGTGTGGTTCGGCAACGGTGACCGCCCATGATCATGTCGCGCAGTTCCGATCAGCTGCTGCTGCCGGTCAATCCGCTGTTCCTGTGGTTCACGCTGCTGCTGGCGTTCGCGCTCAACATCCTGCCGGTGGGCCGGGCCCCGGCGCTGCCCGACTTCGTGGCGGTCGTGCTGGTGTTCTGGAACGTCAACCAGCCGCGCCGCGTCGGCGTCGGCCTGGCTTTCCTGTTCGGCCTGGTGATGGACGTGCACGCGGGCGCCGTGCTCGGGCAGCATGCGTTGGCCTACACGCTGCTGAGCTATTTCGCCATCACGATCCACCGTCGTCTGCTGTGGTTTCCGGTGCCGTGGCAGGCGCTGCAGATCCTGCCGCTGTTCGTGGCCGCGCACCTGGTGTCGCTGGTCGTGCGCATGCTGGCCGGCGGCATGTTCCCGGGCTGGCAGCTGCTGCTGGCGCCGCTGTTCGAGGCCTTGCTGTGGCCGGTCGTCACCTGGTTGCTGCTGGCGCCGCAACGGCGGGCGCCCGATCCGGATCAAAATCGACCGTTGTGATGTTCAGCAAACCATGACCGAGCTGAAGAACATCGAGCGCGAGCTCGCCGGCTTTCGCACCCGGGTCTTTGCCGCGGCAGCCTTCGTGCTGTTCGCCTTCGGCCTGCTGGGTGCCCGGCTGGTCAACCTGCAGGTGGTGCGCCACGACGAGTTGTCGACGCAGGCCGAAAGCAACCGCATCGCGGTGCTGCCGATCGTGCCGAATCGCGGCGTCATCGTCGACCGCCACGGCGTCGTGCTGGCCAACAACTATTCGGCCTACACGCTGGAGATCACGACCAGCCGGGTCGGCGATGTCGACGAAGTGATCGACCGGCTGGCGCAGCTGGTGGACATCCAGCCGCGCGACCGCAAGCGCTTCAAGCGCATGGCCGACGAGGGCAAGAATTTCGAGTCGTTGCCGATCCGTACCAAGCTCAGCGACGAAGAGGTGGCGCGTTTCACGGCGCAGCAGTTCCGCTTCCCGGGGGTCGAGGTGAAGGCACGGCTGTTTCGCAACTACCCGCTCGGCGAGGTTGGCAGCCACCTGCTGGGCTACATCGGCCGCATCAACACGGCCGAGAAGGAAAAGATCGACGACGCCGAAGACGCTGCCAATTACCACGGCACCGAATACATCGGCAAGCTCGGCATCGAACAGAGCTACGAGACGCAGCTGCACGGCAGCACCGGCTTCGAGCAGGTCGAGACCAGCGCCAACGGCCGCGCCGTGCGGCGCCTGCGCAGCAACCCCGCCACGCCCGGCAACATGCTGGTGATGTCGGTCGACATCAAGCTGCAGGCGCTGGTCGAAGAGTTGTTCGGCGACCGGCGTGGCGCGCTGGTGGCGCTCGATCCGCGCAACGGCGAGGTGCTGGCGTTCGTCAGCAAGCCGACCTTCGATCCGAACCTGTTCGTCGACGGCATCGACCAGGAATCGTGGCGCGAGCTGAACGAATCGGCCGACAAGCCGCTGCTGAACCGCGCGCTGCGCGGCACTTACCCGCCGGGCTCGACGTTCAAGCCGTTCATGGCGATGGTGGCACTGAACACCGGCAAGCGATCGGCCTCGACGCTGATCAACGACCCCGGCTTTTTCATGTTCGGCGGCCGGCGCTTCGGCAGCCCCGAAAACGAGCGCGGCGGCATCATGGACATGCGCCGCGCCATCGTCGAATCGAGCAACGTGTACTTCTACTCGCTGGCCAACGAACTCGGCGTCGACCTGATGCACGATCAGCTCGCGCCGTTCGGATTCGGGCGGCGCACCGGCATCGACGTCGAAGGCGAAGTCACCGGCCTGTTGCCGTCGACCGCGTGGAAGAAGAAGGCCTACAAGAAGCCCGAACAGCAGAAATGGTACGCCGGCGAAACCATCTCGCTGGGCATCGGCCAGGGTTACAACAACTTCACCGCGCTGCAACTGGCCAGTGCCACCGCGACCCTGGCGGCGGGCGGCAAGCGTTTCAAGCCGCGGCTGGTGCGCGAGATCGAGGACGTGGTGACACGCGAGCAGCGCGTCGTCGCCAACGATGCGATCGAGCCGATGGTGCTCAAGCCCGAGCATGTCGATCTGGTGCTGAAAGCGATGTACGGCGTGACGCAAGAAGGCACCTCGACGCGCGTCTTCGTCGGCGCGCCCTACAAGAGCGGCGGCAAGACCGGCACGGCGCAGGCGGTGGGCCTGAAGGCGAACGAGAAATACGTCGCCTCGCGCATGGACGAGTTTCAGCGCGACCACTCGATGTACGTGGCATTCGCGCCGGTCGACACCCCGACCATCGCACTGGCGGTGATCGTGGAGAACGCCGGCTTCGGCTCGCAGGCCGCGGCGCCGATCGCCCGACGCGTGTTCGACTTCATGCTGGCCGGGAAGTACCCGAGCATCGAGGACATCGCGCTCACGCGGATCGGCAAGTCGACGGCGCCGGTCGGCACTCAGCGGCCTGCCGCCAGCGTCGAACTGCCCGGCGCAGCCGGTGTGGCCGGTGCCGACGCGCTGTTGGTGCCGGGCATGGCGGCGAGCGCGGCGATGGCCCTGCCGGCGGCGAGCGCAGCGGCAGGGGCTGGCGCCGCTTCGGCGCCGCAGGTTCCCGGGAGGCCGGCGTCGGCAGCGGCAGTCGCAGCAGGTGCGGCCGCGCTGGCACCCGGCGTCGCGCCTGCGGCGTCGGCCGTGTCCGCCAAGTCAGCCGCATCGACCGCCGCTCTCGCAGACGCCAAAGCTCCCGCCAAAGCTCCCGCAAAGGCCGCACCTGCCGCACCTGCCGCATCGACAGTACGAGCCGCCCCTGCCGCACCAACAGGACGGGCCGCACGAGCTGCACCTGCTCCGCCCGCCGCATCCCCTGCATCCGCCGCGTCGCGGCGCACCGACAAGATCGCGGGGGCGCAGCGATGAGCGTGTCGTTCGACTCTCCCACGCTGTGGCAGCGCGTCCGGCCAGTGTTCGCCGGCTTCGACGGTCCGCTCACGCTGGCCATTTTCCTGATGGCCGTGGCCGGGCTGATCACGATGTATTCGGCCGGTTTCGACCACGGCACGCGTTTCGTCGACCATGGCCGCAACATGCTGCTGGCGCTGGTCATCCTGTTCGTGGTCGCGCAGGTACCGCCGCAGCGGCTGCTGGCGCTGGCGGTGCCGCTGTACGTGGCGGGCGTCACGTTGCTGGTCCTGACCGCGGTCATGGGCATCACGAAGAAGGGCGCCACGCGCTGGCTCAATGTCGGCGTGGTGATCCAGCCGAGTGAGATCCTGAAGATCGCCACGCCGCTGATGCTGGCGTGGTGGTTCCAGCGTCGCGAGGGCCACGTGCGCGTGCCCGACTTCCTGATCGCGCTGCTGCTGCTGGCGGTGCCGGTCGGCCTGATCGTCAAGCAGCCCGACCTGGGCACCGCCATTCTGGTGATGGCCGCCGGACTGTTCGTGATCTTCTTCGCCGGGCTGTCGTGGCGGCTCATCATCCCGGTGTTGCTGCTGGCAGCGTCGGCCGTGACGGCGATCGTGGTCTCGAGCGAAACGATCTGCGAGCCCGACGTTACCTGGCCGCTGCTGCGCCCTTATCAGAAGAACCGCGTCTGCACCCTGCTCGACCCGACCACCGATCCGCTCGGCAAAGGCTTCCACACGATCCAGGGAATGATCGCGATCGGCTCCGGCGGGCTGCACGGCAAGGGCTTCATGAAAGGCACGCAGACGCACCTGGAATTCATTCCAGAGCGCACCACCGATTTCATCTTCGCCGCGTTCTCCGAGGAATTCGGCCTGTTCGGTTGCATCACGCTGTTGCTCGGCTATGTGTTCCTGATCGGGCGCGGGTTGATGATCGCGGCCGGGGCGCCAAGCGTCTTCACGCGGCTGCTGGCGGGCGCCGTGACGATGAGCTTGTTCACCTACGCCTTCGTCAACATGGGCATGGTTGCCGGCATCTTGCCGGTGGTCGGCGTGCCACTGCCTTTCGTCAGCTATGGGGGCACTGCGATGGTGACACTCGGCCTCGGGCTGGGCATCCTGATGTCGATCGCCAAAAGTCGTCGGCTGGTGCAGGGGTAGCGCTCGCACGCGCTGCAGGCAGCACGCGTGATGCGGCAAACAGAGATCCCGAACGCGCACGCTGCGGACCCGGCCGGCCGGAAGCCGGTCGGGTTGCGCATCGGCATCGTCGGCATCGGCCTCATGGGGTCGGGCATGGCGGCAAGGCTGCTCGAACAAGGCTGGCCGGTGGCGGTGCGCGACATCGACTTCGCTCGCACGGCGGCAGCCGCAGCGCTGGGCGCCACGGTGTGCGACACGTCGGCCGAGCTGGCAGCGATCTGCGATTGCGTGATCGTCGGCGTGGTCGATGCGGCGCAGACCAAGTCGGTATTGTTCGGTCCACACGGCCTGGCCGAGACGTTGGCGCCCGGTGCCGCTGTGTTGCTGTGCCCGACCATCGCGCCCGACGAGGTCGAGCGCTTCGAGCGGCAGTTGCGACGGCGCGGCTACGGCTGCATCGACGCGCCGATGTCGGGCGGGCCGGCCCGCGCGCGGGCCGGCACGATGACGCTGATGGTGGCCTGCGACGACGAGCTGTTCGAGCGCCACCGGACGTTGTTCGCCAGCTTGTGCGGCCGCCTGTTCCGCATCGGCACGCGGCCGGGTGACGCGGCGCGCACCAAGCTGGTCAACAACCTGCTGGCGGGCATCTACCTGGCTGCCGCGTCCGAGGCCATGGCGCTGGCCAAGCGCATCGGTCTCGACCCCGGCCTCACGCTCGACGTGATCGAGCAATCGAGCGGACAGAGCTGGATCGCAAGCGACCGTCTGCGCCGTGCGCTGGTGGGCGACCGCGCGGCGCACGCCCACACGGCGTTGCTGGCCAAGGACACGCGGCTGGCGCTGGACATGGCCCGGGCCGCGGGCGTCCACCTGCCGCTGGGCGCTCCGGCCGCGGCCCTTTACGCGGCCGCCTGCGAGGGCGGCCTGGCCGCATTGGACGACTCGAGCCTGTACGAGTGGTTGTGCGGCCAGGGTCGGCCGCGGCCGGTCGGCGATTAGCCCGGCGCGCGCGCGCCGGGACCACTGACAGGTGCTTGCAGGGGCGCTTGCGCCGCAACCTGGACACGCGCTTGAAGGGGCGTGGGCGCGTCCGGCACCGCCGGCACGTGGATGGTTTGCAGTGGCGCAGCCGCGAAACGCACCGTGAACCGCGCTCCGGCGCCGAACGCAGCGCCGGCGTGCTCGCTCAGGCCGGTCCGGTAGCGCAGGTTCGCGTCTTCCAGGGTCAGCTCGGCGGCATGCTGCACGGCGATCTCGCGCACGATCGCCAGGCCCAGGCCCGACCCATCCACATTCGTGCCCAGCGCCCGGTAGAAGGGCTGGAACACCTGCTCGCGTTCGGCCGGCGCGATGCCCGGCCCGGAATCCTCGACCTGCAGCACCACCACCTGGCCGAACGGATCGTCCATCACCCGCACCGTCACGGTTCCGCCCGCCGGCGTGTACTGCAGCGCGTTGTCGACCAGATTGCGGATCAGCTCGCGCAGCAGCATCTCATGGCCCACCACCAGCGGCCCCTGCGGATGGCGCGACGTCGCGGTATCCAGCGGGCCCTCGAAGCCGAGGTCGATGCGCTTTGCCATCGATTTCGGGACGAAGTCGCGCACCACCTCTGTGGCGAGCGCCTCCAGGTCGACGATGTGACGTTCGGCGGTGTGGCGCTTGTCCTCGGCGCGCGCCATCGCAAGCAGCTGGTTGACCATGTGCGCCGCGTTCTGGCTGGAACGCGAAATTTGCTGCAACGATTTCTTCAGTTGCCGAGGTTCGACCAGACCGGCGTCGATGTCGCGTTGCGCCAACTCGGCCTGTGTGCGCAGCCCTGCCAGCGGTGTCTTCAACTGGTGCGCCGCGTCGGCCAGAAAGTGCTGCTGGGCGCTCATCGACTTGTCCAGCCGCGCCAGCAGGTCGTTGATGGCGCCCACCAGCGGCGCCACTTCCTCGGGCGCCTCGACCTCGCGGATCGGGCTCAGGTCGTTGTTGTCGCGCCGGCGGATGCGCTGCTGCAGAGCGTTCAGCGGCGCGAAACCGCGCGCCAGCGCGAGCCACACCAGCAGCACGGCCAACGGCAGGATCACGAACTGCGGCGCGATCACGCCCTTGATGATCTCGGTGGCCAGCCGCGAGCGCTTGCCCAGTGTCTCGGCCACCTGCACCAGCGCCGCGCCTTCCTGCCCGTCACCGGGCGCCAGAATCCACAGATACGCAACGCGCACATTCTGGTTGTTGTAGGTCTCGTCGCGAAAGCGAACTTCGCGGGTCGATTCGCGCGTCACCGCGGGCGGTGGCGCCGGCAGCGGGCGGTCGCCGCTGAGGAATTCGCCATTCAGGCCGAGCACCTGGAAATAGATCTCGTCGTCCCCGTCGGTGCGCAGCAACTCGCTCGCGCTGGACGGCAGCGTGAAACTGGCGCGCGCCGGCTGGTCATCGCGGGCGGGCTGCATCGACATTTGCGTGGCCAGCACGCGCACCCGGTCACCGAGCTCGCGGTCGAACGGCTTGTTGGCGATGCCCTGCGCCACCAGCCAGGTGAAGAACACGCTCATCGGCCACAGCAGCAGCAGTGGCGCGAGCATCCAGTCGAGGATCTCGCCGAAAATCGAGCGTTGTTCCTGGTCTTGGTTGAAGGGAAATTTCAGCATTCAGGCGAAGGCGGACCAGGCCGGTGCCCGCCGCCTGAGCGGCCAGGGCCACGACCGGCTCAGGCAGCGATCTTTTCGAGACAGTAGCCGAGTCCGCGCACCGTGGCGATCCGCACCGGCCCCTGCTCGATCTTCTTGCGCAGCCGGTGGATGTAGACCTCGATCGCGTTGTTGCTCACTTCCTCGCCCCATTCGCACAGGCGCTCGACCAACTGGTCTTTGCTGACCAGCCGGCCGGCTCGCTGCAGCAGCACTTCCAGCAGGCTCAGTTCACGCGCCGAAAGCTCGACCATCTGGTCGTTGATGTAGGCCACGCGCCCGGTCGCATCGAAGGTCAGCGGTCCGTGCTTGATGATGCTCGAGGCCGTGCCGAGCCCGCGCCGCGTCAGCGCGCGCACGCGCGCTTCGAGTTCCTGCAACGCGAACGGCTTGGCCATGTAGTCGTCGGCACCCAGGTCCAGTCCCTTGACACGATGCTCCACGCTGTCGGCGGCGGTCAGGATCAGCACCGGCACGCTCGATCCGCGTGCGCGCAGGCGGCGCAGCACCTCCAGCCCGTTCAGCTTGGGCAGTCCCAGGTCGAGAATCACCAGATCGAACTCGTGCATCGCCAGCGCTGCATCGGCCTCTGTGCCGGTGTCGACGCGGTCGGCCGCGTAACCTGCTCCTCGCATCGACCGCAACAAGCCGTCGGCCATGACCTGGTCATCCTCGGCGATCAGTACGCGCATGGCAGTCTCCGGTGTGACCGGCCCGCAAACTGCCGGCTGGGCCGGTCGGTGAAGCGCGGGCGGATTCGGTTGTAGGGATGTTGACGATAGCCTGACCCCAGCCGGCAAGGATTTGATTTCCGTCAGGGCTCGTCGCGTCTCGACCCGCGACGATCCTTTGATTGCCGCCGCACTGTACAAACATCCAGTCTTGGCGATAATCAAGGCCCTGCGAATCACTCACGCCTGGAGCACCCCATGGACGCACCTGTCAAAGCCCTCAACACCGAAAAAGCCAAGGCCCTGCAGGCCGCGCTCGCGCAAATCGAAAAGCAGTTTGGCAAGGGCACGATCATGCGGCTCGGTGAGGGCGAGGTGATCGACGACATCGAGGTCGTCTCCACCGGCTCGCTCGGCCTGGACATCGCGCTGGGTGTGGGCGGCCTGCCGCGCGGGCGGGTGGTCGAGATCTACGGCCCCGAATCGTCCGGCAAGACCACACTGACCCTGCAGGTGATCTCCGAGATGCAGCGCGTCGGTGGCACCTGCGCGTTCATCGACGCCGAACACGCGCTCGACATCAATTACGCGCAAAAACTCGGCGTCAACCTGCAGGAGTTGCTGATCAGCCAGCCCGACACCGGCGAGCAGGCGCTGGAAATCGTCGACGCGCTGGTGCGCTCGGCCTCGGTCGATCTGGTTGTGATCGACTCGGTGGCGGCGCTCACGCCGAAGGCCGAGATCGAAGGCGAGATGGGCGACAGCCTGCCCGGCCTGCAGGCCCGGCTGATGAGCCAGGCGCTGCGCAAGCTCACCGGCAGCATCAAGAAGACCAACACGATGGTCATCTTCATCAACCAGATCCGCATGAAGATCGGCGTGATGTTCGGTTCGCCCGAGACCACCACCGGCGGCAATGCACTGAAGTTCTATGCCTCGGTGCGGCTCGACATCCGCCGCATCGGCAGCATCAAGAAGGGCGAAGAAGTCATTGGCAACGAGACCAAGGTCAAGGTCGTCAAGAACAAGGTATCGCCGCCGTTCAAGACAGCCGAGTTCGACATTCTGTATGGCCAGGGCATCAGCCGCGAAGGCGAGATCATCGACATGGGCGTCGAGGCCAAGATTCTGGAAAAAAGCGGTTCCTGGTACGCCTACAACGGCGAGAAGATCGGCCAGGGCAAAGACAACGCGCGCGAATTCCTGAAGGAAAACCGCGAGCTCGCGTTCGAGATCGAGAACAAGGTGCGCGAGGCCGTCGGCATCCGTCCGTTGCCCGCTGTGGGCGACGCGGCCGCCGAGTCGAAATCGGCCAAAGCCCGCGCCGCGAAGGAATAGGCGGCGGGCCGGCCATGGCACGGTCGAAGATGCCGGTCGGCCTGAAGGCCCGTGCGCTGCAGTGGCTGGCGCAGCGCGAGCAAAGCCGGGCCGAGTTGCACCGCAAGCTCATGCCGTACGCCCGGGACGAAGAGGCCCGCGAACTCGAAGCGGCTTTGTCGAATCGACACGCCGGCCCGAAAGGCGACCGGCCGGTGGTGGCCGGCACGCCCGGTTCGGGTGAGGCGTGTTTCCCGGAGTCACCAAAGACGCGCACCACGTCAAATGTGCCCGACGTGCCCGGCGTGCCCGGCGGCCCCATCGTGTCCGGCGCGGTTGACATGCCGGTTGCCGAGCGGTTCAGAGTTCCCGACGTGTCCGACAGGCCGGACCTCTCGAGCCGTTCGGGGCTTTCGAGCCTCTCGGAGCTCTCCGGCCTTTCGGACCTGGCTCATACATCCTCGAAGCGCGCGCAAGCCCTCGGGCGCCGGGTGGCCGATGCCGCCGAGTCCACGATCGACATTCCCACCGCGCAGGCCCGCGTCGAGGCCACGCTCGACTGGCTGCAGGCGGGCGATTACCTGTCGCAGGAGCGCTTCGTCGAATCGCGCGTGCATGCGCGATCGGCGAGGTTCGGCAATCTGCGCATCCGCCAGGAGTTGGCGCAGCATGGCGTCGCGGTATCGACCGAGGCGGCGCAGTCGCTGCGCGACAGCGAGTGGGCCCGCGCACAGGACGTCTGGGCTCGCAAGTACGCCGATACGGCGCCGCCCGATGCGACCGCACAAGCGCGCCAGGCACGCTTTTTGATCGGTCGCGGCTTTACACCCGAAGTGGTCTGGCGCGTGATCCGGCAGGCGCGTTCGGTGGTCGCCGGCAGTGGCAACGAGCCGCCCGAGGACGGCTGAAAAACACCGGCGCGCGGCCCCGCTCGAGCGACAGTTCCGTGTCAGCCAGCGTGAAAATCTGCGTGCTACATTCGGCGCCTGCCGCGGGAATCCGACGCTGAAAGCAGCGTTGTGGGCCTGCATTTTCGGCATTCCGCCGCCCTGAATCCACCGCCCACGACATCCTTCATGGCACTGCCTGCTGCCGCGCCGGTCCGAGACCACGACGATCGCGCAGCATCCAGGTGTACGGGTGCGCAAGGTTGCCTGCCGGTCCGTGCCCGGTGGGCGGCGCTCACCGGCAGACCGCCAGCAGCGCTGGCGTGTTGCCCGGTGCCGTGGCGCGTGGCCGGGCCCGCGCGGCATCGGCATCGGCATCGGCATTCGCAGCGCCTGAGAGATTGCATTCGTTGAAACCTGAACCAAGGCAGACCCCATGAAGATCCACGAGTACCAAGGCAAGGAAATCCTGCGCCAATTCGGCGTGCCGGTGCCGCGCGGCTATCCGGCGTTCAGCGTGCTGGAAGCGTCGGAGGCGGCGCAAAAGCTCGGTGGTCCGGTGTGGGTCGTGAAGGCTCAGATTCACGCCGGCGGGCGCGGCAAGGGTGGCGGCGTCAAGCTTGCACGCTCGCTCGAAGACGTCAAGAAGCTGTCCGCGGAGATCCTCGGCATGCAGCTCAAGACCCACCAGACCGGCCCCACAGGCCAGAAGGTGCGCCGCCTGCTGATCGAAGAAGGCGCCGACATCAAGAAGGAGTATTACGTCGCGGCCGTCACCGACCGCGCGACGCAGAAGGTCGCGATGATGGCCAGCAGCGAAGGCGGCATGGACATCGAGGAAGTGGCGCGCAGCACGCCGGAGAAGATCCTCAAGGTCTACATCGACCCGTTGACCGGGCTGACCGACGCACAGGGTCTGGAACTGGCCAGCGGCATCGGCATTCCGGCTGCATCTCAAGCGCAGGCCGTCGATGTGTTCAAGAAGCTGTACGCCTGCTACATGGCGACCGACTGCTCGCTGGCCGAAATCAACCCGCTGATCCTGGAAGGCAATGGCCACATCAAGGCGCTCGACGCGAAGTTCAACTTCGACCCGAACTCACTGTTTCGCCACCCCGAAATCGTTGTTTACCGCGACCTCGACGAGGAAGACCCGGCCGAGATCGAGGCCAGCAAGTTCGACCTCGCCTACATCCAACTCGACGGCAACATCGGCTGCCTGGTCAACGGCGCCGGCCTGGCGATGGCCACGATGGACACCATCAAGCTGTTCGGCGGCGAGCCGGCCAACTTTCTCGACGTCGGTGGCGGCGCCACCGCCGAAAAGGTCACCGAGGCCTTCAAGATCATGCTCGGCAACCCGAAGGTCGAGGCGATCCTGGTCAACATCTTCGGCGGCATCATGCGCTGCGACACCATCGCCGAAGGCGTGATCGCCGCCTGCAAGGCCGTCAACCTGAGCGTGCCGCTGGTGGTGCGCATGAAGGGCACCAACGAGGACATCGGCAAAAAGATGCTGAAAGACTCGGGCCTGCCGATCATCACCGCCGAATCGATGGCCGACGCCGCGCAAGCCGTGATGGCCGCGCTGGCCAAGTAGCACCGAACAGTCGGCCAACCTTTACGCCGCACCCCGCCCGTCGCCGGGCCGCCCCAGACGGGCGCGATCCTCCTGGGGATCGGGTGCAGCACACCGCACACGAGGGGCATCATGAGCATCCTGATCAACCAAGACACCAAGGTCATCACCCAGGGCATCACGGGCAAGACCGGGCAGTTCCACACCCGCATGTGCCGCGATTACGCGAACGGCCAGCACTGTTTCGTGGCCGGCGTCAATCCGAAGAAGGCCGGCGAAGATTTCGAAGGCATCCCCATCTACGCCAACGTCGGCGAGGCGGCCCGCGCCACCGGCGCCACGGTCAGCGTCATCTACGTGCCGCCGGCGGGCGCCGCCGCTGCCATTTGGGAAGCGGCCGAGGCCGACCTCGACCTGGCGATCTGCATCACGGAAGGCATTCCGGTGCGCGACATGCTCGAGGTGCGCAACCGGATGTTGCAGAAGGTTGCCCGCGGCGGCAAGCAGACGCTGCTGCTCGGCCCGAACTGCCCGGGCCTGATCACGCCCGACCAGATCAAGATCGGCATCATGCCGGGCCACATCCACCGGGCCGGCCGCATCGGCGTGGTCAGCCGCTCGGGCACGCTGACCTATGAGGCAGTGGCGCAGCTCAGCGAGATCGGCCTCGGCCAGTCGAGCGCGGTCGGCATTGGCGGCGACCCGATCAACGGCCTCAAGCACATCGACATCATGCAGCTCTTCAACGACGACCCGGACACCGACGCCGTGATCATGATCGGCGAGATCGGCGGCCCTGACGAAGCCGAGGCCGCGATGTGGTGCAAGGCGCACATGAAAAAACCGATCGTCGGTTTCATCGCCGGTGTCACGGCCCCCGCCGGCAAGCGCATGGGCCACGCCGGCGCGCTGATCTCCGGCGGCGCCGACACGGCCGACGCCAAGCTCGAGATCATGGAAGCCTGCGGCTTCACCGTGACGCGCAATCCGTCGGAGATGGGCAAGCTGCTCAAGGCGCTGCTTTAAAGCGCAGTCGGTTGCGGCTGCATTTAAGGCTGCGGCTGCGGCTGCGGCAACGGAAGAGTTGTGGCTCTAGCGGCCGGATGCCGGAACTCTGGCGATTGACACCTTTGCTGGACAGCCGCAAGCGACCCCGGCGAATCGTCGACCTGCCGCTTCGGGGTCACCGCTTTCGGTCGTCGTGGCGGGCGGCGACAGCTGGGTGCCAGCGGTCCGACGGCCGCTTCTTGGCCACCGCTTCCAGGCCTTGCAGCTGGTGGTCCAAACCACCGCGCTGCCGCTGCCGGCTGTCGCCCACAATCGCAACCGGGTCAACCCCCGCGAGACCTTTTCATGGACTTCAGTTCCGGCGCTCTGTGGGGCGCCTTTGGCGCCATCGTCGCCGCCAACATCCTGCTGTCGGGCGACAACGCGGTGGTGATTGCGATGGCGGCGCGTTCGCTGCCGCCCGATCAGCAGAAGAAAGCGATCTTCTGGGGCAGCGCCGCCGCCATCGTGATGCGCGTGGTGTTGACCATCGTCGCGGTGCAGATGCTGCAGCTGCCGTTTCTGAAGATCGTCGGCGGCGCGTTGCTGCTGTGGATCGGCGTGCAGCTGCTGGTCGATTCGCAGGGCGGCGGCCACATCAAGTCGCACGGCACGCTGGGCGCAGCGATTCGCACCATCCTGGTGGCTGACCTCGTGATGAGCGTGGACAACGTGCTCGCCGTGGCCGGCGCTGCCGACCGCGCCCCCGAGGCCTACCGGCTGCCCTTGCTGGTCGTCGGGCTGGGTCTGTCGATCCCGCTGATCGTCGCCGGCAGCACGCTGCTGATGAACGTGATGGACCGCTTCCCCGTGATCATCACGATGGGTGCGGCGCTGCTCGGTTTCCTGGCCGGTGAAATGTTCGCCACCGACCCTTACACCGCCGACTGGGTGCATGCCCACATGCCCGAGGCCGACTTCATCCTGGGCGGTTTCTGCGCCGTGCTGGTGGTGGCGGTCGGCACCTGGCAGCAGCGCCGCCACAAGGCGGCAGCGGCCGGGCCTTGAACGCACCGCTGGTGGCCGCACGGCCGGTGCGCGGCCCGCACCGGTTGCGCACCGGCCGGTCGGCATGAGCGACCTGGGCGCGGGCTGGCTCGTTGTCGCTCTGGCGCTGTTGCTGGCGCTGGTGTTGGCGCTGATCGGCATGCTGTGGTTCGTGCGCGGCCGCCGAGATCGTTCCGGCAGGATGCCCGCGCCGCAGGGTCGGCCGCAGCGTTCACCGGGCAACCAGGCCCGTGTCGATGTGCCGGCCGGCCGCGATCGCTACCGCATCGAACGCCAGATCGGCCAGGGCGCGATGAGCACCGTGCACCTGGCGCACGACCTCTTTCTCGACCGGCCGGTCGCGCTGAAAACGCTGTCGCTGAGCGCCGCCATGGACGGCGAAGCGCTCGACCAGGCGCGTTCGCGCTTCGCCCGCGAGGCGGTCACCGCCGGCCGCTTGCACCATCCTGGCATCGTGACGGTGCTCGACAGCGGCGTACAGGCCGGGCAGGCCTGGATGGCGATGGAATATCTGGCCGGCCACGACCTGCAGCGTCACACCGTGCCCGGTCAGCTGCTGCCGCTGCCGCAGGTGCTCGAGATCGCCGCCCGTGTGGCCGAGGCGCTGGCCTGTGCGCACCGGCAGGGCGTGGTGCACCGCGACATCAAGCCGGCCAACGTGATGCACGACGCTGCCACCGGCCGCGTCACCGTGACCGACTTCGGCATCGCCAGTCTGGACGACGCGGCGCGCACCCGCACCGGCCTGCTGCTGGGCACGCCCGACTGCATGTCGCCCGAGCAGCTGAGCGGCGCGCCGGTCGATGGCCGCAGCGATCTCTATGCGCTCGGCGTCCTGCTGTTTCGGCTGCTGACCGGCACGGCGCCGCACCACGACGAATCGATGGCGCGGCTGATGCACCGCATCGCCAACGAGCCGGCGCCCGATCTGCGCTCGCTGCGTCCCGAAGTGCCCGGCGCATTGGCCGACGTGGTCGCGCTGGCGCTGCAAAAGCGCCCCGAGCTGCGTTACAGCGACGGCCTGGAAATGGCCGCCGACCTGCGCAGCGTCGCTGCCACCTTGGCGCCGCTTTAGCGGCTTTGGGGCACGTTCTTGCGGATGACGGCGGGTGAAAACGGATGAGGGCCTCGGCAGCCGGCGGTCTGCGCGACCGTCACTTGCGTCGGTGGGTAACGGCAGCGGACTGTTGGCCGCCTTTGTGTGCTTTGGCGCTGTCCTGCCCGGGCAGCGGCGCCTGCTTGACCTGCTGCAGCCGGCCACCCGCCGCCCGCTCTTCGCTGCCGACGCCACGGGCTGGGTCGCGCCAGTCGCACCGAATCGGCGCGAGCTGCCCCCTCCCGCGACGTTTTTACGATCGGTTCCAAGGCACAATTCCCAGGCCAGGAATCCCTCGCGCGACCGCCGCGCAGGGCGCACGCCATCTCCTTTCACGCCACCCATGACTTTCGAGTTTTTCAGCGCCACCGACACCGGTCGCACGCGCAACAACAACGAGGACTCGGTGGCCATCGACGAGGCCTGCGGACTGGTGGTGCTGGCCGACGGCATGGGTGGCTACAACGCCGGCGAGATCGCCAGCGAGATGGCCACCTCGTTCATCAAAAACGAGCTCGGCCGCTGGCTGTCCGAAGCCGCCGAGAGCGCGTCCGACGCCGATGTGCGCCGCGCCATGGACATCTGCGTCGACAACGCCAACCGCGCCATCTTCAATGCCGCCAACTCCAACCCGCAGTGCGCCGGCATGGGCACGACGCTGGTGGTGGGTGTGTTCCGCGAGGGCCGCCTGCTGATGGGCCACGTGGGCGATTCGCGTGCCTATCGGCTGCGCGGCGGGCGGCTGCTGCAGATCACGCGCGACCACTCGCTGCTGCAGGAACAAATCGACGCCGGCCTCATCACGCCAGAGCAGGCGGCCTTTTCCGCCAACAAGAACCTGGTGACGCGCGCGGTCGGCGTCGAAGACACCGTGTTGCTGGAAACGCACCCGCACGAATTGATGCCCGGCGATACCTACCTGCTATGCTCGGATGGGCTTTCAGACATGCTCGACGACGCCACCATCGAACAGCTGATGCAGGGCGCCGACGCCCTCACGGCCACCGCGCATGGCCTCGTCGACGCCGCCAACGACGCCGGCGGCAAGGACAACATTTCCGTGCTGCTGGCCAGGGTGCGCACCTCGGCCGGGGCGCCGCGCTCGTGGTGGCCGTTCCGGCGCTGAACAGAGAGATTCTCAAAGGGTCAAGAAGCATGGCAAAGCTGGTTGTTTCGCTTGATGGTTTGGTGATCAAGGAAGTGCAGATCACCAAGGACAAGACCACGCTCGGCCGGCGGCCCTACAACGACATCGTGATCGACAACCTGGCGGTCAGCGGCGAGCACGGCGTGCTGCAGATGGTCGGCGCCGAGGTCTACATCGAAGACCTGAACAGCACCAACGGCACCTACATCAACGGCAAGGCCGTCAAGAAGCAGCAGCTCGCTCATAACGACACCGTCGAGATCGGCAAGTACAAGATCAAGTACCTGGTCGACGACGGCACCGACTACGAAAAGACGATGATCATGCGGCCCGGCATGTTGCCGCCGCTGAGTCCTCCGGCGCGCCCCGGCAGCGCCGGCGCCGCCGTCTCCAGCTTCGGCGGGCTCGACGCACCGCGCACCGCGTCGATCAAGGTGCTCAACGGTGCTGCTGCCGGCCGCGAAGTGGCGCTCACCAAGGTCGTCACCACCGTCGGCAAGCCCGGCGTGCAGGTCGCGTCGATCACCAAGCGGCCGGTCGGCTACGTGCTGGCGCACGTCGAAGGCGCGTCGCGGCCGAACGTCAACGGCAACCCGCTGGTCGGCGAGACCGTCGCGCTGCGCCACGGCGACATCATCGAATTGGCCGGCACGCAGATGCAGTTCATGCAGGTTTGAGGCCCTCGGCGCAACCGCGCTGCGGTCCGCGCCCCTCCACGCACGACTCGCCGCGTCGCTGCTTTCGAAAGCGGCGGCACATGGCAAACGACGAGCGACGAGCGCCAAAAACCAACCGCCGAGCATCGAGTGCCGAGTGCCGAGTGCCGAGTGCCGAGTGCCGAGTGCCGAAAGCGCGCCGCCGCGGCTGAGCGCCCACCGCCGCGCGCCGAGCGCACATTGCCAAGCGCGCACCGCCGAGCGCCGAGAGCCCACCGCCAAGCGACGAAAGCCAAGCGACAGACGCCGAACGCCCACCCTCGCGCCATCACCTGAGACTTGTCCCGCTCCCGCGCCCGCGCCTGCAGCGGCCAGCCACCGCGCGCTGCCGCCCTGGTTCCGCTGAACGCAGGCAGATCACCCACCACGGCACCGCGTGAACTTTGTCACGCCGCGCGCGCCGGCCCGAGCGACGACGCCCCGCGCCGGCCTTCGGCCGCCCTGACCGCGCTTGCGCTCAGGCGCGAGCGGCTGCACCATCGGCAACGATGTTCTATCTCTGCCTGCCGCGCGCCCGCACTGCTTCCGCACGCCCCCGCGGCGCGTCGCCGTGCCCCGTCCGGCGCTGCGCCGCGGCGCTGCGATGAACGTGCACGTGCTCGGCTGCTCCGGCGCCATCGCGGCCGGCTGCAAGACCACCGCCTTTCTGCTCGACGACGACGTGCTCGTCGATGCCGGCACCGGCGTGGGCGACCTGCCGCTCGAGGCGCTGGCCCGCATCGAGCACATCCTCGTCAGCCATTCGCACCTCGACCACGTGCTCGGCATCGCGCTGCTGGCCGACAGCGTGATGCGCCGGCGCGCCGCGCAGGGCCGCGGCCCGATCCAGGTGCACGCGCTGCCCGAGACATTGGCCGCGCTGCGCAGCCACATCTTCAACGGCGTGATCTGGCCCGACTTCACGCGGCTGCCCAGCGCCGACCATCCGATCCTGCAACTGGTGCCATTCAGCCTGGGCGATGTGCTCACGCTCGGCGGCAAGCGCATCGAGGTGCTGAGCGCCGCGCACACCGTGCCCGCGGTCGGCTTCGGCGTCGACGGCGGTGCCGCCGGCTGGTGGATCTACACGGGAGACACCGGCCCCAACCCCGCGCTGTGGCAGCGCCTGCAGGGCCTGAAAGTGGCGCACCTCGTCATCGAGACCGCCTTCAGCGACGACGAACGCCAGCTCGCCCGCATCAGCCGCCACCTGTGCCCCGCCGCGCTCGGCCGCGAGCTGGCGCAGCTGCCGGGCAGCGTCGACGTGCACATCACCCACATCAAGCCCGGTGAGATCGACGCCGTGATGGCCGAGATCGGGAGGCTCGGGACTGCGCACCGGGTGAATGCGCTGGCGGCGGGGCAGCGCATCACATTGGCGTGAAAGCCTGGCGAAGCCGGCGAGCCGCCGAGACAAAGCGGAGCGCTCCGGCGATGAAGCAATGCGGCGCGACGAGCAGGTCGACTTGCTGGCCAACCTGATCGCCGGCGTGCTCCGGCAAGGTCGCACTCCAGCGCGGCTGGCGGCGAGACGAGATGAAGGCGATCTCCGGCTTGCACGCCCTTCGCTTCAGCGTTGATTGATCCCGCCCAGGCTGCGCCAGACAGTTCGGTCGGCTTCGTAAAGAGGCCAGCGGCAGCACTCCTTGAACGGGAAAGATCTCGATGGGCAGAATTGACAACCGTTGTCAAAGTGGCAAAGATCCCAAGACGAGCCGCCAAACCATGAGCTTCGTCCTGCCCGAGTCGATGCGCGAGTACATCGACAACCGGGTCGCTGCCGGCAACTACGGCAACACCAGCGAGTACATCCGCGACCTGGTTCGCCGGGATCAGGAAGAGCAGGCCAAAAAGCGGCTTCGCGATCTCATCGAAGAAGGGCTGGCATCCGGGCCCGGCCGTCCTCGCACCGAGGCGGACGAGAAGGAACTGATGGTGATCGCTCGCGGCGAGATCGATTGAAGTCGGCGATGCTTCGCCCGCAGGCGCTGCGCGACCAGCAGGGCGAGGTCAGGCATTACCGCAAAGAAGGCGACACCCGCTTGGCGGTGAAGGTGGCCAAGGCAACGAACGCGGCGCTCGATCAAGTCGAACTCGAACCGGGCATGGGCTCGCCGGGGCTCGGGAAGTTGTTGGGAATACCTGGGCTGCGGGCCTGTCGGGTGGGGAAGTTTCCACTGCTGTGGTGCTACTTCGAGCACGCAGACTACCTGGATGTGGTCCGGCTGTTGGGCGAGCGCCGGAACATCGCCACGATCCTGGGTAACGAATTCGGCTCGAATTGACGCCGCCGCTCGCGCAGTGGATGCGCCTGTTCTGCGATCAACGACCGGTCTGTCCCCCTGCGTCAGACTAGTTGTCGCCTCTCCTTTTCACGCGGATCATCCGCGGCGGAGCGACCCAACATGCAAAAGAATCAACATTC
>ENA-OBIT01000408-OBIT01000408.1-metagenomes-genome-assembly--contig:-NODE-408-length-19150-cov-10.0418_pt1 | contig 19150 bp, 10 predicted proteins | sample MGYA00153386_OBIT01 | MGnify analysis MGYA00153386
TCTTGCAGATATTAACCATTGCTTGGTGCAACGCACGCTGAGGAGACCTCAGCGCGATTGCATCCGCTTCTTCATTTGTCTCATCCCACCAGATGCAGTGATATCACTGTTGTAAACCGCAATTAGTTCTTCCTTTATTTCATGAGCAATCCTGAGACTGGGAGAAGCTGTTAGCATTAGCTCTAGTTCGGATCGATCTTCACTGGTTAAATTAGCTTGATTGCTCATCAACAAGTATCGATTTTTCAAGCCGTTTATTTTAAGTGTAAGCCGGATTTTATTCAAAGCTTTATTGATTAATTTTTGGACATGAAACCTGTCAATAACTATTTTTGCATTGGGGAAAACTGCTCGAATTACTTTCGGGAAACCTCCCCACATATCAACACAAACTTCCTTGACACCCTCTCTCATTGCTAAGGGTTGCTGCTTCAGCACTGTAATAATATCCTCACTTTTGTGAGAATCTATGACTTCTAATAGAGAGCTTTTATCTAGATCTGTCAAAATTGGGGCAAATTGCCCTTTTCCTTTCCTTCTGGCAAATTCGTCTAAACTTAATCGCGTAGGCAGCCCCCAGTCTTGCTTGGTGCGCTAAACCGTCGGGGAACCCGACGAGCGCGCATCCGCTTTTTTTAAATTGAGCAACCTTATGAAAAATATCTTGGACGGCATCCTCACTGCGTCGCGGTTCACCCGCTACGCACATCTTTTCATTCTCACTGCGTTGCGGGTCACCCGCCACGCTGACTTGCTTAACGGTCAATTCTTTGCGTGGCGGGTCACCCGCCACGCTAACTTTTTCATATATATATTCTTGATATCTATTCGTTTGTCTTTGCTTCTTGTTTAACCAAGATAAAATTTCTGTCGGCGATGTCTTGCAGCTAAAACAATAGAACTGACGACGCGGCACTTTTAAATACACTACCTGCCCGAACACAGCTAAATCTCTGACTAAAACTGGACGAGTTTGATGTACGTGAGATATGTATTCATTGCAATTAGGGCAATTAATTCCAGCATTAACTAATTGTAACTTAACAACTATGGCATCTAACGTGCTCGAATAGTTATCAGCAACAATATTAGGTAAATTTAGTAAACTATCTAGGTGAAAATCCATATTTGGGATGGGGATAAAATTCCGCTATCGCTACATTTTACCCCATTTACCCCATATAGGCGGGAGAGCCAAAATGGGGTGATAACTGTCGATCGGCAATCAGTGGGCGAAAGGCTCAAAGGTTGCAACCTTTCGATCGATCTAAGCAATCCTGGCTTTTTAGTCTTTCAGGATGGAAGGGCAACATGGGTTAAATCGATCGATAATGTAGATCTGCTGTATATATCACTTGCTCATGCAACCGCCCCACGCCGCCAAGTTAGCTCACCAGATCGAGATTCACGGAGATACGATCGTCGATGACTATTTCTGGCTGCGCGATCGAGATAATCCGCAGGTGATGGAATATCTCAAAGCCGAGAATGAGTACACAGCGAAAGTATTAGAGCCACACGCCGAACTGCGGGAGAGTTTATTCCAAGAGCTAAAGGCGCGAGTCAAGGAAGACGATCTTAGCGTACCCGTCAAAAAAGATGATTATTACTATTACTCTAGAGTGGCTGCGGGTAAGCAATACGCCATCCATTGCCGCAAACTAGGCGATCTAAATAGTCCTGAAGAAATCATCTTGGATGAAAATCAACTGGCTGAAGGGAAACCTTATTTTCAGCTCGGCACATTTAGCATCAGTCCCAACCATCAACTCCTGGCATATGCCGAAGATATTGATGGCTCGGAGACATATACGCTGCGGATTAAAAATCTGGTAACGGGTGAGCTATTGCCAGAATCGATCGCGAATACTTACTATTCGCTAGAGTGGGTAAATGATAATCGGACTTTTTATTACACCGTTTTGGATGAAAACTTGCGCCCTTATCGGCTGTATCGGCATACATTAGGCGAGTCGATTGATAGCGATGAGTTAATCTATGAAGAGCAGGATTCGCAGTTTTTTGTCGGTTGCGATAAATCCCGCGACGATCGATATATCTTCCTGACAACTGGCGGTAAGATTACCAGCGAACAATATTTTGTCTCAGCCGACGATCCTCACGGTACTTTTTCGATCTTCATACCCCGCCAGAAGGGGCATGAATACAGCGTCAGCCACCATCAGGGCTATTTTTACATTCTCACCAATGACAACGCCCAGAACTTCCGCATCATGCGGACGTTGGTATCGCAACCACAGCAACAGTACTGGGAGGAATATATCGCCCACGATCCCGATCGATTAATTGAAGGACTCGATGAATTTAAAGATTACTTGATTATCAGCGAACGCTATCAGGGTTTAGGGCAATTACGGGCGATCGAACTTCAGAGTCAAGCGTCACATTATCTGGAGTTCGACGATCCTACTTATCTAGTGTTTGGGGCGGCTAATTGGGAATACGATACGCAGACATTCCGCTTTGGCTATACCTCTCTAGTTTCACCGATGACGGTATTTGAGTACGATCTGCGATCGCGCTCGAAGACAATTCTCAAGCAAAACGAGATTCCTGGGGGTTACGATCCGAACCAGTACCATTCAGAGCGAATTTTTGCGCGTTCTCATGATGGCGTGGAAGTGCCGATCTCGATCGTTTATCGTCAAGACTTTAATCGCGATGGTACCGCACCGCTTTATCTCTATGGCTATGGTTCCTACGGTGCCAGCCTAGATCCAGGCTTTTCCACCAATCGACTCAGTTTACTCGATCGCGGCTTTGTGTATGCGATCGCCCATATTCGCGGCGGTTCGGAGCTGGGGCGACACTGGTATGAGTCGGGTAAGTTCTTGCAGAAAAAGAACACCTTTCTAGATTTTGTGGCTTGTGCCGAACATCTGATTGCCGAAAAGTACACCAGCGCTGGCAATATTGCGATTGCGGGTGGTAGTGCGGGTGGGTTGCTAGTCGGTGCGACGATTAATCTTAAACCGGAACTATTCAAGGTAGCGATCGCTCAAGTACCATTTGTAGATGTGCTGAATACGATGCTGGATGCCGATTTGCCCCTGACGCAGTTGGAGTACGACGAGTGGGGTAATCCCGCCGATGAGGAGTTTTATCGCTATATCCGTTCCTATTCGCCTTACGATAATGTCGCAGCGAAAGCTTACCCACACCTATTGATTACTGCGGGGTTGAACGATCCGCGTGTGACTTATTGGGAGCCTGCCAAGTGGACGGCAAAATTGCGATCGCTCAAAACTGACGATAATTTACTCCTGCTCAAAACCAATCTAGATTCTGGACATGGCGGCGCATCGGGACGCTATGAATATCTCAAAGATATCGCGTTGGAATATACTTTTTTGCTGACTGTTTTCGAGAAATCAACTCAAGATATAGCAATCCTAAATGAGAATATAAATTTTTAGTACAAATTCACTATGCTTCGATCGTTATTCATTAATAGTTTGAAGTATGAGCAGATGTACTGATTTAGTAGTAAATCAAATAGGATTGCTATAGCTTAAAAGCTAATTGAAGAAAATGTCTGAAACTTTAACCGAACACACATTGGCAGCATTAGAATTAGAGACTGGGGCAATGGGCTGTATCAGTCCAGAGCGACATCAAAAAAGATGGTTGCAAAAAGTTCAGCAGCTAGAGCAACAAATCACTATGGCTAATTTCTCAGCGGAGAAGATGGATTTAGCAGAAAAACTAGCTAAACTCAATCGAGTAGAAGCTAAAAAAGCTACGTTAATTGTTGATATTTACAAATTGAATTCGGACGATGGATCGGAGATCGTCAAGCAATAGATTGTCCCTGCGATCGAGGATGTGAGTAGGGGCAATTCATGAATTGCCCCTACTCACTCGTTTGCTATATTTCTATAGCGTTTCCTAACAGAATATCTGGCAATCGATATAGTAAGGCGGCTCAAGCAGAAACTTCGATCTAAATTTAGGTTCTAATCGATACTATATCCAGAGGTCAATTGTGATGGAATCTGCACATTACAGCGAGTTGACGATCGCGACTCCAATAATCGAATCGCTTCATCCTAGCGTCATGGAGTTTGCACGACAGCAATGTGAAGGAGTCGATTTAGCTCTCAACCGCGCCGTCAAGCTTTACTACGCAATTCGAGATGGAATTCGCTACGATCCTTATCGTATCGATCTGACGATCGCGGGAATGCGCGCTAGCACCACATTAGCGAATCAAAGAGGCTGGTGTGTTGCCAAGGCTGTGCTACTGGCGGCTTGCTGTCGCTCGGTGGGGATTCCTGCTCGGTTGGGATTTGCTGATGTCCGCAATCATCTATCAACCGAGCGATTGCGGCAGAGAATGGGTACAGATATCTTTTATTGGCATGGTTACACTGACATGTTTCTCGACAACAAGTGGGTAAAGGCAACGCCAGCTTTTAGCAGTAAATTGTGTCAGAAATTGCGGTTGCTACCGTTAGAATTTGATGGGGATAATGATTCTATTTACCATCCCTACGATCGACAAGGAAATCGACATCTAGAGTATATTAACGATCGAGGTGTATATGCAGATCTCCCAATCGCGGAAATAATTAAAACATTTGAGCTAAAATACAACTTTTCTAGTCAGAAATCAGCATCGCTCGACGACAACTTCGATCGAGACCTTACCATTGAAATGCGATCGTAAGCGTCGTCGTTAAGAGACTGACAACTTCTGAGGTTCGATTCTCCAGAGGAGAGGCTCCGCCAACGAGATGATTGAGATAATGAGATTGCAGTTGGCGGTTAGTTAGCCGATCGAGCAGTGAAATTGTGAGCGTGGGATAGGTATTCATGCGACATTTAGGAATTCTCGATGAGTAACGACAATTTCAATATAACATCTGTTTAAGAAAGAGATCGATCTAACCGATCGCGTTGCATAGTGTAAAACTACTCAATTTACGATCGATCTAAACGGTTTTAGCAAAACCCAATGCGATCGAATCGACATCGATCGCATATTGAAAAGGTGATGTCATCAAAAGTAGGTTGAATATTTAATATTTATCGATCGGACAGTTTAGACATATCCAACAATATTAATCGGTCGTTCCTTAAATGCTTGTATTGTTAGGGTTCAAGGCTCAACCAAGCTGCACAAAGAAATTTTACTGAAATAGATCGATATTTTAATCGAGTTCTTGGGCAAGAATCGGAGTAATTCTGGTCTGCTGATGTCATGATATTTAGTTAGACCGCTGCTCTCTACCAATATAACTAAACTACCTCGATAAAAGACCCCCGAATTATTGAATTCGGGGGTCTTTCCTGACTAAAAATTAAGCATTAAGCAAACTTGAAGCTGCTGGCAGTGAGCGTACTAGATTGAATCCCTGTTAATACTGCGAGATCCTTACCACCAGTAGCAACTAGCGTGTCGCCACCCTTAGCAGTGAGCGTCACTTTGCTGAAGTCACCAGCACCCAACAACATCAACGAATCAATACCAACTTCAAAGTCAGCAACGGTGTTAATGCTGGTAGGGGCACCATTGTAAAGTAGATAGAACTTATCAGCTCCGGCACCACCAAACAGGGTATTACCACCCTTGCCAGCAAACAGCTTATCGTCGCCATCGCCGCCAGAGAGGAAGTCATTGGTACCAGCGAATAAGGTGTCGTTACCTGCACCACCGTAGAGACGGTTGCCACCTTTACCTTGGCTGGCATCGAGGATATCGTCGCCAGCTTCACCGAATAAGCGATCGCGTAAACCAGCATAGAGTTCGTCGTTACCGTCGCCACCATAGACGCGGTTATCGCTACCTTTGGACACCGAACCATCTACCAAGTCGTTACCACCAGCGGTAAAGATGACTTGCTTGAAGGTAGGTACGATCGTCTTATCATCACCAGTTGTACCAGCAACTGGGTCGGCTGCAAAAGCATTGGGAGTCACTTCAAACTGGCTGACAATCTTGGGTACGCGACTGGTAATCGCGGTCGGGTTGGCTTCGAGTTCGGCACGATTGTAAGCATCGATACCGTAAGTCGTGACGGTGAGCTTTTGGGTATCTTTATCGATATTGAACTCCGTCCAGCCGTAAGTATTGGTCGCGACATAATCACCTTGGAGCAGTTTGGCATTAATTAAGCCATTCGCTTGGGGGAGGTTTTTGTCTAAACCGAGGGGATCGTAGCCGAGTGGGGCTAGACCGCTATCGACGATGTTTTTGATGAAGGCATCTTTGCCAGCCGCAGGTAGAGCATCGTATTGAGCCTTCTGAGCGGCAGTTAGCAAGCCTACCTGGGTCGCTAATTCGGCGACTGTGGGGCCGAAGGGTTTGTCGTAAGCGACGGCACCTGTGACGATTTCAAATGCGCTGGTGGCGATTTGAGCTTGACCTGGGGCGGTTTGGTATGTGAGGTTGTTGACTAAGGTACCGTGGAAGTCGGCAGCGACGAAGACGACGTTCTCAATTTTGTTGTCGTTAACATATTTGAGAATCTCTGTCCGCTCGGCGGCATAACCTTCAAATCGATCGCCAGCACCGAGAATACCGATATTTTCGATCGGTTCTGGTACCATGATAAACTTCCAGGTCACGCCGTTGGTTTGAGCGTTGAGGAGGTCGGTTTTGAGGTCTTGAACCTGCTGTTTGCCCAGTAACGTCCGGCTGGGGTCAAAGGACTTGGCGAGGAAAGCACCGACTTGAGCGGCATCGCTAGTATTGGCAACTCCTGCTAGCTCAGTATCGCGGAAGGAACGCGCATCGAGAACAAAGGTCGCCGCATCTTTACCGAAGGTGTTGTAACGGTAGATTTTGCGTTCGCCATCGGTACGCGCATCATTGGGCGTATTGTAGGTGAGATCGCGAATCGGATTGAATTCTTGGAAGGCTTGCGCGCCGTTTTCAAATAGCGGCGAGTCGTTGATTAGTCCCGTTTTGGCTCCATAGAGAGCTTGTTCCGCCGCAGTCGATTTGGCTAAATCCTGTCCGCCCGCAAAGTCATTGGTGACTTCATGGTCGTCTAGCGTGGCGAGGATCGAAGTCGCGGAGCGCAGATCGCCAAAAGTATTTAGACCGTAACGGCTAGTGTAGACTTCTGCTTGTTTGGCACGGTAGTCTGCCAATGTCGTCGATTGCTCTTTCTCCGTACCGTTGGGATTTTTGACAGCGGGGGAAGCTACGTCACCATAGATCGTATCACCCAGTTCGACAAAGAATTTGAGATTGGCATCGACTGCATTACTAATCGCGGGATAAGGAGCCAATTCACCGCGCCAGTCGCCACTGACACCAAATTTTAGACCCGTGAACTGACCGAGTGCAGCAGCGGTGCTAAATTTGCCAGTTGCTTTGGCACCAGTAGCATCCACAGCGCGATAGAAGTAATCAGTATTAGCCGTGAGTCCGGTGACATCAACTTTGACAGGTTGGAGCGCACTAGCGACCGTGGCGGTTTTGGTACCCGCGATCGAGCTAAAATCCGCCTTGGTGGAATATTCAAACGTTATCGTCCCTGGCGTTTGGCTGCGCGTCCACAGTACTGTCGAAGTTTGAGTAGTATCACCACTAGCAACGCCACTGGGAAACGGATTGGTAATTGCGATCGCTTTACCATTCACTGTAGCCGCTGGAGTCACGTCTAAGATTTTCTCGATCGTCGGTGCGATGTCGATATTCCGCACGCTACCCAGTGGCTGCTGAACGATATCTGGCCCCGCCGCATAGAAGATCGCCTTCATGTCCGGTAGCGTCGGGTCGTAACCGTGGGCACCGTAGAAGTTGGGTACCGAGAGCACGGCAGTAGTTGGAGTAACAGTATCGCCTTTGCGAATTACTGGTGTAGCTTGGGTACCGTCGAAGTTATAACCAGTCTTGAGCAGCGCGAAGACATCACCCGTATCTTGACCGATGAACGCGCCCCGTGCATCGATAACATCATTGGCAGTAGTTGCAGTCGTTGGTACGTCCCGATTATAAATCTTGTCAAACACGCCGACGCTGGCAGTACCATTGGTGTAGTTGGCGTTGGTATCGACAAAACCTTTAAGTAAATCGATGACCTGTTTTTGCAGGGTCAAGTACTCTGGTACTTTTACCTGAGTCACACCCGCAACCGCAGCTTCGCGACCTTCGAGGTTGATGTAAATATTCACCGCTGGGCCGCTAACCACTGCGCGGACTTTATTGCTGTCGAAACCAGCATTTTTGAGCAGGTTATTCATGCTCACCGCCGTATGGAAAGGCGAGAAACCATGATCTGAGGTGACGATGATATTGCTATTGGGCTTGCCACTAGCATCGACACCGACGGCTTCAATTATCTTCTGGACGGCACTATTAGCTGCTTGATAGGCAGTTTCGACATATTTTGCATAACGCGCGACTTTGGCGGCATCCTGTCCCGTGCCGATACTGTTGGGATTGGTAAAATCGGTGGCTTGGCGGGGGTCGGTAAGTAGGAACTGGTGTTCGGAGCCGTCGGGTTGTTCGATATAACCGAGGACTAGATCGGCGTTGGGGTTTTGTTGGATACTGCGTAACAACACCTTGGCTTGATAATCTACGAAGGTTTTGACTTGATCTTGGTAGATAGCTTCGAGTTCGAGATCGCTAAATTTGGTCAGTCCAGAGTTAATCCGTTCGGGGAAGCGGAAATCGGCTTGGGGTGCCCAGTTACCGATATTGTTATTGATATCATCGACGTTGGCAATCACGCCAGGACTTTCCGCCGGACGGGGTATATAAGCACCAGAGTACCGAGCGATATTGACTTGAGACAGATCTCCTGCCAATGTGCTGGCATAGAAGGCGGTACCAACTTTATTATTACTACCATCGAAGAAGAATTTGCTAGATTTTTGGTCGGCGACTTTGATAAACGCCGAGCCAGTGCTAGGTAAAGTAGCTGCACCTTTGACGCCAACATTTGCATCGAAGACAACTAAGGTATCGTAATTGGTGACATTATCATTGGTAGTGTCGATCGCGGCTACTTGCAGCTCGTAACTACTAGTACTACCGCCAGTCAGCGCAGTTGCCGCGATCGATTCTAGTTTAGCAACCTTGACAGCACTAAATGAAGTCTTACCGAGAGCAGTCAGTCCAGTCACTGCTTGAGTATTGCTAACGCTAAAATCCGCCGCAGTCAGACTAAATCCGGTACCACCAACACCACCAAAGGCACCGAAGGGCACGGTGTAACTAACTGTTCGATCTTCTTTTTTATCCAAGATCGCCTTGCTAGCCGTAGCCGAGAGAATATTCACCCCATCTGCACCTGGAAAAGTTGCTGCGACGACTGATTTGCCCGCACCTTGTAGAGTCGTCCAGAGTGGCGTTGCGGTTGGAGTGCTAGTTTCGGCTGGATCTTTTCCTGATTGATAAGTGTACCCACCGATCGGCGCAGCAAAGCCGCTAGTATTGGTAGTAAAAGGATTGGAAACTAAGCTGAAATTATTGGCATTGATATCATTATTGACGGCAGTGGAGCCAGTCGCGATCGCGATGTGCGAGGGCGCGGTAATCGAGGGGGTAATGGTTTCGTTATCGGTAGCAGCAACGCCTTTGGCTTTGAGCAGTCCGATCCCAGTTTTGGCATCGAGAACACCACTGGCTAAATATTTATCGACGATCGAATCGGTTGCCCCATCGAGGGAGATTAAAACTACTTTAGGTGCCATATTATTGATGAAGTTAAATTTTTGGTAAATTTTCAATCCAAAGTCAACGGGGTTGATTCCGATTGAAATCAACCCCGCTGACTTCAGATATTCACGAACCTATACAAATGCGAAACTGCTGGCGTTGAGAGTGTTAGATCCAATGCCAGTTAGTAATACGAGATCTTTACCGCCAGCTTTGACGAGAGTGTCTGTACCTTGCTGGGTGAGATTCACTTTGGTAAAGTCAGTTACACCAGAAACCCCTAAGATCAGCATTTTGTCAATGCCAATCTCAAAGTCACCAATAGTATTGGCACTTGTTGGTACGCCGGAAGTCAGATAGAATTTATCAGCTCCGGCACCACCATAGAGGGTGTTACCACCTTTGCCAGCAAATAGGCTGTCGTCGCCGTCGCCACCAGAGAGGAAGTCATTGGTACCAGCGAATAACTTGTCGTTACCTGCGCCACCGTAGAGACGGTTGCCGCCTTTACCAGCAGAGGCATCGAGGAGATCGTCGCCAGCTTCGCCGAATAAGCGATCGAGTTGTCCGGCATAGAGTTCGTCGTTGCCGTCGCCACCATAGATCCGATTGCTGCCACCAGCGACGGAAGCGTCTACCAAGTCATTGCCACCAGCCATAAAGATTGTGTCCTTGCGGGTGGGGATGACACTAGTATCGTCAGCGGCAGTACCAGCGACGACTTTGTTACCACCTTGTCCGTCGATGCCGACTGAGGGACTGAGGTTGAGGGGTTTGTCGAGGGTAATTTGGACGATTTCGTTATTGTCGATGCCGGGTGGACGACCGATCGAGAAGGGATAGTTGTTATCATTGGCAACTAAAATCGTGTTAGCGTCGATGACGAGGACATTCTCGATCGTCACAAATGGCATCCGATAAGTGGTGCTACCGTCTTTGTTCAAGTCCAATGGATCGGGAATATTTAACAAGTCGGCGACTTCTTCTTTAGTCACAAAGCCTTTGGCATCTTGTTTGGATAAATCTACTTTGTAGATCTTTTTAAACTTCGCCAAATCGCCTTGTCCGCCGTCGCGTTCGATGACTAGGTATTCGTTATCATTGATGACTGTCATGTCACCGATCGCATTAGCCGGATCTTGAAGTTTGTAGTAACCTGTCAGTCCCTCAAATTTCTTGGTTGCAATGTCGAATGTATTGATACGGAGTGCGCCAGCAGGATCGCCGACTACCGTTCCTTCCAATAGTGCGTAGAGCTTAGTTTTAGAAGCATTCATTGCCCCACCTTCAAATCCCCTGGAACCGCCGAGATTGGACACGATTGCATCGCCAGGGCGACCCAGAGCAGTGGTGACATTGGCTGTCCCGATGAGTTCGCGGCGCACGTCATAGCCCGTAGCGGAAAAATCGGTGAAGAAGCCATCTACACCCAGATTGATGAATTGTTTGTATTCATCGCGGGGGCTAGCATAGTTAGAAGCTTGGAAGAAGGGGTCGTCGCGGAGGGTGTAGAGATGGACTTTCAAGCCCGCTGCGTGAGCGTCGGCAATCAGTGTCGTGGGAGTACCCGTAACGCGATCGGCATCGCTGATTTGACCGTCGCCATTGAGGTCGTCGGGCTTACCATCGTTATTTCTGTCTACCGTACTTGCAGGCACGATCGCCCGTTTGTCGGGGCCGATGCCAGTCGCATACTTGGCAACGCCAAGCAAACCAGCAGGTGTGGTAAGGTCGGCGTAGGTGGGGCCGCTTTTAGCAAAGGTCGTGTCGTAAGGGCTGCCAGATGCGCCTGTGAGTTGGATTAGCGGAATATTCACGCCAGCTTTGGGCATGATGGTATTCTTCAACTCTTGCAGGTTGCCAACTTCAAAGGACTGGATGAAAATCCGGTTGGGATCGGTGAAACCTTTTTTGACCAGCGTATCGATCAGTTTTTGACCCAGGCTGACTTTGATGGGCGTACCGTCGAGGTATTTCCCTTCTGTCGCGAAGTAAGTCGGATGCTTGGTTTCAGGGTAGATGCCGATTTTGACACCAGTTTCTTTCTCATACTGTTGTACCAAATCGATGACTTCTTCCAAGGTGACGACTTTGAGGTTGTCACCGTCATACTTGGTACCGCGCAGAGCTGGTAGCCGCTCGATCGCGTTCAGCGTCTTGATTTGCGCCAGGGTCATATCTTCGGCAAACCAACCCGTAACAGTTTGTCCGTCTAGGACTTTTGTTGATTTGAGACTGGCAAATTCGGGACGCTTGTAGACATCAGTAGAGGTATTTGTCAAGTTGACAGTACCATCAGCATTCAATACTGCCAACATCGGTTCGTGACGGGCAATCAACACGCCATCTTTAGTCACTACTAAATCTGGCTCGATGAAATCCGCACCATTAGCGATCGCGACTTTGTATGCAGCTAAGGTATGTTCTGGACGTTCGCCCGAACCGCCACGATGTCCGATGACGATCGGTGGCTTTTTGTCAAGGGTATTGAAGCTAGGCTGCTTGAGTACGTCGGGATTGTCAGGAGAGCGGACAAATGGGGCTACCACTTGGTCGCGCACCTTGTCGCCAGTACCAGGGAAATCATCGAAATAGCCATCGATGCCCAATTGGATAAACTGAGCGACTTCGGCTTCGGGGTTGCCTTTGTAGTCAGCCGCTAGATATCGAGGCTCGTTGCGGAGGGTGTAGAGATGCACCAGCAACCCAGCTTTATGCGCGTCAGTAATTAGGGTTGTGGGTGCGGTGAGGGTTTTGTCGGCATCATTGACAGCACCATCGCCATTGATATCATCGGCTTGCCCATCGTTATTGGCATCCGTACCTTTGACCGAGAGGATCATCCGTTTCCAGGGGCCGATCCCGTCGGCGTAGGTAGCGATTTCCTTGAGTCCTTCAGGAGTTCGTAAGTCAGCGTAGGTGCGCTTGTCACCACTTTTTACGAAATCATAGGGTGAAATTTCAATCAAGCTACCGTCAAGTCTGACATCATCCGCATCTAGCAACTGGATCAGGGGAATGTCAATCCCTGCCTTGGGCATGATTTTGGTATTCAATTCTTTGAGATTGCCCACCTCGAAAGATTGAATAAACACCCGACTAGGATCGGTGAATTTATTTTTGACTAAGTTATCTACGAGGAGCTGGCTGGTATCGAACCCTTTTTCGGCAAAGTAGGTAGGATGCTTAGTTTCTGGATAGATACCGATCTTCTTGCCAGTATCGGCTTCGTATTTTTTGACTAGGGCGATGACTTCATCTAGGGTAGGAACATCAAATACGCCATTGAAGGTTTGTTCGCGGAAAGATAGCCGCTCGACAGCACGGAGCGTTTTGAGTTCGGCGAGGGTAAAATCTTCAGCAAACCAGCCCGTGACAGGGGCACCATCGAGCATTTTGGTAGTCTTGCGACTGGCGAATTCCGTCCGGCTGGCAACGTCGGTAGTACCAGTGATATCGGGTTCGTGACGAGCGATGAGGATACCATCTTTGGTGACTACCAAGTCTGGCTCGATGAAATCCGCACCGCGCTGGATTGCCAGTAAATAGGATGCTAAAGTATGTTCGGGTCGATCGCCAGAGGCTCCGCGATGACCGATGACGATCGGAGCTTGACCTTTGAGGGTATTGAGTTTGTTGTAATTTGGCGTGGCAACTGGAGCGTCTAAAAGCTTGCCAGTGGAGTCAAAGTGCAGGGTATAAGGGCCAAATTCTTCACCAATCCAGATCGAACCATCTTTGGCAATATTGAAGGACTCGATATCAAAGTCCGCACCTGTGAGGAATCGATCGGTAGTAGTATTATTGACGATCGAGAATCCCGCTTTTTTGTCAGGGTCGGACAATTGAATAAAGTTACCAACTTTGACAGTACCATCGCCACCGATGCCTTGAAAACTGGGATTGACTTTGTAGATTCTGAGTAAGAAGTCAGCACTATTAGCTTTGGCACCATAACCATTGTCAGGCATGAACCAGTAATTGCCATAGATATCGGCAAACTGAACTGCGCTAAAACCTTGAACTGGCTGGCTGGAAAATGGAACTGTCCGACCGTTGGTGCCAGTGATTGCCGCACCAGATGCTGGGCCAGGAGCAAAAGTATCAGCAGGAAGCGATGCAAAGCCTTTTAATGTGGTCATAGTCAGTTTTGAATGTTTTCTATGAGGAAAATTAGAAATTTGCTAACAACTACAAGATCGTCGGGGGGATTAAAGTAGCTTTTAACTCACGTAATGAAGGCGATCGACGATATTAGTAAACATATTGATGCGTAAAATAGTATCGATCGCCTGTTTCTATTGCCAGCTAATTACTCCAAAGCTATCTAGTAGATCGATCCATCGATCGCTACTAATCTTTTTACAATAATCGCATCATCACCATATCAGCTACAGGTTAAGGATTAGTTATTCTAAGGTGTTCATTTTTACAGATCGCACATATTTTTCTCAGCAGGAATATGTAATTTTTTACACGTTTTGTTTAGCCGATCTGCGGCGGGGGTCGATCGAGATATTGACTCAAGATTTATGGATATAATGTAAATGTACCGATCGAGTCAACCTAGTTATGGTATTTCCACCCCCAGCTAAGGTTCATTATCCCGACAGCGACGGCAATCCGATGGCAGACAATACCAAGCAGTTTCGGTGGATCGTCACAATTAAGGAAAATATCGAACTACTCTTTGCCGAAGATCCAAATGTCTTCATCGCTGGAGATCTACTGTGGTATCCAGTCGAAGGTAATAATACTATCCGCAGTGCCCCCGATACGATGGTAGTATTTGGCAGACCCAAAGGCGACAGAGGTTCCTATCAACAGTGGAAAGAAGACAACCTTCCGCCCCAGGTGGTATTTGAAATCCTCTCGCCAGGAAATCGGATGGGAGAAATGGAGCGCAAACGCCAATTTTATGAACGTTATGGCGTGGAAGAGTACTACATCTACGATCCAGATCGATTGGATTTGAGTGGCTGGGTGAGCAGTGACGGCGGATTGGTAGCTATTGAAGAGATAAATGGCTGGCAAAGTCGGCGATTGGGAATCCGCTTTGCGATCGCAGCAGGTGAAGAATTAGTTATTTATCGCCCAGATGACGAAATATTCCTAAGTTTTGGGGAGTTAGATGAATTGCGTCAAGTAGAAAAGATCCGAGCGGAAACTGCCGAGTTGCGGGCAGATACTGCCGAGTTGCGGGCGGATACTGCCGAGCGAGAAGTCACTAGACTTGCAGCTAAGTTAAGGGAACTGGGCATCGAACCTTGATTTAATCACAGTAGATAGAAAATCAGGCGTTGCTGACTGTGGGTATGAAATTAAACCATCCCACATTCAGCAAAGTCGAAAATCATTAGTTGTCAAGCGAGTAGGGACAATCGATCGCCCCTAATCTAGCTAGAAAATTGAGAAACTAGCATTTGTCAGTGCGGGGTTGCCGACTAATTGAGCGATCCGCACCTGTGCAGCACCGCCAACACCATCAGCATCAAAGAATAATGCGCCAGATGTATTGTTGTAGATAAACCTTTGGCTGGTATTGGTTGCTGACGATCCCAACGTAAATCGAGCAGCATCTAACACACCCACATCACCCACGACCGTAGCACCACCAAAACCAGTACCAGAAATACTGATGCGATCGAATTCCACCGCAAAGTCATTGATTTTGTCGATCCCTTCATTGGCACCGTAGTATACAAAAGTATCGTTACCAGCACCGCCAAACAGGAGATCGACTCCTAAACCACCAATAATGAAATCATTACCAGCTCCACCATTGATGATGTCATTGCCAGCATTCCCAAATAAAGTATCGTTACCGTCAGTACCTACCTGTCGATCTGCGCCTGTAGTGCCGCCAGTAGGTTTGAGGTCTAGTCCGACTAATACTGGATCGTGGTCGGAGGAACGGAACTGATTTGGGGCATAGAGACTGGTATCATTGCGGTCTTCGGTGGCAGGTTCACCTGTTGATATTACATCATCGTTGTAATCAAAGACGATCGGTTCGGAGGAGTTGATATTCCACTTTGCCGCACCCGTGACTTGTGCGAGCAAGCTGGATGTGACTAGCGCGTGGTCGAGTGAGCCAGTTTGACCGTTAAAAACATAGGAATCGGTAGCAGTTGTCAGCTTGGTCAAGCCACCAGCACGAAGAATATCGATCGGATCTTCTTCGTTGTAGGCATTGAGATCGCCCAAAATCATCACATCGCTGTCACCGGAATCAGTTTGGATCTGAGAGACAAAGTTGAGTAAGGCGGTGGCTTGAGTTTTACGGGTATCGTTAAAAGCTCCCTGACCATCTTCTTGGTCTAGATTTAGCCCTGTAGCACCACCAGCACCTTTGGATTTGAAGTGGTTGACGATCGGGGTAAACTTTTCACCAGAAGCATTATTAATGAAAGTTTGAGCCAGTGGCGGACGACCTAATGAGGTGAACGCGGAATCGTTGAAGTAAACAGCATTACCGATGGGAGTCACAGCACCTGGCTTGTAGATGAAGGCAACCTTGATTTCATCTGTACCGGAACTGCCAGTGGTATTTGCCAGTTTGATATAGTCGTAAGTATTAGACCCGATCGCAGTATTCAAGCCATTAACTAGATCGACGATCGCGGAGTTGGCACCATCGCCATCATTTTCCATCTCAATCAAACCGACTACATCTGCATTCAATTCTTTGATGGCAGAAATAATCTTAGCGCGTTGACGACTAAACTCAACCGCCGTATCCGCACCGCGCGAAGTTGGGAAGCCACCACCCGCACCGTCACCATTAAAGTAGTTGAGGACATTGAAGCTACCGACTTTCAACCCGCCGCCCACCTCTGGCAACGCGGGACGGGCTTCGTAGTTAAATACTGGGGCTTGAGTGGGTTGAATCCGGTAATTATTAAATCCAAAACCCAGCACGCCAGTTAAGCCCGTAGTCGTGCTGCCGATTCTGAGTGTGTCATTGGTAGGGTCGGCATCAGTGGTGTTGACATAGGGGACATCGCTCAGGTTCGATGCACTGCTACCATCATCCAGAATGATGCGACTACGGTTATTGAGATTTTGTTGAGCAGTTACCGCCGCAATATTGCTGGTACCTGATGAACTAGTACCAGCGGCGTTAGTATCGTTGGGATCGATAATATTGGTCGGATTGAATAAGCGACCGTTGGCGGATAAGGAAACTTCGCCAAATTGACCTAAGTTAAATACTTCAGTCACCGTTAGCGTCTGTGGGATCGTAATTAGCATCCCTTCATAACGTTCTAAGTCACCGAGTGTGGTAATGGGTAAGTTAACGATCGTTGCAGTGACGAGGGCTTGTTGTCCGGTGGCTATAACAGTTACATCGGTTGCACTACTAGGGGTAATTACGGCTTGGTTGAATGATGGAGTCGCGCTACTTTCCAGCACCGCCCCCGCGACCCGCACTTTGTCACCAATATTGACGGCCGATAGAGAGTTGACAAATATACCTTCAGATGTTAATTCATTACCATCTGAGTCGGTGGTTTCTTCTTGGAGATAAAAGCCGCCGAGTCCATTGGTGCCTTGATAGTCACCGACGACAATCCCTTCGATCGTGTATGTGCCCGCAGTTGCGGCGGTGCCAGTACCTTGAATCGCGCTGATTTTGGTAATTGTGGCTACAGTGTCATTATCGACGATCGTCACACTAGCAGTCGCAGTGCCCAGCGTGAAACCTGCCGATCCGGTGAGGGTGAGGGTAACGGCTTCATTTCCTTCGACGATCGCATCATCGACTGGAGTCACAATTACATCTACAAATGAGCTACCCGCAGCGATCGTGGCAGTACCAGACAGTGCGGTGTAGTCGGTGCCAGGGGTCGCTTGACCCGTACCCGTACTCACAGAGTAAGGAACGACTAAAGCACTAGTTGTACCGCCACTCCGCGATACGCGGAAGCTACCATTGGCGGTACCTGCTTCAGCAGCATCGGACGTTGCCGAGATCGATACCATTGGCGTACTACCGCCAATCGTGAAAGCACCTGAAAAAGTTTGATTTGCGGTATCATCACCACTCCAGTTGGCAGGGTTAAATAAAGCAGCCTGTAAGGTGGCTTTGTCGCCCGTGGTGATACCCGTGTAACGCGCGTTATCAATTTCAGCGATCGCCACAGCACTGGTACCTAATACTAAACCTTGAGGCAGTGCGGAAGTATTTGGATCGGCGGCGGTAGTTTGGAAGGTTGTGCCACGGTTATTTAAGGCGGCAATCGGTGTAGGGCTGGCGAGACTGCCTTGAAACGCAATAATTTGGTCGCCACTAGCTGAAAAGTTTAATTGTGACGATCCAGACACCACACCAGCCGTCGCACTGGGAGTGTTATCGATCGTGATGACGGTTCCGGCGATGACACCGCCAGCAGGTGCTGTCCAAGTAATAATTCCTTCACCCGCACGAAAGGCATTGGTACTGAGCCAACCATTGTCAGTGAAGAGAATGACTTCCCCAGCCAGAATATTCGCCAGCGTAACAAATGCAAAATTGTCTAGATTATCGGCATTGTATTGAACAAATGCGATATCGCCTGGATTAAGTGCCATAATTTTTCTGCGATCTAAGTTTAAATGGTTGGATCTCGATCGATCTGGATTAGTCGTGAATACTTATTTTTGCTTTTTGCCAAATGACAATTTCCGCCGGAACATCACGACAATAAATCCAGCTACCACTGTCCCTACAAAGTCGCTGGGTTCTGGTACTGCGGTGGTACTGGCGAGGTTGGCAATATTAATATCAAAGGCATAATTAGGCTGTCGCCCGAAAAAATCTCCCTGATTTTCAAAACGATCGGCAATATTTCTGGGAACTGACGGATTTGGTTGTTGGTTCAAGAAGTTGGCGAATGCCGAAATTACGACTCGATAGTCTCCTGCTTCTAATGTGCGATCGACATTGAAGTCGGTGCCAGTCGCTGTACCATTTTGTTCAAAAATGAAGTTACCTGTGGGATTATCGAATACGGTTAAAATTGGGTCGAAACCGCCAGCACTGATAGTTATTTCAGCAGCATTTGTACCACCGTCATAGCCGTAGGATCGGAAATTGACTAGTGAACTCGCGGTTGTCACAAAAGTCGTGGAGAAAGTCTGATTTGGATCGGCGAAGGAGCCGACGAAAGAGAGGCTAGCAGCAGCAGCGGGGGCAGGCTTGAGGAATCCACAAGTGGTTGCTGCAAGTCCCAGCACGATCGCGTTGGCAAAGCTACTCGCAACGAGCATTGACAAGTCTTTCATGATTCTAGGAGTGAGGAGTATTTCAGAGTTCGTTCGCGGATTGCAGAATGCAAATCGTCTCTATCAATGATATCCTCACGCTCGGAATCAGGTTGTCGTGTAATTTTCATTACAGCTCGATTTAAAATGATAATTATCTCAAACAATGTGGAAGTTCGATCGAACTGTATCGAGCAGATTTCCCACAGCATTGCCACGCGATCGAGAGTTAATAATTTTACCCGATGGCGGTCGATCGCCCCC
>ENA-OBIT01000409-OBIT01000409.1-metagenomes-genome-assembly--contig:-NODE-409-length-19138-cov-4.79909_pt1 | contig 19138 bp, 18 predicted proteins | sample MGYA00153386_OBIT01 | MGnify analysis MGYA00153386
GAATTTGTGATGCCCACGGCGCGTTAGGGGCGCGGGGACTGAAGTTGGTGGCAGGGTGGCCGAGGAAGGGCGGGATAGTCTCTTCAGCCACGATGAACGCGCCATGACTTCAACCACGGCCGATGTTGGCGCAGGGGTGCCACTGGCCGACTTCGCCCTCGGCCTGGCCGTGGCCGCCGCATGACGCCGTGGCTGCCGCATGACGCCGGGGCTTCGGTAGGGTGGCCCACACCTTCCATGGAAACCTGACTTGAAGTCGAAGGCTGCACCGCAAACCGACTGACATCAAACCTATGCAGTAGCATCGATTGATCTCCCTTCGGATCGGGGGGATGAACAACAACTAACTCGGAGACATCCCATGAATCGATTGCTTCTTGCCGCATTGCCCTGCGCGCTTGCTGCGTGTGCAACGCCGCCCGCGGGGACGTCCGCGGCTCCCCAAGCGGCAGTGCCGGTGCTGTCGCATACGGTGGTCCTGTCCAAGCTCGACAGCCCCTGGGACATGGCCTTTGTGCCAAGCGGCATGATGTTTTTTACCGAGAAGTGCAGCGGCCTGTCCGTGCGCCAGGCGGACGGCACCGTCGTCAAACTGTTGGGTATGAAAGACAGCAAGGGCTACGCACAAGTCGCGTCCGACCTGTTCTGCGAAGGCCAGGCAGGCATGAGCGGCGTGGCGGTCGACCCCGGCTTCGCGAGCAACCGCACGATCTACGTGTACTCGGCGTCCAGCCTCACCGCCCCCGGCAGCAACCGCGTGATGCGGCTGCGCGTGAACGACAGCAACACCGCGGTGTCCGACCGTGTCGACATCGTTTCCGACATTCCGTACAAGCCGGGCACCAGCAACCATCCGTTTGGCGGCCCCGGAGCGCACAACGGCGGGCGCGTGCGCTTCAGCCCCGGCGATGGGTTCTTGTACGTCACCACCGGCGACACGCACAACGGCGCCGTTCCGCAGAGTCCGACGCTGATCGGCGGCAAGGTGCTGCGCATCGACCGCGACGGCAAGGCGGCACCGGGCAATGGTGCGCCGACGGGCTTCGACCCGCGCGTGTTCACCTACGGGCATCGCAACCCACAAGGCATTGCGTTCCGGCCCGGCACGAACCAGCCCTTCACAGCCGAGAACGGCCCTTGGCACAGCGATGAAGTCACGGCACTCGTGGCCGGCGGCAACGCCGGCTGGGACCCGCGCCCCAACGTCGGCGGCCGCGGCGACTGCCCCGACAACTACTGCGGCTACAGCCCCAACCAGATGGGTGCGGTAGACCCGAAGGAGCGCTCGGCCTTTATGCCGATGACCGATCTCAAGTCCTACCCAAACGCGATGCGACCGGCGTGGAACAACGACGGCCTGTCGCAAGGGCTGTTGACGGGCACGTTTTTGAACGGGCCGCAGTGGAAGGGCTGGAATGGCAGGATGATCATCGGTTATGCCGGCATCGGCATTCACGGCACGGCGGTGGGCAACCGGCTGGATGTGCTGGACGTCACCGCCAACGGACAGTCAGCCACCCGCACCACGGCCAACCTGCCGATGCCTGCGGCGCGCTTTCGGTCGCTGGTGCAGGGGCCGGACGGCAACCTCTACGTGGCCACCGACGAGGGCAGCATCTCTCGCCTGACGCCCAACTGAGCCGAACCCAGGCGCAACGCACGGTCTTTTCAGTGTTGATGCGTGGGGGCCCACGGGTCCCCACGGTGTTCTTAAAAGGCGTCGAGATGATGAAATCTGTTCATGCTTTATCGGCGTTAGGTCTGTCGTTCTGGCTCTGCAGCGGCGCTGCCTTGGCCGAACGACGAGCTGTACAAGACCAAGAACTGCTTTGCCTGCCACCGCATCGATCGCAACCATTTGGGTCCGCACTTCAAGAGCGTTGCAGCCAAGTACGCGGGTGAAGAAGGCGCCGACGCCAAGCTGGCCAAGAAAGTCCGTGAAGGCAGCGTCGGGGTCTGGGGGCAGGTGCCCATGCCGGCGCAAGCCCAGGTCACGGAGGCGGAGGCGCTGACGCTGGCGCGGTGGATCCTGGAACTGAAGTGACACAACGCCGGCCGGGCCAGGCGCTGAAGCGCGCGCATGCCGTGCGTGCCGGCCGCCCGTGTATCGCGCCCGCGCAATCTCGGCCAGCGCCGAGAACCGCCCCGATACCCCGCCGTGGCCGGCGCTCAACTTCACGGCCAGTAGCAGCGGATTTTTGTCGGTCTAGCGTGGGTGCAGCCGGGCCACGTGGTTCACCGGCTCAAAGTACTGCAGCTGCGAATTCCACTTGCTGCAGGTGGTTCACCGTCTGATCACGCGCCACCTGTTCAGCCAGGTTGAGCTCAAGCTCGACTAAGCCGACAGCGGCGCAGTCAAGCTGATCCAACGCTTTGGCTTTGAGGCCAACCTCGACATTCACCTGAATAACCTGGCGCTGGAAGGAGTGTCCCGGCATGTCCCGGCGTGGCGCCGGCGGCACGCCGAAGTTCGTTGAAGCCCCCGCGCCGACCGTCGAGGCGCGCCAGACGATGTTGCAGCTTCAGTCGGACGCCGATCCCTTGGCTGCGGGGGGGCCAGCTGAAGCCGGTCGTGGAGTTGTGCTCAACCCAGTGTTGTGGCACGCGCAGGCGGGGGGTGGCGGCGCCGGCCGTGCCCTGCGAAGCTGGACTCACACGCCGGCATTGCGCCGGCCAACGACGGAGCCACCATGTCATTGCTCGACCAGATTCTTTCCGGCTCGCTGATCAGCCGCGAGCGTTTGCTGCAGGCGCGCGACTTTTACGCACCGGCACCGCCGCCTGACACGGCCGCAGCGGGTTTTGCCCGCTGGACCGAACGTGTGGCGATCCAAACGCAGCTAGTCAGCGTACGCCAGTTGGCCGGCTTGTCGGACGAAGAGCTGAGTCTGCTCGAAGCCGAATTCGTGCGCTGCCCCGAACGCCAGCGCACTGGCCGCACCCGCCACGCCGCCGCCATGGGCAGCGCCTTGGTCGCAGCGGCCGTGCTGGGCTTTGTCGTGCAGTCGGCCATCGGCGGCGGCGCTGCGCTGTCGGTGATCGGCGGACTGAGTCTGGCGTGTCTGGTGCTGGGGCTGCCCATGCTGGCCTGGGGTGTCTACGGCGGCTTCGGATCGATGCACCTCGACCTGGGTCACGGCACCACCGGGCTCTATGTCGGCAAGCTCGATGAGATGCACCCTTGGGTCTATGAAGCCGCGCAGCTGACGCTCAACGCCGGCGCCGACGACTGCCGCCAGCGCGTGCTGCGCGAACGTGGTGCCTTGCGCGGCATGGACTGCGTGCTGATGCGGCAGATCGTGCGCGCACAGCAGCAGATGGACGAAACCCGCGCGGCGCGCGCGGTGGCCGATATGCTGCAATCAGCGCCAGCGCCAGCGCCAGAGCCGATCCAGCCCGTGGGGCCGAGCCTGGTTCGCATCGCAACGCCTAGTGGAGCGCGGCAACGCCTGGGTGCGCAGCCGGTGCAATGACGTGCCGAAGCGCAGCCCCGGCCCAGCTTCGACACCTGCGGCTGGTTTGCACGCGAGGTGGGCACCTTCGCACGTGCGGCCGACGTGCTGCTGGGCGACGAAGCCACGCCGTTGCCGCAAACCCTGCGCCTGTTGCTGACCACCGAGGTGTGGGTCGCGCAGGCGCCAGAAGTGATCGCAGCCGTGGCCGCAAGGCTGTCCGTGAGGCCGTCGCGATGAATGCCGCCTTCTTCAAGGCGCCGCACTGCGGCATGCGCACCCACGTTCTGCACCCGGTCGACGGGCGCCCTGCGCCGGACGTATTCGCTGCTGCGCGCTCGGGGCACTGAGCCCAGGCAGTACGAAGCCTGGGTCATCGGTGGCACCAACATGTTCCCGGGCATGTACGAACGCTCGCACGTGGGCGACGACAACGCGCAGTGGGTTCTGGCCGCACTGGCCGACGACGGTGTGCGCGTGCTTTGGCAAGACGTCGGCGGCAATACCTACCGCCGTGTGGGCTGGGCGGTGGACGACGGTGAACCCGACGTCGTGGCCGTTGCAGTCGGAGTTGCAGCTTGCCTGCAGTTCGGCGCGCGCGGCTGAGCCCTGGTGAGCCAACCCGCACGCCATCAACCCGAGACCGCATCCCATGACACCCGCCGCCCTGCCCCCTGACGAAGCCGCGCGCCTGGCCGCGCTGCGGGCGCTGGACGTGCTCGACACGCCGGCCGAGGCCGAGTTCGACGCGTTGGTGCAGGCCGCCTCGACGGTCTGCGGGACGCCGATCTCGTTGATCAGCCTGGTCGACACCGACCGCCAGTGGTTCAAGGCCAATCACGGTCTGACTGACGCGACACAGACGCCGCGCGACCTGGCTTTCTGTGCGCACGCCATGCTGGGCGACGAGCTCTTCGTGGTGAACGACGCCACGGCCGACGAGCGCTTCGCGGACAACCCGCTGGTGACCGGCGCACCCGACATCCGCTTCTATGCCGGCGCGCCGGTGCGTTTGTCCGGCGGGCAACGGGTCGGCACGCTGTGCGTGATCGACCGGCGCCCACGGCAGCTCGACGAAACCCAGCGGGCCGTGCTGATCAGCCTGTCGAAGGCGGTGTCGCGCGCGCTGGAAGGCCGCCAGGCAGCGCGGCGGCTGCGCGTGGCGATGAACGCCCTGGAAACCCGCCGCCAGATGCTGGACGCCACGCTGCACTCGATCGAGGACGCCGTGCTGGCCACCGATGCCGCCGGCTGCATCTGCTGGGCCAACCCGGCGGCAGAGCGGCTGCTGGGCCGCTCCACTGATCGGCTTCAAGGCCGCCTGCTGCACCGTGCAGTCAAGTTGCGCAGCAGCAGCAACCGCCGCGGCATCACGGCGGTGCTGTCGGCGACAGCCGCCGGACAGTCCGCCGCGCTGCCGGCCGACGCGGTGCTGCACACCGCAGCCGGACAGGTCGTCGCAGTCGAGGGCGTGGCCTCGGCGCTGCGCACGGGCGACGGCGTGACGGGCGCCGTGCTGGTGCTGCGCAACGTAAACGACAAGCGGCGCGCCAGCGCCGAGGTGAGCTTTCGCGCCAGCCACGACGCGCTGACCGGCCTGGTCAACCGCGGCGAGTTCGAACACCGCCTGAGCGGCATGCTGGACAACAGCGAGCGCGGCGCGCTGATGTACATCGATCTGGACCACTTCAAGGTAGTCAACGACCGCTGCGGCCACGCCGCCGGCGATGAGGTGCTGCGACAGGTCGCCCGCATCCTGCGCGACATGACGCGCAGTGCCGACACCGTCGCCCGCCTGGGCGGTGACGAGTTCGCGGTCCTGCTCCCGGGCTGCACGCTGGCCACGGCGCAGCGCAAGGGGCAGGCCTTGTGCGACCGCCTGGAAATTGAGAGGTTCACGCACGGCGAGCAGCGCTTTCGCATCGGCGCCAGCATTGGGCTGGCACCCGTGGGTGACGGCCAGCTCGCCGATCTGCAGTCCGTCCTGCAAGCCGCCGACAGCTGTGCCTACGCCGCCAAGGACGCCGGCCGCAACCGCGTGGTCACCTGGTGCGACGGCCGCGACGCGGGCGAGGTGCATGCCGACGGGCGTTGGGTCGAGCGCATCCAGCGCGCGCTCGACAACGACGGCTTCGAGCTGTACGGGCAGCGGGTGGTGCCCCTGCGGCCGGACGCCGGCACGATCAAGGTCGAAGTGCTGCTGCGCATGCGCCACGACGACGGCTCGTTGATCGCGCCCGGGGCCTTCATGCCCGCAGCCGAGCGCTACCACCTGATGGCGCGCGTCGACCGCTGGGTGCTGCGGCGCACGCTGTCGTGGATGTCCGGCAGGCGCTTCGACGGGCCGCTGCAGCGCGTCGGCGTGAACCTGTCAGGCCAGTCCGTGGCAGACCCGACCTTTCGCGCCTGGACTTTGCAGTCGCTCGAGGAAGCGGGACCCGCGCTGTGCGACAGGCTAATCCTTGAGATCACCGAGACGGTGGCCATTGCACGGCTAGAAGAGGCGGCCGCATTCGTGCGCGCAGTGCAGAACGCCGGGGCGCGCGTCGCCCTGGACGACTTCGGCGCCGGCGCATCGACCTTCGGTTACTTGAAAAGCCTGCCGGTGAACTACCTGAAAATCGACGGTCAATTCATCCGCCATCTGCTGACCGACCCGCTCGACCAAGCCGCCGTGAAGTGCTTCGTCGAAGTGGCACGCGCCATCGGTGTCAAGACGGTGGCCGAGTTTGTCGAGACCGACGCGGTGCTGACACGCCTGCGCGAAATTGGCGTCGACTTTGCGCAAGGCTACTTGCTGCACCGCCCGGAACCGCTGGACGCTGCCAGCCAGCCCAACGCCGAATTCGTTGCCCGCAACGTCGCCGTTGCCGTTTCCGTTACCGTTCGCGTTCCCGTCACCCAACCGGCCCAACCGATCAAAGAACCTGCATGAACACCACACTGCAAGTCGACTTCGACGCCGCTGACACCGCCCTGCGGCTGCAGGAGCTGGACGATGACGAACTCGACGGGCTGCCTTTCGGTGTCATCGAAATGGACCTCGAAGTCACCGTGCTGCGCTACACCGCCACTGAGTCGCGTTACTCCGGCCTGCCGCGCGATCGCGTCGTCGGGCGGCACTTCTTCCGCGACGTGGCGCCCTGCAGCAACAACCGCAGCGTCGCCCAGCGCTATGCGCAGAAAGCGCTGGACGCGACCATCGCCTACACCGGGGGCCAGGGCATGCTGCTGCTGGTGCACCGGACATGAAGCCCGGCGCGCAATCGGCCGAACAGGAGTTGGAAGGACTCCTACGGTTCGTCTACCTCATGCCCGTGGGTGTCGTGCGGCTGGGCCCCGACGGCGCGGTGGAGATGATCAACCCCAAGGCCGCGCAACTGCTGCAGGACATGGACGTGGACAGCGGCCAGTCCGACGGTATGGCCATCCTCGACGCCTTGGGCGAGGGCCTGGCTGCGGCATGGCGCGAATCGACGGGCCGCGTCGGCGCCGTCATGCCGCCACGCCGCTGCAGCCCGCCGCAGCCGGCGGGCGAGTCCCTTCACCTGCTGGTGCAGATGGTGCGGCCCGACCTGCGCTGCACGATGATCTCGCTCGAAGACATCACCATCACCTTCGAACAGGAGCACGAAATTTCGCGCCAGCGCCGGCGCATCGGTGTGGTGCTTGAGCAAATCCAGGGTTACTGCGTGGCGATGCTCGACGCCTCGGGGGCGGTGGTCGAATGGAACCCTTCGATCGGCCGGCTTCTGGGCGCCAGCGAGCACTCGGTGGTCGGCCAGCCGCTTTTGAGATGGCTGGCCCACGACGTGAATGCCGGCGCCCAGCCCCGGAACGACGCCAGCGACGCCAGCGACGGCATCGGCGGCATCCGGGCAGCCGTGGCGGCGCAGGGCTGGTGCCGTCTGCAGGCCCCCTGGCGCCACCGGGACGGACACGTGCTTTGGGGCGACTGCGTCGTCACGCCCGTGGTCGAGCCCGCCGGGCTGACGAGCGGCTACGTGGCCGTCATCCGCGATATCACCGAAGAGCACCAACGCACGCAGCAACTGCTGGGTGAAGCGCTCACCGACCCGCCCACCGACCCGCTCACCGGCCTGCACAACCGGCGCGGGCTGGAGCAGCAACTGGCCGCCCTGGCACTGCGGCCGACAGGCCTGCCGGAGCGGATGACGTGGGTGATGGTCGACATCGACCACTTCAAGCGCGTCAACGACAGCCATGGCCACGACGGCGGCGATGCGGTGCTCAAGGCCGTGGCCGCGGCTTTGCAAAGCGCCGCGCGCGACGGCGACCCCTTGGCCCGCCTGGGTGGCGAGCAATTCGTGCTGCTGCTGCCCGATGCGCCCGCGGCAATGGGCTTCCGGATCGCCGAGCGGTTGCGGCTGGCCGTGCAGGCGCTGGCGGTGCGGCACGCAGCCCGCTCGGTCCACGTGACCGCGTCTTTCGGCGTGGCCGAACAAGCAGAGGGCGAGCCCTGGACGGCGGCGCTGGAACGCGCCGATGCCGCGCTGCACCGCGCCAAGAACAGTGGCCGCAACCGGGTGATGCTGGCCGAGGCGCGTTTGCGGGCTGAATGATCTCCCGCGGTCGTCGGTGCCGCCATTAACTCAGGCCAATTCGCTCCGGCCAATTCACTCCGGCCAAATCACTGTCGTCAGGTGCCAGCCGCTATGCTCGGGGGGCCGCGGGAGAACGACGATGAATCAGGTTCTGGTGGCCGCTGTCGAGGCGGTGCTGTTCGTGACCGACAGGGCAGACGACAGGGCAGACGACCGGGCTGTGCACGAACGGATGCTCGACGAGGCCCTGATGCGCATGGCCGTCACCGCCGCGCGCCGGCGCGTCGTGGCGCTGGCCGACCAACCCGAGCTGGGCGCGCGCTGGCAGGTCCGCGTCACGCCCTGCCTGGTGCTGGACATCGGGTCGCGGCAGGTTCACCTGCCGGGTGACTTGGCCCGACTCGACCCCGCGCGCCTCGAGCAGGCGCTCTCGACGCGCTGAACCATAGACCGCCGCCATGCAGGACGCCCCCAATCACCCCGACGCCGTGGGGCAGGAAGCCGTTTACCGCGAGCTGTACCTGCAGCTGCCGTTGCCGTGCTGGGTGTATGACAGGGAGACCCTGGCCTTCCTTGACGCCAATCCGGCGGCCGAGCGTCTGTACGGGTACTCGCGCGCCGAGTTGCTGGAGATGGACGTCTGCGACATCTATTCGCCGGCTGAGGCCGGGCGCCTGCGCGCGCTGCGAGACGCGCGCGCTGCGGGCGAGCCGGCCGGCGACCGGATCGACTGGACCCACCGCACCCGAGCAGGCGTCGACTTGTCGGTCCACGTGAAGGCCGCCGACATCGACTGGGCCGGCCACGCGGCGCGCATCGTCTTTGTCACCGATTTCACCGAGCAGCGCACCGCCGCCACCGAGATCAAGCTGCTCTACGAGTGCCTGGAGACCGCCGACGACATGATCTTCGTGACTCGGGCCAACGCCGATGCCCACGGCGACCGGCCGATCGTCTATGTCAACGCCAGCGTCGAGCGCCGCACCGGCTACTCGCGTGCCGAGTTGCTGGGCCGCGATCCGCGCATGCTGCAAGGCCCGGACACCGACCCTGTCGAGCGACAGCGCATCCGCGCGGCGCTGACCCGCTGGCAGCCAGTAACCGTGGAACTGGTCAACTACACCCGCAACGGCGAGCCCTACTGGGTGGAGATGACCATCTCGCCGGTGGCCGACGAGACCGGCTGTTACCGATACTGGTTCTCGGTCGAGCGTGACATCACCGCACGCAAGCAGGCCAGCCAGGCGCTGCAGGCCAGCCACGGCGAACTCGAGGAACGCGTCAACGCGCGCACACAGGAACTGCAGCGCACGGTGCGCGACCTGGAGTTTTTCAACCGCGCTGTCGCGCACGACCTGCAGAACCCGCTCAACGGCGTGCGCGGATTTGCCGAGTTGATGGCACTGAAGCACGGCCCGACCCTGAACGACGACGGGCGGCGCATGCTGGGCCTCATCCGCCGCAGCGCCGACCAGATGCACCACATCATCCAGGACCTGCTGTCGCTGGGCCGGATCAACCGCATGCAGCTGCGCCCGGTCGACGTCGATGTCGGCGAGCTGTGTCGGCCCCTGATCGGTGCGCTGCAGCGGGCGCAGCCGCAACGGCAGGTGCAGTCGCTGTTGCCCGCCGGCCTGACGGTGCATGCCGATCTGCAACTGCTGGGCGCGGTCTTCGAGAACCTGCTCGGCAACGCCTGGAAGTACAGCGCGCACGTGCCCGTCGCCCGCATCGAGCTCAGCGCCCGCCCGTGCGCTGCGGGCCTGGTGCTGACGGTGGCCGACAACGGCTGCGGCTTCGACACCACGGCAGCACACGCGCTGTTCACGCCGTTTCAGCGCCTGCACGCGCAGGCCGAGTTCGAGGGCACCGGCATCGGCCTGGCCACCGTGGCACGCGCCGTCGAGCGCCTGCAGGGCTGGGCCTGGGCCGACAGCCCGCCGGGCCAGGGTGCGCGCTTCCATGTCTTCCTGCCCGCGCCCGTGGGTTTGGGTGTCGCCACGCCCGATGCAGTTCAACCCGCCTGAACGGCAGCCGGCCGAGCCGGCGCACCGCCCGCCGCGGCTGCGCCGGGTGGTCGTCATCGACGACTCCGAGCTCGATGCCGAGTTGCTGGAGCGGCGGCTGCGATCCCATTACCCGGCGCTGGAGTCGGTGCGGTGGCTGTCCAGCCCCGACGGTGTGCTGGACCAGATTGCCGAGCACCGGCCCGATCTCGTGATCACCGACTACCACATGCCGCGCTACGACGTCGTGGCCATGGTGGCTGCGCTGCGCAGCCGCTGGCCGCTGCTGCCGGTGCTGGTGATGTCGGGCCTGGTCGGCGAAGAACAGGCCATCCAGGTGCTAAAGGCGGGGGCCAACGACTTTTTGCCCAAGTCGCGCAGCGAACGCCTGCCCATCGTCATCGCGCGCGAACTGGCCGAGGCCGATGCGCAGCGCGTACAGGCGCGATTGCGCGAGCAGCTCGAACGCCAGCGGCAGGTCAACCAGGCGATCATCGAACAGGTCCCGGTGGGGCTGTGGCTGATGTCGCCGGACGGCGAGGTGGTACGCACCAACCGGCGCGCCGCCGAGATGCTGGGCGGTCTCGCATTGGAGGCCAATGCCTACAAGGGCATGCGCGGCTGGTGGTCGGACACGGGCCTGCCGATCCAGCGGCAGGACTGGCCGGGTGCACGTGCGTTGCGTCAGCGCGAGACCGTGGCGCCGCGCCTGATGCGCGTGCAGCCGCAGCCTGGCGTCGAGCGCCACTTCAACTGCGGCGCCGCACCGCTGCTGACCGCCGATGGCACGGTACTGGGCGCAGTGATTTCGGCCATGGACATGACCAAGGAGATGGCGCTGCAGGAAAAACTGCGGCGTGCCGAGGCGCAGATGCGGCACCTGTCTGCCAATCAGCTGGCACTGCACGAACGCGAGATGGCCGGCGTTTCGCGCGAGCTGCACGACAACCTGGGCCAGGTGCTGTCGCTGCTGAAGCTGCACCTGGGCTCGGCAGCGCGCGCCGAGACGTCGGCCGCGCGCCGCGAGCTCGAGCTGGCCGAGGCGCTGCCACTGGTGGACCTGGCGCTGCGCCGGCTGCGCGAGGTATGTGGCGAACTGTCGCCCAGCGAGCTCAGCGAATTCGGCCTGGGGCCGGCCCTGGTGGCCCTGGGCGCGGCGGCGGCACGCGCCGGCGGCATCGTGGTCAAGGCGCACGAGCACGGCCAGCCGCGCCCGCTGGATTCGCGCCTGGCGCTGGGCCTGTTCCGCGTCGGCCAGCAGGCAGTGACGAATGCGCTGCGCCATTCGGGCGCGGCCACCGTGCAGTTGGCCTTGCACTGGGCGGCCGATGCGGTGGAATTGAGCGTGGCCGACGACGGCGCGGGTTTCGACGTGCAAGCCGAACTGCGCCCCGACCAGCAGGGCCTGCGTGGCATGCGCGAGCGCATGGAACTGCTGGGTGGCATGCTGGTCGTCGAGTCGCAACGCGGCGAAGGCAGCGTCGTGCTCGCCCGCGTGCCCTGCGCCGCGCAGGTGGCCGCGTGAACGCCCGCCCCACCGCGGCGCCCGTGGCCCCCGCCGGTGTCGCGTTGCGCGTGCTGCTGCTCGACGACCACGCGCTGTTCCGCGCCGGCGTGCGCACGCTGATCGAGCGTGACCTGCAGGCCGAGGTCGGCGAAGTCATCGAATGCGATACCGGCGAGCAGGCCCTGCGCGAGATCGCCCGCGCGCCGCCCGACATCGCCATGCTCGACATCTCGCTGCGTGGCGAGGACGGCATCGAAGTGGCCCGCCGCATCCGCGAACTGCACGGCGCCAGCGTGCGCTGCGTCATGCTGTCGATGCATCTCAGCCCCGAGTACGTGCGCCGTGCCTTCGAGGCTGGCGCCAGCGGCTATGTCGTCAAGGACGCCGGCCCGGCCGAGCTGACAGGCGCCATCCGGGCGGTGGCCGCCGGGCAGCGCTACCTCAGCCCCAGCGCCTCGGGCGCGCTGGTGCAGAGCCTGCACCTGGGCGGGTCGGCGTTGCCGCACAGCACCCTGTCACCGCGCCAACTGGAGGTGCTGTGCATGGTGGCGGGCGGCCTGAGCACCAAGCTCATCGCCCGCGCTCTCGGCCTGTCCACCAAGACGGTCGACGCGCACCGCTACCAGATCAGCCAGCGCCTGCAAGTGCACGACGTGGCAGGCATGGTGCGCTATGCCATCCGGCACGGGCTCGCGGAAAACACCGAGTAGGGGCCGGCACCCGACCGCAGCAGCGCCGGGGGCGCCGGTTGCTCGCCAAGCGATGCCGCGCGACCCCGACCAGCAGCCCGTCGAAGGCCAGGCTATCAGCCAGGGCCGCCTTGCTCGGCGCTCCATTCACCCTAAATCCAGCAGTCACCTCGTCGCCGGCAGCCAAGGCGGTGGCCTGATCGGCGGGAGAGTCGGCGCGATCCCGTCGCTCACGTAGCGCAACAGCACGGCTCGGGACCGTCAACCGCCGTTTTTAGGTTCAGCTTGCTGGCGCGTCAGGCCCTGAGCATCAGGCCTTGATTTTAAACAACGCCTCGGCATTGGTCTGGAAAAAGCGCAGCTTGTCTTCAGGCGACAGCGCCATGTTGTCCATCACGCCGACCTCATCGACGGTGTGCTGGTAGGGATAGTCCATCGCGTAGAGCACGCGGTCCATGCCCATGAAGTCCTGCGAGAACTTCACCGCCGGTTCCCAGGCCACGCCGCTGTTGGTGACATAGAAGTTCTCTTTCAGGTAATCACTGGGCTGACGCTGGATGGATTTGACGCTGGCGTAGCGCTGCGCCTTCACCGTGGCGCGGTGCATGTAGTCCAGCCGGTAGGCCCAAAAAGGCAGAGCCTCGCCCATGTGGCCGATGACCATGCGCAGCTTCGGGAAACGGTCGAACACGCCAGCCGTGATGATGCGCAGCGCGTGCAGGCCGGTCTCGACGCCGAAGCCGTAGATGGCGCCGTCCAGCCCCGCTTCCTGGAAGGGCTGCAGCATGTTGGCCGGCAGCGAATTGGGGTGCAGGTAGATGGGGGCGTCGTGCGCCTCGGCGGCGGCGAAAATGTCCCAGAACTTGGGGTCGGACAGGTACTCGCCTTTCGTGTGTGAATTGATCACCACCGAATGAATGCCCAGTTGCGTCACGCCGCGCTCGATCTCCTTTGCGGCCGCCGCCGGGTCTTGCGGCGCCACGGCCAGCATGCCGGCCAGGCGCGTGGGGTGGCGTCGGATCGCATCGGCCAGGAAGTCATTCGCAATGCGCGCGAAGCTCACGGCGGTGGCGGTGTCCATGAACTGCACGCCGGGCGAGGTCAGCGCCAGCACCTGCATGGCAATGCCGGCTTCGTCCATGTGCTGCAGGCGCAGCGCGTCCATGTCGGTCAGGCACCGCATGATGTGCTGCGCGCGATCGCTGGGGCTGCTCATGTAGAAACCCATCAGGCCCTTGAAGCCGGGGTCGACATCGGGCGCGTCGAACATGCGGCGGTAGATGTCCAGCATCTCGGGCGGCGCGAAGGCCTCTTCGGTGGCGATGCGCTTGTAGGGCACGGCGGCCGGGCGGGCGGTGGAGTGGGGGTCGGGCAGTTGAATGCGCATGCGATGGGCTCCGTTCGAATGTGAATTCAGAGAATGAAACTGACCAAGCCCATTTCGCCCAGTTCGTGAGCGTCGAGCACGGCCTTGCGCTGAGCAATGCGCAGGCCTTCGGGTAGGGCGCGCAAGCGATGGCGGTACTGGCCGACAAAGGTGCGGACATCGCCGTTGCGGCGGTGGCGGTACACAAGGAAATTGGCCTCGATGCTGAGTTCGTCAGCGCTGCGTTCGGTGATGCGCACATTGCTGACCATGCGCCGCGTGCGCGAGTGCGGGAACTCGGCGTGGGCGTTACGGTCTTGCAGGCGCAGCACACGTTCGCGGATGCGGCGGATGTCGTCGGCCACCATGAACAGCGCGTCGGCAGGCTGCGAATCCGGCGCGTCGTTGCTGGGCACGCGGTAGGTTGCGTCATCGGTCAGCAGCAGCAGCCAGTCGTCCAGCCGCCAGGCGTCGAGCAGGGCGGCTTCCTCGAACAGAAAATCCTCGACTTGCGCGCGGGTGATGGCGGCCGCAGAACTCATGCCACGTCTCCCATCAACTCGGCCCACTGCAGCCAGAAAGCCCGCAGGTGCAGCTCATCGGTGTTGAGCTGTTCGCCTTCCTTGGCCATGCCGCGCGACATCACGCTCCACGGCACTTCGCGCCACGACGCCAGGCCCTGCTGCACCGATTCCAGCGCCTCCACATCGTCGGGCGTGGCGAAGCCGCCGGGGCCGTAGAAGGTGAGAAAACTGTCCAGCCGGATGGCCCGCGCGGCCGGCGTTTCTTCCACCGGCCCCAGGGCCCAGGCGCGCACCTGCATCAGGTTGGCGGCGCGCGGCTGGAAGCTGCGGATGGTGACCGACGAACCGTCGTTGATGACCAGATTGGGGAAGATCACCAGGTTGCGGTTGGTATCCGCCACACGCGTGGCGCGGGCCTCGCCCAGGCGCTCGAAAAGCTCGGCGCGTATGCGTTCGATCTCGGGCTTGGCGGCCTCGCCGTACAGCGATATCCACTTCGCCACCGGCCGCCCCCTGAAGTTGACGTTGTCGATGACCGCATGCCCGTTGCCCAGCACCTTGCCCACCCCGTGGGCCGGCATGGTGGCACCCACCTGCGTCTTGTTGGGTCGCTTGATCTCCACACCCGAGCGCTTCATGTAGTTCAGCCAGGTGCTGTGCGTGGTCATCAGGTGGTAGTCGTCGAAGCTGTTCTCCACCAGCAGCTTCCAATTGGCCTTCATGTCGTATTCCTGGGTGCCGCGTATCACCTCCATGCGGCCTGAGGGCGACTGTTCGACGATCAGGTCGATGTATTCCTTCGCCCCGGCCAGGTAGTCCACCAGCGGCTGCGCGTCGGGGTTGAAGGACAGGAAGACGAAGCCCTGGTAACTGGACACATGCGGCGGTTCGGCCAAGCCCAGCTTGCAGCGGTCGAAGCTGGGTGGGTAGCTGGCTGCGCCCGGCACGCCGTCCAGTTCACCATCGCGGTTGTAGGACCAGCCGTGATAGAAACAGAAGAAACCTTTGGCGTTGCCTTCGGGCTCGCGGCAGACGATGGCGCCGCGGTGGCGGCAGACGTTCAGGTAGGTGCGGATCTCGCCCTTGGAATCGCGGCAGAAGATGAAGGGCCGGCCGCAGACATCGCGGGTCTTGAAATCCCCCGGTTCGCGCACTTCCGACTCATGCCCGACGTAGAGCCAGCAGGTGTCGAAGATGCGGCGCATCTCCGCTTCAAAAACTTGCGGATCGACCAACGCGCGGCGGTTGACCTGGAAGTCGTGATTCGCCGGGTCGTTGACGACGAATTCGGGTTCCTTGTGCGTGGCTGTATTCATAGGTGTTCGTCTCGCCAGTAGCCCAGCGCCTCTTGCGCGGCGCGGTCGGAGTAGTTGAAAAGGTGGCAGTCTTCGTCGGCTTCCAATCGGTAGGTTTCCCAGGGTGGAATGACGAAGGTGTCGTGGGTTTGCAGGCTGTGCACGCGGCCTGCCGTTTCCACACGGCAGCGGCCTCGCGCCACGTTGAAGATGGTGCCGTCTGTGGCGCGGTAAGGCGTGCCACGGAAGCCGCTGGGCAGCCACTGCATGCTGGCCGACATCGTCAGGAAAGCGTGGCCACCGGCCGGGTTCGTGTAGCTCAGCTTGTGGCCCAGCGCCGGGTCGGGCGCGCTCGGCGCCATCGCCGCCAGCCTGGCGCAGGTGTCGGCGTAGCGAAAGACCAAGCTGCTGTTCGCCGCGTTCACCACCGGGTGCTTTTCGTCGGGGTGGTTCTCGCGGAAGTGCGCGCCGAACAGTTGCGCGAACGGCGTATCCAGCCCGTCCAGCCACACGACCGGAGCCGGCCCCATGTTGCCGTGGTCGTGCCAAGCCCAGGGCGGCGTGACGATGAAATCGCCCGGACGGATGGCGATGCGTTCACCGGCTACGGCCAAATAGGCGCCCTCGCCTTCGACCACGAAGCGCAAGGCGCTGGGCGTGTGGCGGTGCGAAGGCGCCACCTCGCCGGGCAGGATGATCTGCAGGCCGGCGTAGAGCGCGTGCGTGATGAAGGACGTGCCGCGCAGCGCCGGGTTCTCCATCACCAGCACGCGGCGCTCGGCCTGCTTCTTGGTGATGAGCTCGGCGCTCTGCGCCAGCAAGGGGCGCATCTGCGCGTAAGGCCAGAAAGCCGGCACGCAGTCCGAGCCCGGCACCAGGCGCGCCTTGCGTTCCCACAACGGCGACAGGTGGTGCTGGGAGATGTCCGCCGAGAACGCCGCCAGCGCGGCTGTGTCTGCTGAAGCCGCTGTAGCTGCTGTAGCTACTGTCGCAACCGCGCCCGCGCCGGTGTTCATGCCGCCACAGGCGCTGCGGCGAAGATCGAAGCGCGGCCGCCGTCGCTCTGCACCACCTTCATCGTCATGCCGCCGATGCGCTCGAACTCGATGCGCACCACGTCGCCACCCTTGATGGGCCCGACGCCGGCCGGCGTGCCGCAGGCAATGATGTCGCCGGGCTCCAGCGTCATGATGTGCGAGGCCACTTCGATCATGCCGGGGATGTCCAGCACCAGGTCGCGCGTGTTGGCGTCCTGCCGCAATTCGTCGTTGACCCACAGCCGGCCTCGCAGCGCAGTCGGGTCACCCAGTTCATCGGCGGTGACGATCCACGGCCCAACGGGGCAGAAGCTGTCGTAGGCCTTGCGCGCCACGCGCTCTTCCTTGCCGCGCACAACGATGTCCATCAGGCAGGAATAGCCGAAGACCACCGAAGCCCAGTCTTCACGCTTCACGTCGCGGCAGCGCGTGCCAATGACGATGGCGAGTTCGCATTCGTGGTCGATGCGGCGTTCGGGCAGTGCCGGCAGCACGATGTCGTCGCTGGCGCCGCACAAGGATGACGGTGGCTTGAGGAAGAAGCCCAGGTGGTTGGCGCGCGTCTCGCGGCCCATCTCGATGCCGTGCGCGTGGTAGTTGATCGGGTAGGCGATGACCTTGCTGGCGGCCGGCACCGGCGTCTGCAATTTCACGCTGGAAAGTGGCACACCGGGGCGCTGCGCGGCGGCTTCGAGCGCCGGTTTCAAGCGCGTGAAATCAGCGATCAGGCGGTTCATCGCGACCGGCGGCCAGGCCTGTACATCGCCGCCCAGCAAGTCCGACACACCGACGATGCGATCGCCGACGACGACACCGATCTGGCCCTGGTCAAAGCGGGTGATTTTCAAGCTGCAACCTCTCGTTTACCGGGGTTGCACTTTACGCCGAATTCTTCACAATGAACCATCGTTTCGCATAACAGAACGCATAAGAATCCAAATTGCCGCCGGTCCATTCAGGAGTAACTATGCCTAAACCACCGACCCCCCGACGCACGCTGCTGACTGGCGGGCTGAACCTGTCTGCCCTGGCCGCCCTGGCCGCTTCAACAATGCTGGCCGCAGGCATCGCCGGTACCGCGCAAGCGCAGGGCAGTGCCTACCCCAGCAAGCCCATCACCCTCATCGTGCCCTACAGCACGGGCACCACGGCCGACACGCTGGCGCGCCTGCTGGGCGCCAAGCTCAACGAGCGTTGGGGCGTGGCCGTCATCACCGAGAACCGCGCGGGTGCGGCCGGTGTCATCGGCACCGACGCGGCGGCGAAAGCGGCTCCCGATGGACATACATTGATGTTCACCGCCACCTCGCATTCCACGGTGCCGGCGATTCGGCCCAAGCTGCCCTTCGATCCGGTAAAAAGCTTCGCGCCCGTCGTGTTGCTGGGCACCAGCGCGATGGCTTTGGTGGTGGCACCGAATGTCGAAGCGCGCACGCTGAAAGAGTTCATCGACTTGGCCAAGTCCAAGCCCGGCAAGATGGACTACAGCTCGCCCGGCGGCGGCGGCGTGCAGCACCTGGCGATGGAACTCTTCATGCAAGAGACGGGTACCAAGCTCGTGCACGTGCCCTACAAGGGCTCGTCGGGCGCGCTCACCGACGTCATGGGCGGCCATGTGCAGGCCAGCGTGGCCTCGCTGCAGACCGCCGGTGCGCTGGTCAGCGGCGGCAAGCTGCGCATGCTGGCGGTGATGAGCGAAGAGCGTTCACCGGCCTTCCCGAGCGTGCCGACGCTGATAGAACTGGGCCTGTCCCGCTTGGTGGTGGACACCTGGTACGGCGTGATGGCGCCGGCCGGCACACCGCCCGAGGTGGTGGCCAAGATCAACGCCGAACTCAACGCCCTGCTGCGCCTGCCCGATGTGCGCGAGGCGCTGGCCAAACAGGGCGTTGTACCGGCTGGCGGCGCAGCCGAGCGCCTGCAGCAACTGGTGACGCAGGACATCGCGCGCTGGACCAAGTTGGTGGCGACCGCGCAGATCAAGACCGAATGACATCCATGCAAACCGCCGTCGAGGGAACCCAGCCATGAGCCTGATCGAAGACCTGGTGATCGCAAGCCGCATCTGCGTGGAAGCCGGCGTGATCGATGCCTACGGCCACGTCAGTGTTCGTTCGGACACCGACCCCACGCGCTACTTCATGTCGCGCCAGGTGGCGCCGGAGCTGATCACCGAAAGCGACATCCTCGAGTTCGACCTGGACAGCCGCCCGGTGAATCCGGACAGCCCGCCCGGCTACAACGAGCGGTACATCCACGGCGAGATCTACAAGGCGCGGCCCGACGTGATGGCCGTCGTGCACAACCACTCTCATTCGGTGGTGCCTTTCAGCTGCACCGGTTGCCAGCTGCGACCGATCTTCCACATGGCCGCCTTCATCGGCTTGGGCATCCCGAACTGGGACATCCGCGAATCCCAGGACGGCAGCGACATGCTGGTGCGCAACAACACGCTGGGCGCGTCACTGGCCGCCAAGCTGGGCCCGCACCCGGCGGCACTGATGCGCGGCCACGGCTCGGTGGTGGTGGGCGGGAAGCTTCAGATCGCCGTGGGCCGCACCGTCTACCTGGACCACAACGCCAAGATGCAGTTCCAGGCCATGGCCATGACAGGCTACCGCGACGACGCCGTGGTCTACATGGACGACAGCGAAGTGGCGGCCAATGTGGTGTGGCAGGCTTGATGCTCCGATTGCC
>ENA-OBIT01000410-OBIT01000410.1-metagenomes-genome-assembly--contig:-NODE-410-length-19123-cov-3.72839_pt1 | contig 19123 bp, 17 predicted proteins | sample MGYA00153386_OBIT01 | MGnify analysis MGYA00153386
CTGGTTGATGCCAGGCATCAAAGGCGACGAGTTCCTCGCCCAGGTGCATCGGCGGCATCCGAAGATCGTCACCGTGCTGCTAACCGGGCAGGCCGACGAGGCGTCGATCGAGCGTGCCCGACGCGATGCAAACCTTTACGCCTGCCTGCACAAGCCCTGGAGCGAACGCGAACTGGCCCAGGTGGTGGAGTCGGCGCTGCAATGAAACGCCATGCTCGCTCCATTCGCTCCATTCGCTGCTCCCTGCGGGGAGCGTTTCAGGACCTTCGCACGGCTGGGCGGACCTGAGATGAAGCGCCAGCAGCCCGAGTCGCCGCGCATGGCGCGGGCCATCGTATGCGTCGATGACGACCTGACGATGCTGCGCAGCCTTCGCGAGCAACTGATGCGCGGGCTGGGCGACGGCTGCACGATCGAACTGGCGTCCAGCGGCGAAGAGGCCCTGCAACTGCTGGCCGAGCTCTGTGCCGAGGGCACGCAAGTGCCGCTGCTCATCTCCGACCACATCATGCCGGGCATGCGCGGCACGGAACTGTTGGCGCGCGCGCACCAGGCCTACCCGCAGATGCTGACGATCCTGCTCACCGGGCAGGCCGATGTCGACGCGGTGGGTCATGCGGTGAACCGGGCCAACCTGTACCGTCTGCTGACCAAGCCCTGGCAGGAGGGCGACCTGATCCTGACCGTCAAGGAAGCACTTCGCCGCGTCGACCAAGAGCAGCAACTGGCGCTGCGCACCGCCACGCTTGCCGCAGTGAGCGACCGGCTTGCGCAGTCCCTTCAGTTCTTGCAGGCCACGATGGACGCCACGCTCGACGGCCTGCTCATGCTCGGCCCGAACGGCGAGCCCGTGCAGATCAACCGCCAGTTGGTCGAGTTGTGGTGCATTCCTGAAACACTCGTCCTGCCGCAGGACGGGCCGGCATTGCTGGAGCACTTGTGGGCCCAGGTTCACGACCCGACCAAGCTTGTTCTCGCGCCGCAGGGCGGCCCTCACGCGCCAAGCGTGCTGGAACTCATCGATGGCCGCGCCGTGGACTACGTGAGCCGCGCGCACGTCATGGACGGCGAACGCATCGGCACGGTTTACAGCTTTCGCGATGTCACGGCGCGGGAGCGCAGTGCCAAACTCATTCGCCACCAGGCCTTGCACGACACGCTGTCGGGCCTGCCGAACCGGCTTCAGTTCGGCGAGGCGCTGGACCGGGCCGTCGAGCAGGCTCGGTCGGTCGACGGTGGCCTGGCAGTCTTGTTTGTCGATCTCGATCATTTCAAGCGCGTCAACGACACGCTGGGCCACGACGTCGGCGACAAGCTGCTGAAAAACGCAGCCGAGCGCCTGGCCGGCTGCTTGCGCGAAGGCGATCTGATCGCCCGTTGGGGTGGCGACGAGTTCACGGTGCTTGTGCCACAGCTGCGCAACGGAGACGAAGCCGTGGCGCTGGCGCGTCGCATCCTGGACGCGCTCGAGGTGCCTTTTCTACTGGGCGGCATGCCGCTGCAAATCAGCGCCAGCGTCGGTGTCGCCCGCTATCCGGCCGATGGCGAGGACGGCCAGGCCCTTTTGCGGCGCGCAGATATCGCGTTGTATCGGGCAAAGGAAGAGGGCCGCAACGGCTTCCAGTGTTTTCGACACAGCGCGTTCGCGGACGCCGGTGCTGACAGCGGCCTGGCGCTGGAGGCCGACCTGCGGCGCGCTGTCGAGCGCGGCGAACTGCTCTTGCACTATCAGCCACAGATCGATACGCGCACCGGCATGGTCACTGGGGTCGAGGCATTGGCCCGCTGGCGCCATGCCGAGCGCGGATGGATCGGCCCCGACATCTTCATCCCGCTGGCCGAGCAAACCGGGATCATCGTTGCGCTTGGCGAATGGGTGCTGCACACCGCATGCCGCCAGGCCGCAGATTGGCGCGCGCAGGGACTCGGCGACATTCGTGTATCGGTGAACCTGTCGGCGGTGCAGTTCGATCGCTGCAACATGGAAGCGGTGGTGATGCGTGCCCTGTCGAGCAGCGGGCTTGCACCGCAAGCGCTGGAAATCGAAGTGACCGAAGCGGTTGCGCTGCGTCATCTGGATTCCACGGCATCGACGCTGGCTGCCTTGCAGCGGTCTGGCATCCGGATCGCGCTCGACGACTTCGGCACCGGCTATGCGTCGCTGACCTACCTCAAACAGTTGCCCTGCGACACGCTGAAGATCGACCGGTCGTTCATTGATGGGCTCAAGGTAGGCAGCAAGGACGCCGCGATCATCGCTGCGCTCGTGACACTGGCCAAGGGCCTGGATCTGCGCGTCGTGGCCGAGGGCGTCGAGACGAAGCAGGTGGCCGATGTGCTGCAGCAACTGGGCTGCTGGACGATGCAGGGTTACCTGCATTGCCGACCAGCCGCAGCGCACGAGGTCGCGACACTTCTTCGACGTCAGTCGCAGCGTCGCATGCTGGCGCGGCAACTTGCAAGAGGGGGTAGCCGCCTTCAAGTCGGGCTCGCGGGCGTGGAGTCCTGAGGCGCGACCGGCAGCCTGAAGCGCGCGAATCGGCTCGCCGCCGACGATGCGGGTCGGCACTCCCCGCACGCCGGGCCGCGCGGCGCGGCGCGCCACAGTGCGACGTCAACACTTGGCCCCGGGCAAGTGGCGTCGGGCATGCCGTCGCCGATGAAGACGCAGGGCAGCTGCGGGAAGCGGGGCAGTTTGGAGCCCTTCGACATGAGCTGACGCAGCCCGCTGCCCGCCCCCGTTCAGGTTGCGGGCAACCGCCAACCCTGCCGAGTACGCATCCCTTAGATGGTGGACGAGCCGACCCCAAAACCCGGGCGACCAGTTCCTGCGAAGGTCTTCGCATCTGGCTGTAGCGCACCGACGAGGTGTCGCACAGCTTCAACCGCCGTACCGGACTCGAATGGCTGTTTCAGCCTGCGGTGCAGCACTTGCGCCTGTTCAAGGCGATCGTGCCGAGCTTCGCCCAGGCCGAGGGCAAGAGGTGGGCGCTCTTCAGCAAGCTTGTTGCCGCGTACGCAGCGCAGTGCTTGGCCCGCGTGGTGCTGTTCACGGCAGTCATGCTCGGCCTGCTCGCGAGCATTGCGCCGACGGGCCTCTGAGCGATCTTCTGGTACCCCTTGCTGGGTGCTTTAAGGGTTGTCTCTGGGGCGCGCGATGGTCGTCCGGCCGATCTGGCGCGACGTGGCGCGCCTCGTCGAAACCGACTCTGGCTTGTGCAGCGGTTTGCGCCGATTGCCCGATGCACCGCGCCGAAGCCGCGCATCCCCGGCCAACTGCGCGCCGCCAGTTGGCGTGCCATCAAGCAGTGCAAGCCGCGGCAGGCACGGCGCACTACCGCAACGCTCGTCACTGGGTGTCTTGCGGATCGTGGCCCCAGTTCATCAGCGAATAACGCCAGTGGGTCTGGCCGATGTCGCCAGCCGGCCGCTGTGCCAGGTGGCGGTGGATGTAGCCGACTACCTTGCGGGCATGGGCGATGTCGCCGCCGGTGAATTCGGCTGGCGGCTTGCCGAGCAGCGCAACGATTCTTTTGCCTGAACGGTGACCGACCGATTCGCTGTCGTCGGCCGTTTTAAAACCCACTGCCTTGGACTCTTCCGTGCCGAGCCATGCCACCAGCGCCTTCGGTGACATGTTGACTGCCTTCTTGAATTCCGCTACGGCCGCCTGCGCACGGTCGGCGCTCACTTGGCCTTGACCCGCTTCAAGGCTTGCGGCTTATGCGCTGCGACCTGCCCGGTGGCAGCGCTTTGCACCAGCAATTGCGGGTTGTCCGGTGACGCGGCCACGTGGTGCGTCTTGATATCGGTTGGCGCGATCAGTTTTTTCTTCACGGAGCCGGTCACTGTGCCTTGCGTGCTGTTCCAGCTGACCTTGTCACCGACCTTGAATTCTTTCGTTGCCATGAATGTCCTTTGGGTTGTTGACGGGTAGGCGAAACGCCTGGCAATCAACTGTGCCCATCGGCTGGAAAAATGGCGGCGGATAAACAGCACTGTCGCTGTCGGACGACGGCTGCTCGCGTTCGGGCACCCAATTGAAGGCGACCGTGGTGCTGATGCTGGGCAGATTCAGCACGCCGGCAAGCGCTACGAGCCCGCGCTACGAGCCCGCGCTACCACCCCTCACTACCAGGCTCGCCTTTGAACGGGCCCACCAGCTCGGGCGTGATCCAGCCGCCATAGAAGCCGCCGGGCTGCGCCTGCACGGGCGCGCCGCCCACCGTGCATTGCAACAGTGCAGGGTAGAAAGCCACGGTGTCTGCCAGTGCTTCGGCACCCGCCAGAGGCCGCGGATAGCTCCACGCCACGGCGGGCAGGCGGCGGGCGCCGTGGACCAACGACCAGTACGTCGCCGGGCCTTTCCATTCGCAGAACGAGCCGCCGGGCGCGGGCTGCAACAGGGCGCGCTGCACATCGGCCCATGGCAGGTAGACGCTGGGCGGGTGCGATGTTTCCAGCACCAGCAGCGCGCGGCGGGTGCGCGCCACCTCCACCCCACCCCAGGTGATGACGATCTCGCGTGGCTCGGCGGCCAGACGGGGTGGGCGGGGGAAGTCCCACACCGAAACCTGCGCCGGCCCGGGGGCGATGGCAAAGGGCGGGCGGGTCTGGCCGCGCCAGGACCAGTGTTCGCGAGCCGCTTGCAGCCATTCAGGCAAAGATGTCATGGTCAGCGCAAGCCTAACCCCAAGCAGTGTCTGTGCAAAGGACCTGTGCGGCCGGCAGTTGCAGCCGCAGTGGCTGCAACAACTGTCGAAGCTGCCACGACTGCGAACTGGGCTGGACCGATGCCAACGCGCTGTCCCGCCGCGACAACGGCGACCTCAACACGCGCCACACGCCATCGACGGCTGGCAGCTCTTTTCGGGCAAGGTCGGCTGCACCAGCTGTCAGGCGCCGCCCTTTTATGGCACCAGTAGTTTGTTCAACATCGGGCTGGAGCACGGCAAGGACGAACCTGACCCGGGCCGCGTCAACGTCACCAAGTACGAGGTCGACCGCGGCGCCTCCAAGACCCCTTCGCTGCGTTCGGTGGCGCTGGGCGCGCCGTGCTTTCACGACGGCCAGACGGCCACGTTGAAAGAAGCGGTTCGCTACATGGCCAGCGGCGGCAAGCCCGACCCGAACCGGACGCCGCTGCTGCAACCAAGCAACCTGGGCGAGGCCGAGATCGACAAGGTCGTGAACTTCCTGAACAGCCTCACCCGCACGAAAACCTGGGTTGCGGCAAAGCTGCCCTGATGCACCGCCCGCCGGAGCCCGAGGCTGGCGCCTTCATGCCGGGGTGCGATCAAACCGGCTGCGCTGCGCTCGCGGCTGCAGCGCCTGTGGCAGTTGTGGCTGTCGAGGCAGGGTAGTCGGTATAGCCCTCGGCGCCACCGCCGTAATAGGTGGCGCGATGGCTTTCCGCCAAGGGCAGGTCGTCGCGCAGGCGGCGCACGAGGTCGGGGTTGCTGATGAACGGCCGGCCGAAGGCCACCAGGTCGGCGCGGCCGCTGGCCACCGCGTCCAGAGCCATGCTGCGCGTGTAACCGTTGTTCACCATCCACGCGCCGCCGAAGGCCGTGCGCATGGCTTGGTAATCGAAGGGCGCGGTGTCGCGCGTGCCGCCGGTCAAGCCTTCGACCACGTGCATGAAGGCCAGCTTCAGTGGTGCCAATTGCGCCGCCGCTGCGGTGTACACGGCTTGCGGGTCGCTGTCGGCGGGTGACGCGGTGCCGGCCGATGCCGGTGAGAAGCGCACGCCGGTGCGGCCGGCACCGATCTCGGCCACCACGGCGTGCATCACCTCGCGCAGCAGCCGGGTGCGGTGTTCTATCGACCCGCCGTAGCCGTCGTGCCGGTCGTTGATGCTGTTGCGCAGGAATTGCTCCAGCAGGTAGCCGTTGGCGGCATGAACTTCCACGCCGTCGAAACCGGCGTCGATGGCGCGCCGGGCCGATGCCCGGTAGCTGTCCACCAACGCCGGCATCTCGTCAGCGTGCAGCGCGCGCGGCGTGCTGCAGTCGGCCAGCACGATGCTGCCGTCGGGCCCGGCCACCTGGGTGCGCGAACCCGAAGAGCGCGCGGTGCTGGACACCGGCACCTGGCCCGGCGGCAGCAGCGACACATGCGAGATGCGGCCCACATGCCACAGCTGCACGACGATGCGACCACCTTCGGCGTGGACGGCTTGCGTGATGCGCTGCCAGGCGGCCACCTGCTCGTCGCTGTACAGGCCCGGGGTATCGGCATAACCCTGCGCCGCAGGCGAAATGTGCGTGGCCTCGGTAATCAGCAGCCCGGCGCTGGCGCGCTGGCGGTAGTACTCGATGGCCAATGCCGCGGGCACCCGGCCTGCACCGGGCGAACGGTTGCGGGTCAGGGGCGCCATGACGACACGGTTGGACAGGGCGATATCGCCCATTTGCAGAGGGTCGAAAAGTGAGGGCATCGGTGGGCGGTAAGGTGACGACGAGGCAAGGAATTTGCCCGGGCGGTACACGGGCCGCCAACGATCGTCGCATGGACCGCCGGCGGCTCGCGCCGGATTCAGTCGGGCGGGCCGGGGTTCACCGGAGCGTCGGGCGACATGTCGGCCACACCGGCCACCTTGCGCAGGGCGGTGGCCTGAATGCTGGCGCACTGGCCGCTGACGACGCCGATCTCGGCCAGCACGCTGGCCACTGTGAGGCTCGATGGGCTTGGTGGGCATGGGGCATGGGGCATGGGGCATGGGCGGGGCCATGGGCCCGCAGGCGATGCCGATGCAATGCGTGCCGTGACTGTGCAGGTCTTGCACCGGCTGGCCGACGAAGGTGTGTTGGTGACGAAGGCACGGCCGGCGAAGTCGGCGTGGCCCAGGTCCATGCCGGTGTCGAGCACCGCCACGCCGTTTTCGGGGAACATCAGCACGTCGGCGTCGCCCACGTCGGCCACGTCGACAGCCTGGCTGGTGAAGTCGCGCGCATCGGCAGTGCGCAGGCTCTGCACCTTCATGGCTTTCATGCCGGCTTCCTGCGCGCCTTCTTTGTACGTGACCAGGTAACGGCCGGTTTGCAGATCGTCGCCGCTGTAAGCCTGCGCGGCCAGGAGCAGCCGACAAAGCCACCCGGGCCACCCCTTCGCGTGGTTCGTTCCAGGGGTGCTGGCGTCAGCCTTGCGCCGTCACGCGCTTTCGGCCACGAGCGTGAAATGCTCCACAACCGGCGGGCCCGCGAAAAACGGCCCCACGATGGCGCGCCACTCAGCAAACAGCGGACCCTGACGAAACGCCACGGTGTGGTCTTCCAGGGTGGCCCAATTGATCATCAGCAAGTAGCGCTCGGGGCTTTCAATGCTGTGGTTGATTTTGAAGCCCACGAAGCCCTGCGCGTGTGTCACCACGCTGTGGATGGCGTGCTGGATGGCTGCTTCAAACGCCGCCTGCTGGCCGGGCTGGATGCGGATGTCGGCGATTTCTAGGACCACGGGGGTCTCCTGGTGTGACGGTTTTGGGTGCGGCGTTGCGCCGTGGCACCGACACGCCATGGCTGCGCCAGTCTAGTGTGCGCGGCTGGGCCAGGGCGCCGACGCGCAATGCCGCTAAAGCCGGGCGCCTTAACGCCCGATAACCGGGTGTAGCGCGGGTTTGCAAACACCGCGGTCCCTTGTCCGAGGCCCACAGAATGTCCAGCCTGCTTGCCATCGAAGAATTGCGCATTGGCATCCACGTCCACCTTGACGGAGGCTGGTTGTCGCACCCGTTTCCGATGTCCAGCTTTCGGGTTTGCACTGAACAGCAGCTGGCGATCTTGCGTGGCCTGGGCCTGAAACAGGTGCGCTGGGTGCCCGAGAAAAGCGACCTGCCCGAGCCGGATGTGCCGTCCACCCAGGCCGCCGCCACGACCCCGAAGTTGAGCCCGGCCGAGGCCGCCGCAGCCGAACGGCGCGACGCCCTGGCCGACCAGCGCGACGCGCTGCAACGCTGCGAGCGCCAGTACGGCGAGGCCGCCCACGCTTGGCGCCAAGCCAGCGACGCGGTGTCGCAGCGGCCCGAAGACGCCCGCCGCCAGACCGAGGCGCTGGCCGCAGCGATGCTGGACAAGCTGCTGGTCGACTGCGATATCGGCATCCGCCTGGTGAATGCCGGCGGCGCCGACCGCTCGGCTGCGCATGCGCTGAACGTGTCCGTGATCTCGCTGCTGATCGGCCGCGCCCTGGGCCTGCGGGGCGACGAATTGCGCGATCTGGGCGTCGGCGCCCTGTTGCATGACGTGGGCAAGATCGACTTGGTCGAGCGGCTGCGCCACGCCGACGACGGCCTGAACTGGGTGGACATGGCCGCCTACCGTGAACACGTGGTGCGCGGTGTCGCCCACGGCAAGCGCATGGCGCTGGCGCCGGGCGCACTGGCGGTGCTGGCCGAGCACCATGAACATGCCGACGGCAGTGGGTTTCCACAACAACTGCCGGGCGAGAGGATGAGCCTGGCGTCGCGCATCGTGGCCATCGTCAACCGCTACGACAACCTGTGCAACCCACCGGCGCGCAACCCGGCGTTGACGCCGCACGAGGCGGTGGCCACGCTGTTTGCGCAAGGCCGCACCCGCTACGACGCCGCTGTGCTGGGCACCTTCATCCGCATGACCGGTGTTTATCCGGCAGGCTCGCTGGTGCAGCTGACTGACGACCGATACGCCATGGTGGTGGGCATCAACTCGTCACGGCCACTCAAGCCGCGCGTGCTGGTGCACGACCCGCGCGTGCCCAAATCCGAAGCGTTGCTGCTGAATCTGGAGCACATGCGCGACATCGGCATCCGGCGCAGCCTGGCGCCGGCCAAGATGCCCTCGGCGGCGCTGGACTACCTGGACCCGCGGCCACGCGTGGCCTATTACTTCGAAGCGCTGGCCACGCACGCCCAGCCAGAGGCGGTGCCCGCTTGACTGCCCGAAGCGACATCAGCGCCGTGCAGTGCGCCCCCGGCGTCACGGCCTGGGGCGCACTGCTGCAAGGTCTGCCTCAGGCGGCTTGGGTGGTGGCCCTGGCGTCGCAGCGCGTGGTGGCCGTCAACACGGCAGCCGCCACGCTGCTGGGCCGGCCGGTGCAGGGCCTGCTGGGTGAATCGGCCGTGGCACTGTCGGCGTCGCCAGAAGACCTGGCCTACTGGGCCGGCGCCAGGGAACACGGTTGCACCGAGTTGCAATCCGACGCCTTGCTGGCCCGCCCCGACGGCGGTGTGCTGCATGTCAGGCGCAGCATCCAGCCCATTCCCGATGCCGACGGCGGCGCCACCCACGCCTTGGTGCTGCTGCGCGACCGCAGCGGCGAACAGCAGGCCGACGACGCACGCGAATCCGCCCTGGCTGATTTGCAGGCCACGCTGGAGGCCACCGCCGACGGCATTCTGGTGGCCGACCTGAACGGCCGCATCCGCACCTTCAACCAGCGTTTTGCGCAGATCTGGGCCATGCCGCTGACGATGCTGCAGCAGCACGACGACAGCGCGGTGTTCACCTGGATGAACCGCAGCGTGGTCGGCCCCGAAGATTACGAGCGCCGCTTGCAGGCCTTGCAGCTGGCCACGGGCGTGACGGCCACCGACCGCCTGCACCTGCATTCGGGCCAGGTCATCGAACGCGTAACGCGGCCGTTGTGGAGCGCGGGCCGTGTGCTGGGCCGCGTGTATTCCTACCGTGACCTGAGCGAACGCCTGGCCGTCGACGAACAGCTCGAGGCCATGTCGCTGACCGACGCGCTGACCGGCCTGCCCAACCGCCGCCGCCTGGCCGAGTGCCTGATCGAGGCTTCCCAGCGGCTGCGCCGCGACAGCGCTTCGCTTGCCCTGCTGGTGGTCGACCTGGACCGCTTCAGGCAAATCAACGAATCGCTGGGCCATGACATTGGCGACCAGGTGCTGCGCGACATGGGCCAGCGCATCCAGGGCTGCCTGCGCGAGGGCGACACCCTGGCCCGTTTGGGCGCCGACCAGTTTGTCGTGTTGGTGTGCCCGGCCGATGAAGCCGCTGCCGAGGCCACGGCGCGGCGCGTGCTGAAGATCGTCGGCCAGCCCTGCCAGATCGATGACGCCATCTTCACGCTGACATGCAGCATCGGCATCGCGCTGTGCCCATCCCACGGATCGGCCCTGGACGACCTGACGCGGCGTGCCGAATCGGCCATGCGGGCGGTGAAGCTGGGCGGGCGGGCCAACTACCGGCTGCACCAGGCGCGGGCCGAGGTCGACCGGCGCTCGCACATGAAGCTGGACCACGCCATGCGCCAGGCGCTGGTCAGCCGTCGCTTTCGCCTGCACTACCAACCCCAGGTGGCGCTGGACGACGGCCGCCTGGTCGGCGCCGAAGCGCTGCTGCGCTGGCGCGACCCCGAACTGGGCGACGTGCCGCCGGCGCGTTTCATCCCGGTGGCCGAAGACAGCGGCTTCATCGTGGCCATTGGCGACTGGGTGCTGTCGCAGGCGGTTCGGCAGGCGGCGTTGTGGCACCAGCGCGGGCAGTCGTTGCCGGTGGCGGTAAACGTGTCGGCGCTGCAGTTCCAGCAGCCGCAGTTCGTCGACCGCGTGGCCAGCGTGCTGGCCGTCAGCGGCATGCCGGCGCACCTGCTGGAGCTCGAACTGACCGAATCCATCCTGGTGGCCGACGCCGACGAGGCGTTGCGCCGCCTGCGCGCCCTGGCCGCGCTGGGCGTGCAGTTGTCGATCGACGACTTCGGCACCGGTTATTCCAGCCTGGCCTACCTGAAACGGTTCCCCATCGACAAGCTGAAGATCGATCGCAGCTTCGTGCAGGGCCTGCCTGGTGACGTCCGCGACGCGGGCATCGTGCGCGCCATCCTGCACATGGCCAGCGCGCTGGGCATGAAGGTGATTGCCGAGGGCGTGGAAACCGAGGACCAGCGCGCGTTCCTGCAAGAAGCTGGCTGTGACACCTTCCAGGGCTTTCTGTATGCGCCGGCGCTGGACGTCATCAGCTTCGAGCAGCGCAGGGCCGCCGACCCTGCCGCGCTGGCAGCGCCGCGCATTCGCCTGGTGCGCGGATAGCCGGCCGCACCGCGTCGCACCGCGTCGCACCAGGGGGTGCAGGACGCACAATCGCGTCGCGCATCCGCGCACTTCAGGCGGCACGATGATCTACAAGTTCAAAAGCAAGGCCACCGGCGACCTGATCATGCTCGGGCCCCATGGCGACCAGGTGTTGCGCCTGATGGGTCGCGAGCCTGCCGCGCAGGGCATCATCGAGCCGGCTGCCTTGCCCGCAGCGCTGGCCGCGTTGCAAGACGCCGTGGCCGCCGAAAGCGCAGCCCGGGCAGGCGCCGCTGTTCCGGCCGCTGCCGGTGGCAAGGTCGATACCGCCATCGCGGCTGATGCCGGTACGGATGTGGATGCGGATGCGGATGCGCCGCGTGGCGTGGCGCTACGCCAGCGCGTCTGGCCCATGGTCGAGATGTTGCGCCGTGCCCAGGCCGCCGACGTGGCCGTGGTGTGGGGCGTGTAGGGCCAGGGCCAGGGCATGGACGTGGCAAGCAACAACAAGGAAATCGCCGCATGAAACTCTGGAGCGACAGCTGGACCAACGGCGACCGCATTCCCGCCTGCTACGCCGCAGGCCGGCCTGACGGCCAGGGCCGGGCCACCTTCAGCGACAACCTGAACCCGCACTTGGCCTGGCGCGATGTGCCCACGGCTGCGCAGTCGATGGTGCTGATCTGCCATGACTTCGACGTGCCGAGCCGGGGCGACGATGTCAACCAGGCTGACCGCGAAGTCGCGGCGGACTTGCCCCGGCAGGACTTCTTCCATTGGGTGCTTATCGACCTGCCGCCGCTGCCCACGGTGATCCAGGAAGGGGAATTCAGCCGCGGGTTCGTGGCCCGCGGCAAAGCCGGACCGCAGGCCCGGGGCGGCGCGCGGCATGGCCTGAACGACTACACCGGCTGGTTCGCCGACAACGCCGACATGGCTGGCCAGTACTTCGGCTACGACGGCCCGTTCCCGCCCTGGAACGATTCACTGGTGCACCATTACGTGTTCACGCTGTACGCCGTGGTGCTGCCGCATTTGCCGCTGGAAGGCCTGTTCACCGGCGCACAGGTGCGCCAGGCACTGGCCGGCAGTGTGCTGGCCGAGGCGACGTTTTCGGGCACCTACACGCTGAATCGGCGGCTGCTGGACGCGGGTATTTGAGGCGGCCCCATAAGGCGGCCCCATAAGGCGGCCCCATGACGCGGGCACTTGAGGCCCCGATCCAGATCAAACAGCATTGGCCCGCCGATGCTCGCCTCTGGCGCTAGCGCGGCGCCAGTTTCGGCCTTGGCGGTGGTGGATTGAAACGATGACGCCGATCGCGCCGGGCCGCCCGCCGGCTGACTTGCCGCAGGCCGGGACTCGCTGTGCGTGGCGCCCACCGCCGCGTTGACATCTCGTTGCATGTTGGCCTGATGCCGAGTGTGTTTTCTTCCTCAAGCCCCGACCGCAGCGGCCGATAAGCATCTATCGCCCGGGTGCGCGAATGCGTCGGTGGCGCCGCAACCCCGGGGTTCCCGACTAGCTGAGGTCACCGCCGATGAACCGTTATCCGACCCCACGTCGCAGCCATGCGGGCTTCACGCTTATCGAGCTGATGATCGTGGTTGCCATCATTGCCATCCTGTCGATGGTGGCGTACCCCAGCTACCGCGACTACCTGATCCGTGGCCAGTTGGCAGATGCCACCAGCGCCCTGTCGGTGCTGCGTGCGCAGATGGAACGCCATTTCCAGGACAACCGCAGTTACGCGACAGTGGGTGCATTCACCACCCCGTGCTCCACCGCAGCGGCCACGCGCACCTTCGGGTTGTTCGTGGTGGGTTGCACCGGCAATCTGAACGCCACGGAGTTCACGCTCGAGGCGGTGGGCAGCGGTGCGGTGTCGGGTTTCAGCTTCACCATCAACCAGGCCGAAGTGCGCGCCACCAGCGCGGCACCGGGCAGTGGGTGGAACACATGCGCCAGCCAGTGGATGGTGAAAAGGGGCCAGGCATGCGTTTGATATTGCCGCAGCACCGGCCAGTGCGCGGCCTGACTCTGATCGAGCTGATGGTGACCATCGGGCTGCTGGCGCTGCTGATGAAGATGGCCGCGCCCGGCTTTGCCGAGTGGGTCGCCAACTCCAGGGTGCGCAGCGTCAGCGATGCGCTGCAGAACGGCGTGCGCACCGCCCAGGTGGAGGCTGTGCGACGCAACCGGCAGGTGGTCTTTTTTCTCAGCGACGCAGCCGCTTGCACGAACGCCGACACCAGCGCCGCCAACGGCCGGCACTGGCAGATACGTACCGTGCCCTTGACCGCTGGCGACCCGGTGGTGGCGGTGCAGTGCGGCACGCTGACCGATACCGCCCCGGGCGTGCGCATCACCGGCCCACGCGCGATTTGTTTCAACTCGGCCGGCCGCCAGATCGCCAATCCGGCCCCCGGTCCGGGCGGCGCGGCCTGCGCGCTGGCCGCCGATGGAGCCGCCAGCCGCTACGACGTCACTTCCATCGCCAGCCAGCGGCCGCAGCGCGTGCTGGTCGCACTCGGCGGCCAGGTTCGCCAGTGCGACCCCGGCCGCGTGCGATGGATGCCCCCCATGAAATTGCATCACCCACTCACCCGGTTGCCACGGCGCGGCCTGTCTCTGATTGAAGTGCTGGTTGTGTTGCTGCTGTTTTCGTTTGGCCTGCTGGGTTTGGTCGGTCTGCAGGCCCGCGCCGTGCAGTCCAGCAAGGGCACCGAAGACGCCCAGCGCGCCGTGCTGGCCGCCAACGATTTGGCTAGCGCGATGTGGAACGCCAACAGCGTCACCTTGGATGGCGCAGTGGTCGCCGCCTGGCAAGCGATGGTGGCCGATCCGCTCGTCCGTGGCCTTCCCGAGGGCGCCGGCAGCGTGGTGGTAGCGGCCGACGTGGCGCGCATCACGGTCAGTTGGCGGCCGCCGCATCTGGCCGCCGGCAGTACCCACCGCTACGTCACTGAAGTCGTCATCCCGACGGTGCTGCCGTGAGGAATCTGTGTGCAGCACGCCATTCAAGCGCCGGCATCCCGGCGCGCCGCGGGTCTGGCGGCTTCACCTTGATCGAGTTGTTGATCGCGGTGACCGTGAGCATGGGCCTGACGCTGGCGGTGACGATGATGCTGATTCGTCACGAAAGCGGACGGCGTGCGCTGACCTCTATCAACGACGTCTCTGGCAACGGCACCTGGCTGTCTTTCTCGCTGGACCGCACGCTGCGCAGCGCCGGCTCGGGCTTCACGCAAATCGGCCGCCAGGCCTTCGGTTGCCCGTTGCGCGTGGCCCGGGCAGGCGCCACCGTGCTGCCGAGGCTCAACGCGTTTCCGGCGCCGTTTGCCGCAGTCAACGGCACCGTGCGGCTGGCGCCGCTCGTCGTCCAGTCGGGGGCAGGCACCGACGGCTCGGATGTGCTGATCGTCGCTGCGGGCTCGGCCGGGCTGGGCGAAACCCCACAGCGCGTGCTGCCCGATTCGGCGACCGCAAACAGTCTGCGACTGAACTCCACCGTCGGCCTGACGGGTGACGATCTGGTGTTGCTGTCCCAGGACGGCAACATTTGCATGGTCCAGCAAGTCAATGGCGGCTTCGTCGGCGGCGCCGACCAGTTGTTGAGCTTTGGCGGCGCTTACGCTGACGCCACCGTGGCCGGCGTGCTGCTTGCAAGCATCGGAACCGGCACCATGGGCTGGCTTTCATCGCTGGGCCGGGCGACGGGTAATCGACCGGCGTTCCAGCTCGTGGGCATCGGCGCGAACAGCACGCTGGTGGCCTATGACCTGATGCAACTTGACGGCCATGACCGCGTGATGCCGCTGGCCGACGGCGTGGTCGACCTTCGAGCCCGTTACGGCATCGACAGCAACGACAACGGCACCGTCGATGTATGGGTCAACCCGGCCGTCGCGCCGTGGGACGCGGCGACGCTGCTGGACGGCTCGCCCGCGTCCAAGCTGGCCTTGACGCGCATCGTGGCGGTGCGGTTGGGCCTGGTGTTGCGCAACGCCACCCCCGAGCGCGAGGCCGTGACGTCCGCCACGCTGACCCTCTTCAGCGACCTGCCTGGCCTGACCCACACCCACAACGTCAATGCCGGAGACCGCGTGATGCGCTACCGCTCGCTGGACTTCACGATTCCGCTGCGCAACGTGCTGCTGATGCAACGCTAGACGACCCCATGCCCACTCTTGCAAGAAATTCGCGTCCGGCCTGCCATGTGCGCGCAGGTGCGCGCCTGCGCACGCCATCGATATCGCCAGCACGCGGCGTCGTCATGTTGTTCGGTTTGATCGCGCTGTTGATCATGATGATCGGCGCGGTCGCCATGCTGCGTTCAACCGGCGCCACCATGGCCAGTACCGGCAACCTTGGATTCAAGCGCGACCTGACCAATCAAAGCGAGCGCGCAGCCGAGGTCGTATTCGCCCTGATGAAAACGGGTGCGCTGTCAACGGAGTTGTCGCGTCAGGCCACCAACGTCGCCGGCAACTACAGCGCCACACCGCTGGCAAGCAACGCCCAGGGCCTGCCCGCCGTGCTGATCGACGATGCTGCGTTTGGCGGCGCCGGCACTGCGGCCAACGACATCGTCATGGCCGACATGGGCGTTACGGTGCGTTGGGTGGTCGACCGGCTGTGCATGAACGCGGGGCCCGCAGGTGTCGCGCACTGCACCATGACCGACGCCGGCCAGCCCATCGGCTGCAGCGCTAGCGACTGCTTCAACCTGAACAACCTGGTCCCACAGCAGACCGTCTACCGCTTGAGCGTGCGCGTGACGGGGCCGCGTGCGACGCAGGCCTTTGTGCAGTCGACATTCACGCTATGAATCCCATCCACGAGGAGCCCGCCATGGCCAACATCCACTTCGCGTTTTCAGCCGCCGCCGCAAACGCCAGGCCCGGAGCACGCCACACGGCGCCGGCCGGCTTGAGGCTGGTAGCGGCCGGAGTGGCCGGCGCGCTGTGCATCGCCAGCGCACAAGCCACCACGCTGCTGGCCGACCAGCCGGTGTTCAGCAACACGGCTGTGCCGGGCAACCTGGCGCTGGTGCTGTCGGCCGAATTTCCGACCAACGTCAGCGTGGCGCACGTCAGCAACACCTATGCCAGCACCAGCGTCTACATGGGGTATTTCGACCCCTTGAAGTGCTACCTGTACAGCCACCACGCCACCGAGTCATTGCGTCACTTCTACCCGGACGGCGCAGCCACGGGCCAAACCTGCGCCGGCACCAAGTGGAGCGGTAACTTCCTGAACTGGGCCACGATGCAGACCATCGACCCGTTTCGCGCCGCACTCACCGGCGGCTACCGCTCGCTGGACACCACCAGCATCACGCTGCTGGAAAAGGCCTGGGCCTCTGGACAGGGGGGCACCGGCAACTTCCCCAACCGCAACCTGGGCAGCGCCGCGCTGGTGTCGGCCAGCACCCCACTGGGTTGGACGGGCCTGAACATGCGCATCCAGGGCCTGGGCAACAAGATGCGCTTCTCACGCACCGGCGACCTCAACGCCGCAGCCACCACCTACACCGGCGCTGCAGGCGCGGTCGACAACACGGTCTGGGAGCTCAGCGTGCGCGTGAGGGTCTGCGACGCCAACGCGGCAACAGGCCCGCTGGAACCCAACTGCACGTCCTACCCGAATGGCGGCACCCCCATCTGGAAGCCCACCGGCCTGTTGCAGCAGTACGCCGACAAGATCCGCTACAGCGCATTTGGCTACCTCAACGACAGCAACATCCTGCGCGACGGCGGGGTGTTGAGGGCGCGCCAGAAGTTTGTCGGCCCGCAGGTTTTCAAGCCAACCCGGCTGCCGACGGCCAACCCTGCCGCCGAATGGAGCAGCGACACCGGCATCATTCACACCAACCCCGACCTGGCCGATGCCGACAACACCGCCACGGTTTTCGGCGTGCCCGTCAGCAACAGCGGGGTGATGAACTACCTCAACAAGTTTGGCCAGATCACACCGGGCTCCTACAAGACCTACGACCCCGTCGGCGAGCTTTATTACGCCGCCATCCGCTATTTCAAGAAGCTGGGCAACGTGCCCGAGTGGACGAACATGGGCGGCGCCGACAGCGCCACCAGGACGACCTGGGTCGACGGCTTCCCGGTCATCACCGCGTGGGACGACCCCATCGAGTACGCCTGCCAGAAGAACTTCGTGCTGGGCATTGGTGACGTGAACAGCCATGCCGACAAGAATGTGCCGGGCCCCAGCGGTAGCGCCAACGAGCCGGCCAAGCCCGCCAGCCTGGGCACCGACCCAGTGAATGCGGCGGCCGCCACCAACAAGGTGGGTGCCCTGCACGGGCTGGGAGCCGGGTTGGGGTCGGCAGAAAATATCGGCGGCTGCTGCAGCAACAACTCGGCACTCATGGCCGGCATTGCTTACGACAGCAACACCGTCGACATCCGGCCCGATGACGGTCAGGCCAAGAACGAGGGCCTGCAGACCGTCCAGACCTACTGGCTGGACATTCTTGAGTACCAAACCTACAAAGCCAACAACCAGTTCTACCTGGCGGCCAAGTACGGGGGCTTCGAGGCGCCCAAACTGTTCGACCCCTATGCCCGGGTCGCCGATATCCCGATGGCCTGGTGGAGCACCACGGGCGAAACCGTGGGCAACGGCGCGCAGCCCCGGCCTGACACCTATTTCACCGCCGAGCGCCCCGACCAGATGGTGGCCGGCTTGACCCGGGCCTTTGCTGACATTGCCAGCAAGATGAAAGCCTTCACGACCTCGTTCTCGCCGGCCAGCCCGCAGATTTCCACCACGGGCGCCGCCAGCTATTCGGCCAAATACGACGCCAACAACTGGAGTGGTGAGATCGTCGCCAGCACCATTGTTTTTAACCCTACCACCGGCGTGCCGTCGACGACCGACGCCTGGACTTTTAGCGCCAAGTTGGGCCTGCAGATCGCGGCCAACGGCTGGAACACCGGCCGCCAGATCGTCACCCGCCGCGACGACACCGGCTTGGGCGTGCCCTTTCGCCTGGCCAGTTTGTCGGCAGCCCAACGGAGCGCGCTTGACACCGCCTACAGGACCGGCGACGACAGCGGCGACTTCCTGAACTATTTGCGTGGCGACCCGACGCACGAGGTGGCTTCCAGCGCCCCCGGCAGTGCCAAGGCCTACCGCAACCGGGTCAGCGCCGTCGGCGACATCGTGGGCTCCAGGACGCGCCCGATCGGCCCGCCCAGCGCTTCTTATTCCGAGGCCGCCAACCCGGGTTACGCAGCGTTTAAAGCGACGCCGGCCATTGCCAGCCGAACAACCATGGTCTACGTCGGCAGCAATGCCGGCATGCTGCATGCCATCAACGGTTCACTGGTCGACGCCGCCGCCGGGCGGGAGCTTTGGTCGTACGTGCCGAGCGCCGTCTTCCTGGGCCCGACAGGGACCCCCAACGTCAACGGCCTGCGTTCACGCGGCAACCCCGCATTCAGTCACCGCTACTTTGTCGACGGCACGCCCATGGTGGCCGACATCGACTTCGGCAGGACCGTCGGCGGTGCCGGCACCGACTGGCGCACGCTGCTGGTGGGCTCGCTCGGCAAAGGCGGCAAGAGCTACTTTGGAATCGACGTCACCAGCCCCGCCACCATGACCAGCGAAGCCGCGGTGGCGGGCAAGGTGTTGTGGGAGTTCAGCCACCCCGACTTGGGTTACACCTTTGGCGAGCCGACCGCAGTAAAGACCAAGAAACACGGCTGGGTGCTTGTTTTTGGCTCGGGCTACAACAACGCCGATGGCCGGCCGTACTTCTTCATCATCAACCCACGCACCGGTGCCTTACTCGAAAAAATCGAGGCCAAAGAAGCGAATGGCAGCCCGGTCGGCTCCAGCGGCAACCAAGCCGGTTTGGCGCATGTGCAGACCTTCGTGCTTGACCGCACGGACTTCACTGCCGACAGCGCTTACGCGGGGGACTTGTTCGGCAACCTGTGGCGGCTCGACCTGACGCCGGCTGCCGGCATTTACGCCCCGCCGATCAAGCTGGCTGAGCTGAGCGACAGCCTGGGCGCCCGGGTGCCTGTCACCTCGCGTCCGCTGGTCGTGATTCAACCCGTCTCCGGCAAGCGTTACATCACGGTC
>ENA-OBIT01000411-OBIT01000411.1-metagenomes-genome-assembly--contig:-NODE-411-length-19095-cov-4.55846_pt1 | contig 19095 bp, 15 predicted proteins | sample MGYA00153386_OBIT01 | MGnify analysis MGYA00153386
CCGCGACCAGTTCGACGAGTGGCTGCGCGAACGTGCCGCCGCCAGTGGCGCGGTGCGCCGCGTTGGCACCTTCAACCGCATCACGCGCGACGACGACGGCGTCGCGGTGGTCCACTTCGAAGGTCGCCCGGGCCCCGGCAAGGACGCTGCAGCGCCGGCCTGCGTGCGCGCGCGGAGCATCATCGGCGCCGACGGCGCGCGCTCGAAGGTGGCCAGCCAGCAAGTGCGCGGCGCCGAACGCACCAAGTATGTTTTCGCTTACCACGAGATCGTCAAGGCACCCGACGTCAAACCCGCCGGCTACGACGGCTCACGCTGTGACGTCTACTACCGCGGCGTGCTGTCGCCCGACTTCTATGGCTGGGTGTTCCCGCATGGCGACACGATGAGCATCGGCACCGGCAGCGCCGACAAGGGCTTCTCGTTGCGTGGGGCGGTGGGCCTGCTGCGCCAAACCGCCGGACTGGCAGACGCCACCACGCTGCGCCGCGAAGGCGCGCCGATCCCGATGAAGCCGCTGCCGCGCTGGGACAACGGCCGGGATGTCGTGCTGGCAGGCGACGCCGCCGGCGTGGTGGCTCCGGCCTCGGGCGAAGGCATCTATTACGCCATGTACGGCGGCCGCTTGGCCGCCGAAGCGGTGCAGGCGCTGCTGCAGACCGGCAACGTCAAGTCGCTCAAGCTGGCTCGCAAGCGTTTCATGAAGGCACACGGCACGGTTTTCCGGGTGCTGTCGATCATGCAGTGGTTCTGGTACGCGACCGAGAAGCGGCGCGAGAGCTTCGTCAAGATCTGCGAAGACCGCGACGTGCAGCAGCTGACCTTCGAGTCTTATATGAACAAGGAACTGGCGCGCAAGAGGCCGATGGCCCACTTGCGCATCTTCATGAAGGACATGGCGCATTTGCTGGGCCTCGCTCGGGCATGATCGTCGCCGTGATGCCGGGCAACCCACGGATCGGCGCTTGAATCAGTTGCCCAGCGACTGGTTCGATGGCCGGCTGCTGGTCGATCTGGTGATCGGCTTCACTGTGCTGGAGGGCGCGGCACTGACGGTCTTTCACCGCCTCACCGGCCGCGGCGTCGCACCGCGCGAATTCGCCGCCAATCTGCTGTCCGGCCTGTGCCTGATGGGCGCGCTGCGCAATGTGCTGGTCGGCGGCCCGCCGGGCTACACGTTGCTGGGCCTGCTGGCTGCGGGACTGGCCCATGGCAGCGACCTGTGGAGACGCTGGCGAGGCATCGACACGGTCTGAGACATCACGGCCGAAGTTGCACCGGCGCCGAGTTGATGAAGGTCCGTCGCCCGGCGTGTTGTTCAGCGGGTTGACCAGTGGATTGACCGGTGGACGGCCACTGCGGGCGATTCGAACCGCAGGCCTTTCACCCCGCTGCGACGAGCCAACGGCACCGCCCTGTCTCGCGCATGCTCACTTCGAGGGCTGCGCTCGAAAGGATCCTTCGTGAAACGTTTGCTGGCCACCACCTTGCCGGCATACGTCGAACATCCTTCGTTGACGTCGGCCGCCTGGCCCCGATACAGCTGGCAGTTGGCACACTGGTCGGCCGCGACACGCTGCGATTCTTTGACGTATCGCCCTTTGGTGCAGTCGGCCTCATGAACCAGCAGCACGGCCTGCGGGTCTTTTTTCATCGACGTGGCTGGGCTCTCACTCACTCGCGTGCCAGTCATCGCTGAGCTGCGAGCGGCAAAGGTAAACATGAGAGCGGGGGGGGTGGAGGCGCTGGTCATGGCAAGCCCCCCGGACTAGAACTTGTGAACGAACCGAATCGAGTCTGATCGATCACCAGTTCAAGCCTGAAGCCTTGAAAACCAGAAGTCCCTTCCGGCGACAGCCACCGGAAAGAGACATCAGGTTCTACTACCGCAACGCTTACTGCATGCCGTGCTTGACCTTCGCGGCTTCGGTGCAAACGGCCAAAGCGCTCCCGTCGCCCGCCAGTGCGTCGCACTTCTTGATCGCTGCCTCGTACGAGGCCAGGGTGGTGGTTGACGCCGACTTCCGCTCGGCTCGCTTGACGGCCGGATATTTCTGGCCGGCGGCTTCAGTGCAAAGCGACTTCGCATCGCCATCGCCCGAAAGAACATCGCACTTCTTGATCGCGGCGTCGTAACCGGCCGGGCGCTGCTCCTTGGCCATCGTCGATGGGTGCTGGGCTTGCCAATCTTGCCTGGCCTTTTCGACACACATCGACTTGGCGCCACCATCGCCCGACAACGCTTCGCACTTCTGCAACGCGCCATCGAAATCAACTCGGCTCATCGTGGCAGCCTGCGTTGAGGGAAATGCAAGGACCGCGGCCAGCAGAGCCGCCGCTTTGAAACCGGAAAGTTTGGACATCAGAAACTCCTGTTGTGGGACAAAGTACGCTGCGCCCGGTGTTCAAAGCTGAACCCGATGCGTCCATCCCGCAGGCACCGATACCATGACCCATGCTTGTGGTTCGATGACATCGAAGCCGGAGGAATTGCAGCGCCCATTTGCCAAGTATCTGAATCGCAACGACAACCAGCCAGCAGACCGCGACGGGTCATGCTGTCAGGGTTTTCCTACCCCCCGGTGTGAATTTTTTCGGCGTCAGCCCGGTCAGCGCAGAGCCGCCTGGGCCGCGCTTGCGGTGGCGCTCGCGGCGGGTCAACAGATGCGGGGCAACTGCTCGCCACTCAACCAGTCGACCACCCGGCGCCCGCCGAAGCGCGTCTGCATCTGCACGAAGCGGTGCGGATCGTGCGTCACGGTGCCGATGCGCGCGGCGTCGCCACCCAGCGGATGGGCACGCATGCACGCCAGGATCGTGTCGGCCGACTCCGGCGCGCAGACGGCGACCAGCTTGCCCTCATTGGCCACGTAGAGCGGGTCCAGGCCCAGCAACTCGCAGGCGGCAATGACCTGCGGCCGCACCGGAATGGCAGCCTCGTGCAGCAGTATGCCCACCCCGGACTGGCGGGCGATCTCGTTGAGCGCGGTGGCCAGGCCGCCACGGGTCGGATCACGAAGCACGCGCACGCCCTGCGGGCCGGCCTCCAGCATGGCCGCCACCAGCGTGTGCAGGGCCGCACTGTCGGACAAAATCGCGGTCTCGAAACCGAGCGACACGCGTTGCGACATCACGGCCACACCGTGCTCGCCGATGCCGCCGGACAGCAGCACGACATCGCCCGGGCGGGCGTTGGCGCCGCCGACATCGACCCCGTGCGCCACCACGCCGACGCCCGTGGTGCTGATGAACACACCGTCGCCCTTGCCCTTTTCGACCACCTTGGTGTCGCCGGTGACGATCGGCACGCCGGCGGCGCGCGACGCGGCGGCCATCGAATCGACCACCCGCTTCAGGTCGGCCAGCGCGGTGCCCTCCTCGATGATGAAACTGGCCGACAGGTACAGCGGGCGGGCGCCGCACATGGCCACGTCGTTGAGGGTGCCGTGCACGCTCAGCGACCCGATGTCACCGCCGGGGAAGAACATCGGCGACACCACGTGGGCGTCGGTGGCCATCACCAGCCGCGCGCCAACCGGAATGGCCAAGCTGGCGCCGTCGTTGCCCTGACTCAGGTACTCGTTGTCGAACGCCCGCACGAACAGCTCTTCAATCAACTGTGCGGCGGCGCGCCCACCCGCGCCGTGGCTCATGTCGATGCGACCATGGCGCACGTCGATGCGGCCGTGGCGCAGGTCGATGCGGCCGTGGCGCGGGTCGAGCGGGCGGATGGGGTCGGGCGGGGTGGCCATCAGGCCCCACCAGAGCGGCACGGTGCGAGCCGCGACGCCGGCACGGCGAGCGCGTGGCGCTGGCCAGCACGCGTCACGGATCTGTGGCGCTGGCCGGCACGCGTCACGGACCTGTGGCGCTGACCGGCACACGTCACGGGCCGACCTGCTCCGACACCCTGACCGGCACGTCGCGAAATCGGCCGTACGAGTAATGCGCCGCGCAAGCGCCCTCCGACGACACCATGCACGAGCCCATCGGGTTCTCGGGCGTGCACACGGTGCCGAAGATCTTGCAGTCGACCGGCTTTTTGACGCCGCGCAGAATCGCGCCGCACTCGCAGGCCTTGTTGTCGGGCACCGGCCGATAGGCCAGCCCATAGCGCTGCTCGGCGTCGAACGCGGCATAGGCCGGCCGGATCCTCAGCGCACTGAAAGGCACCTCGCCCAGGCCGCGCCATTCGAAGCTTTCGCGCGGTTCGAACACCTCGGCCATCAGCGCCTGCGCAGTCGGGTTGCCGTGCGGCGTGACGGCGCGCGTGAACTCGTTTTCCACCTCGGCGCGCCCTTCGTTGATCTGTCGCACCAGCATCAGGATCGCCTGCATCACGTCGAGCGGCTCGAAGCCTGCGATCACCACAGGTTTGCGGTACCGCTGCGCAAAGCCTTCGTACGGCGCCGACCCGATCACGATGCTGACGTGCGCCGGACCCACGAAGCCGTCGATCGGCACGCTGGCGTGCGCGCGTGCCTGCGGCGCCTCGAGGATGTGCGTGATCGCCGCCGGCGTCAGCACGTGGCAGCACAGCACGCTGAAATTGCCCAGTTGCTCGCGCGCGGCGCTGCGGATCACCAGCGCCGTCGGCGGCGTGGTGGTTTCGAAGCCGATGGCGAAAAAGACCACCTGCCGGGCCGGGTTCTGCCGCGCGATCTGCAACGCGTCGGTGGCCGAATACACCATCCGGATGTCGCCACCGCGCGCCTTGGCGCGCACCAGCGACAAGCTGCCCGAGGCCGGCACGCGCATCGTGTCGCCGTACGTGCAGACGATCGCACCGTGTTCGAGCGCGAGTTGGATCGCCAGGTCGATTCGGCCGATCGGCAGCACGCACACCGGACAGCCCGGGCCGTGGATCATGTGCACGTGGGCCGGCAGCAGTTCCATCACGCCGTAGCGCGAGATGGCATGCGTGTGGCCGCCGCAAAATTCCATGAAGTCGTAACGCCGCCCTGGCACGGCCTCGGCGTGCAGGCGCGCGGCGATCTTCTGCGCCAGACCGGCATCTCGAAACTCGTCGATGTACTTCATGGCGCCACCGACTGCGAGGGATGTGCGGCCAGTTCGCCGAACAGCGCCAGGGTGAGCGCCGCTTCGTCCGCATCGATCAGCCCGATGGCATGCCCGACGTGCACGATGACGTAGTCGCCCACCACGGCCTGCGGCACCAGGACCACCGAGACACGCTTGCGCACGCCGCCCAGGTCGACCATGGCCTCGTCGGTGCCGAGCAGTTCGATCAGGCGGGCAGGCAGGGCCAGGCACATGACAGGCTTTCAAACGTTTCAAGGGTTGTAGCACCGGATCGGGCCGAGAGCAGGCGGCGCTGGGCCACCCATGCCTGCCCGAGCGCAAGTGCGGCGTCGCCGCACGAATGGCGCAGCGGCCGCAACACGTGCAGGCCGCGCCGTTCCAGCAGCGCGGTCAGCCGCTCGGTGAGCACGCGGTTGAGGAAGCAGCCACCGCCCAGGCAGACCGTGCGGCAACCGGTGCGTTCGGCGCCATCGGCAGCCCATCCAGCCAGCGCCTGCGCCAGGGCCAGGTGAAACCAGCCGGCCCAGGCATCGACCGAGTCGGGCGGCACCGCACTGGCGCCGGCATCGAGCAGGCGGGCCAGCAGCGGGCGCAGGTCGAGCACGCCGTCCACCACCTGAGACGGCACGTCGACCGCGACCCGCGCGCGGCCGCTGGACAGCCAACGCATGGCCGCCCTTTCCAAGGCCTGGGCCGCTTCGGCTTCGCAGCCTTGATGCAACCTCAGGCCCAGCGCGGCAGCGGCGGCATCGAACCAGCGTCCAGCGCTGCTCGCGGGCGGGCAATTCAACCCCTGAGCGAGCATCTGTTGAACGACGCGTGCCGAGGTCGTGCCGACCAACGCGCCGAAGCGCTCGGTGATTTCTGCGCCACGGCCGAGCGCGTGCAGCGTTGAGGCGGCCATGCGCCAGGGCTCACGCGCAGCGCGGTCTCCGCCCGGCAGGCCCAGCGGCCACAAATGGCCCAGCCGCTGCCAGTCGCCGCGAGCGCCGACCCACAACAATTCGCCGCCCCAGGCCGTGCCGTCGCTGCCCAGGCCGACGCCGTCGAGCGCCAGGCCGATCGCCGCCCCGGCCTCGGCATGTTCGGCCATCACGCTGGCGATGTGGGCATGGTGGTGCTGCACGCCGATGGCCGGCACACCGCGCTCGGCGGCAAGGCGCAGCGCCAACCGGGTGCTGTAGAAATCAGGGTGCAGGTCGTGTGCAAAGGCGTCGACGGGCCGCCGGCCGTCGCGCAACAACGCAGCCACCGAGTTTTCCAGCGCCATGCAGGCTTGTGCATCGTTCAGGTCGCCATGCATGCCGGACCAGCAGGCGCCGCTGGCGTCCAGGCGACAGGCGCTGTTTTTCAACCAGGCACCGACCGCCAGCACCTCCGGCAGCTCGGTCGACAGGGCGCCCGACATGCAGCTCAAGCGGGCAGTTTGCAAACGGTTGCAGCCGCAGGGGCCGCAGGGGCCGCAGGGGCCGCAGCGCCGGCAGCACCTTGCGGCTCGGCCGACAGCGCCGCCCGGCGCGCGTCGGCCAGCGCCGCCCGGCGCGCCTCGGCCAGCGCCGCCTCGAGTTCGGCGATCCGATGCAGCAGCTCGGCCTGGGACGGCGCCGCAGCAGCCGGCGACAGTCGCTCGTCCAGCCATCCGATCCATGCATCGAGCCCGGTGCCGGTGGTGGCCGACAGTTGCAGCACCTCGATGTGTGGATTCACCCGCCGCGCCGCGGCGACGCAGCGCGACACATCGAAGTCGACGTGCGGCAGCAGATCGATCTTGTTGATCAGCATCAGCGACGCAGCGGCGAACATGTCGGGGTATTTCAGCGGCTTGTCGTCGCCCTCGGTGACCGAGAGCACCACCACCTTCGCATGCTCGCCCAGGTCCCACAGCGCCGGGCACACCAGGTTGCCCACGTTCTCGATGAACAACAGGCTGCCTGCGCGGGCAGCCGGCTCGAGGTGGTGGTGGTGGTGGTGACGATGCGCTGACTGCGCGGCGTGCGCAGGCGCGTGCGCGGCCTCGTGATCGTGCAGCCTCGCAAACGCTGTTGCCACCATCGCTGCATCGAGATGACAACCGCGACCGGTGTTGACCTGGATGGCCGGCGCACCGGTCGCGCGGATGCGGTCGGCGTCGAGCGACGTCTGCTGGTCGCCCTCGATCACGGCCACGTGCGGCGGCGCACGCCGCCCGCGCAACGCGGCGATGGTGGCGCACAGCAGCGTGGTCTTGCCCGAACCGGGACTGGACAGCAAGTTCAGCGCGATCACGCCGTGGTCGTCAAAATGTCGGCGGTTGATCTGCGCCAGGCGCGCGTTCTCGGCGAGGATGTCGGTCTCCAGCCGGATCGCGCGAGCGGGGCTGATGCCAGGCACGCCGTGCACGCCGGGGCTGCCATCCACGGTGTCCGCACGGGCAAGTTCAGCGCCGACCGGCGCCGGCGATCCGATCGGAGCGGCGGCCGGGCCGCCACCGGAACAACCACAAACGACACACATCACAGAGTCTCCTCAATCGTCATGAACCAGCAATTCGACCACGCGCAGTTCGGTGCCTCCGGTCGGCACCAACCCGTACCCACCGCAGTGCGGGCAGGCCTCGCCGCGCTGTTGCATCGGCACATCGCCATCGCAGGCCGCGCACCAGGCCTGTCCCTCTGGCTCGTCGATCACGACCTCGGCGCCCTGCAGGCAGGTGCCCGGCGCCAGCGATTCGAGCGCGAAGTGCAAGGCCTGCGGTTCCACACCCGACAGGCGGCCCACCTCCACCCTCAGCGTCCCGACCCGACGAAAGCCCTCGCGGCGCGCGCTGGCTTCGACCATGCCCAGGATACTGCCGGCCAGGCTGATTTCATGCATGACGGACGCGTCGCTGCATCGGCATCGGCATCGGCATCGGCATCGGCATCGGCATCGGCATCGGCATCGATGCATCAGCGACGGCCGAGGCAGACTTCAGAAGAATTGATTTTTCAATCTGCACTTGCGTCCATACAGTCGTCCGGTGGCGATCGATCCCTGGCCGGCTCGTCGCCAACCCTGCAGATCCGGCCTGAGGAACTATCGATGTCCAGCGTGTCCGAGGCAATGCAACACCGGGTGGCCGGCAGGCTCCCCGTTGCCACGTCGGAGTATGACCACAGTGACGGCGATGTCCGTGCCGGCGCCGGGGGTCAACCGGGTCGGGTCGCCGCAGCACCGACCCGATCCCATTCACGACGCGATTCGACCACGGCCCGCCGCCGCGGCCACCGAGCGCTGCGGCGGAGCACCGAGCGATGAGCATCGACGCACTGGTGTTCGACGTCGACGGCACGCTGGCCGACACCGAAGAGACGCACCGCCGGGCTTTCAATGGTGCCTTCGACCAGCTGGGCCTGGGCTGGGCTTGGCCGACCGATTTCTACCGCTCGTTGCTGCAGGTCACCGGCGGCAAAGAGCGCATCGTGCATTTCATCGACGGGCTGGCGCTGCCGGCCGCCGAAACTGCCCGCCTGATCGCGCTGGTGCCAGCGATCCATGCCCGCAAGACCGTGCTGTACACCGATGCGGTGCGCGGCGGCGCGGTGACGCTGCGCGACGGCGTGCAGCGTCTGATCGAGCAGGCGCGCACGGCCGGCTGCCGGCTGGCGATCGCCAGCACCACCACCGCGGCGAACATCGACGCGTTGCTGCAGGTCACGATCGGGCCGCAGGGCCGGGACCTGTTCGCCGCCATCGCTTGCGGCGACGAAGTGCGTGCCAAGAAGCCCGCGCCCGACGTCTATCGGCTTGCGCTGCAGCGGCTCGGCGTGCAGGCCGCAGCGGCCGTGGCCTTCGAAGACTCGGAGCCGGGCCTGCAGGCCGCCCGCGCGGCGCACCTGTGGACGGTGGTGACGCTCAACCCCTGGACCAGCGGTGGCGACTTCAGCGCCGCAGCGCTCGTGCTGCCCAGTCTGGGCAGCGCGGACCAGCCGTTGCCCGGCGAGCCGGGCCGTAAATTGGCGAACGCAGCGTGGCTGAATTTCGACGAACTGCGATCGTTGCACGGCGCGCAAGCCCGGGCCGGCCCGGCCGCGGGCAACCCGTGATGCGGCCGCCCGTCCTGGCCGTGGCTTTCGACCTCGACGGCACGCTGGTCGACAGTGCGCCCGACATCGCCCATGCCTTGAACGCGGCGCTGCGGCAGGCGCGGCTGCAAACCTTCGACCCGCAACAGGTGCGTCGGTGGATCGGCGACGGGCCCGACGCGCTGATCGGTCGCGCGCTCGCCGCGCAGGGCGACGGAACCGGCCCGGCAGCGCCGCTGGCGCCACAGTCGACACGACCACCGGCAGTCCCACCGGCAGTCCCACCGGCAGTCCCATTGGCAGCGCAGTTGCGCCGAGATTTCGACCTCGCCACGCTGGCCGATCCGCTCGGTCACGGTCGCGTCTTCGACGGCGTCGCCGAGTTGCTGCGCGAGCTGGCGCCGCGCCTGCCGCTGGCGGTCGTCACGAACAAGCCGACGCTGCTGGCGCGCGCGGTGCTTCAGGCGGCCGGGTTGCTCGGGCTGTTTGGCCAAGTGATGGGCGCCGACCTGCAGGCGCATCGCAAGCCCGCTCCGGCCATGCTGCACGAGTTGGCACGCCGGCTCGAGCTCGAATGCGCCGGCTTGCTGATGGTCGGCGACAGCCCGGCCGACATCGGCGCGGCACGTGCCGCCGGCTGTCCGGCGGCTCTGGTGGCCTGGGGCTATGGACATCAGGCGGTGACCGATACACGCGGACTGTGGCAGGTGACGACCCCCGCGCAATTGCGCGCCGGTCTGCTGGCCTGAAAGCGGTCCGCCAACGGCTCCGCCCGTTCGCGGACGGGTGGCGAGCGCTTCGGCCGCGACGATCAGGTCGCCCGCGCGCCAGCGCCGCGCATGGGAACATCGATGTTCATGCGCATCTCGATGTCTGGCCGTCGATCGCAAGCTGGCCATGCCGCGGCTCGGGCAGGGTCGACCGCCTGCACGTCGATCGGCCCGACCCTGCGCACGCCGCGCCCGGCCCATGCCCGGCTGCTCGCCACACTGTTCGTCACCCTGCTGACCGCACTGCTGGCCGGATGCGCCAACCGACTGCCGACCGCTGCGCAGCGCGACGGCCCGGCCCCGAACCCGCCGGCCAACCTGGCGCTGGTGCCCGACGCGGTGCCACGCATCGAGGCCGTCCGGCTCGGCGGTCCGAACAAGCCCTACAGCGTGCTCGGGCGCGACTACGTGCCGACCACGCAAGACCTGCCGGTTCGCGAACAGGGTCTGGCGTCCTGGTACGGCCGCCAGTTCCAGGGGCTGCCGACTGCCAGTGGCGAGATCTACGACATGCATGCGATGACGGCGGCCCACCCGACCCTGCCGCTGCCGAGCTATGCCTGGGTTCGCAACCCGGCCAACGGACGCGAAGTGGTGGTGAGAATCAATGACCGCGGCCCGTTCCATCCGGGCCGGATCATCGACCTGAGCTACACCGCGGCGCTCAAGCTCGACCTGCTGCGCGGCGTCGCGCCGGTCGAACTCGAGCGCATCACCTTCGACGCCATCCGCAGCGGCCGTTGGCGCCGCGGCGCGCCGACGGCCGCGCCGGACAGCCCTGACACCTCCGCTCCGCCGGTCGCGCCGAAGACGCCGTCTGGGGTCGCGCCTGCCGAAGCGCTGACGCCGGCCGATCCCGTGACGGCCGCTCCGGTCTCGCTGGCACAAACCGCCAAGGTGAGCGGGCCGGACGCGGCGCCGGCCCCTGCGGGCAGCGGCGACACGGGAACGGTCGCAGCCACCCCGGCGGCGGCGCCCCAGCCACCGGCTCCGGGTCACTGGATTCAGCTGGGTGCGTTCCGCCAGCGCGACGGCGCCGAACAACTGCAGCGCCGCCTCGCTTCCGAACTCGCCTGGTTGGCGCCGTTGCTGATGCTGTTCGACGAGGCGCCGTGGTTTCGTCTGCGGGCAGGCCCGTACGTCAGCCGCAGCGAAGCCCGTCGTGCGGCGCAGCGCATGCGGTCCGCGTTGTCATCGGCACCGCTGATCGTCGAACACTGAGGCGCGCGGCCGAACCCGAAACTTCGCCGCCCTCGCGGGCTGCACCCGTCAAGTTAGGGATGCCGCACCAGCGCCGCGCGCGCCTAGACTGACCTGCGCCCGGCAGGGCAACCACAGGAGATCGATTTGGCTCACCACGCGCTGTGTATCGGCATCAACGACTACCCCGGCACCCACATGGACCTGCGCGGTTGCGTCAACGACGCGAACGACTGGGCCGCCGAGCTGGCCGCGCGCGGCTTCACCGTCACGCGGCTGCTCAACGAACAGGCCACCAAGGCGGCGATGGTGGCGGGCTTCAAGGCGGTGATCGGCGCTGCCGAGCCGGGCGACCTGGTCGTCATCACGTACTCCGGTCACGGCACCTACGTGCCCGACCTGAATGGCGACGAACTCGACGGCCTCGACGAAGCACTGTGCCCGTACGACGTGCAGACCCTCGGCAGCGCGCTGATCGACGACGACATCCACGCGCTGTTCGCGGCCCGCCGGCGCGGCGTGCGGCTGGTGCTGATTGCTGACAGTTGCCACTCCGGCACCGTGACGCGTGCTGCCGGGGCCGACGCCGATTCCGACGACCTGCTCCGTCCGCGTTTCCTGCCGATGGGCAACTGGCTGCCCGCCGAGCAGTTGCCGCGCGGCGCCAGCGGCAAGCCGGTCGCGTCGGTCCCGGTCACCTCGGGCGCATCGCCGTTCAGCGGCGCCATGTCGCGCCCGGCGGGCGACCTGCTGCTGTCGGGCTGCAAGGAAGGCCCGAACAACTTCAGCTACGACGCGACCATCCAGCGACGCGCTACCGGGGCCTTCACCTACTACGCACTGAAGGCGCTCAAGTCGCTCAAGCCCGGCGCCTCCTATGCCGACTGGCACGCCGCGATCACGCCTGGCAGCCTGCCGTCGCTGCAGTATCCGCAGGCGCCGCAGATCGTGGGCAGCGCCGCGGCACGCAAGCGCGCGGTGCTGAGCTGAACCCACGCGCTGCGGCCTTCAAAATCGCCCTTCTGTCGCCCCTGTTCCGGGCGCCGACAACACAGGCGCCGCGCCGCGCCGGCCGATTGCACTCAAAAAAATAGAGATCCCCGGAGACTTTTCATGGCCGATTCCGACGTCCAGCTCAAGCTCACCGGGCGCGCCACCAGCACCCGCCTGCCCGCCCTGCTGACCACCGCGGCACGCTCGGTCGGCCATCCAGAGGACGAGTTCCTGCCGCCGGGCTACCTGCAGGCCACGCGAACCATCGACGTCAGCGCCTCGGCGCGCAGCGCGCCGGACGGCGTCACGCAGCAACAGCACACGCTGGCAGCCGGCGAGGTGATCGTGCTCGAGCTGACCGACGGCAGCATCCTGATCACCAGCGCCGAGCGACTGCGCGCCACGCTGGACCTCACCCATCCCGAGCTGCTGGGGCCGGATGGCGAGGTGCTGCTCGAGCGGCTGCGCGCCAAGGGCGCCGCGCCCGGACGCGGGCTGGCCGAGGCGGCCGGTGGGCTGGTCAGCAAGGTCTACACGCTGGTCACCAGCGGCGCACCGAACCCGATCATCGACGCCGCCCTCGACCAGCTGAAAAAATGGGGTGGCCACGCCGGTGAGCTCGGCGTCAGCTGGCTCGGCACCAAGGCGCTGATGTGGGCGATCGAGCGGCGCCTGCCGATCGGCCCCGGCCTGTACCACTGGGGCGGCGCTGGCGCGGCGGCCGCCGAACTCGAACCGGCGCAGCTCGACGAGGCGTCGGTCGACGATGCGCAACAGACTCGTCCGATGCTGGTGTTCGTGCACGGCACCGCGTCCAGCACGGTCGGCAGCTTCGGCGACCTGCGCGCCGGCGACCGCGACCTGTGGGTGGCGCTCGAACGCCACTACAGCGCAGGCATCTACGCCTTCGAGCACGCCACGCTGTCGCTCAGCCCCATCGAGAACGCGATCGCGCTGGTGCAGGCGCTGCCACGCGGTGCCCATGTCAGCCTGGTGTCGCATTCGCGCGGAGGGCTGGTGGCCGACCTGCTGTGCCTGGGCGACTTCGACGCCCTGATCGACGGCTATGCCTACGCCTTCGAGGGCACCGGTGACGCCGATGCCGACGAGGCCGGGCGCGTCATCGGCGAGCTGAAATCGGCGCACGCTGTGCAGCGTGAGCAATTGCGCACGCTGGCCGGCGCGTTGCGCGATCGCAAGATCGTCGTGCAACGCTACGTGCGTGCCGCCAGCCCGGCCAACGGCACCAAGCTGGCCAGCGGCAACTTCGACGTGTTCCTGTCGGGCATGTTGACCCTGATCGGGCAGGTGCCATTCTTCTTCGGCAGCCCGCTCTACTCGGCGTTCAAGCGCGTCGTGCTCGAGATCGCGCGCAACCGCACCAACCCGCACCTGGTGCCGGGCATCGAGGCCATGCTGCCCGACTCGCCGATGGCGCGACTGCTGCGCGACGCGCCGGTGCGCAGCGGCATCAGCATGTCCGTCATCGCCGGCGACATCGAAGGCGGCAACCTGCTCAAACGGCTGGGCGTGCTGCTGACCGACTTTCTGCTGTTCGACAACGATGACAACGACCTGGTGGTCAACACCACGGCGATGCTGGCCGGCGTGGCGCCGAAGGCCGACGCGCGCGTGCTGTTCGACCGCGGCGCCGACGTCTCGCACTTCCGCTACTTCACCAACATCGACACGCGCGCCGCGCTGCGCGACTGGCTGACGGTGGCCGACCCGCTGCGGCTGGAGGCCTTTCGCGCCTTGCCCTCGCCAGGCGACTATGTGGCGGCACTCGCGGCCGCGGCCAGCCGCGACGCCAGCAGCGCCGACCGCCCGGTGGTGGTGGTGCTGCCCGGCGTGATGGGTTCGCACCTGCAGGTGGGCGTGAAGGACAGGGTCTGGTTCGACCCGCTCGACATCGCCACCGGCGGGCTCGAGAAAATCCAGTGGGGTCGACCCGGCGTCGAGGCCGACGACCTGTTCGCGAAGTTCTACGGCAAGCTGTGCGAGCACCTCGCCGGCAGCCACCGGGTCGAACGTTTTCCGTACGACTGGCGTCAGCCGCTCGACGTGCTGGCCGAACGGTTCGGCGAGTTCCTCGACCGCCTGATGAAGGAGACGCAGCAGCCGATCCGCATATTGGCGCACAGCATGGGCGGCTTGGTGGTGCGCGCCACGATCCACAAGCGGCGCCCGGTGATGGACGCGCTGATGCGCCGCGACGGCGCGCGGCTGCTGATGCTCGGCACGCCGCACCAGGGCGCGCATTCGATGGTGGAAAACCTGCTCGGCAAGGGCGACACCCTGCGCACGCTGGTGCGGCTGGACCTGCACCACGACATGCAGCAAGTGCTCGATATCGTGGCCGGCTTTCGCGGTGCGCTGAACCTGCTGCCCAAGCCCGGCTTCAAGGACATCTTCCAGGGCCAGGCCGACGGCGGCGGGTTGTACGACTACCAGCAGGCAGCCACTTGGCAGGAATTCCAGACCAAGACCCGCGACCTCTGGTTCGGCAACGGCAAGGTTGGCCAGCCCGCCCAGGATGTGCTCGATTCGGCTGCCTGGCTGTGGGCGGCCGACGGCCCCGACAAGCCGTCGCTGCCGCTGGACTACGAGCCGAAGAGCGCCTACGTGTTCGGCGTCGCACCGAACACGCCGTGCGGCGTGCGCGAGGTCGACGGCCGCCTCAAGATGGTGGGCACCACGCGCGGCGACGGCACGGTGACCTGGGAGTCGGGTCGCATCGGCGGCATCGGCAGCTTTTTCTACATGCCGGCCGCGCACGGCGACCTGACCGCCACGGCCGAATACTTCCCGGCGCTGACCGAATGGCTGGCCTCCGGCGCCACGGCGCGAATGCCGGCCCAGCCGCCGGCCTCGCGGGCGATCGAACAACCGACGCCGGTGAGTTACGACGCCGGCCCGCCCACCGCCGACGACCCCGACGCGCTCGAGCGATCGCTGCTCGGCGGCTCGCTGCGCAACCGCGTGCCACCGCGCCCGAAGCGTCGCATGGAGGTCACGGTCAAGGCGATGGACCTGCGCTTCCTGTCGCAACCCATCATGGTGGGCCATTACGAGCAGGACCCGATCGCCGGTCCGCAGGCGCTGATCGACCGCGAGTTGCTGGCCGGCGATTTGAGCGAACGCCACAGCCTCGGGCTCTACGCCGGACCGCGCGGCACCGCCGCGGTGGTGCTGCGCGCGCCAAACGCCATGGAGCGCCAGCGCGGCAGCCTGAGCGGCGCGATCGTCACCGGCCTGGGCCCCTACGACGGCGCGCTGAGCATGTCGGACCTGACCGAGTCGGTGCGCACCGGTGCGCTGCGCTACCTGCTGCAGGTGGTCGACGTGCTCGGCAAGCAAGACCGCGAGGTGCCGCTGGCGACGCTGCTGCTGGGCTACAACTCATCGGCCAATCTGACGGTGCCGGCCTCGGTCGAGGCCCTGGTACACGGCGTGATGGAGGCCAACGCGCGCTTTTTCGAGACCACCCGGCTGAACATCCGGATCGCGCGGCTGGACATCGTCGAGATCTATCTCGACACCGCCATCACCGCGGTGTACGCACTGCGCTACCTGGCGCCGCGGCTGTCGGCCAAGGCCGAACTGCAGGGCACGACGCTGGTCTGCCGCAGCGAGCTCGAGCAGGGCGAAGGCGTGCGGCAACGCCTGTTTGACTCGCACGGCAGCAGCTACTGGCCGCGCCTGATGGTGACCGATGCCGACCGCGGCGAAGGCCAGTGCCCGCCCGGGTGCTACGAGCCAGTGCGCGGCGGCCGCGGCAACTTGGGCAACCAGGCGCCCGAGCCGGCCACGACCACGCCGGTGGCCGACCGCCTGCGTTTCCTCTACGTCGGACAGCGCGCGCGCGCCGAATCGGTGGTGCAGCAGCGCCAGCCGGGGCTGATCGAGAAGCTGGTGCGCCAGCAGATCCACGTCAAGTTGTGGCAACCCGATTTCGGCCGCATGCTGTTCCAGTTGATGGTGCCGCACGACTTCAAGGACGCCGCCCGCCAGCTCGACCGGGTGGTGCTGGTGGTCGACAGCACCACGGCCAACCTGCCGTGGGAACTGATGCTGGCCGACGACCCGACCCGTCGCGACGACGACAAGCGCCCGCTGGCGCTGCGCACCGCGGTGGTCCGCCAGTTGTCGTCGACCGCGTTCCGCCGCTCGGTGCGACAGGCGATCGCGCGCACCGCGCTGGTCGTCGGCAACCCGTCGGTCGAAGGCTTCGCGGCGGCATTCCCGTCGACTGGCCCAAGGCCGACCGAAGACCCGCCGGCGCTGGCCGGTGCGCAGCTGGAGGCCGAGGCCGTGGTCACGCTGCTCGGCGGCATGGGCTACCGGGTCGAGCAGGTGATCGGCGACGATCAACCGGCCAGCAACGTGCTCGCGGCGCTGTACCGCCAGCCGTGGCGCATCCTGCACATCTCGGCCCACGGCATCTACGACCTGCTGCACGCCGACGGCCGGCGGCGCAGCGGCGTGGTGCTGTCGGACGGGTTGCTCGTCACCGCGGCCGAGATCGGCGCGATGGAGGTGGTGCCCGAGTTCGTGTTCCTCAACTGCTGCCACCTCGGGCAGGTCGACTTCGGCCGGGAGGGCAACAAGCTCGCCGCCAGCGTGGCGCGCGAGCTGATCGACATCGGCGTGCGCTGCGTGGTGGTGGCCGGCTGGGCGGTGAACGACGAGTACGCCCGGCTGTTCGGACAGACCCTGTACCAGCAACTGCTGCAGCGCCGGCTGAACTTCGGCGACGCCATGTTCCAGGCGCGGCTGGCGGTCTGGGAAGCCAACCGCGACGACATCACCTGGGGCGCCTTCCAGGCCTATGGCGACCCGGGCTGGCTGGCCGAACCCCGTGCCGACGACAACGGTGGCGCTGGCGACGGCGGCATGTACGTGTCGCCGAATGAACTGCTCGATGACCTGGCGCGCACCCGCGCCGAGCTGTCGCGCCGGCGCGACCCGATGAATGCGCGCGAGATCGACGCCAGCGCGCGCGACATCGACGAGCGCCTGCGCAAGCGTTGCCCGCCGGGCTGGTTGGGACTTGCGCAACTGCAGTCCGCGCTGGGGGCCACGTGGCGCGACCTGGGACGTCTCGAGCGCGCCCGCGAGTGCTACATCGCAGCCATCCAGGCCGAAGACAAGCTCGGGCAGGTGCCGATCCGCGACATCGAGCAGCTCGCTCACATCGAAGCGCGGCTGGGCGAGAAGCTGGGCGAGGCCGAGCTTTCCGGACCGACCGCGTCGACCGACGCCGCCGCCGAAACCGCCAGCGCAGCCCCGGGCACGGCCGCGGCGACGCCACGCGCGCCGCATTCACCATCTGCCGCCGGGCTGATCGAACTGGCGCTGCAGCGGCTCGACGGACTCGACCGGCTGGTGTCCGCACAACCCGATGCCACCGGGCCCACGGCGACCGTGCAAAACAGCGACCGCAGCGCCTTGCGCGGCGATGCCTGGAAGCGCATGGCCAGCCTGCACGCGCGGCGTCTGCTGCGGGGCGGCCTCGGAGTGGCCGCCCAGGCGAGCGTGCGGCAGGCGATGCACGACGCCCTTTCGCAAAGCATCGAGGCTTATCGCAGCGCCGAGGGCAGCCCAGCCAGCGGCCGTTTCGTGCCCCATCTGGCGGCCAGCCGGCTCGCGCTGGACGCTCTGACGCCCTGGGACAGTCCGCAGCGGCGCGACGAGGCGATTGCGCTGGCCCAGCAGTGCCGGCAGACCGCCGCGCAGCGCTTCGCGCGCAGCGCCGGCCTGTGGGACGCGGTGATGCAGGCCGATGCGCTGATGGTCGAAATGCTGATCGACGGCTCGCTCGGCGACGCGGGCGACGCCGGGCGCCAGCGTTTCGACGAGCTGGTGGTGGGCTACGCGCAGGCGATGGACAGCCTGTGCGTCAAGCCCACCCAAATCGACGTGCTGCTCGGCCAGATCGAACTGCTCGCGCTGTTCTGCCAGGCCCTCGGGCTTGAGTCTTTGTCCGACCGGGCATGGCCGCGCGTCGCGGCCCGTCTGCTCGAACTGGTGCAACACATCCAACCCGGACGCAGCGAACCCGGCGGGTACGCCAACCGGCCACCGCGGGCACGGGTGAAGGCCACGGCCACGGCATCGCCCGCTGCACGGACACCGCCACCGCCAGCCGCACCGCCACCGCCCGCTTCCAAAACGAAGCCGAAAGCCGCCGCGACGGCTCGGCGACCCGCGGCGAAGAAGGGCAGCAAGCGCCCACGGCCCTGAGCGTGAACTTCAACCGGAGCATCGATTGAGCAAACCCCACATCTGCCACATCGGCGACACGCTCGTTCGCATTGCCGAATTGCGGCTCGGCGACCGCGGCCTGGCGTCGCTGCTGGCCGACTACAACGGCCTGTCCTTGGTCGACGGTCTGGAGGACGGACAGGCCGTTCACCTTCCGCCGCTGCGTGATCTCCGGCCGCGCCGGCGCCCACCTTCCGGCCCGACCCGGCCGCGCAATGGATTCATGTCGTGCCCGCCGGCACCGGTGGGCATGCAGGCCATCGCGGCCACTTTCGGCGACATCCGTCAATTTCCCCCGACCGCCGACAACCAGGCCAATGCGAAGTGGGAAAGCACCTTCATCGCCAGCGCGCGGCTGCCACTGCCGATCCCGCTGACGTGGGACACCCGCGTGTCGGCGCGCAGCCTGCGGTGTCACCGGTTGCTGGTGCCGCTGTACGAAGCCTTGTTCGCCGACATCCACGCACGCGGCCTGTGGCATGCGATCAAGACCACGGCGGGCGGCTACACCTGGCGCATGAAACGCGGCCAGTCCAAGCCTTCGACGCACAGCTGGGGCATCGCCTTCGACCTGAACGACCGGACCAATGCGATGGGCACGCCCGGCGACATGGACCCGGCACTGGTGGCGCTGATCGAAAGCCACGGTTTCGTCTGGGGCGGTCGCTGGTCGGGCGCCTACAAGGACCCGATGCATTTTCAATATTGCGGGGGGTATTGATTAGGCCCCCCAGTCGCTGCGCTCCTGCCCCCGAGGGGCGCCCCGGCCTTGGGGCGGC
>ENA-OBIT01000412-OBIT01000412.1-metagenomes-genome-assembly--contig:-NODE-412-length-19080-cov-5.00536_pt1 | contig 19080 bp, 13 predicted proteins | sample MGYA00153386_OBIT01 | MGnify analysis MGYA00153386
GTGATGTCGGCGCCCGCCAAACCACGTACCGCCCCGCCACCGGCCCGCGCGTGCTGGTGCTGTGCCCCACGCGTGAACTGGCCATGCAGGTAGCCAAGGCCACCGTGGACTACGGCCGCCACATCTCTAACCTGCGCGTGGCCACCGTCGTCGGCGGCGTGCCTTACGGCGCGCAGCTGAAGGCGCTGCGCGGCCCGCTGGACGTGCTGATCGCCACCCCCGGCCGGCTGATCGACCACATGGAGTCAGGCAAGGCGCTGCTGGCCAACGTGGAACTGCTGGTGCTGGACGAAGCCGACCGCATGCTCGACATGGGCTTCATCGAACCCATTCAGCACATCGCAGGTGCCACGCCCGCGACGCGCCAGACGATGATGTTCAGCGCCACCTTCGCTGGCTTCGTCGGCCGCCTGGCCGAGCAGCTGCTGCGCAACCCGCAGCGCATCGACATCTCGTCGCACACCGAGGCGCACGCCGACATCGAGCAGCGCCTGCACTGGGCCGACGACCTGACGCACAAGAACGCCTTGCTCGACCACATCCTCACCGAGCGCAGCATGGAGCAGGCGGTGGTCTTCACCAGCACCCAGCGCGACGCCGACTGGCTGGCCGACCGCCTGGCCGACATGGGCCACCACGTGGCCAGTCTGCACGGGGGACACCCACAAGGCCGGCGAACTCGCGTGTTGCAGGGCCTGCGCAGCAAGCACCTGAAGATCCTGGTGGCCACCGACGTGGCCTCGCGCGGCATCGACGTGCCCAGCATCAGCCACGTGATCAACTACGGCCTGCCGATGAAGGAAGAGGACTACGTGCACCGCATCGGCCGCACCGGGCGTGCTGGCCGCACAGGGCTGGCCGTGACGCTGGCCGAACGCCGCGACTCGGGGATGATCCACCGCATCCAGCGCTACACCACGCAGCGCATCCCGGCGACCATCATCGAAGGTCTCGAACCCAAGCGGCCCGAGCCACCGAAGCCCTTTTCTCGACCCGAGCGTCCGGGCGGCAAGACTTTCGGTCCCAAACCCTTCGGCAAGAGCTTCAAGCCGGCCGGCAAGACCTTCTCGAAGTCGGGCGACAGGCCCAGGTAAGCCAGGGTCCCGGCGCGCCGGGATCAGCGCACATTAAAACGGCCCCGGGAACACCGGGGCCGTCCTTCGTTTGGGGCGCCGAGATCTATACCGACAGCAGATCGACCTCGAACACCAGCGTCGCGTTCGGCGGGATCGCGCCACCGGCGCCCCGCGCGCCATAGCCCAGGTCGGCGGGGATCGTCAACACCCGCGTGCCGCCGACCTTCATGCCCTGGACGCCTTCGTCCCAGCCACGGATGACCTGGCCGCCGCCGAGGCCAAAGCTGAAGGGGTCGCCGCGATCTTTGCTGGAATCGAACTTCTTGCCGCGCGAGTTCTTCGCAGTCGGGTCGTGCAGCCAGCCCGTGTAGTGCACGCGCACCTGGTTGCCGGCAGTGGCCTCGGCGCCGGTGCCGGGCACCGTGTCTTCGTATTGCAGGCCGGAGGGAGTGGTCGTCATTCGTGTTCCTCGGTGGATGGGGGCCTGATGATGCCAGCCCCGCAGGGGCGCCGGCATCGCGCCTTTATTTCGACAAGGGCTGCCGCACCATGTCCAGCACCTTGCTGGCGTTCAGCGTGCGCGCCCGCTCCTGGATTTGCGGCAGCAGCGTGGTCTGCATCTGCCGCGCCGGGCCGAGCAAGCCCTGGAAGGTCTCGCGCAACAATTGCGTGCTCATCTGCCGGCCGCCACCGTAGTAGCGCACGGCCAGCTGCCCCAGCGCGTAGGTGGTGGCAAAGCTCATTGCCATGCCGGCGCCGGCACTGCCTACGCCGCGGCCCATGCCGCCCATCACCGAGCCCAGCAGCCCGCCTAGCAGCTTGCGGCCGAACTGCTCGAGATACTGCGACGTGAGCCCGACACCCGCGGCGGCGATGAATTCCTTGACCATGGCCGCGTCGAGCTGCGCGCCATGGGCCTGGCCGATGCCGTAGACCATCTTCACCTGCAGCGGGATGATGGCCATCGACGCCCAACTCTGCGGCAACAGTTCCAGCGCGCCGCAAAGCATGGCGTAGTTCTTGACACTGTTGTCCAGCGCGGCGCCATCCACCGCCCTGCCCGCGGCGGGCGCCTGCAGCGCGGCTTCCACCGGCACGCTGGCCGGTGCATCGGTGACGGCCGCCATCGCATCGGCCTGGGCGTTCATACCGGTGTCGGCGCCCAGCTGCTGCTTCAACGCCGACAAGAACTGAGTTTCGGCCGCGCTTTGCGCGCCATCGGCATCGCACACGCCCAGCGCCAGTTCGTAGGCCAGCTGGCGCAGCTCGGGCGCCTTCAGGTCGGCCACGGCCTGCGCCATGTTCACGCGCTTGAGCAGCACGTCCTGCAATAGCGCGGTGACGTTCAAGCCCGCAGCCTGCGCGCCCAGCGATTCGGCGATGCGCTTGATCTCCTCGCGCTCGGCGTCGGCCTTCTGGCCGTCGGCAAAAGCGGCCATCAAGGCCACGGCGAGCAGGCCGCGTTGTTCCTGAAGTGTCATGGGGTCTTTCGAGAGGTGAGTGAATCGGTAATTGTCAGACCACGGGCTTGACCTGTGCCAGGGCGGGGCAGACCTTCAGTCCGGCCAGCGGCCGGCCCAGGCTGGCACGGCGGCGGCGAGCAGCGCAGGCAAGGTGCCAGCTTGGGCGGGCAGGTCCAGCACGCGCAGCGCCGCAGCCACGGTCGCCACCGGGTCGTTCAAGGCCAGCGGCGCGGCGCCGTTCTGCTTGCTCAGCTTGTGCCCGTCTGCAGCCAGCACCAGCGGCGTGTGCAGATAGGCCGGCGTCGGCAGGCCCAGCGCGTGCTGCAGGGCGATCTGGCGCGGCGTGTTGTCGGCCAGGTCCTCGCCGCGAACGACGTGGGTGACCTTTTGCGCGGCGTCGTCCACCACCACCGCCAGTTGGTAGGCCCACAGGCCGTCGGCGCGGCGCAGCACGAAGTCGCCCACCGCCTGCGCCACTTCCTGCTGCTGCGCGCCCAGGCGGCGGTCGTGCCAGGCCACCACCCCGCCCTTGCCGCTGGTCAACAGGCGCCAGGCACGGGCGGGCTTGCCGTGCAGGCCGCTGCGGCAGGTGCCCGGGTAAATGCGCTCGGCGTGGCGCTCGTGCGCGAAGCCGCGTGCTGCCCAGGCCGCGTCGATGTCGGCCCGGGTGCAGCCGCAGGGGTAGGCCTGGCCGGCTTGCACCAGCCGGTCCAGACTCTCGGCATAGCCGGCGTCGCGCTGGCTTTGCCACCCGGGCGGTTCGTCAGGCCACAGGCCGCAGGTCGCCAGCTGGGCAAGAATGATTTGGTCCATGCCCGGCAGGCAGCGTGGCGCGTCCACGTCCTCGATGCGCACCAGCCACTGCCCGCCCTGGGCCCGCGCATCGAGCCAGCTGGCCAGCGCCGCCACTAGCGATCCGGCGTGCAGCGGCCCGGTGGGTGAAGGCGCGAAGCGCCCGCGGTAGACCGGCGTGACCAAGCGTGACGACGTCGACGTGTTGGCGGGTCAGGCCCGCATCCCGGCGTGGCGTTCCAGCAGCGCCAGGCGGGTGACGGGGCTTTCAAGCTGCGCCAGCCACCACTGCAGGGCCCGGCCCGGGCCGGCCGCGCCCTGTTCGGCGCGCCAGGCGTAATGCAGCTTGGCTACATGGTTACCGCGGCGAGTGGACTTTTGCAGCAAGCGCCCGGCCTCCAGGTGCGGCCGCGCCAGCGGCTCGGGCACGTAGCCGCTGCCCAGGCCGCGCAGCAGCGCTTCGAGCTTGGCGCGAATGCTGGGCACGGTCAGCACGTCCTGCCCGGGCAGCAGATTGAAGCTGAGCGGCGCGATGTGCTGCGCGGTGTCGGCCACGGCCACGGCGCGGTGGTGCACCAGCAGCGCGTCGTCCAGCGGTGACTGCTCGGCGGCCAGCGGGTGGTGCGGCGCCACGCAGTAGACGAAGTGCAGGTCCCCCAGCGGCCGCACCTGGATGCCGCCCGGGTTGGGCAGGTGGTCGGCCACGCCGATGGCCAGGTCGACCTGGCGCGACGACAGCGCCTCCCAGGCGCCCGCCAGCACCTCGGTGCGCAGACGCAGGCGCGTGGCCGACGCCCCCGCCTCGGGCGTGGCCGGTCCGCCTCCACGGCACACGCCACAGAAGGCCTCGACCAGATCGAACACCGTTTGTTGCGAGACCACGTCCTCGACGCAGATGTCCAACTGCGCTTCCCAGCCGCCGGCGATGCGCTGCACGCGGCCGGCCACGGCGTCCATCTCGTGCAGCAACCGCCGCCCTTCCTGCAGCAATTCGCGACCGGCTTCGGTGAACTGCGCCTGGCGTGAACTGCGGTCGAACAGCAGCACGTCCAGCGCGTCTTCCAGCTGGCGCACGCTGTAGGTCAGCGCCGATGGCACCTTGCCCAGTTCGCGCGCGGCGGCGGCAAAACTGCCGGTGCGCGCGATGGCGTCGACCATCGCCAGGGCATCCGGCGTCAGCGCGTAGAGGCGGTCGGTCATTTCCGGGGATGGTAGGGGATGCCGCTGCCCTGCCCTGCCCTTCCCCGCAGTTGGGGCGGGCCGCTCGCGCCGCGGCCTGCGGCAGGTTGAACTTAATCAGCCGATGCCGGCCCCGGTCAACTCCAGCCTAGGCACAGACAGCGGGGCTGCGTGGCGCGAAGGCCATTGCCGAAGCACCAGCGCGGGTATGGCCGACGCCATTACGGGCCGGCTGAAATAGAAGCCTTGCAGGCTGTCGCAACCCATGGCCTGCAGCGCCACGGCCTGCTCGGCGGTTTCCACGCCCTCGGCCGTGACGCGCATGCCCAGGCTGTGCGCCATGGCCAGCACGGCGCTGATGATGGCGGTGCTTTCGCCGCCGCCCAGCAGGTCGTTGACGAAACACTTGTCGATCTTGATGTTGCCGATGGGCATGCGCGTGAGGTAAGACAGCGACGAGAAGCCGGTGCCGAAGTCGTCCAGAGCAATGTGCACGCCATGGTCACGCAAGGTTTGCAGTGCAGCGCGCGTGGCCACCGAATTGGCCATCAAGGTGCCTTCGGTGACTTCCAGTTCCAGCAGCGACGGGTCCAGACCGGTCTGGGCCAATGTCAGCAGCACCTTTTGAGGCAAGGCGCTGTCTGCAAACTGCACGGGCGACAGGTTGACGGCGATGCCCAGCCGCAATCCCTGTGCGTTCCAGGCCGCGGCCTGGGCACAGGCGGTGCGCAACACCCACAGGCCGATGCGCTCGATCAGCCCGTTTTCTTCGGCCATCGGAATGAACTCCACCGGCGAGACCAGACCGCGCTGCGGATGCGTCCAGCGGATCAGCGCTTCGACCGCGTGGATGCGGCCCGTGGCGAGGTCGACCTGGGGCTGGTACACGAGGTGAAACTCGTCGCGGACCAGCGCCGCACGCAGGCTGGTGTCCAGTTCCAGGCGCTGCAAGATTTCTTCAGTGAGGGCGGCGTTGTAAAGCTGCGCATTGTCGCGGCCCAGGTTTTTAGCGTGGTACATGGCCGTGTCGGCATGCTTGAGCAGGAGGGCACTGTCCAAGCCGTCTTCAGGGTACAGGGCAATGCCCACGCTCGCGGTCACCACGACCTCGCGTCCTTCCAGCACGAACGGCTGGCGCATCAGCAGACCGATGCGCTCGGCCACGGCGAAGGCATCCTCCGGTCGCTCGATGTCGAGAATCAGCGCGGTGAATTCGTCGCCGCCCAGGCGGGCCAGGCCGTAGCTGTCGTCGTCGTTGCGCGCCAGCAGGTCCGCCGGCCGCAACCCGTCGCGCAACCGCTGTGCCGTCCACTGCAGGACAAGATCGCCGCTGGCGTGGCCGAGTGTGTCGTTGATGTTCTTGAAGCCGTCCAGGTCCAGGAACAGCACTGCCAGCCGGCCTTTGTGCGGCGCCGCGCGGCGCACCTCGCGGTCGACGCGGTCCAGGAAAGACTGGCGGTTGGGCAGGCCCGTCAGGCTGTCGAAGTAAGCCAGGCGGGCGATGCGGTGCCCGGCTTCCTTGCGCTCGGTGATGTCGCGCGCCAGCACGATGAACCGCGCCTTCTCGCCCGCAGGCACCTCCTTGCGCGAAACCGACAGCTCGAAACACCGCGGGCCGCTGGGCAGCGGCAGCTCGAACTGATGGCCACTGGAGGCGCCGTGCAGCAGCGCCAGCTGCATCGCGTCCACGCAGATCTGGGCGGCCTTTCGGGGCAGCACTTCCTGAACGGTATGGCCGACGAAGGCCCGCGGGTCGGTATCTGCAAACCCCTGGCGCGGCGCCCGATAGTCGAGATAGCGCCCGTCCAGGTCCAGCTCGAACAGCAGGTCGGGAATGGCGTTAAGCACCGCCGACATGCGCGCCTGCTCTGCTGCCAGGTCCACCAGGGCCTGGCAACTGCGGAAGAGGTAGCGCACGCGGTGGCCGATGGTGGCCCAGTTGACCGGCTTGGCGATGAAGTCGGTGGCGCCGTGTTCGTAGGCCGCTTCCACTGAAGCCACGTCGTCCATGCCGGTCACCATGACGACCGGCAGCAGCGGCCCGGCCTCGGCTCGCAGCAGGGCGCAAACCTGGTGGCCGTTCAGGTCGGGCATCTCCACGTCCAGCATGACCATGTCGCAGGGCGTGGCGCGAAATTGCCGCAGCGCGTCTTCGCCGCCTGCGGCCAGGCGAATGTCGAAGCCGGCCTTACGCAAGGCGGCCTTACGCAAGGCGGCCTGCATCAGCAGGCGCGCGCCGGCGTCGTCGTCCACCACGAGCACGGAATAGCGGCGGGCCATCAGGCGGGCTCCGCCAGCAGCTCGCGCAGTTCCAGCACGACCCGGCGCTGCTCGACACGCAGGCGTTCGATGAGCGGGGGCGCGTCGGCCATCCGCCCCTCGCGGGCAAAGCGTTCGAGTTCGCGGTAGAACGCGGACAAAGCATCGGCCCCCAGGTTTGCAGAGTTGGATTTCATGCCATGCGCGAGCTTTCCCAGGGCCTTGGCCTGCCCGTCGGCGACGGCGGCGTCCAGCAGCGCCAGCTGCGCATCGGCCGACGCCAGAAACATGGTCACCAGTTGCGAGACCAGGGTCTGGCTGCCGGGCTCGTCAAGCTCGCGCAGCATGCCGATGCTGCGCGGATTGATGGCCGGCGCAGCGGGTGGCGCAGTCTCCGTGGCGACCAGCGCGGTGGCCAGCCAGCCGGACAAGGTGCCTTGGAGCTGGGCCAGGGTGTAGGGCTTGGCTAGAAAGCCGTCCATGCCGGCGTCCCGACAGCGCTGCTCGTCGCCCTGCAAGGTGTTGGCGGTCAGCGCCACGATCGGCAGGCTGGCGCCGCGGCCGCCGGGCAGGCTGCGGATGGCCGCGGTGGCCTCGAAGCCGTCCATTACCGGCATCTGGCAATCCATCAACACGAGGTCGAAATCGTGCGACAGCACCCACGCCACGGCCTCTTCGCCATGTTTGGCCAGCTGCCAACGCAACCCCAGCTTGGTCAGCATGGCCTTGGCGACAGCCTGGTTGATGGGGTTGTCTTCGACCAGCAGCACCGAGCCGCGGAGCGTGCCGGTTGATGTGCCCATTGACACGGCCGCTGAAGCGCCGGCGACCGGGTGCGGCGCAGCGACCGCCGGGGCGGCGTCGCGGCTGAGCACGCCGGTCAGCGCCCGCAGCAGGTCGTTGCGGCGCACCGGCTTGTTCAAGTAGCGTCGCAGGCCCGCCCGGGCGCGTTCGGCATCGTCGGCGTTGGCATAGGTGGAACTGAGCATCACCAGCCGAGTGGCGGCCAACGCGGGCCGGGCCTGGATGCGGTGCGCCAGCTGCAGGCCGTCCATCCCCGGCATGTGCATGTCCAGCACGGCCAGCTCGAAGGGCTGCCCGTCCTGCCCGGCCTGCTCCATGGCCTGCAAGGCCTGGGGCCCGTCTTCGACGCAGTGCACCTGCATGCCCCAGCCCTGCAGTTGCTGGCGCAGGATTTCGCGGTTGGTCTGGTTGTCGTCCACCACCAGCACGCGCCTGCCGGCCAGTTCGTCGCGCGCCAGCGCCATCCAGGGCGGGCGCTGCGACAGCTGCAGCAGCAGGTCGATGACGAAGGTCGAGCCTGCGCCGGGCGTGCTCTCGACGCGAACCTGCCCGCCCATCAGCCGCAGCAGGCGCCGGCAGATGGCCAGTCCCAACCCGGTGCCGCCGTACTGGCGGGTGGTGGAACCGTCGGCCTGTGCAAAGTGATCGAAGATCCGCTCAGTGGCCTCGGGCGCGATGCCGACGCCGGTGTCCTGAACGCTGATACGCACCTGGGCTGCGCCGGCGGCTTCTTCCAGCAGTGCCACCCGCACCACGACTTCGCCTTCGGCCGTGAACTTGACGGCGTTGCCCACCAGGTTGGCCACCACCTGCCGCAGCCGGAACGGGTCGCCGCGCAGCATCATGGGCGCGTCGTGCGGGATGAACTGCAGGGCCAGCTCCAGGCCCTTGGCGGCCGCAGGCTGCGCGAACATGGCCAGCGCTTCTTCCACCGCGTCCACCAGACTGAAGTCGGTCAATTCCAGCGCCAGGTGGCCGGACTCGATCTTCGAGAAATCCAGGATGTCGTTGATCACGCCCAACAGGTGGCGGCCCGAGGTTTGCACGGCTTCGGCCCAGGCGCGTTGGTGCGGCTGCAGGGGACTCTCGATCAGCAGCTCGTTCATGCCCAGCACGCCGTTCATGGGGGTGCGAATTTCGTGGCTCATGGTGGCCAGAAACTGCGACTTCGCCTGGTTGGCTTCCTCGGCGTGTTCTTTGGCGGCGCGCAGTTCGGCCGTGCGGCGCTGCACCGTCTGCTCGATGTCTGCGCGGGCCGTGCGTTCACGCTCCAGGGCGCCGCTGGTGGCCTCCAAAAGCGTGTTGACACCGTGGTAGAGCACGCCGATCTCGTCATGCTTGTGCAGCGCGGGCACGGCCAGCCGCTCGGCAGTGCCCGGAGAGATGGCGTCGAGCTGCCGAGCCAGCTTCACGATGGGACGTGACACCAGCCGCGCGGCCACGAAATACACCAACAGCGCCACCAAGGCCACCTGACCAACCATCCACGCCGCCAGCACCACGGCCTGCTGGTTGGCCACAGCGCTGATGTGCCCGTCGTCGCCGCGAATGCGCAGCACGCCCACTTGCTCCAACCGGTCGAATGGCGAAAAAAGCGGCCGTTCGATGGACATGCCGGACATCGCGGGGGCGCCGGCCTTGTCTGCACTGCGGGCCAGGACCTTGCCCTGCGCCGACCGGACCTCGGCCGCGGCCACCAGGGCATTCTGCGTCAGGCCCTCGGCGACCTCGGCCAGCAACACCGGGTCGGCCGCGTAGGCGCCCACGGCCAGGGTCTTTTCGACCGCCCGGGCCAGGTCGTCGATGGTGCTGCGGCTGCTGGCCAGCGCCCGTTCGTGGCCCAGCCGATAGGCCAGCACGCCGGCCAGTGCAGCGAACGAGAGTGCCCCGACGACCACGGTGACCATGAAGCGGACCTGCAGGCGGCCCCGGCGCGCCAGACCGGCCCGGCCGGCGTCGGCGCTCATTCCTTGATCACCAGCAGCGTGCGCAACTGCTTGTCTGCCGGCTCCTTCGACAGCCAGCCCAGCGCGTTCGGGTTGCGCTTCACGGCATCGATCACGGCGGCCTCGTCGGGCAGCTCCTGGGGCGGCATGTTCTGGCCCGAGAACATCAGCCGCGACCAATAGCTGTTGACCTGCGCCGCGTTCAGGCCCGTCAGCGCCTGGTAAAAGGCCGCGCGCCGGGGGTGGTCACGCGGCAGGTCCAGCGTGCGGGCGAAGTCGCCATTGGCAAAGGCGCGGTCGCGGCCCATGAACAGGTCGACGGCTTGCTTCTGGGTCAGTGCCGGCTGCGCGTTTCCGGCCTGCGTGACGATGTAGAAGTCCGCCACTGCCGGAGGTGCTGCCAACGCCGCCGCCGCCAGCAACAGGCGGTTGAAAAGCGTGTGCATGGCAGATGTCAAAAGACGAAGTCCAGCACCACGGCGCCCACGTTGGCCCGGGTGGCCACCGTCGACCCGGCGCCCCACAACGAACTGCCGTTTTCGGCGACTCGGATGTGGTCCCACTGCACTTTAAACGCCAGCCGCGGGCCCAGGTCCCAGCGTGTGCCCAGCGCCAACGTCGATTGCTTGGGCGACAAACTGTTGACCACCGTGGCGGCGCTGGTCCCGAGAAACTGCACCTGCTGCGCCGCAGCCGGACCGATCAATGGCGCCAACGTGCCTTCCCAGACCGGCGCCACCGCGGGCCGGCTGGACCGCGAGATGCGGCCCGCCACGCCGAAGACCGTCACGGGCCCCCAACGGCGGCCCAGGCTCACATAGCCGGCCGAGAAGCTGACGGGGACGCTGCCGGTCACGCGCACCAGCTCGCCGCCCAGCAGCCAGTCGTCCCGGTCGACCTGCGCACCGACGGAGACGTACGTAGGCTTGGCGTTGTCCAGCGTCATACGCGAGCGCAACTCGCCGGCCTGCGCTGCCACCCCGGGAACGGGCAAGAGCGCCAGGCCGTCCAGGCCGGCCAGCAGGGGCTGCAGGGGTGGCGCAGAGAAGAAGAGGCGGGCCTGGAAGGCGCTCACGCGCATCAACAGCCCGTCGGATTCGCGCGAGACCATCCCGCCGAGCACCCTTCTCAAGTCCAGCGTGTTCGAGTTGTCGAAGGACAGTCTGCTGTGGCCGGCAAGCACTTTGGCTCGCCATTGCGCGCTGCCGTCGTTCCAGACCCGGGCGGCATCGACGCCGTTCATCGACGACGGCAGCTGGGCGTAGAACTCGGTCGGTGGCCGCGCATAAGGGTAGGCAAAGCCGACGCTGCGGTGGTCGGACATCAGGAACGCGTCCAGGTTGACGCGGCCCAGCCGCAGCGTCCAGTCGGCGTTGGGTCGCCAGGCCGCGAAAGCCCACTCGACTGCGTCGGCAGGGCCAGCCACAGGCGCGCGGCGGCGCAGGTTGGCCTGGCCGACCAGTTCGATGGCCGCACTGGGTGAGTAATTGACCTGCAGGCCCAGCCGCGAGTCGAGGTCGAGCCGGGTGCCCTGGCTGTTCAAGGGCTGCGAAAACTCGCGCCGGTAGACCCAGCCCGCCGGCGCGTCCACGTACGCCGCGCCCAGGGTGCCGAAGGCGCTGAAGCGCAGGTTGTCGACGCCGTGGTCGGCCACCTGGGCGGCGCAGGGGCCGGCAAAGGCCGCCGAGGCCAGCACGAGCCAGCCCGCCAGGGACAGGCGCGACAAGAACGGAGGTGGATTCACGGTTGAGCCTTGAGGACAGCCGCACTCGGCTACCTGTCGTTTATCGACCTCGCAGCCGGCAACTTGAAGGCTTTGCGCCCGCGGCAAGCCGCTGGCGTCCGGGGCAATGGCCCGGCTAAACGCAGCGGTTCAATCAGTTGCTGGCAGCGGCGCAGACCGTGCGGCGGGCGCGGGGTCCACACGCATCAGCCGCCACATGGCGAGCATGCCGAAGACGCAGTTCAGCAGCCCCACCGTGCCGATCAACAGCAGGCCCGTGGTGTTCAGCGGCAACGCGCGCAGCGCCCAGCCGCACACTGAAGACAGCACGTTGAAGATCACCATTTGCCAGAACAGCAGCGTGCCCGGCTGCCACAGCCGCTTCAACTTCATGACCCGGTCAAGCCCCGCCCAGGCGCGCACGCGCCAGCGCCGCGCCGTCGGCCAGCGCGCGCAGCTTGGCCTCGGCCACGGGCCGGCTCATCGGCGCCAGGCCGCAATTGGTGCAGGCGATCAGCCGGTCACGCGGCACGAACTGCAACGCGCGGGCGATGGTGTCGGCCACTTCCTCGGGCGTCTCGACCACGTCGCTGGCCACGTCGATCACGCCCACCATCACGTCCTTGCCGGCCAGCAGGGCCATCAGGTCGGGCGGCACGTGCGAGTGGAAGCACTCCAGGCTGACCTGGTCGATCGAGCTCTTGGCCAGCGCCGGGAAGACCTGCTCGTACTGCCGCCATTGGCCGCCCAGCGTCTTCTTCCAGTCGTTGTTGGCCTGGATGCCGTAGCCGTAGCAGATGTGCACGGCCGTCGTGCAGGTGAGCCCCTGCGCTGCGCGCTCCAGGGCCTGCACGCCCCAGTCGGCAGCCTCGGCCATGTAGACGTTGAAGGCCGGCTCGTCGAACTGCACCACGTCCACGCCGTCGGCCTGCAGGGCCAGGGCCTCCTGGTTCAAGAGCTCGGCAAACGCATGCGCCAGCTTGATCCGGTCGCCATAGAAGCGGTCGGCCACGGTGTCGACGATGGTCATCGGGCCGGGCAGCGTGAACTTGATCCGGCGCGTGGTGTGGGCGCGCAGAAAACGCGCCTCGGCCCCGTGCACGCGGCCCTTCAGCCGCAGGGGCGCCACGACCTGCGGCACCATGGCCTTGTAGCGGTCGTTGCGGATGCCCATCTCGACCTTGTGCTCGAAGTCGATGCCCTCGATCTGTTCGAGAAAACCATGTACGAAATGCTGGCGGCTTTGTTCGCCGTCGCCGATGACGCTCAGGCCCGCGTCTTCCTGCACCTTGATCCACAGCAGCGTGGCATCGAGCTTGGCCTGGGCCAGGTCGGCGCCGCTGACCTTCCATTGCGGCCACAGCTTCTGCGTTTCGGCCAACCAGGCGGGTTTGGGCAGACTGCCGGCTATTGCCGTATCGAACATGCAGATGTCTCCTGATTGGGGGCCGCAGGGTAACCCAAGGGCGCCTTGGCCAGCCGCCCGGGGGACGTTCACCCCAAAGTCATCCGGTCCTGCGCCGTCCAGCCCGGTTCGGCAGGCGCCCGCTGCAGTTCCACGTGCGCCGCGGCGTCACCCAGCAGCCGCCAGCGCCACCACAGCGTGCTCAGGCGTGTCACCAGCGCGTGGTGCGTGTCCTCGCGCTGCTGGGCCACTGCGGCGCGCTGCAAGGGGCCGCGCCCGCGGACGCGCTGCTGGCGGTTGCCGGAAAAAGTCATGTGGTCGGCGCCGTCCAGCCACAGCAAGGCACGTAGACCGGGCGGCAGGCCGTCGTAAACCTGGGCGCGTGGTTCGCCGGTGTCGTAACTGCCGAAGGGGTCGCCGTCTAGCGAGCCGGTCACGGCCATGAACGGCCGCGTGATGCCGCCGAACTGCTCTTGCAGCGGCAGGCGGCTGCGGCTGGATGACGGGCTCAACGCCAGGAAGGCGCGCGGCCGAAGATCGGACAGGTCGCCTGGCATGGGATGACGCTGACCGGCGACCGCCCGTGTCGTCAACGCGCCGAAAGAGTGGCCTGACAGACCCACCGCGTCCAGGCGCACGTCACGCCAGCGGGGCGCGCCGTCGCGCTGCAGGCGCGTGGCCTGGTCCAGCACGGCGCGCACGTCGGCAACCCGGGCGAGCAATTGCTGCGCATTGCCGGCCGCGCGCAGGCTGCCGATGCCACCGGCGCGCAGAACCTCGGTGTCGCTGCCTGCGTGCTGCAGGTGCGCCACCACGAAACCGGCCTCGCACCAGGCCTGCCCCCAGACATCGCCGCCCTCGCGGCCGCCGCCCAGACCGTGCGAATACAACAGCAGCGGCCACGGGCCCGGGGTGGCGGGCCAGCGCAGGCGCAGCGGGATGTCGCGGCGGCGCGCCGTGTCGATCCACGCGGTGTCCTGCAGCTCGGCGGCGGCCAAGGCGGGTCGGACCCGACCCGCCAGCACATCCAGTGTGGACAGCCCGCACAGGGCCAGGGTGTCGCGACGGCTCAGGGGTGTGCTCATGGGCTCGATTCAACCGCGGAAACTTTGCTGCTTTGTTGCAGCAGGGCCCGCCCGCGGCGCGGCGATACTCTTTGCAGCCGTCGATTCACCGCCTCATGTCCGACCCCCTGACTGCCCCCAGCCCCGCCCTCATCGCCGTCACCATCGCCGCCCCCGGCCCCACCCCCACCCCGCCGCTGGCCCCGCCCGCGCAGGTGCTGGCGCTGCAGGCCGAAGTGGCGCGGCTGAAGGACTTGCTGGCCCGGGCCACGGCACCTGGCCCCGCCACGCGGGGTACCGACACAGCGTCGCAATGGGCAATGGCCGTCGACCTGGCCGGCATTCTGTTGTGGCGGCACGACCTGACCACCGACCGCGTGCACCACAACGACCCGGGTTCCGCCCTGCTGGGACTGGAGCCCAGCAGCGACGGCGTGCCGCTGGAACAGGTTCGCAGTCTGATGCACCCCGACGACCGTCCGCGGATGGTGGCTTCGATCGAGAAGGTGCTCTCCAGCCGGGACCCGGTGGATCTGGAAGTGCGCTTTCGCCGCAGCGACGGCGGCTGGCGGCCCTTGCTGACACGCCGCGCGGTGCAACGCGACCACGAGGGGCGGCCAGTGGCCTACCTGGGCGTGGCGATCGACATCAGCGACCGGGTCGATCAGACGCGCCGCACCGACGAGTTGCGACGCCGCTTCGAACTCGTCACGCGCACCGCCGGCATCGGCCACTGGAGCCTGGAGCGCGGCGCGGCCAAGGCGCACTGGAGCGAGCCCTTGCGCTCGCTGTTCGGGCTGGACGATCAGGCCGAGCTGCCGTCGCCGGCCGAGTGGTTTGCGCGCTGGGTGCATCCGGCCGACCGCGCCACGACGCAGGCCCGATTCGCCCGCTGGATGCGCAGTCGAGAAGCCGTGGTCGACATGAGTTTCCGCGTCCTGCGGCCCGACGGTCAGGTGCGCCAGGTCATCACCCACTCGCGCCGCGAGTCGGGCGAACCCGGGCCCCTGCTGTTCGGCGTCGTGATCGACGTGACCGAGCAGCGCAGCGCCGAGGTGGCATTGCGCAGCGCCGTCGAGCGCGCCGCCCTGGCCGCGCGCGGTGCCGGGCTGGGCACCTGGCAGCTGGACCGCCATACCGGCGTCAGCATCTGGGACGCACAGATGTGGGCACTGCGCGGCCTGCCTGCGCGGACCGACGCCATGACCGAAGACGAGCGCCTGGCCATCGCACACCCCGACGACCGCGCCCGCATCCGCGAAGCCAACCGCCACGCGACAGAGGGCGGCACCCCCCTGCAGTTGGAATTTCGCGTGATCTGGCCGAACGGCCAGGTGCGCTGGCTGGCTTCACGTTCACTCGAAGTCAATGACGCCGCCACCGGCACGGCCGAGCGCATCGGCGTGAACTGGGACATCACCGACAACCGCAATGCCGCCACGGCGCGCCAGGAAAGCGAGATCGCCCTGCGCCAGAGCCAGGCGCAGTCGCGCTTTTTGGCGCGCATGAGCCACGAACTGCGCACGCCGCTGAACGCCATGCTCGGCTTCACTCAATTGATGTTGAACGAAGACCGTCACGAAGCCGCCACGCCGGCCGCCGCCACCCGGCAGCACCGGCTGGCCCATGTGGCTGCCGCCGGTGCGCATTTGCTGGCGCTGATCGACGACGTGCTCGACCTGTCCAGCCTGCAAAGCGGCGAACTGCATCTGCACGTGCAGTCCCTGGCGCTGGCCCCGCTGGTCGAGGGGACGCTGCCGCTGCTGGGCCCGGCGCTGGCGGCCCAACCGGTCAGCGTGCACCTGGGCCCGCTGGTGCACGCGGTACAGGCGGACGCGCGCCGCCTGCGCCAGGCGCTGTTGAACCTGTTGTCCAACGCCATCAAGTACAACCACGCCGGCGGCGAGGTGCGGGTCGATTCCCGCCTGGAGGGTGGCGAGGTGGTGCTCAGCGTCAGCGACACCGGCCGTGGCATGAGCCACGAGCAGCAACTGCATCTGTTCGAGCCCTTCAACCGGCTGGGCGCCGAGCGCGCCGGCATCGAGGGCACGGGCATCGGCCTGGCGATCGCCAAGTCGCTCGTCGAGCGCATGGGCGGGTCGGTGACAGTGCAGAGCACGGCGGGTACCGGCAGCGTCTTCGAGTTGAGGCTGGTGGCTGCACCAGACCAGTCCATCGACTTGCCGACCGCGGCGGGCGACGTGCCTGCAACGCCCCACGGTGAAACGGCCCAGCCCGCCGTGCCGGCGCGCAGCCGCCGGGTGCTGTACATCGAAGACAACCCCGTCAACGCGCTGATCATCACCGAGCTGCTGGCCTGCCGCATCGACGTGGCGCTGGAGGTAGCCGTCGACGCCGCCAGCGGTGTGGCGGCGGCGCGGGCGTCGCTGCCCGATCTGATCCTGCTGGACATGCAGTTGCCCGACGCCGACGGCTTCGAGGTCCTGCGCCGGCTGCGCGCCGACCCGGCCACCGCCGACATCGCCTGCGTCGCCTTGTCGGCCAACGCCATGCCCGAAGACATCGCGCGCGCCCGCCAGGCGGGCATGGCCGACTACTGGACCAAGCCGCTGGACTTCAAGGCCTTCATGGCCGCGCTGGACACGCGCCTGCACGGCACGGCCCGCTGACCCGCGCCATGCTCAGGCCGGTTCGGCCGGTTTGGCCCGTTCGGCCGGTTCGGCCGGCGCCAGCAGTCCGCGCTTGAGCAACAGCGGCTGCACCGTGGCGGCGCGGCCGCGGAAGGCCACGTACGCCTCGGCCGGCGGCACGGAATTGCCGCTGCCGTAGATGTGGGTACGCAGGCGCGCCGCCACGGCCGGCGCAAACGGGCTGCCGGCTTCGGTGAAGGCGCCGTAACCATCGGCGTCCAGCACCTCGGCCCACAGGTAGACGTAGTAGCCGGCCGCGTAACCCGCGCTTGCAAACAAATGCTGGAAATGAACCAGGCGGTGGTTCAGCCCCACGCCTGGCGGCAAGCCCAGGGACTGCAGCAGTTCGGACTCGAAGACACACAGGTCGGCCGGCGGCTCCCCGTCGGTGCGCGCATGCACGGCCATGTCGACCAGGGCGCTTGCGGTGTAGCGCACGGTTTCGTAACCCTGGTTGAACTCGCGTGCTCGGTGCAAGCGCTGCATCAGGTCGACGGGAATCGGCGCATCGGTCTGCCAGTGGCGGGCGTGGCGCTGCAGCACCTCGGGCTCGGTGGCCCAGTGCTCGAACAGCTGCGACGGCAGCTCGACGAAGTCGCGCAGCACCTGCGTGCCCGACAACCGATGGAACTGCACGTTCGACAGCAAGCCGTGCAGGCCGTGGCCGAATTCGTGGAACAGCGTGCGCACGTCGTCCATCGACAACAGCGTCGGCGCACCTGGCGCGCCGCGGGCGAAGTTGTTGTTGTTCAAAATGATGGGCAGCTGCGTGCCCCCGTTGCGCCGCTGCCAGCGCAGCGAACTCATCCAGGCGCCGCTGCGTTTGCCGGCGCGCGCAAAGTTGTCCTGCAGGAACACACCCACCGCTTCGCCGGAGGCGTCGCGCACTTCGTAGGCCCTGACATCGGGGTGGTAGACCGGCACGTCGTCGCGCGGCGTGAAGCTGAGGCCGAACAGGCGTGCCGCGCAGTCGAAGGCCGCGGCCACCATACGTTCGAGCTGGAAGTACGGCTTGATCTCGGCGTCGTCCAGGGCGTAGCGCTGAAGGCGCACCTTCTCGGCCCAGAAGCGCCAGTCCCAGGACTCGATCGACTCGTTCACGCCTTCGCCCTGCATCACCATTTGCAGGGCCATCCGTTCGCGCGCCACGGCGGCCAGCGCACGCGGCCAGACATCGCCCAGCAGGCCCTGCACGGCCGCATGCGTGCCGGCCATGGTGTCTGTCAGCGCGTAGTCGGCGTAGCTGGCGTGGCCGTGCAGACGGGCTTGCTCGCGGCGCAGGCGCAGGATCTGGCGCGCCACCTGGCGGTTGTCGTGGTCGCCGGGTTGCTCGCCACGGCCGACCCAGGCGCGCCAGGCTTGTTCCCGCAGATCGCGCCGCTGCGAGAACGTGAGGAACGGCACCACCAGCGAGCGCGACAGCGTGATCACGTGGCCCGCCACGCCGCGTTCGCTGGCGGCCTGCCGGGCCGCAGCGCGCACGAAGTCCGGCAGCCCGGCCAGCGCCGCGTCGTCTGCCAGCAGCAGCTGCCAAGCCGACTCGTCGTGCAGCACGTTCTGCGCGAATTGCGTCGTCAGCGCCGCCAGCTCTTCCATCACCTGCGCGTAGCGGGTCCGCGCGGCCGGCGCCATGCGGGCACCGGCACGCACGAAGTCCAGGTGCACGCGCTCGAGCAGGCGCTGCGACTCGGGCGCGAGGCCCAGTTCTGCACGACGGGCGTGAAGCGCATCGACCCGCGCGAACAGGGCCTGGTCCATGTACACCGCGCTGCCGTGGGCGGCCATGGGTGCTGCCATAGCGCGCTGCACGGCCTGCAGCGCCGGGCTGGTGGCCGACGAGGTCAGGTTGTAGAACACCCCCGACACGCGTTGCAACAGGGCGCCCGTGCGGTCGAAAGCGGCCAGCGTGTTGTCGAAGCCGGGCGCCTCGTCCTGCGTGGCGATGTGTTGCAGCTCTGCGCGATGCGCGCGCATGCCCTCACGCAGCGCAGGCTCGAAGTGCTCGGGCAGCAGAGCCGCAAAAGGCGGCAGGCCGAACGGGGCCGTCCAGGTCTGCAGCAGCGGGTTGCTTAACGCCAGGTCGGTGGCACCCATCACTTCTCCTTCCTGATGGCAGTCTCGTCGTCCTCGCGGTAGCGTCGGTCGGAACAACTGGTGAGCCAGCCCTTGCGATCGGACTCCACCGCGCTGCTGCGGTCGGCCCACTTTGCGTTGCGTTCGTTCCAGTCGGTGACGCGTGCTTCCAGCGCACTGGCCTTGGTGTTGTAGTCGCGGACGATCTCCTCGCTTTGCGTGGTCAAGCGCTGGCGCTCGGCCTCGAGCGTGGCGCGCTCGGTCACCAGTGCGGCTTGCTCGATGTTCATCTCGACGCGCTGGCGTTCAGCCGGTGCACCGCTGCGCTTGGAGGCGTTGAACTCGGCCACACGGGCGTTCAGCGCCTCGACGCGCGTGCCATAGGCCTTGAAGCGCACCCCCAGCTCGTCGGCGACCTTGCGGAAGTCATCGACCTTGGCCCGCTCGTCGCGCACCGCCTGCTGCTCGACGCCGATGGTCGCCTTCTCGGCAGCCAGGGGTTCGCGCTGTGTCTCCAACTCGGCGATGCGGACGCGGATGATTTCTTCCTGCTTGAGGCAGGCGCGCAACTCGTCCCGCGTCAGCAGCGCGCCGCCGGCCCCGCCGCTGCCCAGGGCGTTGGCCTTGGCGGACGGGGTCGTTGCC
>ENA-OBIT01000413-OBIT01000413.1-metagenomes-genome-assembly--contig:-NODE-413-length-19073-cov-5.80403_pt1 | contig 19073 bp, 19 predicted proteins | sample MGYA00153386_OBIT01 | MGnify analysis MGYA00153386
TGGTGCCGCTGGTGTAGCAAAGCGACGAGGCCGTGTTCTCGTCGAACTCGGGCCATGCGTAGTCGTCGCCTTCGGCCGCCAGCAGGTCGTCGAAACACAGCAGGCCGGGGATCTTGCCGGCGGCCTCGCCGTTTTTTATGTCGCTGGGCATGTGTTCGCGCGAGGTCATGGCGACGAAGTGCCTGACCGTCGTCAGCCGCGCCGCCACGGCCTGCACCAGCGGCAGGAAGCTCATGTCGAAACACAGCACGCGGTCTTCGGCGTGGACGGCAATGTAGGCCAGCTGGTCAGGGTGCAGGCGCGGGTTCAGCGTGTGCAGCACCGCGCCGCTGCCGCTTGCGGCGTAGTACAGCTCCATGTGGCGGTGCGTGTTCCAGGCCAGCGTGGCCACGCGGTCGCCGGGCTGCACGCCCAGCCGCGCCAGCGCGTTGGCCAGTTGGCGCGACCGTGCGGCCAGCTCGCGGTAGGTGCACCGGTGGATGTCGCCTTCGACGCGCCGCGACACGACCTCCTGCTCGCCATGGTGGCGCTCGGCGTGCACCAGCAGGGAAGAAATCAGCAGCGGGACTTGCATCATCTGGCCGAACATGGGGAGCCTTTCGTCGGAGTCGCGTAGGACGGATGCGTGACAACGCGCGCACCCACCGGGCGCCCATTCTGCGTCAGGGCCGCGGCGCGCCGCCGGGGCTCAGGCGCTGCGGTCGGCGGGCCCGGCGGGGGCGGTCGGTGCGTTGGCCGGAGCCGGCGCCTTGTCGCTCCACAGTTGTCCGCCGGTGGCCCAGTCGTGGCGCTCGACATCGACGAAGACCACGTCGACCCCGTCGGGTGATCCGCCCAGGGTGCGCACGGTGGCTTCGGTCAGGGCATGCGCCAGGGCGCGCTTCTGGTCGACGCTGCGGCCGGTGAAGAGTTCGACGCGGATCGTGGGCATGGAAACCTCGTGATGTGCAGATCGGGAATCAGGGCGCCGCAGGGGTGACGCGCGTTTCGAACCAGCGCTTGAGCAGCGCGCGCTCGGCCTCTGTGATGCCGGTGGAATTGTTCATCGGCATCAGCCGCAGCACCACGGCCTGCTGGTAGATCTGCCGGGCATGCTGCTGGACGAGTTCAGGCGTGTGCAGCGCCACGTTCTTCTGCTGCACCTGGGCGTTGTGGCAGGCCACGCAGCGTTGTTCCATGACGGCGCTGACATCGGCCAGGGCCACGGGCGTGGCCCGCTCCACCTCGGCCGCCCCGGCCAGCCCGGCTACCGCGGCCGGCTGCGGCGCCGGCGCCAACCACACCGCCAGGCCCAGCAGCACCGCCACACCGCCCGCGGCGTATTCCCACGGCACCCTCAGGCCCTGCACCAGCGCCTTGTGGCGCACCACGAAGCTGTGGCGGATGAGCGCGCCGGAGCCCATCAACAGCACCAGCACCAGCCAGTTGTGCGGGCCCTGGTAGAGCCAGCCATAGTGGTTGGACAGCATGGCCACCAGCACCGGCAACGTGAAGTAGGTGTTGTGCACGCTGCGCTGCTTGGCGCGCTGGCCGTGCAGCGGGTCCACCGGCAGCCCGGCCTTCATTTGCGCGATCACCTTGCGCTGGCCCGGGATGATCCAGAAGAAGACGTTGGCGCTCATCGCCGTGGCCATCATCGCGCCCACCAGCAGAAAGGCCGCCCGCCCAGCGTACAGCTGGCAGGCCAGCCAGGCCACGGCCACCACCACCCCCAGCACCAACACGGCCACGCGTGCATCGCCCCCCACGCGGCCGTGCTTTTCACCCACGCGGCGGCAGATCTGGTCGTAGGCCACCCAGAAGCCGGCCAGCAAGCCCAGCGACGCCGCTATTGCCGCGCCGGGCGACCAGTCGTGCAGGCTCTTGTCGACCAGGAAGGTGGCGGCATTGAACAGGTACATCACCGTGAACAGCGCAAAGCCGGTCAGCCAGGTGGCGTAGCTTTCCCAGTAAAACCAGTGCAGCTTGTCGGGCAGGGCGGGTGGCGCCACCGTGTACTTCTGCGGGTTGTAGAAGCCGCCGCCGTGCACGGCCCACAACTCGCCGCCCACCCCCTTGCTCTGCAGTTCGGGGGCCACGGGCGGCGTCAGGCTGTTGTCCAGGAAGACGAAGTAGAACGACGAGCCGATCCAGGCGATGGCCACCACCACGTGTGCCCAGCGCAGCAGCAGGTTGGCCCAATCGAGCAGGTAGGTGTCCATGGGGGGGTGCGACGCGAACCGACGCAAGCGCCGTGCCTAGCTGCCCCGGTAGGTGCTGTACGCCCAGGGGCTGACCAGCAGCGGTACGTGATAGTGGCCGTCGGCCTGCGCCACACCGAAGTCGAGCTGCACGGTGTCGATGAAGGGCGGCTCGGGCAGGGCGACCCCGCGGGCGCGGAAGTAGGGCGCCACCTCGAACAGCAGCCGGTAGCGGCCGGCCGCCAGATCCGCCCCGGCCAGCAGCGGCGCGCCGGCCCGGCCGTCGACATTCAGCACCAAGCTCCGCAGCGTGGTGGCTTCGCCCGTGTCGTGCACGCGCTGCAGGGTGACCTGCATGCCGACTGCGGGGCAGCCGTGGGCGGTGTCGAGTACGTGGGTGCTGAGGTGTCCCATGGGGGCGAGGTGGGTGTGTGAATAAACTCGGAGGATAGACGCGCAGGCGCCCATGACACGTCCAACCCCCATTGCCGAGCATTCAGCCCAGCCCTATCCACGCGACCTGCGCGGCTACGGCCCCACGCCGCCGCATGCGCAGTGGCCGGGGCAGGCACGGGTGGCCGTGCAGTTCGTGTTGAACTATGAAGAAGGCGGCGAGAACAGCCCGCTGCACGGCGACGCCAGCACGGAGGTCTTCCTGTCCGAAATCGTCGGCGCCCAGGCCTTTGAGTCGCGCCACCTGTCGATGGAGTCGATGTACGAGTACGGCTCGCGCGCCGGGGTGTGGCGCGTGCTGCGCGAATTCGACCGGCGCGGTTTGCCGCTGACGGTGTTCGGCGTGGTCAGCGCGTTGGAGCGCTACCCGGAACTGGTGGCGGCCTTCATGATCCGGGGTGACGAGATCGCCAACCACGGCCTGCGCTGGATCCACCACCAGCACATGCCCGAGGCCACCGAGCGCGAACACATCGCCCGGGCCACCGAGCGCTTGCGCGCGCTGACCAGCGGCGCCTGGCCGCTGGGCTGGTACACCGGCCGCGACAGCCCGCGCACGCGCCGGCTGGTGGCCGACCAGGGTGGCTACGAGTACGACAGCGACTACTACGGCGACGACCTGCCTTTCTGGACCCAGGTGGAAAGGACCGACGGCTCGCTGGCTCCGCGCCTGGTGCTCCCGTATGCGCTGGATACCAACGACATGCGCTTCGTGCAAGCCCAGGGCTTCAACACCGCCGACCACTTCTTTCACTACCTGCGCGACGCCTTCGACACGCTGTATGCCGAAGGCGACCCGAACGGCTTGAACCAGCCGGGGATGATGAGCGTCGGCATGCATTGCCGGCTGCTCGGCAAACCCGGGCGCATCGGTGCGCTGCAACGCTTCCTGGACCACATCGGGCGCCACCCGCAGGTGTGGGTATGCCGGCGTATCGATCTGGCCCGGCATTGGCAGACCACCCACCCCTTCAACCCGGACACGGCATTCATCGTGCGCAAGGATTCCGAATGCTGACGCTGGAGCAAATCAACCGGGCGGACGCGGCCGCCTTCGCTTCGTTGCTCGAAGGCATCTACGAACATTCGCCCTGGGTCGCCGCGGCGGCGTTCGAACAGCGACCAGCGAGCGGCTTCGTGTCCCTCGCGGCGCTGAAGCTGGCCCTGGTAGCTGCCGTGCGGGCCGCCGACACATCGGTCCAGCGCGATTTGATCCGCGCCCACCCCGAACTGGCCGGCAAGGCGATGGTCGCCCGCACGCTCACGGCCGAGAGCACGCACGAACAAGGCCGGGCCGGGCTGACCGACTGCACGCCGAAAGAATTTGCGCGCATCCAGCAGCTCAATGTGGACTACAACGCGCGCTTCGGCTGGCCCTTCATCCTGGCCGTGCGTGGCCCGCGCGGGCTGGGCTTGACGCGGCAGCAAATCATCGACACCTTCGAGCGCCGCCTGGACCACCACCGCGACGACGAGTTCGCCGAATGTCTGCGCCAGATTCACCGCATTGCCGAGCTGCGGCTGAACGAGAAGTTCGGTGTGCAGCCCGTGTTGGGTGCACAGGTGTGGGATTGGGCCGAGGCCCTGGCCACGCACAGCGACCCCGGCTTCAAGGAACGCGGCCAGCTGACCGTGACTTACCTCAGCGATGCGCATCGCGCCTGCTCGACGCAGCTGCGCATGTGGATGCACGAGTGCGGCTTCGACGAGGTGAGCCAGGACGCCGTCGGCAACGTGGTGGGCGTCTACCACGGCAGTACGCCCGACGCGCGCCGGCTCCTGACGGGCAGCCACTTCGACACCGTTCGCAATGCCGGCCGCTATGACGGCCGGCTGGGCATTTTCGTGCCGATGGTGCTGGTGCGCGGGCTGCACGCTGCGGGCCGGCGGCTGCCCTTCGGCATCGAGGTGGTGGGCTTTGCCGAAGAGGAAGGCCAGCGCTACCAGGCCACCTTTTTGGGCTCGGGCGCGCTCACCGGCCACTTCGATCCGGCCTGGCTGGCGCAGGCCGACGTGGATGGGCTGACCATGCACGAGGCGATGCGGGCCGCTGGCCTGCCGGGTACGCTGGAGGCCATCGGTGCGGTCAAGCGCGACCCACCGCGTTACCTGGGCTTCGTCGAAGTGCACATCGAACAAGGCCCGGTGCTGAACGAGCTGGACCTGCCGCTGGGCGTGGTCACGTCCATCAACGGCAGCGTGCGCTACCAGGTGCAGATCACCGGCACGGCCAGCCACGCCGGCACCACGCCGATGGACCGCCGGCGCGACGCGGCCGCGGCGGCCGCCAAGGTGCTGCTGTACGTCGAGCGCCGTGCCGCCAGCACGTCCGACACGGGGGGCACCGTGGGCACGGTCGGCATGCTGGAGGTGCCGGCCGGCTCGATCAACGTCGTGCCCGGCCGCTGCCACTTCAGCCTGGACCTGCGCGCCACCACCAACGCCGCGCGCGATGCGCTGGACGCCGACGTGCGCGAGGCGCTGGCGTCCATCTGTGAGCGCCGAGGCGTGTCGTACACGCTGGTGCGCACCAACCTGTCCAGCGCTGCACCCAGCGACCCCGCCTGGCAGGCGCGCTGGGAGGGCGCGGTGGACGCGCTGGGCGTGCCCGTGCTGCGCCTGCCCAGCGGCGCCGGCCACGACGCCATGAAGCTGCACGAGGTGATGCCGCAGGCCATGCTGTTCATGCGCGGCATGAACTCGGGCATCAGCCACAACCCGCTGGAATCCATCACCACCGACGACGCCGAGCTGTGCGGGCGGGCCTTCGAGCAGCTGCTGGAGCAACTGGCGGCGCAGTCGTCATGAGCTATGCGGCCCTGGACGCTTGGGTCGACGCGCACTTCGACGAAGAAGTGCGCTTCCTGCAAGCCCTGGTGCAGTGCCCCACCGACACCCCTCCCGGCGACAACGCGCCGCATGCGCTGCTGACGGCCGGCCTGCTGGCCGCGATGGGCCTGCCCGCCGAGCAGCATGCCGTGTCCGAGCCTGAAGTGCGGGCCGCGGGCATGCAGTCCGTCACCAATCTCGTCGTGCGCAGGCCCTACGCCGCGGGCGGGCCGGTGGTGGCGCTCAACGCCCATGGCGACGTGGTGCCGCCCGGCGAAGGCTGGACGCACGGCCCCTACAGCGGCTATGTCGACGACGGCCGCTTGTATGGCCGCGCATCGGCGGTCAGCAAGAGCGATTTCGCCACTTACACCTTCGCAACCCGAGCGCTGGAATCGCTGGGCCTGCCGCTGGTCGGCGGCATCGAACTGCACTTCACCTACGACGAGGAATTCGGTGGCGAACTTGGCCCGGGCTGGCTGCTGCGCCATCGGCTGACGCGGCCCGATCTGTTGATCGCCGCCGGTTTCAGCTACCAGGTGGTGACAGCCCACAACGGCTGCCTGCAGCTCGAAGTCACCCTGCACGGCTTGGCCTCGCACGCTGCCTACCCCGAAACCGGGGTGGACACATTGCAGGCCGCCAACCAGTTGCTCACAGCGCTGTACGCGCACAACACGCTGCTGCGCACGCGCCGCTCGGCTGTGGCCGGCATCACGCACCCCTACCTGAACGTCGGGCGCATCGAAGGCGGCAGCAACACCAACGTCGTGCCGGGCAAGGTCACGCTCAAGCTCGACCGCCGCATGATTCCCGAGGAAGACCCCGCCGCCGTGGAAGCCGAGGTGCGCGAACTCATCGAGCGCACGGTGGCCGCCTGCCCCGGTGTGCGCCTGGAGATCAAGCGCCTGCTGCTGGCCGGCCCGCTGAAAGCCCTGCCGGGCAACGCGGCGCTTGTGCGGGCCATTCAGAAGCATGGCGAGGCGGTCTTCGGTGAACCCATCCCCGAGAGCGGCACACCGCTGTACACCGACGTTCGGCTGTACGGTGCGTTCGGCGTGCCCGCGGTGATCTACGGCGCCGGCCCGCGCACCGTGCTGCAGAGCAACGCCAAGCGCGCCGACGAACACCTGGCACTGGACGACCTGCGGCGCGCCACCAAGGTGATCGCACGCACCTTGTTCGACCTGCTTTCGTTGCCGGCGCACCGATCCGAGGCGTGAGATGCCGTGTGCCCTTGGGCACGGAGATTGCGTATCGTTCGCGCATGAGCAAAACCCATCGTCTCTCCTCCGTCCGTCGCGCCATGTGGGCTGCGGCGGCCCTGTGCATCTCGCTGCCGGTCTCGCTGCCCGCGTTGGCGCAGACACCCATCAAATTCCAGCTCGACTGGCGCTTCGAAGGCCCCGCCGCACTGTTCCTGGCCTCGTCGGCCAAGGGTTACTACAAGGACGCCAAGCTCGACGTCACCATCGACGCCGGCAGCGGGTCGGGCGCTGCAGTCACACGGGTGGCTTCGGGCGCTTACGACATGGGCTTCGCCGACATGGCCGCGCTGATGGAATTTCACGCCAACAACCCCGACGCGCCCAACAAGCCGGTGGGCGTGATGATGGTCTACAACAACACGCCGGCGGCCGTGCTGACGTTGAAGAAGAGCGGCATCGCCAAGCCCGCCGACCTGACGGGCAAAAAGCTGGGCGCGCCGGTGTTCGACGCCGGCCGCCGCGGTTTCCCCATCTTCGCCAAGGCCAACGCCATCGGCAACGTGCAGTGGACCAGCATGGACCCGCCGCTGCGCGAAACCATGCTGGCGCGGGGTGACGTCGACGCCATCACGGGTTTCTCCTTCACCTCGCTGCTCAACCTGGAGGCGCGCGGCATCAAGATTGAAGACATCGTCGTGCTGCCTTACTCGGCCTTCGGCGTGCGGTTGTACGGCAACGTCATCATCGCCAGCCCGAAGCTCATCAAGGACAACCCGCAGGCCGTGAAGGCTTTCCTGCTGGCCTTCAGCAAGGGAGCCAGGGAGGTGATGGCCAAGCCCGACGAGGCCATCGAGTTCGTCAAGGCGCGCGACGGCATCATCAACGTCGACCTGGAAAAGCGCCGCCTGCGCATGGCCATCGACGCCGTCGTGGCCAGCCCCGATGCGCGCAGCGAGGGCTTCGGCCAGGTTGTGCCCGGGCGGCTGGCGCTGATGGCCTCGCAGGTGTCGGACGCCTTCGGCACCAAGACCCGCGTCGACCCGAATGCGGTGTGGACCGACGCTCTGCTGCCCAGCAAGGCCGAGCTGAACATCCTGCCGCCGGCCAGGAAGTGAATTCGGTGGGGCGCCCGGCGTGGTCGCGCCGTGCGCCGCCGCGCCGGTCAATCGAACTCGTGAGCCAACTGCACCATCATGCCGGCGTCGCCCAGCATGTGCACGGTGGCCGAGGTCTGATGGCTGAACTGCCAACCCAGCGACACCAGCGCGCCCGGCGAGAAGCCTCTGTAGTTCAACGGCACCTTGTTTTTGTATTGACCCCGGTAGCCGTACAGCAGCCCCGCAGACCACTGCGCAAAGAGCTCAGGCTGACCGAAGACCTGCGGGTAGCGCTTGCCCACATACAGGTACGCGCTGGGCTGGCCGAAGGAATTGCTGAAGTAGGACGCCCCGGCCAGCCAGTTGTCTTCGCGCTGGCGCTCCGCGCCCAAGGCCCACACATACTTGTGTTCGGGGCTGTAGCGAAAATGCAGCGAGAACGGCGACACCAACGCGCGCCAGTGCCCTGGGCCCAGCAACCCGGGTCCGTCGTCAGCCTGCGCCGCCATGGGGAACAGCAAAATCGAACCGCACAAGAAAACGGCCCCTCGGGGCCAGCGCATCCTCAGCTTCATGCAGCGGATTGTGTCTGCAATATCGATCCCGGGGTACAGACGTCAGGCGCGAAGCCCTCGCGGGCTGCGGACCCTGGTTCTGCTGGCGCTGGCGGCCGGCGTGAGCAGCTGCGCGTGGCTGAGTGCCAAGCAATCCGAACTGGCGCTGCGGCCCACGCCAGGGCGGCCGGCGGCGTTCGCGTCAGACGACGCCGGGCTGCGGCCGGGCGACCTGCGCTTCACGGTGCCGGTGGTCCAGGCCGGCGCGCCGACGCAGCGGTTGGCCCTGTGGTGGCTGCCACACCCCGACCCGCAGGCGCCGACGCTGCTGTACCTGCACGGCACCTTTCGCAATCTGTACCAGAACCTGTCGAAGATCGACGCGCTGCGCGACGCCGGCTTTTCCATCGTGGCGGTGGATTACCGCGGCTGGGGCGACAGCACACGCATCACCCCTACCGAGGCCACCATCAATGCCGACGCGCGCCTGGTCTGGGCCGAAATGCAGCGCCGCCAGCCGTTGCCGGGCCGGCGCGTGATCTTCGGCCATTCGATGGGCGGCGCCGTGGCCGTGACGTTGGCCAGCAGCCTGCTGCATGGCAGCGACTACGGCGCCCTGGCGCTCGAATCGACCTTCACGCGTTTGTCCGCCGTGGCAGCCGAGGCCGGCTTCTGGGGCCGCATTGCGGCGGGCCTGACCACGCTGGAGTTCAATTCGCTGGCCAAGATTAAGCGCGTGGACGCGCCGATCCTCATGCTGCACGGTGACGCCGACCGCACGGTGCCAATCACCCTGGGCCGACGCCTGCGCGACGCCGCGCCGCCTGGCGTGCGCTGGGTGGAATTGCCCGGCGGCACGCACAGCCAGCTGCACAGCCAGGCACCCGACGTTTACCGGCGTGCCTTTGCGGAGCTGATGAATGCTGCCGCCATCGCCCCAGCCCCCACGCCATGAACCCACCCAGGCACTTCGTCGACTTCAGCAACGTCTGGCTCGCCTACGACGACGAGCTGCTGGCGCGCGGGCACTTCGCGGTGGAAGACATTTCGCTGAAGGTGGGCGAGGGCGAATTCATTGCCATCGTCGGGCCCTCGGGCTGCGGCAAGAGCACCTTCATGAAGCTCACGACCGGGTTGAAGATGCCCAGCAAGGGCAGCATCCACATCGACGGCCAGCCCGTCACCGGGCCGTTGAAGATCAGCGGCATGGCGTTCCAGGCGCCCAGCTTGCTGCCCTGGCGCACGACGCTGGACAACGTGCTGCTGCCGCTGGAAATCGTCGAGCCTTACCGCAGCCAGTTCAAGACCAGGCGCAAGGAGTACGCCGAAAAGGCGCGCACGCTGCTGGCCAGCGTGGGGCTGGCAGGCTACGCAGACAAGTTCCCGTGGCAGCTTTCAGGCGGCATGCAGCAGCGCGCCAGCCTCTGTCGCGCGCTGGTGCACGAGCCACGCATGCTGCTGCTCGACGAGCCCTTCGGCGCGCTGGACGCCTTCACGCGTGAAGAGCTGTGGTGCATCTTGCGCGACCTGCAGGCGGCGCAAAAGTTCAACGTCATCCTCGTCACGCACGACCTGCGCGAAAGCGTGTTCCTGGCCGACACGGTGTACGTGATGAGCAAGAGCCCGGGCCGCTTCGTGGTGCAGCGCGATATCGACCTGCCGCGCCCGCGCGATCTCGAGATCACCTACACGCCGCAGTTCACCGAGATCGTGCACGAGCTGCGCGGCTACATCGGGGCGGTCCGTCAAAAAGACGACAAGGCCGGCACGGCGGTGCTGCAATGAACCGGGGGGTGGTTTTAGTCCGGCGGTCACGACCTGCAAAGCTGACGGCATGAAGGTGTCCAGGTCCTTCGAGCGCTGGTCGCCCTTCGTGCTGCTGACCATCATGCTGCTGCTGTGGCAGGCGGTGGTGGCCCTGTTCAAGGTGCCGGAATACATCTTCCCCAGCCCCTGGCAGATCGCGCTGCAGTTCACCGAGTTCGGCGGGCCCATCCTGCAAGCCGCGTGGAAGACCTTTTGGGTCACCATGCTGGGCTTCGGCCTGGCCATCGTGGTGGGCGTGCTGCTGGGCTTCCTGGTCGGCAGTTCACGCGTGGCCTACGCAGCGTTGTTCCCGCTGCTGGTGGCGTTCAATGCTGTGCCCAAAGCGGCGGTGGTGCCGATCCTGGTGGTGTGGTTCGGCATCGGGCTGGGGCCTGGCGTGCTGACAGCCTTTCTCATCTCCTTCTTCCCGATCACCGTCAACATCGCCACCGGCCTGGCCACGATGGAGCCCGAGCTGGAAGACGTGCTGCGCGTGCTGGGCGCCAAGCGCTGGGACGTGCTGGTCAAGGTCGGCCTGCCGCGCTCCATGCCGTACTTCTACGGCTCGTTGAAGATCGCCATCACGCTGGCCTTCGTGGGCACCGTGCTGGCCGAGATGACGGCCGGCGACTCCGGCATCGGCTACCTGATGCAGACGGCAGGCAGCCAGCAGCGCATGCCATTGGCCTTTGCCGGTTTGGTCACCATCGGTGCCATGGCCATGGCCATGTACGAGCTGTTCAGCTGGATCGAGCGGCGCACCACCGGCTGGGCGCACCGCGGCACGCAGGGTGACTGAAGCCGGGGGCGCCACCGCCCCCTCCCCTTCCACCGGCTGGCGCGCCCACCTTTCGCTGCACTACACGCGTTCCGGCGACCGCACCGTGGCGCTGGACAGGCACAGCGGCCCGCTGCGCGTTCTGCAGCGCCTGTACCCGGAAGGGCCCGGCATCTGCCACCACGTGCTGATACACCCGCCGGGCGGCGTGGTCGGTGGCGACGTGCTGGAACTCGACGCGCGGCTGGACGAAGCCACCCACGCCGTGCTGACCACCCCCGGCGCCACGCGCTTCTACCGCAGCGAGGGCGAGACCGCGGTGCAGAGCGCGAATGTGTCGTTGGCCCCCGGCGCGCGGCTGGAATGGTTGCCGATGGAAAGCATCGCCCACCGCGGCTGCATCGCGCAGAACCGGTTGCGGCTGTCACTGGCCGCCGGCGCCGAGGCCATGGGTTGGGACCTGCTGGCCCTGGGCCTGCCTGCATCCGGCGACCAGTTCGACAGCGGCCAATACCTGCAGCACCTGGAAGTGCAAGGCGCCTGGCTGGAGCGCGGCCTGGTCGACGCGGCAGACACCCGCTTGCTGCACAGCCCGCTGGGACTGGCCGGGCGGCGCGTGCTGGCCACGATGTGGTTTACAGCCGGGAGCCCGTTGGCGTCAGCGCGGCGCGACGCCCTGCTAGACGCCGCCCGCGCCGAACTGGCGCACGACCCGCTGCGCGCGCACGCCGGGGCGACGGCGGCGCACCCGCGCGTGGTCGTGCTGCGCGTGCTGGCCGACCATGTCGAGCCCGCGATGGCCCTGCTGCGCCGCGTCCGCGCGGCCTGGCGAGGGCTGGCTTGGCAACTGCAGGCCCACCCGCCGCGTCTTTGGCAGACCTAAGGGGCCCCGGCGCCCTTGCTGCAGGCCGGAGTTATCTGGCGCTTTTGCGCTCTGCCGCTTGGCCGCTTGGCCGCTTAACCGCTTTGGCGCGGAATTGCATTGCCGACTTGCAGTCACGCCACCGCAGCGCCCGGCCCATGCTGTCCTGAGTTCGGCAGCGCACCGACGAGCCGCCCTCGCGCCCACAGCATCCTAGTCGTAGAGATCGAGTTCAGATATCGGAGCAGGCATGGTCAAGCAAGCGCGCATCACCGGCAAAGTCGAGTATCGCGAGGGCGACGGGCCGAACATCACGATCCGTCCCGGCCCTTGCGAGGTGGACGAGACCGCACTCGACGTGACCATCAGCTGGACCGACGGCGATTCACGCGGGTCGGCGGCGATGCCGCTATCCGACTACCGCAGCTACGTCGCAAGCCAGGCGATCCAGGTCGATGGCCAGAAGGCTACTTGAAGACTGGCCGCGGCTCAAACGCAACGCATCCTCATGGCCGACACCTACCGCGTTTCTGGAACACGGGTCCTGCTTTGGGGCGCTGTCGCCGCCATTCTGTGGGCCTGCTCCAGAACGGCTTGGCGGCTGCATGAGTCCAGCGAATTGACGCGCGCGAGCAAGCCGCTGCAGCGCATGCCCTTGCAGCCAGCCCTGCGGTTGCTGGTCGTCGGCGACAGCACGGCAGTGGGCACCGGCGCCTCGGCGCCCGGGTCTAGCGTGGTGGGTCTGCTCGCGCAGGGCTTTCCACGCCTGCTGATAGATAACCGCGCGCGCGACGGTGCGACGTTTGCCGAGATCCTGGCGCAGCTTGAAGGCAACGAGCGTTTCGACATGGTGCTGGTGATGGCGGGCGGCAACGACGTGGTCCGCCTGCGCGGGTTGGAGGCCTTGCAGGCCGATGTCGAACGCGTCACGCAGCGGGCAACCCAACGCGCCGCCCTGGTGGCGCTGATGCCCGCCGGCAATGTCGGCAACGCGCCGTTTTTCTTTACGCCGGTGTCCTGGTGGATGGCGTCGCGCTCGCGCCGGCTGCAAGCCTTCGCGCGTGAAGCCGCGTTGCGCCACGGCGCGGTGCACGTGAATCTGTTCCGCGAATCTGCCGACGACCCCTTCGTGCAGCGCCCGGAGCTGAACGCCGCGGACGGATTGCATCCCAGCGACGCAGGCTACCGGGTGTGGTTCGGCGAGTTGATGACCCAGGCCGCGTTGCCGCACAAGCTTTCTGCCGCCCTCGCTGCGGACCGTTGAACTTCGCCAGCCGGCCCAACCAGGAACCCCCCCCATGACCGAGATCCGTACCGGACAAGCCCCCCCGCCGTTGACACGCGCCGAGTTTCGCGAGCGCTTCAACGGGCGTTTCTACGATCCGGCCTTCAAAGCCGAGCGCGATGCCATTGCGCGGCTCGAAGCCATTGCCTGGGAAGCTCTGCAGGACGGTCGCAAGTCGCCCATCACCCGCGTTGCGGGCGCAGGGTTTTCCGACCCTGCCTACGAGGTGTCAGTGCAGTGGCTGGAGACCCGCATGCGCCTGCAGGCGGCGCAGGAACTTTGGAGCGACAGCGCCGGGAAGTCACGGGTGCTGCTGATCTGCGGCAGCGCACGCAACGACGGCACTTGTCCGGGCGAGGTGTCCAAGACCTGGCGCCTGACCGAGCTGGCGCAGCAGGTCGTCGAGGGCGCCGACATGCACGCCGATGTGCTGGACCTCAGCCTCGTGACGTCGGAATACGGCCGCAACATTTACCCGTGCAAAGGCTGCGTGTCCAGCGCCATGCCGCTGTGCCACTGGCCCTGCAGTTGCTACCCCAACCACTCGCTGAACCAGGCCGACGACTGGATGGCAGAGATCTACGAGCGTTGGGTCGCGGCCCATGCTGTGATCATCCTGGCACCGACCTACTGGTACCAGTCGCCGAGCCCGCTCAAGCTGATGATCGACCGCATGGTCTGCGCCGATGGCGGCAACCCCGACCCCACGACCACCCACGGCAAGAAGGTGGCCGAGGCCAAGCTCATCGAGCAGCAGGGTTGGGACTACCCCAAGCACGTGGCCGGCCGCGCTTACGGCGTCGTCGTGCACGGCGATGTGGCGGGCGTCGAAGTGCACCGCCGCAACCTCACCGACTGGCTGGAATGGATGGGCCTGGTCGACGCGGGCGCGGCCGCCAAGCTGGACCGCTACATCGGCTACTACGGGCCCTACTACGACAGCCACGAGGCGTTGGACAAGGACCACGCGGTGCAGGAGGAAGCTCGCAACGTCGCCCGCTCGGTCGTCCAGGCGGTGAAGGAACTGCGCGCCGGGCTGCTGAGCCAGCCGGACAAGCAGATCGAGTGGCCACGCCCGAAGTGAGCCCCCGACCACCGAGTGCCACCGCCGATGCTGCCGATGCAGAGAGCGGACAGATCGGCCAGAACATCGCGGCCGTGCATGAGTTCTATGCACGCGAGGAGCAGAGGCGCAGTGCACCGCAGCGCCACGCCGAAAATCTGGGCGACCTGGTCGGCCGGCCGGCCTTTCTGGTCGTCACTCTGGTGTTCGTCTCGGTGTGGATCGCCGCCAACCTGGCGCTGTCCGCTTGGGGTGGCTCCCCCTTCGACGAGCCGCCTTTTCACTGGCTGCAAGGCGTGATCGCAATCGTGGCGCTGTTGGTCACGACGGTCGTGTTGATCAAGCAGAACCGCTTGGACAAGCTCAGCGAGCAACGTGCCCACCTCGACTTGAAGGTCTTGCTGCTGATTGAGCAGAAAACAGCCAAGCTAATCGATCTGATGGAAGAACTGCGGCGTGACCTGCCCAATGTGAAAGACCGCCGGGACTCGGGCGCGGTCGTCATGCGGCAGGCGATGAGCCCCGAAGCCGTGCTGGCTGCGCTGGATGAAGAGGTGATCTCGCCCGACGGCTCGATTTCGCCTTCGACCTCGCCTTCGACGCCGACGCCGATTGCCGGGCCGGCGCCACCGACCGGCCCGACCGCCGTCTGAGCAAGCACGGGGCATTGAAAAGGCAATGGATTGGTTGAATCTGCTGCAATGGCCCGCCATGGCGGTCACCGTGGCGGCGTCCTGGCTGGTGGGCTCATCGCAAGAAGCTCGGCGCAACGTGGGCTTCTGGATTTTCTTGCTCAGCAACGCGCTGTGGGTAGCGTGGGGACTGCATGCCGGCGCCCCTGCGTTGATCGTGCTGCAGGTGGCGCTGGCTGCGATGAACATACGCGGCGCCATGAAGACCGACGAGGCCGCCTGATTCGATCGTCGACGCACCACCTTGCCAGATTGCGCCGCACTCCTACAAGCATTCGCGACAGCGCCGGACATCTGCCGTGCTGCGCGGGTGCTGCAATCGATTTGCCGAAGGGCTTTTTTCGAAAGGAATTTATCAAATGACAACCAACACGGTAGACGCATCCAACACAACCAACACGTCAGGCACGCCAGGCACGGGGCCGATCGAGGACCACGAGGCACGTGAGCGGCTGTGGGAGTTGATCAAGGACATCCGCTTCGCGATGTTCACTGCTCAGCATTCACACGACCAGAACGACGGCCAGAACGGCGGCAACAACAGCGGTCATAGCGGCGGCCATCTCCATTCGCGGCCGATGACGACGCAGAACAAGAGCGTGGACCGCGACAACAGTCTGTGGTTCTTCATGTCGCGGAGCAGCGAGCCGGCGATGGACATCGCCACGAATGCCGAGGTGAACATTTCGTACGCCGATGTGGGCGCTGACAGTTACGTGTCGGTGTCGGGCCGGGCTGCCGTCGTGGACGACCTTAGCAAGAAACAGCAGCTTTGGTCGAAGATGGCCGAAGCCTGGTTCCCGGGCGGCGCCGGAGACCCCGATCTGGCCCTGGTGCAGGTCCGCATCTCGCACGCCGCCTATTGGGATGTGAAGGAAAGCAAGCTGGTGCAGCTGTTCAAGATGGCCCAGGCGGCAGTCACGGGCAAGCCTCCCACGGGCATGGGCGAGCACGCTGAAGTTCGCATGGATTGAGGGCGGCGCATAACGAACAAGGCGGCGTCCGGCAGCACTTCTAAAACTCGCCGCACACTTTTTGTTCGGTTGCCGTTGGCGTTGTCCATGCCTCTGCCGCTGCTGCTATCACTACCGCTACAGCTACATGCGCTGCATGCGCTGCAGCGACAGAACCCCGTTGGTCAATTTGCAGGCGTCTTGGGACGCGCCCGATTGGCGGCCGGTGGCGCGGACTGCACTGCCTTAGGTGCGCAGGGGTCGGAATCCGGCGTCTTGCCGGCATCGACAAAAGGGATCAATGCAGCCACCGGCGCTGCTACTGCCGCGAGCGCCAGCGCGGCCAGCGCGCGCACGCCGATGCGGCTGGCGTCGATGGATACTGCAGGCTTGTCGAGCGTGCCACCCAGCGTGATCGGCGTGCGAAGCGACAGCGGCGAAAAGTCCTTCGGCTGCGTCTCGATGCGCAGGGCCAGAGTCTCATCGCGCAGGTTGATTTGGCCGCCCAGCTTGACCGTGCTGTCGGCGTTGTCGAGCACCGCATGCTGCACCAGCATCACGCCTTGACGCACCGGCGCGTCCAGGCGCGCGCAGCGCAGCGGCAGCGACCGGTCTCCGCGCAGCACAACGCCGAGCGCCTCTGCGACGTCCAGCCCCAACACTTCGGTGACCAGATGCGACAACGTGCCGTCGCGCACCGTGGCATGTGTTTCACCGTTCAGCGTGGCAAAGATATCGGCCACGCTGCGGCCTTGACCCGCGAGCGTGAGCTGCGCGTCCAGTACACCCGTCACGTAGGCGCGTGCCGTCGCTTGGGGCGTCTGCAGCGCGGCCTGACGTTCACGCTTCAAGGCCGTGGCCGGACGCGGCGTGCCGCCGCTGTCTGGTGAAGACGCAGCGGCTGCCGGCGTGCGCACGCCCTGAACCCACCCGGCCACATCCAGGCCCGAAAACTTCAGCGCTGCGGTCCACTGCGGTACGGCAGCGCGGGTTTGCAGACGGCTCGACCCGCTGACGCGCCCCCCGGCCACCACCGCCGAAAGGTCGTCGAGCTGCAGCGCACCGTTCTGCAGACGCAGATGGGTGCGCACCTGGCGCAGCGGGGCCAGTGCGGCAGTGCCCAGGTCAAGCAAATCGATGTCGATCAGCACGTTGGCATCCATCGCCGACAGCGACGGCAGGTTCAGCGCCTGGTCAGGCAGCACACGTCCCGCCCGCGTCGGGGGCCGGTCGGCACCGATGGCAGGGCCCAGGTCCTTCAGCGCCAGTCGGCTGCCCGTCAAGCGCCCGCTCAAGCGGCTTGGAGCGGCTGCTGTCTCGTAGGAAAATGCGCCCGTCAGCGCGCTGCTGCCGATCGATGCGCTGTCGGCCACCAAGCTCCAGACGCTGCCTGTGCGGGCAATGTGGCCGCGCAACTTGAAGGGCGGTGTTTCGGGCAGCACGAGGCCCAGCGGTTGCCCCACGGCGGCCAGCGACGGCCCGCTCAGATCCAGCGCGCCATTCAGGCGCGACGCCGACAACAGCGCCGCCGCTTCGCCACTGAACACCAGGTGCGTGCGGGCCACTTGCGCGTCCACGCTCAGTGCCGTCATCGAGGTCGCCGCATCCGAGCCACCGCCCCCGGACAGCAGCGGCAAGGCGGCTGCGGCTTGCGCCTTGATCTTGAGCGGCAGCGCGCGGTAGCGCCCTTGCGCCGTCAGCGCCAGTCCGGGCATCGCGCCGTCACGGTCATCCTTTAGGGCTTGCACCAGCGCCACCAGTTGCAGTTGAAGTGGCGCGTCTTCGACTTGCACCCGGCCCGTGGCGACCTGAAGTCGATCGATCACAGGAGCCACGCGCGGCGCCGCCGCCGATGCGGCCGATTCCGGCGCGCCCAGCTGCCAAGTGGCTCGGCCGTCGGCCAGGCGCAACAACCAAGCATCGGCATGCCGCGCCTCGAGCGACTGGATATGCAGCGCCCCGCCCTGCCGGAACCGCCACACGTCGCCCCAGCGCCAACGCAACACGACCGCGTCCGCCGCCAGCAAATGCGGCGCTTCCATGCCGTGTGCCGGCCCCACCACCAGACGTTCGGCCGTCAGCCCGGGTTGCCAGAACAACCGCAGGCGAAAGTCGCCGTCGATCGTGACAGGTACCCCCGCTGCACTCTGCATGCCTCGCTGCAACGGGCCGCGCAAGAACGGCCATCCCGCCACTTCCGCCGCGGCCAGGATCGCCACCACGGCCGCAGTGATGCCGGCTGCTGTCCAAGCCCCGCGATGCCGCCGCCACCCGGCAGGCGGCAACGCGCCAACAGCGCCCGACGCGTCGGCTTCGGGCGAGAACGCTATGGCCCGCTTCAGCCGCTGAAACCAGTTCATCGGCGTGCCCCGGCGTGCCCCATGGACCCGGCATCGTGCGCGCAAGGGTGAGCAGGGTGTGGCGATCGCTGTCGCGCGGGGTATTTCATCGTCGTCTCCTGAACGAGCATGGTTGGCTGCGGCGGGTCTTTGCTCTGTCGGCGCGCTGCGCTGCCTGCCGTAGGACGCGGTGCCCCGCAACCCGATGGTATCGGCGGTCGCTGCGGCAGCGTAGGTCGCGTCCGACGACGCAACGCCATGCAGGCCGATGTACAGGCGCATCGGTGCAATGGACGCTATATGTTGCTATTCCACGCATTGCAGAGCCCCAGGACACCCGATGACGAATCCCGAATCCGCACGCGTCTCATGGGCGGCCAGAGCGCTGGTCCGTGGCAGCAACCCTACCCCCGCGCTGGGCAGAGTTGCGGCAACCCAAGTTGTCGAGGGCGTAGAAAGTGAAAACTGGCTCGGCTACGAGTCGATCCACCCGATACCGTGGGTGCCAGGGCGTGCAGTGGCCGACGCTGCAAGGCGCGTCGAGTGGACACGCGCAGCCGCCCGCGGATAAACCCATCCCAGCGTCCCGATCAGCGTTTGAGCCACGTCCAAGTGTGTACGCGCCGCCGGACGCGCGATCTGCGAATGCTGAAGTTGTTCCGTGAAAACGAACGATGACGACGGCGGATGTTTGAGGCCGCACACGACATCGGGGACGTCTACGAGCTGGCACACATCCGCAACGACGGCAGCCGCTTCCCGGCCACGGTGGCGGCGAGGGCCCTGCGCGATGCTCAGCAGTGCACCATCGGCCCTAATGGTCGGTACCGACACCAAGGCGCGCGAGCAGCTTGCCAGCCAACTTAAGCATCACGGCCACCATCTGGCGAAACTGGTCTTTTCGCGCACCGCCGAACTGGCCGAGTCGCGCGACGCGGCAGAGGCGGCCATCCTGGCCACGAACTGCGCCTGCC
>ENA-OBIT01000414-OBIT01000414.1-metagenomes-genome-assembly--contig:-NODE-414-length-19021-cov-4.32121_pt1 | contig 19021 bp, 19 predicted proteins | sample MGYA00153386_OBIT01 | MGnify analysis MGYA00153386
CCGCGACCCCGCGACGCCTTGCTACGCCTGCATTTTTCCCGACGAGGGCGACTACCGAGAGGCGCGCTGCGCCACGATGGGCGTGTTGGCGCCGCTGGTCGGAATCATCGGCAGCATGCAGGCGACCGAGGCCTTGAAGCTGCTGTCCGGCGTGGGCGATTCGCTCGCCGGGCGGCTGCAGATGCTCGACGCGCGCTCGATGGAGTGGACCCAGATCCGGCTGGCGCGACAGCCTGGCTGCCCGGTGTGCGGAGTGCGCTTGCATGAGCATTGATCGAAGACCGGCCGGCCGCTCGGTCGGCCAACACAGTGAATCAGCCCGGCAAGTGACGACGGCTCGCGCAGTTCGGCGGGGTCGCCGATCGAGCCGGCCAGCCGTTAAGCTTTGTCGATGGACAAACGCACCGAACTGACAGCGCGCAATTTTCCGACTGCCGAGCAAGAAGCCCAGACCGCCCGACCGCCCTCGCGCTACGAAGGGCCTGAAAGCGCTTATGGCCTGGCGTTCACCGACGAAAAATTCCTGCTGCGCGAAGAACTCCGTCCGGTGCGCATGCAATTGGAATTGCTCAAGCCCGAGATGATCCAGAACGAGCAGGACATCCGGTCGACGATTGTCATCTTCGGCAGTGCACGCATCCTCGCGCCCGACGCGGCGACGCGCAACCTCGAGCAGGCCCGGTCGGCCAGCGACCCGGTGCGGCTCAAGCGTGCCGAGACGCAGCAACTGATGTCGGTCTACTACGACGAAGCGCGGCGATTTGCAGCGCTCGTGACCAGCAAATCGCGCGATCTGGAAACGCCGATTTACGTGGTCACCGGCGGTGGCCCGGGCATCATGGAAGCGGGCAACCGCGGCGCCTTCGAAGTGGGCGGCAAGAGCATCGGACTGAACATCGTTCTGCCGCACGAGCAGGAACCGAACCGCTACATCACGCCCGAACTGTGCTTTCAGTTCCACTACTTCGCGCTGCGCAAGATGCACTTCTTGATGCGTTCGATCGCGCTGGTGTGTTTCCCGGGCGGGTTCGGCACGCTCGACGAGTTGTTCGAGGTGATGACGCTGGTACAAACAGGCAAGTGCCGGCGCCGCCCGATCATGCTGTTCGGTCGCGATTTCTGGAGCCGACTGATCAACTTCGACCTGCTCATCGAGACCGGCATGATCGGGCCGAACGACCTGAGCCTGTTTCACTTCGTCGAGACCGCCGAGCAAGCCTGGGCGGTGCTCGACGCCGAATACGGCTTCGGGCTGCCGGCAACCAGCACTGGCGAATTCGCGGCCGACATCTGACCAGCATCTGCCGACCGCGCCAATCCGCGTCCTGCGCGCCAATCCCCTTGCCCACTGAACAACCATGAGCCGACTCATCAGCCTGATAGGAGCCCCCACCGACATCGGTGCGGGCAGTCGCGGCGCCAGCATGGGACCGGAGGCGCTGCGGGTCGCCGACATCGTCAGCGTGTTGCGCGGCCACGGCCTGGAGGTGCTCGACCGAGGCAACCTGAGCGGACCGGCCAATCCGTGGCTGCCGGCGGTCGATGGCTACCGGCACCTGGCCGAGGTGGTGGCCTGGAACCAAACCGTGCACGACGCCATGCTGGCCGAGTTGCGGCAGGGCCGGCTGCCGATCCTGCTTGGCGGCGACCACTGCCTGGGCATCGGCTCGTCGATGAAGCGCATGTCGAAGCGCGGTGGCGCGCCACTGTCGCGAGTCGGGCAAGAAGCTGCGCGTGCTGTGGCTCGACGCCCACGCCGACTTCAACACCAGCGCGCTGACGCCGAGCGGCAACCTGCACGGCATGCCGGTGGCGTGCCTGTGCGGCTTTGGTCCGCAGGCGCTGATCGAGATCGGCGGCGCGGTGCCGGCCATTGACCCGAGGGTGGTCCGCCAGATCGGCATCCGCAGCGTCGATGCGGGCGAAAAGCGTTTCGTGCACGAGCAAGACCTCGAAGTGTTCGACATGCGCTTCATCGACGAGATGGGCATGCGCCACACGATGGAACTGGCGCTGGCCTCACTGGACGAGCAGACGCACCTGCACGTGAGCTTCGACGTGGACTTTCTCGAGCCGGCCATCGCGCCCGGCGTCGGCACCACGGTGCCCGGCGGCCCGACCTACCGCGAGGCGCAGTTGTGCATGGAGATGATCGCCGACACCGGCAAGCTCGCATCGCTCGACGTGATGGAACTCAACCCCGCGCTGGACGTGCGAAACCGCACCGCCGAACTGGCGGTCGACCTGATTGAAAGTCTTTTCGGTAAAAGCACGTTGATGCGAAAGTAGTCACTGATTCCGCATACGGCATCTGATGCTGCGCACCACATTGGGCACGCGTTCTCGCACGATGTCGTGTAGACTCGTGGAACAGTTATACGCAAGACAGTGGTTGCTCTCGTCCCTACCTGATGCGGTCCTCGCATCAGGCATCGTTAGAAATCCCCCTGATCGATTCTTGAGTGTTGCTGCATGCGCCGCATGTGCGGCGCATTAATTCTTAGATATAGGATCTGTCCATGACGACCCAAACCGGTACCGTGAAGTGGTTCAACGAGAGCAAGGGCTTCGGCTTCATTGCTCAAGACGCAGGCGGCGCCGACCTGTTTGCACACTTCCGTGACATCACGGGCACTGGCTTCAAGACCCTGCTGGAAAATCAGCGCGTCGAATTCGAAGTCAAGCAAGGCCAAAAAGGCCTGCAAGCGGCCAACATCAAGGTGTTGTGACCCCAGGGCTCCGGCCCTGAAAAAAACCGCGGTTTGCCGCGGTTTTTTTTCGGCTGTCCACTTTGCGTCCAGCACGTGGGGTTCGTGGCTGGCGAGTGCCGCGCCAGCGATCCACGGTGCCGCCTCGGACTGGGTTTGCAAACGCGGGGTCTCGCATAAGATCATGCAGGTGATTTGATTCAACAACCAGCCAGTTCGTCCACATGACTGTTGAAGCGCACCCACAACCGCCTGAAGCGCTGTCGGCTGCGTTGATGCTGGACTGGCTGGAGCACAGCCCGCAGTCGCTGGCGCTCAGCGATCTGGGCGGACGTCTGCTGTGGGCCAACCGACGTTTCGTGTCAAACACAGGCTGCCGCGCCGGCGCGCACATCCTGAATATCGTGCCGGCGGGAGTGGACGGCACCGCCGCGCAGCAATTGCTCACCGCCGCCTTGCGCGATGCCGGCACGGCAGCTTCAGCGACCGCGCAGGTCACGTGGACAGTTCGTGCGCCCAGCGGCGATGAATGTCGGTGGCGCGGCGAGTGCAGGTTGCACGGCTCTTCGTGCCTATGGACCTTGCACGACATCACCGCCGACGCAATGCCTGCCACCGCGTCGCAAGCTTGCGCCGTCGCACCGTCCAGCGCGTTGCCCGGTCGCTCGGCCGGCTCCGCCAAGAAACCACCCGCCACACTTGAAGCGGCGGACGACTATCTCGATCTGGCCGTCGAACTGGGCCAGATCGGCATCTGGCGCCATGACCTTTCCAGCGGACGGATTCTGTTCAACCAGCAAGCACGCGCCCTGCTCGACATCCCCGAACGCCCGTACGGCTGGCCGATCGAAGAGGTCCGCGCACTCATCCATCCCGACGATCTGCAGCGCGTCGTCGAGGCCGCGCGCGCCGGTTTGACTTCGGCTCAGCCGACCGATATCGCGGCGCGTCACCGCCTCAGCAACGGTGGCTGGCGCGACGTGCTGACCCGTCGGGTCGTGCAGTTCGACGCTCAAGGCGTGCCGTTGGCGTTTGTCGGCGTCGTGCTCGACGTCACCGAGCGCGAGACGCAAAAGCGGCTCGTTAACAACATGGCACTGCGCCTGGAACGCACCGCCGCTGCCGCTGGCGTTGGCGTCTGGAGTCGCGACCTCAAAGATTCCACCGGCGAATGGAGCGCCGTGACTTTCGCGATGGTCGGCCGCGATCCGGCGTTGGGCGTGCCGAGTGAACAGGCGTTCTACGACCAGATCGTGCATCCCGACGACCGGGCGCAGTTGGTCGGCACCTGGGCTGAATTGCTGGCAAACCCGGGACACCTGATCGAGCATGAATATCGCGTCATCCACGGGGATGGCAGCCTGCGTTGGCTGCATGACCGGGCCCAGCGCGAATCGTGGAACGGTCGCGACATGGTGTTCGGCGTCACGCTGGACATCACGCAACGCCGGCGCGACGAGGAACTGCTGCACAGCACCACGGAGCGTGCCGCACTCGCCGCCCGCGGCGCCGGCATCGGCACCTGGGAGATGGGATCGGACGGTTCCGAAACGTATTGGGACAACCAGATGTTCAAGTTGCGCGGCCTGGAGCCGCGGGCTGAACCACCCAACCGCGAGGAACGTCTGGCCATGGTGCACCGCGACGATGTCGGCCATGTGCTGGACATGCGCGGCTTCGATGCCAACGCAGTGTCGGCTTACGACTTCCGCGTGCGGTTGCCCAACGGCACCTATCGGTGGCTGGCCTCGCGCTCGTCGCCATTGCTCGACAACCAGGGTCGGGTGATTCGCCGCATCGGCGTCAACTGGGACATCAGCAAGCGCAAGCAGGCCGAACGCGACCGGCGTCGCAAGGTGGTGGCCGAGCGCGAAAGCCGCGCCAAATCAGAATTCCTGGCCCGCATGAGCCACGAATTGCGCACCCCGCTGAATGCCATGCTCGGCTTTTCAGAACTGCTCAGCCTCGAGCTCACCGATGCAATGACGCCGCGACAGCAGTCACACCTGGGCCATGTGCTGACTGCGGGCGGCCATCTGCTGGGCCTGATCGACGATGTGCTCGATCTGTCCAGCCTCGAAGCCGGCAAGCTCAGTCTGGATCTCCAGCCGGTGGATCTGGCCGGCGTGATCGCGCAGGCCATGCCGCTGGTGAGCGCGCTGGCGGAGCGACATCGGGTGTCGCTGCACGACGAGTCGCAAGCGGCCTGGGTGCGCGGCGACCCGAAGCGGCTGCTGCAAATCATGCTGAACCTGCTGTCGAACGCCATCAAGTACAACCGGCCCCGCGGCGACGTGCGCGTGGGCACGCGGGTCGAGGGCCGAGACGTGGCGTTGACAGTCGCCGACACCGGCCGCGGGCTCAGCAAGGAACAGTTGTCGCACCTGTTCGAGCCGTTCAACCGGCTCGGTGTGGAAAGCGAAAACCTGGAAGGCACGGGCATCGGCCTGGCGGTCGTGAAGGCGCTCGTGAACAGCATGGGTGGCAGCATCGAGGTGCACAGCCGACCCGACGAGGGCACGCTGTTCGAACTTCGTTTGCCCTCGGTCGATGCGGCGCGCGCCCGCAAGCCGGTATCGGCGGACAAGCCCACGGCGCGTGCTCGCCCTTCAACGCTTCGGCGCGGACGGCTGCTCTACATCGAGGACAACCCCGTCAACGTCGTGCTGGTCGAGGAACTGGTGGGCATGGTGCCGGGGCTGAGCATCGAATCGGCCATCACCGGGCAGGCCGGTGTCGATCGTGCCCGCAGCCTGCTGCCAGACTTGATTTTGATCGACATGCAGTTGCCCGACTTCGACGGCTTCGAGGTGCTGCGCCGCGTCCGCGCCGATGAACAGACCCACGCGATCCGCTGCATCGCGCTGTCCGCCAATGCGATGCCGGACGACATCGCATTGGCCCTGCGTTCCGGCTTCGACGAATACTGGACCAAGCCGATCGATTTCGAGGCCTTCACCGCCGCCCTGCAGCGGCTGTTCCCAGAGGCCGCGGACGGGGCCTGAGCGCGTCCCGCGCTGGCCCGTGCGAGGGCGCTCAGCCCGCAGCGACCTGCTCGGTCGACAGCAGGCCGCGCTTTTTCAGCATCGGCTGAATGCTGGGCGCCCTGCCCCGGAAGGCTCGGTACGCGGCGCCTGGCTCGACCGTATTGCCCGCGGCATAGATGTGCTGGCGCAGCCGCTCCGCCACCGCAGGATCGAACGGACCACCGGCCTCGGTGAAGGCCTCGAAGCCGTCGGCATCGAGCACCTCGGCCCACAGGTAGACGTAGTAACCGGCGGCGTAGCTCGCGCCTGAGAACAGGTGCTGGAAATGACTCAGCCGGTGGTTCATGCCGACTCCGGACGGCATGCCGATGCGTTCGAGCTCGTCGCGCTCGAAATCGAGCACGTCGGTGGCGCCCAGCGCCCGCGAATGCGCCGCCATGTCGACCAACGCCGACGCGGTGTACCGCACCGTCTCGAAGCCCTGATTGAAATGCTCCGCGGCCTTCAGCCTGGCCACCAGTTCACCGGGTATCGGCTCGCCGGTCAGATGGTGACGTGCATGCCGCTGCAGCACCTCGGGCACGCTCAGCCAGTGCTCGAACAGTTGTGAGGGAAGCTCCACGAAGTCCTGCAAAACCGCCGTGCCCGACAGGCGTTCGTAGGTCACGTTCGACAGCAGTCCGTGCAGTCCATGGCCGAACTCGTGGAACAACGTGCGCGCATCGTCGAAGCTCAGCAGCGTCGGCTGGCCGGGCGCGCCACGCGCGAAGTTGTTGTTGTTGACGACGACCGGCGTGACGGCGGCCGCGCTCGCGGCGCCGGCGCCAGCGTTGCGCGACTGATGGCGATAAAGGCTCATCCAGGCACCGCTTTGCTTGCTGATGCGGGCGTGGTTGTCATGCAGGAACACGCCGACCTCCTCACCCGCCGGACCGCGCACTTCGTAGGCCTGCACATCGGCGTGGTACATCGTCAGATCGGGGCGCAGCGTGAAACTCAGGCCGAACAGCCGCTGCGCACAATCGAAGGCGGCTTCGACGATGCGTTCGAGCAGGAAATAGGGTTTGATCTGTGCTTCGTCCAGTTCGAATCGCTGCCGCCGCACCAGCTCGGCATAAAAGCGCCAGTCCCAGGCCTGCAACTCGAACGTCTCACCACGCTGGTCACGCACGGCCTCTAACGCCGCCCGCTCCTGCTCGAGCCGCGCCTTGGCCGGCACCCAAACCTGCTGCAGCAGGGCATGCACGGCGGCGGGCGCACCAGCCATCGAATCGGCCAGCGCGTAATCGGCATAGGACGCGAACCCGTGCAGGGCCGCCTGCTCCATGCGCAGCGCGAGGATTTCGCGAACCACCTGGCAGTTGTCGTGCGGGCCCGTGTGCGCACCTCGTTCGGTCCAGGCGCGCCACGCCTGCTCCCGCAGGTCGCGCCGCTGCGAGAAGGTCAGGAACGGCACGATGTGCGAGCGCGACAGCGTCACCACCCCGGCCGCATCGACACCGCGCTCGGCGGCCGCCTGGCGCACCACGGCACGCACGAACTCCGGCAGCCCTTCCAGGTCGCGCTCGTCGCGCAGTTCCAGGCCGAAGGCAGCCTCGTCGGCCAGCACGTTCTGGGCGAAGCGAGTGGTCAGCTCGGCCAGCCGCTCCATGATCTGGGCGTAACGCGCCTGCTCGGGCGGCGCCAGGCGGGCGCCTGCGCGAACGAAGTCGAAGTGAAAACGCTCGAGCAACCGCACCTGCTCGGCGCTCAGTCCCAGCGCGTGGCGTTTCGCATGCAACGCATCGATGCGGGCAAACAGCGCGCGGTGCATGTACAGCGCGTTGGTGTGCGCGGCGCGCAGCGGTGCGAGCGCTTCTTCGGCCCCCTGCAACGCGGTCGAGGTCTCGCTCAGGCAGAGGTTATCGAACACGCCTTCCACCCGGGCCAACAGGCGCCCGCTGCGGTCCAGCGCGGCGATGGTGTTGTCAAAGGTCGGCACGGCCTCGGCGTTGCCGATCGCATCGATCTCGGCACGCTGCTGCTGAAACGCGACGTCGAAGGCCGGCGCGAAATGCTCGGGCCGGATCCGACCGAACGGCGGCAACCCGAACGGCGCGGTCCATGGCTGCAGCAGTGGATTGTCTGATTCAGGATGCATGGCGAATCCCAGGTTGGACCGTATCGACGGCGGGCGCACCGGCGCGGCTCATCGGCCCGCCTTGATGGCGGCCTCGTCTTTTTCGTCGAAGCGACGGTCACCGCACTTTTCGGCGTAACGGGTGCGCTCGGCCTGAACCGCTTCGACGGACTGATTGAAGATTGGGCGCGCGGCGTTGTACGCATCGACCCGTTGATCGCGTGCCTGGGCCTGCGCGTTGTAGGCGGCCACCGCGTCGGCGCTGGTGCGGTCCAGCGTTGCGAGTTGGGCCTGCAGCGCCGCGCCTTGCAATTCGAGCTCTGCCTTGTCGCGGTCCAGCGCCGCCTGCTGCTGCAGATTCGGTTCGTGGTGGCTGCGCAGCCGCTCTTGCTGGGCCATGCAGTCGCGCAGTTCGGCGCGGGTCAGCAGCGGCAGCCGCGGCGTGCCCTTGCCGGCAGCGTTCTCCTTCGGCTTGTCGGCGGCTTGCGTGACGCCGGCCGGCAACAGGCTCCATGTCAGGGCCAGCGTCAGGCCCAGGAAAGGTGTGACCCACAGCCTGAGGCAATTGGCTTCTTGCACGATGCTCGCCCTCGTGCCCAAGATCACGCCACCCGGCTGGTCGATGGCAATGGCAACGGCAAAGGCGCCAGCAGCGGCGCCGGCACCCGCACCGATGGCGGCACCGACACCGGCTCGCGCAAGGTCACAAACTCCTCGGCCAACGTCGGATGGATGCCCAGCGTGGCATCGAACACGGCCTTGGTGGCGCCGGCCTTCATCGCCACGGCAAAGCCCTGCACGATCTCGCCGGCATCGGGGCCGACCATGTGCAGGCCGACCACCCGATCGCTGGCGACATCGACGATCAGTTTGACCATCGAACGTTCTGTCGAGCCCGACAGGGTGTGTCGCAACGCGCGAAATTCGCTGCGAAAGATCGCCACCTCGCCATGCCTTTCGCGTGCCTGCGCCTCGCTCAGGCCGACCGTGCCGATGCTCGGGTGCGTGAACACCGCCGTCGGAATCAGTTCATAGGACAGGCTGCGCCGACCTTCGCCGAACAGGTGGTCTACCAGCACCATCGCCTCGCCCAGCGCCACCGGCGTGAGCTGCACGCGATCGATCACGTCGCCCAGCGCCCACACGTTCGGCATGCTGGACTGGTAACGCTCGTCGACCACCACGGCGCCGTCGGCGTCGAGCAGCACGCCAGCCTCTTTCAGACCCAGGCCGGCAGTGTTTGGACTGCGCCCGGTGGCATACAGCACGCAGTCGGCCTGCAGCGGCTCGCCTTGCTGCAGGCTCACGTTGAGGCGGCCGTCGCTGCGCTCGATGCGGCTCACGTCGCTGCGGATGCGCAGGTCGACGCCCTTCTTGCGCATTTCTGCCGCGACGAAGTGACGCACCTCGTCGTCGAAGCCGCGCAGTACCTGCTCGCCCCGATAGAGCTGCGTGACCTGCGACCCCAGGCCCTGGAAGATCGACGCGAACTCGCAGGCGATGTAGCCGCCACCGACCACCACCAGCCGGCGCGGGAACTCCGGCAGATCGAAGATCTCGTTCGAGCTGATGACCAGTTCGCGGCCCGGCACGTCGGGCAGGCGCGGCCAGCCGCCGGTGCTGATGAGTATGTTTTTCGCGCGGTACGTCGTGCCGTTGACCTCGACCGCATCGGCCGCGGCCAGCGTGGCGCGGCCGTGCATCACCGCGACACCGGCACTGTGCAGCATCGACGCATAGATGTTGTTCAGCCGCGTGATCTCGCGCGCACGGTTGGTTTTGAGCCGGTGCCAGTCGAGCACTGGCGCCGACCCCTGCCAGCCGTAGCCCTGCGATTCCTCGAAGGATTCGGCGTAATGCGCGGCGAAGCTGTAGAGCTTCTTCGGAATGCAGCCGAGATTCACGCAGGTGCCGCCGAGCGCGGCCATCTCGGCCACTGCGACCCGCGCGCCACGCTGCGCGGCCATGCGCGCCGCACGCACACCGCCGCTTCCAGCACCGATGATGAAAAGATCGAATTCCGCGATGGGCATGGGCAAGCTCCTGGTGAGCAGCAATTTTGCGCTGTCGCGCCGACTTTTCGTCGGCTGCGGACATCCAGGCATCGTCGCGACCGCCCGGCAGGTGATGCGCCTGGGACAATCCGCCGGCCACTGGCAAGGAGCCATCCCATGACTTCAGCGCCGAAGGTCGGCATCGTCGGCTACGGCTATGCCGGCAAGACATTCCATGCGCCGCTGATCGCCGGCGTGCCCGGGTTGCAATGGGTTGGCGTCAGCAGCAGCGACGCGGCTCGCGTTCACGCGCCGACTGGCCCGGCCTCGACGTGCACGACCCACCCGAGGCACCGATCGCCCGACCCGACATCGACCTGATCGTGATCGTGATCGCGACGCCGAACGCCACGCACCTCGCAGTTGCGCAAGCCGCCCTGCAGGCCGGCAAGCACGTCGTCGTCGACAAGCCGTTCAGGTTGACATTGCTCGAAGCGCAACGACTCGACGCGCTGGTTACCGCGAAGGAACGCGTGCTGTCGGTGTTCCACAACCGCCGCTGGGACGGTGACTTCATCACGGTGCAGCGGCTGATTGCCAGCGGCGAGCTCGGTCGGGTCACGCGTTTCGCGTCGCATTTCGACCGCATTCGGCCGCTGGTGCGCGCGCGCTGGCGCGAGTCCGCCGAGTCCGTCGCCGGGTTGTGGTTCGACCTCGGCCCACACCTGCTGCACCAGGCGTTGCCGTTGTTCGGCTGGCCGCAGGCGCTTTTCCTGGACGCCGCAACGCTGCGCGACGGCGCGCTGAGCGACGACTGGTGCGTGGCGACGCTGCACTGCGACCGGCTGCGTGTCACGATGCGCGCCAGCATGTTGCAGGCCGCCTGCGACCTGCGCTACGCCGTGCACGGCACGCGCGGCAGCTGCCTCAAGCTGGGCCTGGACCGGCAGGAAGACACATTGAATGCCGGCCACCGCCCGGCCTGATCGGCGCCTGCCGACTGGGGCATCGACACCGACCGTTCAAGCTTTCAGGTACCACGCGTGACGCGATCTCGGTCGAACCGTGGCCGCTGGCGCGCGGCTGTTACGGCGACCACCACGCCGCACTGGCGCAGGCGATACGCGGCGCGGCAGCGAACCCGGTGCCCCCTGGCAGGCCATGGCGGTGATGGCGCTGATGGCGCTGATCGAACTGGGCCACACCAGCCTGCGCGAGCATCGGGTTTGCGATGCCGAGCCGCTGCAACAAGGCTTGCTCCCGCCGATCCCGGCCGGTTGAGACGGCCCTGCCGTTCGCGGTCCGGCTCGCGGCTTCGTTTGCGGTCCCGCGTGTTGCAGCGGGATGTCCGTGGCGAAATTGACATGGCCCGCGAGGCCTGCGTTCGGTCACTCCAGCCCGCGGACCAGCAGTTGCGCCACCAGCGCGTTCAGCCCGCCTTCATGACCAACCGCCCGGTCGTGCAGCGAACGCACCAGCTCGGCCGGCAACTTGCAGGCGAACGGCAGCAGCCCGGCGGCAGCGTCGCGGGTGCGGCGCTCGCGCTTGTCGAGCGCACTGGCAGCACCTTGCGCAAAACGGTCCGGCACGCCGGCGGACTTCATCGTGCCGGCGATCTTCTTGGCCTTGTTCTTCTCCAGATCGGTCTTCTTCATGCTCATGGCGAAATTCTCTGTAAAGATAAACGAGGATTGTGGCCCGCCGGGGCACCGGGGCGGTCAGATCGCCCGCATCGGTCTGGTCTAATCCGCGCTTTCCGAGTGCGTCCCCATGGCCATCAAGGCGACCATCTTCAAAGCCACGCTGCAGATCGCCGACATGGACCGCAGCCTGTACGCCGATCACGCGGTCACGATCGCGCGGCACCCGTCCGAGACCGACGAACGCATGATGATGCGGCTGCTGGCGCTGGCGTTGAACGTGCCGGCCGACGACAAGCAGGGCACGCTCGAATTTGCCAAAGGCTTGTGGGACCCCGACGAGCCCGACCTGTGGCACAAAGACCTGACCGGGCAGTTGATCCATTGGGTCGAAGTCGGCCAGCCCGACGACAAGCGCCTGATGAAGGCCAGCGGGCGCGCCGAACGGGTCAGCGTGCTGTGCTTTAGCCACAGCGCCTCGATCTGGTGGAACGCCATCAAGAGCAAGCTGACCCGTGCGCGAAATCTCGAAGTTTGGCAGATCGATGCCGCCCAGAGCCAGGCGCTGGCCGCGCTGGCGCAGCGCACGATGCAATTGCAGGTGACGGTGCAGGACGGCGCGGTCTGGCTCGGCGACGCGAGCCGCACCGTCGAGATCACCCCGCAGCGGCTCATGCCGCTGTAGAACTGGCAAGCTGGCGACGGCCGCCAATACAGGCACCGGCCTATTTTTCATTCGCGCTGAAAGCACTTACAGCAACCGCAGCACCCGCAGAACCTGCAGGACAGGCAGCACGAGAAGCAAGAGGAGCACGAGCAGGACCTGAAGGATCACAGGATCACGGCACTGCCAGCATTGCAACATCTGCCAGCACCGGCAGCATCTCGAACGAAGCCAGTCCTGTGAAAGCCCGACACCATGCCGATCGACGTTGAACACCTGCCGCCGCGCGGCCGTTTCCAGGCCCACGTGGACGGGCTGATGTGCGTCTGCGATTACCGCCTGTCCGGCGGCGTGATGCACATGATCCACACCGAGGTGCCTGCTGCGCTGCAAGGGCGCGGGGTCGCTGCGGCGCTGGTGAAGGCAGCGTTGGACCACGCGCGCGCTGCATCGCTCAAGGTCGATCCGCAGTGTTCTTACGTCAGCGCCTACATGGCGCGCCATCCGGAGACGGCCGACCTGTTGGTCTGAAACTGCGCTGGTTGCGCACAAGCGCCCCTTTTTTCACCAAGCGGTTCGTCCAGAGCGGCCGTCGTTCCGCGAGGCACCCGAATGAGCACGAACCCATCCGACCCGATCGGCGCCGTCGACGCCGCCTCCTTCCCTCGCGGCCCGGATCGTGCCTCCGACCGCGCAACCGATCGCGCAACCGACCGCGCAATCGATCGGGTGGCTGACCATCCAGCCGAACGCACTGCGGACCACACGGCCGATCACGCGGCAGATCACGCGGCCGAGGCCGACGATCCGTATCTGTGGCTCGAGGACGTGCATGGCGAGCGCGCCATGGCGTGGGTGCGCGAGCGCAACGCGGCCACGACGCAGGTTCTGCAGGCGCGCGACGACTTTGCACCGACGCGCGAGCGGCTGCTGCAGATCCTCGATTCGAAGGCGCGCATTCCGGCCGTCACGCGCCGTGGCGCCTGGCTCTACAACCTGTGGCAAGACGATGCGCATCCGCGCGGTTTGTGGCGCCGCACCACGCTGACCAGCTACCGCCAAGTGCAACCTGACTGGCACACCGTGCTCGACCTCGATGCGCTGGGCGCGGCCGAGGGCGAGAACTGGGTCTGGGCCGGTGTCAACAGCCTGGGCGCAAGTTCGCCGCGTTGCCTGGTCTCGCTGTCGCGCGGCGGCGCCGATGCCAGTGTCGTGCGTGAATTCGACCTCGACACGCTGACGTTCGTGGTCGACGGCTTCGAGCTGCCGGAAGCCAAGTCAACGCTCCGCTGGATCGACCTGGACCAGGTCTACGTGGGCACCGATTTCGGGCCCGGCTCGCTGACCGATTCGGGCTATCCGCGCGTCATCAAGCGCTGGCGGCGCGGCACACCGCTGGCCGACGCCGTGACGGTTTTCGAAGGCGATGCCACCGACGTCGCCGCGCACGTCACGGTCGACCGCACGCCCGGCTTTCGGCGCACTGTCTTCGGCCGCCGGCTCGATTTCTTCCACGAGCGGCGCTGGCTGTTGCAGGGCGGGCGGCTGCTCGAGATCGACCTGCCCACCGACGCCGGACTGAGCTTTTGGAACAGCGCGGGCGCGCGGTTCGATCAGGTGCTGATCGAGTTGCGCAGCGACTGGACCGTGGGCCGCCGCGTCCATCGGCGCGGCTCGCTGCTGGCGGCCGACGCGGCCCTGCTTCTCGATCCAAAGCACCGGGCGAAGCGCCGCTTTCACGTGCTGTTCGAGCCCACCGCGACGCGCGCCTTGGCGGGCCACGCCACCACCCGCACCTGCGTGCTGGTGCAGGTGCTCGATCAAATCGTCGGCCGGCTGGAGGAATGGCAGCGGCTGCCAAACGGCTACCGGCGCCGGATTGTGGCGACGCCATTGCCCGGCTCGCTGGGCGTGCAGCCGCTGCGCGATGCGCAGCTGGCCACCGACCCGCTGGCCGAGCACTACCTGCTGAGCTACAGCGACTACCTGACGCCCGACACGTTGTACCTGGGCCGCAGCGGCAGCGACCGGCGCGAGCGGCTCAAGTCTGGACCGGCGCACTTCGATGCCCGTGGCATGCGCACCGAGCAATGTTTTGCCATCAGCGCAGACGGTACGCGCGTGCCCTATTTCGTGGTCTGGCCGAACGGGGCGCGGTCGCTCGAACCGCATCCAACCTTGCTGTACGGATACGGCGGCTTCGAGATCTCGCTGCAACCCGCCTATGCCGCGGCGTTCGGCAGCGCTTGGTGCGCACGCGGCGGGGTGCTGGTGGTGGCCAACATCCGCGGTGGCGGCGAATTCGGGCCGGCCTGGCACCAGGCCGCGCTGAAGGCGCACAAGCACCGCAGCCACGACGACTTCATCGCCGTCGCACAAGACCTCATCGAGCGCGGCATCACGACGCCGCGCCAGCTCGGCATCGAAGGCGGCAGCAACGGCGGGCTGCTCGTCGGTGCGGTCTTCACGCAGCGCCCCGAACTGTTCAATGCCGTGGTCTGCAAGGTGCCGCTGCTCGACATGCGGCGCTATCACCGGCTGCTGGCAGGCGCGTCGTGGATGGCGGAGTACGGCAATCCCGACCTGCCAGCGGATTGGGCCTTCATCGCCAGCTACAGCCCGTACCACAACCTTCGCGCGGATCGTCGGTATCCGATGGTGCTGTTCACCACCTCGACCCGCGACGACCGCGTGCACCCGGGCCACGCGCGCAAGATGGCCGCGCGCATGCTGTCGATGGGCCATGAAGTGATGTATTTCGAGAACATCGAAGGCGGCCACGGCGGCGCCGCCGACAACGCGCAGCGGGCCGCCATGCAGGCGCTCGAATACAGCTATCTGTGGCAGCAGCTGGCCGGGTGAACGCAGCCACGAGCCGGGCCCAGCGTTGACGGCGGCGCGCCTGGCCGCGACGATGCGGCACTGCTTCTCGACGAGCTGACATGCCGATCCCGACCCCGATTCCGATCAGACGCCGAACCTTGCTGCAGGCGCTGATCGCCCTGGGCGCACTGGCCGCCACGCCGCCGGCGTGGTCGCAGTCCCCAGCGCCGCCGGTGCCGGCGCTGCTGCTGGCGAACGTTTATGCCGGGCAGATCGACCCCACGCTGTACCTGGTGAGCGAGAAACACGACGGCGTGCGCGCGGTCTGGGACGGCCGGACCCTGCGCTTTCGCAGCGGGCGCAGCATCGCCGCGCCGCTGTGGTTCACCGCCCGGCTGCCGGCGCAGCCGTTGGACGGCGAGTTGTGGCTGGGCCGGGGCCGGTTCGAGCAGCTGTCGGGCATCGTCCGCAAGGAGCAGCCGGTCGACGAGGAATGGCGACAGGTGCGCTACATGGTGTTTGAGTTGCCCGGGGGCGAAGGTACCTTTGCGCAGCGTGCGCTGCGCATCCAGTCGGTGGTGGCGCAAGCCGGTTGGCCGATGCTGCAGGCGGTCGAACAAAGTCCCGTCAGCGACCGCGCCTCGCTGCAGCGTCGGCTCACGCAGATCGTGGCGCAGGGTGGCGAGGGCCTGATGCTGCACCTGGCCGACGCACCGTACAGCACCGGGCGCAGCGACGTGTTGCTCAAGCTGAAACCTTATCTGGACACGGAAGCCATCGTCGTCGCGCACCTGCCGGGCAAGGGCAAGTACAGCGGGCAGATGGGCGCGCTGCGGTTGCAGATGCCGGACGGGCGGCGTTTCAACCTGGGCACCGGCTTCAGCGACGCCGAGCGCCGCGAACCGCCCGCGCTGGGCAGCAGCGTCACCTACCGCTATCGCGACCTGACCTCGAACGGGCTGCCGCGCTTTGCCAGCTTCCTGCGCGTGCGCGCGGAGTTGTGAGTCTTGGCCGATCTGCACAACGGCTTCAAGTTCGGTTCGCGGCCGAGTGAAGCTTTGAAGTGAGCCGTGGACGTGGGCGTGGGCGTGGTCCTCGTCCTGCCAGGCAAGACGTCCTGCGCGGTCGCGTGGCGCCCTTGCGACGGGGCGGTTGCGGCCTTCAAGGCACCGGCTGGCCGGTGCCATCGAGCAGGGTCAGGTGCAGGCGCAGGTCGAACTCGAGCTGGTGATAGTCGGGCTCCATGTGCACGCACAGCTGATAAAACGCCTTGTCGTGCTCGCGCACCTTCATGTGCGCCAACTCGTGCACCACGATCATCTTCAAAAACTCGGGCGCAATGTCCTTGAACAGACTGGCGACCCGGATCTCGCGCTTGGCCTTCAAACGCCCGCCCTGCACGCGCGACACCGTGGTGTGGGTGCCCAGTGCCTGCACCAGCACACGCAGGCGGTGGTCGTAAACCACCTTGTTCAGCGGCTCGGCGTTGCGCAAGTAACGGGCCTTCAACGCCATGGTGTAGTCGTACAGCGCGCGGTCGGTGCGCACGCCGTGCGTGTCGGGGTACTTTTCCGCCAGCATGCCGGCCAGCCGACCCTGCGCCAGCCATCCGTGAACGCGCGCCTGTGTTTCGGTGCCGTAGCCGGACAAATACTTCAGCGGCGGTGGCGACTCGCTCACCGATCTACCCTGTGCACGGAGCGCGCAGGGATTCGCACTGAGAGCGGCCAGGCCTGCTCACCAGACTGCCCTCCGCGCAGAGCGCTTCGGGATTCGCGATTGGGGGCGACCCGGCGCGCTCACCAGTCTGCCCTCCGCGCGGAGCGCTTCGGGATTCGCGCTTCGGGGCGATCCAACGCGCTGATGGAGCGCCTTCGTGCTTCGCAGCGGTACGCGCATTTCAGGCGCCCGGACAGGCTCATCGGCGCGCCGCGCGGTAGGGATCAGAGGCAATCATGTGCCTGAACCATACTGCAGGCCATGCCCGAACCCGACACCGATCCTGTCGCCCTCACCCGCGCCTGGGTCGAACGCGCGGTGGTCGGCTTGAACCTGTGCCCTTTCGCCCGCGCGACCACAGCGAAGGCGAGCCTGCGCTTTGCGGTCTGTCAGGCCGGCGACAGCGAATCGCTGCTTGCCGATCTGTGCACCGAACTCGAACGGCTGGCTGGCGCCGACCCCGCGACGCTCGAGACCACGCTGCTGATTCACCCGCACGTGCTGAACGACTTCACCGAGTTCAACGACTTTCTCGACCGGGCCGACGCGGCGCTGTGCAAGTTGGGTCTGGAAGGTGTGATCCAGCTCGCCAGCTTTCACCCCGACTACCGGTTTGCCGGCACCGAGGCACACGACATCGGTAACGCCACCAACCGCTCGCCCTACCCGACGCTGCACCTGCTGCGCGAGGACAGCATCGACCGCGCAGTGGCGGCGTTTGCCGCGCCCGAAGCCATCTTCGAGGCGAACATCCGCACGCTGGAAGCGCTGGGCAACGAAGGCTGGGCGCGCTTGCAGGCCGAGTGTCGCAGCGACGCGTGGGAAAGCGCCTCGAGCGCTGGACAATCCGCGACGGGTGTCGGCTGAACGGGTCGGCGAGCCGAGTCCATTGGCCGCCGGCTCTGCGTTTGCGCTGTCGACGCAATGCTGCTGAACCGAGCCCTCAGCCTCGCCGGCCAGACCGCGCGGCGCCGCTGCGTACGCGCCACAACTGAAACACCGATGGCTTCAGCTCGCGCCGCATCAGTTGCACCACCTGGCCCTCGCCGAGGCCGTGGCTGAGCAGCAGCGCCATGTAGGGCACCTTCGCGTCCCAGGCCAGCGCGACGATGCCGGCCACTTCGGCGGGCGACAAACGGGGAACGGTCTTGGCCATGCGGTATTTTGACCGCCTGCCTTCGATATCAGTCCGTGCGAACGTTCTCCCGCGCGGGCGCTGGCGCTCCGAGGCGGTCCACGTCGTTCGGCGGTCGCTCACCGTGGACCCATGCTGAACGCGGTTGACACAACGCCGGGTTCGAGCGCGCGCAGATGCCCAACTGGCAGGCGCGCAGGTCTCTTGTCCGGCGACCTGCCCGGCGGCGCGGCCCTATGCTGCGGCATGGTACCGACACAGGCGCTGCCCGAGCCCCCGGACGCCTGGCTCGCTCCGGTGGTGCTCGACATGGAAGCTTCGGGCTTCGGACGCGACAGTTACCCGATCGAGGTCGGCTTTGCGATGCCCGACGGGCGGCTGTACTGCAGCCTGATCCGCCCGGTCACGGGCTGGACGCACTGGGACCCGGCGGCCGAAGCGCTGCACCACATCAGCCGCGTCAACTTACTGCGCCACGGTCGCGACCCGACCACGGTATGCCAGCAACTCAACCACCAGTTGCACGGCATGACGGTCTACAGCGACGGCTGGGCCAACGACTACAGCTGGCTCGGAAAACTGTTTGATGCGGCCGGGCGCGTGCCGTCGTTTCGGCTCGACAACCTGCGCGGCCTGCTGAGCGAACGCCAGGCCGACCACTGGCACGCGACCAAGCAGCAGGTGGCGAACGAGCTGCATTCGAAGCGTCACCGTGCCAGTGCGGACGCCCAGGTGCTGCAGCTCACGTTGCGCAGATTGCACCAGGCTTGCACCTAAAATCTCGGGCTTTCCCGACCGGACCCGATCATGGCAACCATCCTCCAGCAACTGCCTGTCGGACAGAAAGTCGGCATCGCCTTCTCGGGCGGGCTCGACACCAGCGCCGCGCTGCACTGGATGCGCAACAAGGGCGCGGTGCCGTACGCCTACACCGCCAATCTGGGCCAGCCGGACGAGTCCGACTACGACGAGATTCCGCGCAAGGCGCTGGAATACGGCGCCGAGGCCGCCCGGCTGATCGACTGCCGTTCGCAGCTGGTGGCCGAGGGCATCGCCGCGTTGCAAAGCGGCGCATTCCACATCTCCACCGCGGGCGTCACGTACTTCAACACCACGCCGCTGGGGCGTGCCGTGACCGGCACGATGCTGGTGGCCGCGATGCGCGACGACCAGGTGCACATCTGGGGCGACGGCAGCACCTACAAGGGCAACGACATCGAGCGCTTCTACCG
>ENA-OBIT01000415-OBIT01000415.1-metagenomes-genome-assembly--contig:-NODE-415-length-19013-cov-3.96508_pt1 | contig 19013 bp, 13 predicted proteins | sample MGYA00153386_OBIT01 | MGnify analysis MGYA00153386
GCCACGCGCAAGCCCCGGTGATGCGGCCGCACCGGTGCGTTTGCAATCGACTACGGGGCTCGACGCTGGCGGGTGATTGACGAGGCTGCCGGGCGCCTTCGGCACCCGGAAAAGTAGGCGTGTCCCTGCTGGTCACGGCGGGGCTGGGCATGTTCTGGGTCGCCAACCGGCACCTGCCGGTGTTCGACTGGCGTTGCCTGTTCGGCTATGCCACGGTGCTGCTGGTGGTGGTGAACCTGGCTTTCAACTTTCGCGTGCCGCCCACCCGTGCGGGACCCGGGGCGCTGCAGCGCAGCCGCGCTGACACGCTGGGCCGCGAGCGGGCCCGCCGTGCAGCGCTGGGGGCGTCTGCGCCGTAGGCGCTTTCCACGACGACGAAGCCGCGCGCCTGGTGGCGGTGGATCCGGCGCGCGAATGGGTGCTGCACTTTGCGGCGCTGGGTGTGAAGGCTTGACCGGCTTGACCGGCTCGACACGGCCCCGTCGCCTTCAAAGCGGATAGGCCGGCCCCGCGTGTGGGTGCCTTGCTCGGCCAGCCGAATGCGTCACCGCAGGTCGAAGCGGTCCAGGTTCATCACCTTCACCCACGCTGCCACGAAGGCCAGCACAAACGGCGTGTGGGCGTCACTGGCGGCGTGCACTTCAGCCAGCGCGCGCAGTTGCGAGTTCGACCCGAAGACCAGGTCCACCGTGGTGCCAGTCCACTTCAACTCGCCGCTGGTGCGGTCGCGCCCTTCCAGCACACCCGGCGTGCCGACCTGGCGTTGCCAGGCGGTGCGCATGTCCAGCAGGTTGACGAAGAAGTCGTTGCTCAGCGTGCCCGGACGGTGCGTGAACACGCCATGCGCTTTGCTGTCGACTTCGCCGCCCACGTTGGCGCCCAGCACCCGCAGGCCGCCCACCAGCACCGTCATCTCGGGTGCCGTCAGGGTCAGCAGGTTGGCACGGTCTATCAGCAATTCGGCCGCAGCGGCCGTGGTCGAACCTTGAAAGTTGCGGAAGCCGTCGGCAGCCGGCTCCAGCGCGGCAAACGACTCGATGTCGGTCTGCTCTGGCGACGCGTCGGTGCGGCCCGGCATGAACGGCACCGTGACATCCACGCCGCCTTGCCTGGCGGCGGCTTCAACCGCCGCGCAACCGCCCAACACGATGAGATCGGCCAGCGACACCTTCTTGCCGCCGGCCTGCGCGGCGTTGAAGGCGGTTTGCACGGTTTGAAGTTTCTCCAGCACCTGGGTCAGTTCGAACGGCTGGTTCACGGCCCAATCCTTCTGCGGCGCCAGGCGGATGCGGGCGCCGTTGGCGCCGCCGCGTTTGTCGCTGCCCCTGAAGGTGGACGCCGACGCCCACGCCGTGCTGACGAGCTGTGCGGTGGTCAGGCCCGAGGCCAGCAACTGCGCCTTCAACGCGGCCGTGTCGTGGTCGTCGATCAGCGGGTGGTCCACCGCCGGCACGGGGTCTTGCCAGATCAGCGCTTCTTGCGGCACCAGCTTGCCCAGGTAGCGCGCGCGCGGCCCCATGTCGCGGTGCGTCAGCTTGAACCAGGCCCGGGCGAATGCGTCGTGCAGCGCCTGCGGATCGGCCAAGAAGCGGCGCGAAATCTTCTCGTAGGCCGGGTCTGTGCGCATCGCGATGTCGGCGGTGCTCATCATGGGCGCGTGGCGGCGCGTGGGGTCGTGCGCGTCGGGCACCAAGGTGGCGGCAGCGGGGTCGGTGGGACGCCACTGGTGCGCGCCGGCGGGGCTCTTGGTCAGTTCCCATTCGAAACCGAACAGGGTCTCGAAATAGCCGTGGTCCCAGCGCACGGGGTTGGGCGTCCAGGCTCCTTCGATGCCGCTGGTGATGGTGTGCCCGCCCTTGCCGCTGCCGAGGCTGTTCTTCCAGCCCAGGCCTTGTTCGGCGATGTCTGCCCCTTCGGGTTCGCGGCCCACATGGGCGGTGTCGCCCGCGCCGTGCGACTTGCCGAAGGTGTGGCCGCCGGCCATTAGGGCCACGGTTTCCTCGTCGTCCATGGCCATGCGCGCAAAGGTCTCGCGGATGTCACGTGCCGAACCCAGCGGGTCGGGCCGACCGTTGGGGCCTTCGGGGTTGACATAGATCAAACCCATCTGCACGGCAGCCAAGGGTTGGGCCAGTTCACGGTCGCCGCTGTAGCGCTGGTCGCCCAGCCAGGTGGTCTCGAGGCCCCAGAAAACTTCGTCTTCTGGCTCCCAGATGTCGGGACGGCCGCCGCCAAAACCGAAGGTCTTGAAGCCCATCGAGTCCATGGCCACGTTGCCGGTCAGCACCAGCAGGTCGGCCCACGACAGCTTGTGGCCGTATTTCTGCTTGATCGGCCACAGCAGCCGCCGCGCCTTGTCCAGGTTGCCGTTGTCGGGCCAGCTGTTCAGCGGCGCAAAACGTTGCGCGCCCGTGCCGGCTCCACCGCGGCCGTCGGCGATGCGGTAGGTGCCCGCGGCGTGCCAGGTCATGCGCATGAAGAACGGGCCGTAGTGGCCGTAGTCGGCAGGCCACCAATCTTGTGAATCGGTCATCAACGCCGTCAGGTCCGTCACCACGGCATCGAGATCCAGCGTTTTGAACGCGGCTGCATAGTCGAAGTCGGCGCCCATCGGGTTGGACTTGGTCGACTGCTGATGCAGCATCCGCAGGTTCAGCTGCTGCGGCCACCACGTGGTGTTGCTGGGTTTGCTCGATACGGTGTGGCTGCCGGCATCGGCAGAAAAAGGGCATTCGCTTCGAGCGTTCATGGTGTTTCCTGGGTCGGGTGGTCGGGTTGTCAAATACGCTGAACTCTAGAACCCGACCCGGCGGTCATCAATGCAAGCGTGTTTATGGCGGCGATAGTGTTTAGCGCAAAAAATCGTCCGCAGATGCAGGAAAGCGGGGCAAAAATTAAGGTGTTCGCCTGCCCGACGATGTCTCAGCGCGCCTGCAAAAGCTGACTGACCGCACCGGCCGCAGCAAGACACAGCACATGCTCGGCGCCACCTCAGCACCCCGGCGCTGGGTTGGCTGACTCCGGCCCGCTTGAAAATTCCGTTATGCCCGCCTGCGTGTCGCAATCCTCAGGCACGCGGAATGGTCGACGCAAGGTGATGATTCGAGCTCCGGCGCCGTGCAGCAAAGCCGGCCACTGCGGCCAGCCCCACGGCCATCAACGCCAAGCTGGCTGGTTCGGGCACCACGGTGGCGACGGTGGTGCCACCGTAGCCACCGCCGCCGCCGATGGGCTGGGTGCCCACCACGTCGATCCAGACGCAACTCAGCACGGGGCATCGCTGTAGCACGGTGAACGTGCCAGAACCCGTTGCCTGCGTGCCTGCGGCGTTCGTGCCGAAGAGGACCGTGTTGCGCACGCCTGCCGCGTCGTAGGAGTTGAAAGTCACGACGTTGAAGACGACACCGCCAAACGCATTGACCCGCATCGCATTGAAGCTGTACAGACCGGGGGCGATGCCTCTGACGTTGATGTTCCAGGTGTCCAGAAAGAATTCGTTGGCGCTGGGCTGCGATTCGAAGGTGTCCGCGGGCCGGTTGGATGCGCCGCGCCCAAAGCCGTCGAGGCCGACGAGACCGTTGCCGACATTGACGAACTGGGCGGTGTTGAAAACGGCACCATGGGCACCGGCGGTGCAAGCCGCCGCGAGCACGGCAGCGAAAAAGGTCTTCAAGTTCATCGGGACTCCCGGGCAGCGCAAAGGCCGCAACTACACATGGGCAACAGGACGAAAACACGCCGTCCATCTTTTATGCTAACTCAGCAGTGCCGGCTAACATCACCACCCGGAAGGCGGCGCCGGATGCCAACCCCCTCGTTCACGGGGTGCCGTTCATGCCCGCCGCGGGCAAACCTCGATCCGCAAAGGCATGACCGAAGAGCAGCAGCTGGAAGCAGGCATTTCCGCCCTGGAGGCGCAAGGCGGCGTGCTGGGCGATGCCGTGCTGGCCATGGCTGCCGCGCCGCTGCGCGCCAGGCTTGAAGCGTTGCGGGCCAGGCCCGGCGTTGCGGAGCAGCAGCTCAAGCAGGTGACTGTGCTGTTCGTCGACACCACCGGCTCCACGGCGATGGCGCAGCGGCTGGACCCCGAGGACATCCACCGCGTCCTCGACGGTGCGCTGGCGCGCTACACCGACATCGTGCAGCTGCACCAAGGGCGCGTTTTGCAGTACACCGGCGACGGATTGCTGGCCGCCTTCGGCGCCGACCAGGCGTGCGAGGACGACCCTGAGCGCGCCATCCGCGCAGGGCTGGGCATCCTGCAAACAGCACGGCAACTGGCCGAGGAGGTGCAGCGCGAACACGGGGTGGCCGGATTTGGCGTGCGCGTCGGCGTCGACACCGGCCCGGTGCTGCTGGGCGGTGGCGTTGACGGCGACGGCAGCATCCGCGGCAGCGTGGTGAACATGGCCGCGCGCATGGAGCAGTCGGCGCCGCCCGGCGGCCTGCGCATCCACCACGATACCTACCGCCACGTGCGCGGGGTGTTCCTCGTCAGCGAGGAGCCGCCGCTGCGGGTCAAGGGCAGTGATGAGCCACTGACCACCTACCTTGTGCACGGGGTCAAGCCGCGCGCGTTCCGCGTCGTCACGCGCGGCATCGAGGGCGTGGAGACGCGCATGGTTGCTCGTGAGTTCGAACTCGAGCAACTGCAGGACGCCTTTCGCGCCCTGTATGGCACGCCAAGGCTGAACATCGTCAACGTTGTCGGAGAGGCCGGCTTGGGCAAGAGTCGGCTGCTCTACGAATTCGAAAACTGGGCCGAGGCGCAGCCCGAAAAGTTCTGCTGGTTCCGCGGCCGCGCCGATCCACTGATGCACAAGCGCCCCTTCGGCCTGCTGCGCAATGTGCTGGCCTGGCGGCTGCAGATTGCCGATGACGACGACGACGAGACGGCGCGGCGCAAGCTGTGCGAGGGCGTGGCGCCATTGTTCGGCAAAGACGGCGTCGTGCAGGCGCACCTGCTCGGCCATCTCATCGGCTTAGACTTTTCGCAGAGCCCGCATGTGCTGGGCATCGCCGACGACGCCCGGCAACTGCGCAACCGCGGCTTCCATGCGGCCGCCGAGGTGCTGCGCCTTACCGCCATGCAGCACGGCGCGCCGTCGCTGCTGATGCTGGATGACTTGCATTGGGCCGACGAAGGCTCGCTGGATTTCCTGAACTATCTGGCCCAGGTGAGTCTCGGCGAGGCGCTGCTGATGCTGTGCATGACCCGGCACACGCTGTTCGAGCGCCGGCCCGACTGGGCGTTGCTGGCCTCGGCGCACACGCGCATCACGCTGCAGTCGCTGGATACGCGTGGCAGCCGCGAACTCGCCGGCGTGCTGCTGCAGCGGCTGAACCCGGTGCCCGCCGCGCTGCGCGAACTGGTCATCGCAGGCGCCGAGGGCAACCCGTTCTACATGGAAGAACTGGTGCGCATGCTGATCGACGACGGCGCCATCGTCACCGGCGGCGAGCGCTGGCGCGTCGAGCCTGAAAAGCTGCTGTCAGCCCATGTTCCAGCCACCCTGACGGGTGTGTTGCAGTCGCGTCTGGACAGCCTGCCCCCGGCCGAAAAACGTGCGCTTCAACAGGCTGCGGTGATCGGATTCGTATTCTGGGACAGCGCGCTGGCTTCGCTGGACGCCACGTCCGTGACGGCGCTGCCGGCGCTGGTGCAACGCGGGCTGGTGGTACCGCGCCAACATGCGCAGTTCGACGGCCAGCGCGAATACGCATTCAAGCACCAGATCCTTCACCAGGTCACTTACGAGGGGCTGCTGAAGCGGCAACGCCGTGAACTGCACGCTGGCGTGGCCGCCTGGCTGGTGCAGTTTGGCGGCGAACGTGCCAGCGCAGCGCTCGGGCCCGCTGCCGAGCACTACGAGCGCGCCGGCGACACCGCCAATGCCTGCACGTGCTTTGCCCGCGCCGCCGAGGACGCCGCCGCGCGGTACGCCAACGACGCCATGCTTGGCTTCGTGGCGCGCGCGCTGGCACTCACCGGCGCCGACGACCACGTCATGCGCTGGAAGGTGTTGGCACTGCGTGAGACCTACCTGCAGACCCAGGGCGATCGCGCCATGCATGCCGCCGACCTGCAGGCCCTGTCGGCGCTGGCCGAGGCGCTGGACGACGACCTGCGGCGCATCACCGTGCAGCGGCGACGCGCCGCGGCAGCGCGGGCTGCCGGCGATTTCGTGGCCAGCGAGGCGGCCATCCGCGACGGCATGGTGCTGGCACGGCCGCTGGATGCGTCACCGCAGGCCGTGGCCTTGCACAACAGCCTGGCCGACGCGCTGATCGGCCAGGGCCGCTACGACCTGGCGCGAGAGGCAGCTCAGAAAGGGCTGGGTCTGGCGCGCGCGCGCGGCGACCGCGGTGGTGAGAGCAAGCTGATCAATGCGCTGGGCCTGATCGCCATGGAACAGGGTGACCTGACGGTGGCGGCCGAACATTTCGAGCGTGGATTGCAGATGGTGCGTGAACTCGGCGACCGGGCCGACGAAGGCCTGCGTCTGTCGAACCTGGGCTCGGTCTATCCGCGCCTGGGCGACTACGCGCGCGCACGGCAGTGTCTGGAGCGCGGGCTGCACGTGGCGCGCGAGGTGGGCAAGCGAGACGACGAGGCCGTGCTGCTGCTGAACATGGCGTCGGTGGCGCATCTGCAGGGCGACGAAACCGGCGCGCTGACCTATGCCCACGCCGCCTTCGACAGTGCCGTGGCCAGCGGCCAGCGCGACCTGGAGGCTTTTGCGCTGCTCGTGGTGGGCCATGCCGAACTGGGCCTGGGCCGATGTGATGCGGCGCGGCGGGCCTATGCTGATTGCCGCTATCGGCTGGAAACGCTGAAGATGCGCCGCCAGCAGGTGTTGGACCCGGTGTCGGGCCTGGCCCGCGTGGCCCTGGCGCAGGGCGACGCGGCCGGCGCCTTGCAATACGTTGAATTGATGATGGGCCATGTGGCCGAAGGCGGCAGCTTTGACGGTACCGAGGAACCCTTGCTGCTGCCGTTGACCTGCTGGCGCGTGCTGCATGCCGCAGGCGATGCGCGAGCAGCCGGGGTGCTGGCTGCGGCAATGACCGAGCTGCTGGCGCAGGCCGAGCGCATCGTCGATCCGCAGGCGCGGCGCGCCTTTCTGGAAAAAGTGCCGCACCACCGCGAGATCGTCGTGGCATGGCAGCAGCACTCGGCTGGCCGGTCGGGTTGCAGCTGAGTCGCATCTTCCTCAGCCCAGCTAAGCCCAGCCGGGCCCGGCCCGGCGCGTTGCTGCGCGAGCGCCCACGCGCCCGCCAGCGTTGTCGTTGGCCCGCGCAGCACTTGATTGCGGGCTGGGCTTTGAGGCAAATTCAAGGTAAAAGCCAGGGCTTCGTCATCGCGCCTTTGGAGCCCCGCATGAGCGCCACGTTGCTTTGCCTACTTCGCCCAACGGCGTTTTTTTGCGCTGTGCTCAGTCTGGCCGGCACGGTGCACGCTGCCGACTGGAACGAAGCGGTCAATGGCGACTTGTCCGGCGTGGGTTTGGCCCCGACGGCGCTCTCCCTGGCCACAGGCAGCAATGCGGTGCGGGGGACCACGGGACGCGCGTTTGCAGGGGGGCCGGTCGATCTGGACTATTTCACCGTCGTCGTGCCGGCGGGGCATGAACTGTCGGAGTTGAATGTGCTGGCAGACACATTGGCGCTGGGCGATGGCAGCTTCATTGCGCTGATGACCGGCAGCACTTTCACCGTGCCGCCCACCACAGCGACTGCGGCGGGCCTTCTGGGCTGGACCCTGTTCAGCGACACCAACATTGGCGACGACCTGCTGGGCTTCATGTCGACCCCATCTTTCGGGTCCTCGGGTTTCTCACCGCCGCTGCCTGCGGGGAGCTATAGCTTCTGGGTGCAGGAAACCGCTGTCGGCGTGTCGACTTACGCGCTCTCGCTGGTGGTGACGGCCGTGCCGGAGCCGGCCACAGCCTTGGCCATGCTGGGCGGCCTGGCCATGCTTGCAGCGGCCCTCAAGCGCCGATGATTAAAGGCTGGTTATGTTCGCGATTGCAACGGTTCACTTCGTCGGTTTTGAAAGGTTGACATGATCCAAGCTCATCAGCGTTTACTGGCGGTTTTGTCGCTCTCCAGCGCAGTGGCGTTCGGCGCCCTCAGCGGCGCGGTGCATGCCGCACCTGCCGCTGCCGAAAAGGTCCAGCATTGGTCGGTCGCAGGGGGCACCGTCAGCATGCGCTGGAACCGCGAACTGGCCAGCGATATTGGCTTGGTGCTGGGCGCAGCCAGCAAGCGCCAGGCGCAACTGAGCGCGGACGATCACGAAATCTTCGAGTTGCGACGCGAGGGTGGCCTGGAGTTCGACGTTCGCAACGGCAACCTGCGCGGATTCCTCGGTGGATCGCTCCAGGCCAATGGCGGCTATGTCGTCGACACCAAGGCCGGCCGCATCGATCTGACGAACTTCCGCCTGGTCCCGCGACGCGGCAGTGCGGTCATCCTGGACGTCGTCAGCAGCGACGGCAAGGCGTGGTTTTACGTCGACCGGTTGATGTACGAACTCATCAATGACAAGCAGCGCCTGTCGGTGCGCACGATGGACGTGATCATCACCGACGAACTGGCGCGCCGCCTGGGGCAGCCCGAGATTGCCGGGTGGGCCATCGGCGAACTCGGCATGACCACCGACGTGCTGCGCCAGGGCGCCGACACGCCCGCCATGGCGGTGGCCAGAAAGTGGCATGGGGTGGCAGTGCCCGGTCAGCCCGGCGCCACGTACCAGGCCGATCTGTTCATGAAGAGCTTCTTCATGCAGTACATGCGCTGCAGCGGATGCACGGGTATCGGCGGCAATGGCAGCGTGGTCTTCGCGCCCTCGTCAACCTTGCGAAACAACATCAACAACGGCACCGTGCTGGCCACGGTACTGGGTGACCCGCTTGGCACCAGCACGGCCTTGTACACCGCAGACATTCCCTGGTACGAGAAGTTCACCGGCCCGTTCGCGCCGTACAACAACGACCAGCACCCGTACCTGATCTGGAACATGTACCGCTTCAACGCGGACGGCTCCATCGACCAGATTGGCCGCTCTGGCGTCAAGCACGCTTTTCTGACACTCAACACAAGCTGCCTGGAGAACCCGGGCGACTCGCACATCCTGGGCCGCGGCTGTGAAGATGTCTACAGCACGGGCAACAACGACAGCAACAATTCCCTGGGCCCGCGCTCGGAGATCATCCCGAACACCAATCAATGGGGGCGTTGTGGCTCGATCTTCGACACCAACTGCGACGGCGCGCCCAACACATCAGGCAACGGCAACTTCGACCAGCGTCTGGTGGTGAACGAATCGCAATTCAGTGGCGCCGGGCAAGCCGGTGCGACTTACCTTTTCGAGTCTTGGTACTTGGCGCGCCAGGACATCAATATCTACAACTCCATGGGCACGGTGCAGGCCGGCTTCACGCGCAACGCCACCACCTGGAGCGTGACTGGCAACAACCAATACCGCCTGGGCCCGGCCATCGACCGCTGGGTGGACCCCAGCAACCCCGGGGCGAACGCGCGCAATGTCGAGGTTGTCACGCCCGAAGGACGCCTGAAGGTGGCCGTCAAGGCCACCAGCCTGGGTGGCGGCCTTTGGCGCTACGACTACGCGGCGATGAACATGGACTTCGCGCGTGCATGGACTGAAGGCACCGAGCCCAACTTGCGCGTCAACCGGGCCCTGGGGTTCGACAATTTCGGCGTGCCCGTGGGAACTGCAACGGTCACCAACCTGGTGTTCAGCGACGGCGACACGGCGTCGGCAAACAACTGGGTGCCGGTCATCCGCGACGGCAGGCTCACCTGGTGGTCGGAGTCGCGCACCAATGCGTTGAACTGGGGCACGATGTTCCGCTTCTCATTCACCATCAACCAAGCGCCCGTCGTCAGCGCAGTCACCTTGCACATCGCTGCGGACGATTCCCGTGACGTGGTGAATGTGCCTGGCCTGCTGGCGCCAGGCAGCTCGCTGGCAGCCACACCTGTCAAGGCGGCACCCAGCAAACAGGCCAGCCGCTGAGCAGGGCAGGGTTAAACGGCGACCCTTGGTTTACGAGGCGCTCAACCAGGGGGGGTGCAGCGCGGTTAGCTGCCTGACATGTCGGCATCGCCATTAGGATTTCTTGGTGCCTGTCGAAGCGACTGACGTCGGTCATCCAAGGGGTTCACCATGAAGCTGAAATTTTTGCTGCTCAAACCGTTGGCAATCGCTGCACTGCTGGCCTCGGCCACCGCGTCGCAGGCCGCCATCAACGTGGTCACTTCGCTGGCGGCGTTCAACGCCGCCACTTCTGCGCAGGCTACCGACACATTCGCCGGCTTTTCGGTCATCGTGTCAACGCCCAGTCCCATCACGCGCACGGCGGGGCCCTACAGCTACACGGCTACAGCGGCCGCCAGTTTTTTTGGCGGCGGCACCAATGCCGATCCCTTCTTTTCAACCACGCAGGCTAGAGAGACCGTCACTTTCAATGCGTTTTCTGCGGGTGTACGCGGCATTGGTGGCAACTTCTTTGCCAGCAACATCAGTGGGTTGTTCACACCTGGCAGCGTCACGCTGACGGTCACTGACGGCAGTGGCACGGTCACCCAGACCATTGCCAATGCCACCGCCAGCAGCTTCATCGGTTTTATTTCCGACGGCCCCATTGCGCAGATGACATTGGCTGCGGTGCAGCCGACCTCGGGCGTTGTGTGGCCATCGGTGGACAACCTGGTGCTCGCCGCCGCAGTGCCCGAACCCGGCACCTACGCGTTGTTGCTGGCGGGCTTGGGTGTTGTCGGATTGCTGGTGCGCCGTCGCCGCAGCTGATTCAAGCAGCGCCAGCTTCGCAAAGCCCGCTGCAGCGCGGGCGGGTGTGGGCCTTTTCGTGCTGCCGCTGAAGCGCCACGGTGGCAGCCACTTCGACACCTGGCGACCCAGCGACAAACAGAGCGCAGACAGGCCGACCCGGCAACGCCTGAGTGCGGTGTCGACCCCGGCTTACGCGCTTTTTTGAGCTCGCGAATCTGCGGTTGAGCCCCCTTGTTCCGGGGGGCATGGGTTCAGGAGATTGACCCATCCGCGTCACATCGATACGGTAGGCGTGTCGCTCGCCACTGGTACAGGAAAGTGTTTTGCAGGAGGGAACGTGGCTGTGGGTTTCGGTCTGAAGCTCACGTCGCAGGGTCAAAACTAAAAGCGACCAACCGGCAGACTCGGCTTGTGCAGGAAGCGGCAGTTCCCATTCGTGTCCAACCCCTCAACGAGAGAACCAGCATGAACATTAGTCCCGTTTCCACACTCGACCCTTCCAATGTCGCCCTGCGTCTGGGCATGTGCGCGGCGGCCCTCGCCGGCACCGCTGCCATGACGAATGACGCCCACGCCGTGGTCATCAACTTCACCACGCCCATCATGGTTCCCAACACCTTCGCCGGTGTCTACATCAACCTGCTGACCGGTGCTAACGCGCCCACCACGGCGGCCGTGCCCGGTTGGGACTTCGGCCCTTGGGGCAATGCCAACACGCTGAGCTTCTTTTTCAACGGCACGCCCGCCAACAGCAGCGGCGGTGTGGCCGGCACGACCCTAGGCCCGTATCTCAACCTGCCCCTCGGTTCGGTGATTTCCGCCGCATCAACGTTTTCGGCCAGCACGTCCAATCTGCAAACCACCGCGTTCCAGTCGACGGGCACCAGTCGCCTGGGTTTCCGCTTCTTCAATGAAGCAACGTCGGCCATCAACTACGGCTACGTGACGATGCAGACGACTGGCCCGCTGGGCTTCCCGGCCACCGTCACCGGCTGGAGCTTCGAGAACAACGGCAGCGCCATCACCGTGGTGCCTGAGCCAGCGTCGGCGCTGATGCTGTCGATGGGTGCACTGGCGCTGGGCGCGGTTGGCCTGCGCCGCAAGCGCCGTCTAGATCGCCAGCTCGCCAGCTGAGCGTTTCGTCTTCGTTGATTCAGCCTTGACCGCGCCCGCGCCGAATTTCCGGTGCGGGCGCGGCTTTCGTTTGCGCGGCCGGTGTAATCGGCCGCCTTGACGAGCCCTGGCCCGTGCCCCCCGACACTCCATGAGCGAACCGATTTCCGAACCGCTTGCCGTGCCGTTCTCCAACAAACTGTTGCTGATTGGATGGGACGCCGCCGATTGGCAAATGATGCATCCGCTGATCGACAGCGGACGCATGCCGCACCTGAAGCGACTCGTGGAACGCGGCACCATCGGCAACCTGCAGACTCTGCAGCCGGTGCTGTCGCCGATCCTCTGGACGTCGATCGCCACCGGCAAGCGCGCCTACCTGCACGGCGTGCACGGCTTCGTCGAACCCACGCCCGACGGCACCGCGCTGCGGCCCACCGCCAGCAGCACGCGAACGTGCAAGGCGCTGTGGAACATCCTGGCGCAGTCGGGCAAGCGCTGCCAGGCGCTGAACTGGTATGCCAGCCACCCGGCCGAGAACATCAACGGCGTCTGCGTGTCGCAACTGTTTCCCGTGGCACCGGCTTCGGCCACGCCGGACGCCTGGCCGCCGCAGGCCGATGCGGTGCATCCGCCCGCGCTTGCCGACGAACTCGCCGACCTGCGCTTCCACCCGGCCGAGGTGACGGCGCAGATGCTGCAGCAGTTCATCCCCGACGCGGCGCAACTGGACCAGCGCGACCCCGAGGTGCAGCGTCTGCTGAGCTCGCTGGCGCGGCGGCTGGCCGAGTGCATCTCGGTGCACGCGCTGACGACGGCGGTGATGGACGAACACGACTGGGACTTCTGCACCGCCTATTACGACACCATCGACCGCATCGGTCATGACTTCATGGTCTTCCATCCACCGCGCATGGACCTGGTGCGCCCCGATTTGTACGAGCCGCTGAAGGGCGTGATGAACGCCATCTACGAATTTCACGACCAGATGCTGGGCCGCCTGGTGGAACTGGCCGGGCCCGATGCGCATGTGATGATCGTTTCAGACCACGGCTTCCTGAACGGCGCCTCGCGGCCTGCGGGCCCCGTCAGCCCCGAGCAGTGGCACCGCAACCTGGGCATGTTCCTGCTGGCAGGGCCGGGCGTGCGGCAGGACGCCACGATTCCGGGCGCCACGCTGCTCGACATCACGCCCACGGTGCTGGCCCTGTTCGGCCTGCCGGTGGGCAGCGACATGGAAGGCAAGGTGCTGGTGAATGCATTCGAGCAGCCGCCGGCGATCGACCGCATTGCCTCATGGGAAAACGTCCCCGACCCGGTCTACGACGCGCGTGTGCGCAATGCCGTGGACGACGACCCCGAGGCCGCCGCGGCGTCGATGCGCCAATTGGTCGAACTCGGCTACATCGAAGCACCGGGCGAGGATGTCGAGCGCGACATCGTGCGCGCCCGAGCCGCGCAGAAGTTCAACCTGGCGTGCACCTGCATCGACGGCAAACACCCCGGCCGCGCGCTGCAACTGGCGCTGGAACTGGTGGCGCAGTTTCCGCACGAGCCCGCTTACCTGGTGTTTGCCGGGCAGGCTGCCCTGTCGGCCCACGACGCCATAGCCCTGGGCCAGGTCAGCGACGCCTTGCAGCGCATGCAGCCTGAACACCCGCAGCTGCCGATGTTCCGCGCCTTTCATTGCTGGCTGGCCGGCGACGTGGTTGCGGCACTCGACAACTTCCAGCGGGCTGCCAAGCAAGGCCATGACAACGCCTGGCTGCAATGCCGCATCGGCCGCGCCTACTTGCGGCTGCGCCTGTGGCGCAAGGCCGAGGAAGCGTTCAGAAAGTCGCTGGCGCTGGACAAGCACAACGCCGAGGCGCACTACGGCCTCAGCGTGGCCCTGCCGCGGCAAGGCCAGTTGGACGAAGGCGTGCAAAGCGGCCTGCAAGCCATCGCCCTGGCTCATGACTATCCGTTGGCGCATTTCCAGCTCGGCGCGGTGCTGTCGCGCATGGGCTGGTACGAACGTTCGCTGCAGGCGTTCGAACTCTGTTTGGCCATCGTGCCCGACTTCGCCATCGCCCACCGCTACGTTTCGCTGGTGGCGGCCAAGCTTGGCCAGGAAGAACGGTCGGCCCGCCACCGCGACACGGCCCGGCGCATCCTGGCCGAGGGCCTGCCCCAGCCTGCACTGGACTGACACGGTGGCGCCAGACTTCATCACCGTTGTCAGCGGCCTGCCACGCTCGGGCACCTCGCTGATGATGCAGATGCTGCACGCCGGCGGGCTGCCCGCGTTGACCGACGGCCTCCGCACCGCCGACGAGAACAACCTGCGCGGTTACCTCGAGTTCGAGCCCGTCAAGCGCTTGCGCAGCGACCGGTCGTGGCTGCCGCAGGCGCGCGGAAAGGTGGTCAAGATCATCCATTTGCTGCTTCGCGACCTGCTGCTCGACGGCTCGCTGCGCTACCGCATCGTTTTCATGCAGCGCCCCATGGAAGAAGTCATCGCCAGCCAGCACCGCATGTTGCAGCGCGAAGGCAAGGCCGGGGGCGACCCGGTGGTGCTGAAGAAGGCATTCGAGAGCCAGCTTGCGCAGTTGCGGGCGTGGCTTGCGGACCAGCCGGGCATTGCTGTCTTGCCGCTGCCTTACCACCGTGTCATCGAGCAGCCGCAGGCGGTGGCCCGGGAGCTGTCCGGCTTCCTGGGTCTGCCGCTGGACACGGCGGCCATGGCGCTGGCGGTGGACCCGGCCTTGCATCGGCAGCGCGCTGGGGGGTGAGGCCTGCTTTGAATGGAGTGGCAGCGGTGCACCCTGCGCACGGCCATCCAAACACCGCGGCCAGGGTCAGCGCCGTGCCGTGCCGGGCCGGCCGCTGGCGCTGTCGTGGTCATCGAAGAAGCCTGCGGCGCTCGACCAGCCGCGGTGCGTGATGGCTTGCGCGCGGGCGTCGGCTGCGGCTTGGCAAGTCGCGGTCTGGCTAGGCAACCCGGCCGTCGTGCAGGCCCGGACCAGGCTGTCTTCCAGGTTCCACAGCAGGCAGTTCAAGTCAACCGCGGCAGAGCCGGTGGTGCGGATGCTGGCCAGCGCGTCTTTTGCGCCAGTTCAACATCGTCGCGGAACGTGCGCGTCACAAAAGGCCCGCAAGTCAAACCCCGATCGCACGCTGCACCGGACCCACGCCGTGGCAATCTCGGTCAAGGCCCGACACGGCGGCAATGCTCAGATTCAAGACGGCCCTGAGCACACTGGCCGCGCCCCGGGTGATGCGGAACGACCGGCCTTACGCTACTCGTGGCCTGCAATGGGTTTCTACAATCCACACCGGCGTTGAAACCGGTTTGGGGTGCGAATGTGCGGCGCAGCCCTCCCCCGAAGGAGCCCCGATGAAGCTGTCCTGCAAGGCCTTCCTGTTGTGCCTGACCAGCCTGTGCGCCACGCCGCCGGCGGCCGCGCAAGAAAAGTTCAGCTTCACCACCAACTGGTTCGCGCAGGCCGAGCACGGTGGCTTCTACCAGGCGCTGGCCACGGGGCTGTACACCAAGGAAGGGCTGGATGTGCGCATCCGCATGGGCGGGCCGCAGGTCAACGTCGTGCAGTTGATGGCCGCCGGCCAGACCGACTGCGTGGTGGCCGATGTGGCGCAGACCATCAAGGGGTGGGAACAGGGCGTTGCCGCCGTGACGGTGGCGGCTGCGTTCCAAAAAGACCCGCAGGTGCTGATCGGCCACCCAGGCGTCATGAACCGGCTGGAAGACCTGAAGGGCAAGACCATTCTCATATCGCCGGCAGGGCAGCAGACCTATTGGCCCTGGCTGCGCAACAAGCTGGGTCTGAACGACGCGCAGGTGCGGCCCTATACCTTCAACATCCAGCCCTTCGTGGCCGACAAGAACGTGGTGCAGCAGGGCTACCTGTCCAGCGAGCCGTGGGAAATCGAGACCCAGGCGCGCTTCAAGCCGGCCGTGTTCCTGCTGGCCGACCATGGCTGGCCGCCTTATTCCACCACCATCGTGTGCATGGAGAAGACCATCAAGGAACGCCCGCGTGCCGTGGCGGCCTTTGTCAAGGCCAGCATGCAGGGCTGGCGTGACTACCTGTTGGCAGACCCCAAGGCGGCCAACGCGTTGATCCGAAAGGACAACCCGGCCATGACCGACGAGCGCCTGGCTGTCGGCATTCGACTGATGAAAGAGTCGGGCATGGTGTTGGGCGGCGACGCGGCGCGGCTGGGCGTGGGCACCATGACGGATGAGCGCATGAAGGTCATCCACGACCTGATGGTGCAGCTGGGGCAGCTCGACCCCAAGGTCGACCTGAAGCGCACTTACACGCTGCAATTCGTGCGCGACCTGCGGGTGATGCCCTGACCGCAGCGGCCACCACGGCCACGGCGGCGCCGAAGGCTTCCGCGCTGGCGGTTGATGTCCGGGCCGTGCAAAAAACTTACCCTGGCGGCACGCAGGCGCTGCTGCCGCTGGACCTGGCGGTACGCGAGGGCGAGTTTGTCACCCTGCTCGGCCCGTCGGGCTGCGGCAAGAGCACGCTGCTGAAGCTGGTGGCCGGCCTGCTGCCGCCCAGCGCCGGGCGCGTGCTGCTGTGGGGCCAGCCGCTGCACGGGGCCGCGCCGGCGCAGCGCCGGCTGGGTTTTGTGTTCCAGGACGCCACCTTGATGCCCTGGGCCAGCGTGCGGGCCAACGTGCGCCTGCCGCTGGACCTGGCCGGCGTGCCGCGCATCGAGGCCGACGCGCGGGTGCGCGGCGCGCTGGCCGGCGTGGGCCTGGTGCGGTTCGAGGCCGCGCTGCCGCGTGAACTGTCGGGCGGCATGCAGATGCGCGTGTCCATTGCCCGCAGCCTGGTCACCGAACCCGCGCTGCTGCTGATGGACGAACCCTTCGCTGCGCTGGACGAGATCACGCGCAACCGGCTCGACGCCGACCTGCTGGCGCTGCAGCAAAGCCGGGGCCTGACGGTGCTGTTCGTCACCCATTCCATCCACGAGGCGGTGTTTTTGTCCAGCCGCGTGGTGGTGATGGCGGCGCGGCCCGGGCGCGTCGTGGCAGATGTGTCGATTGCCGAGCCGTACCCGCGCGGGCCTGACTTTCGGGTCAGCACCGCATTCAGCCAGCATGCCCGGCGCCTGCACGACATCTTGCTGCACGCCAGCGGTGACACCGAGCAGATGCTTTGAGTCCGCGCGCACAGCAGTGGGTGTGGCCGGTGGTGCTGGCCTGCGTGCTGCTGGGCCTGTGGCAGGCTGCGGTGCAGGCGCTGGACGTGCCAGCCTACCTGGTGCCCAGTCCGTGGCGTGTGGCGCAGACTTTGGTAGCCGACGCCCACATGCTGTTCGCCGCCCTGGCCGTCACGCTGAAGATCACGCTGCTGGCGTTTGCTTGTGCCACCGTGCTGGGCGTGGTGGTGGCATCCGCCTTCGTGCAAAGCCGCGTGCTCGAAGCAGCGCTGTTCCCTTACGCGGTGCTGCTGCAGGTGACACCCATCGTGGCCATCGCGCCGCTGGTCATCATCTGGGTCAAGGACCCCACCGCATCGCTGGTGATCTGCGCCACGCTGGTGGCGCTGTTCCCCATCATCACCAACACCACGCTGGGTTTGCGCAGCGTGAATGCGGGGCTGCTCAGCTACTTCCAGCTGCAGCGCGCCACCCGCTGGCAAACGCTGCTGCGGTTGCGCATCCCGTCGGCGCTGCCGTACTTCTTCGGCGGGCTGCGCATCAGCAGCGGCTTGGCTCTCATCGGCGCGGTGGTGGCCGAATTCGTGGCCGGCACGGGCGGCACCGGCAGCGGGTTGGCGTACCAGATATTGCAGGCCGGGTACCAGCTGAACATCCCGCGACTGTTCGCCGCGCTGGTGCTCATCACGCTGACGGGCGTGTTGCTGTTCGCGCTGATGGCCGGGCTGTCGCGCTGGGCACTGGGCTCGTGGCACGAAAGCGAGGCGAGGGCGGAATGACCTGCCTTCAAACTCCCGCTCCGCTGGCGGGAATTTCAAGTCCGCTCAGCGCACCTTGCCCAGCATGTCGGCGCCCAGCGCCTCGGCCACTTCGATGCCGTCCACACCGGCCGACATGATGCCGCCGGCGTAACCCGCGCCTTCGCCAGCCGGGTACAGGCCCGCCACGTTCAGGCTCTGCAGGTCGGGGCCGCGGGTGATGCGCAGGGGTGATGAGGTGCGCGTCTCCACGCCCGTCAGCACCGCGTCGGGCATGGCGAAACCCTTGATCTGGCGTTCGAAGGCTGGCAGGGCCTCGCGGATGGCTTGCAAGGCGTAGTCGGGCAGGCTGCCGCGTCCGGGTTGGGCCAGGTCGGTCAGGTGAACACCGGGCTGGTAAGACGGCAGCACGCCGCCCAGCACGTTGGAAGCCTGGCCCTTGATGAAATCACCCACCAGTTGCCCTGGCGCCCGGTAGCCGCCGCCGCCCAACTCAAAGGCGCGCGATTCCCAGAAGCGTTGGAAGGCCATGCCGTCCAGCGGGTTGACGGGGCCGCTGGCTGCGCCGTCCTGCCGGTAATCTTGCGGGCTGATGCCCACCACGATGCCGGCGTTGGCGTTGCGTTCGTTGCGTGAATACTGGCTCATGCCGTTGGTCACCACGCGGCCTTCTTCCGACGTGGCCGCCACCACCGTGCCGCCCGGGCACATGCAAAAGCTGTACACGCTGCGGCCGTTGCTGGCGTGGTGCACCAGCTTGTAGTCGGCAGCACCCAGGATCGGGTTGCCGGCGTTGGCGCCGAAGCGCGCGCGGTCGATCACGCTTTGAGGGTGCTCGACGCGAAAGCCGATCGAAAACGGCTTGGCCTGCAGGCTCACGCCGCACCGGTGCAGCATGGCGAAGGTGTCGCGCGCACTGTGGCCCAGGGCCAGCACCACATGGTCGGTGCGCAGTTGTTCGCCACTGGCCAGCACCAGCCCGCGAATCCGGCGTGGCCGTGCCGCGTTGACGGGTTCGCCTTCGATCAGCAGGTCCACCACCTGCTGCTGAAAGCGCACCTCGCCGCCCAGGGCCACGATGTCGGCGCGCATCTTCTCGATGATGCTGACCAGTCGGAAGGTGCCGATGTGCGGCTTGG
>ENA-OBIT01000417-OBIT01000417.1-metagenomes-genome-assembly--contig:-NODE-417-length-18999-cov-12.2321_pt1 | contig 18999 bp, 16 predicted proteins | sample MGYA00153386_OBIT01 | MGnify analysis MGYA00153386
AATTCATTGTAGGGAAACGGCACTGCCGTGTCCTAATTTTTATGGTTGATTAAACTTGGTTTTGGTAGCACCAGCCGAGCAGCGTAGCGCCGACTGCCAATTTCACTGCTTCCAAGGCAAAATATCCTTCGTGCAGTAAATTCATCCCAGCGGGCAATTCTGTTGCGGCATCGAACAGATTTAGCTGCATTCCCAAGGCGCTCATTTGAGGTGTCAGAGCGTAAGTGTCAATCAGGGCGATCGTCAGAAGTACCAAAGATAAGATAATTGCTGTGCGACTCTGCTTGCCGAAGCCATTGCCCAGATTGCTCAAAACCATCAAACCCGTCGTCGCCAACGCTGCACAAATTAACTCAACGCGGTTGAATCCCCAAAACATTAAGTTTCCCGCCGCTGCAAAGTCGGGAGATGTCGTCATCCCAGACACGTACAAGCTGGGCATGATTACTAGATCGATAATCACGCTACCGCTGAGCCAGAAAATTAATGCCACCATGACAATGGCTTGCCAGCGGGCTCTGATGGGTTCTACTCTTGATGTAATAGCTGTCATAAAATTTAAAGCCTCTAAGCTTTTTGCCACCTCTTTTTAGAGCTTAACTAATTTCTTATTCAAATCGTGTTAAGTATTTTAAATTTAATGCTAACTTTTGTGTGTGATTGAGTAATATTTTTTATTGAAAGTGCCTAAACTGCCATCTTGGTTTCCCCGTCTTTCCTCTCAAGTATGGATTCTGGCGATCGGCAGATTCCTCTCCCAAAGTGGCACTGGTTTTACCTTATTTTACGCGCCCATATATTTTGTCTCTCAAGTCGGTTTATCTGCTACTGCTGTTGGCATTGGCTTGGGCAGCGGTTCCATTTCTGGCATATTTGGTCGGATTTTGGGCGGTTCTTTTTCGGATTCTCCAAAATGGGGAAGGCGGCGAACTTTATTACTGTCGGCAATTATTTCGGCGGTGGCTTCATTCATGTTGGCGGCTGCGAATGATTTCCGCAGCTTAGTTGTGGCGAATTTACTGATGGGTTTTGGTGTTGGTTTGTATTGGCCGGCAACGGAAAGTATGGTGGCGGATTTAGCAGATGGCGAACAGCGACAGGAAGCTTTTGCTTTGACGCGACTGGCTGATAATTTGGGTTTACAAGTAGGGATTATTCTGGGCGGTTTTTTGATTGCGCTAACCGGGAATTATCGATCGCTCTTTGTGATTGATGGTATCTCGTTTGTGATATTTTTTGCGGTAGTTTGGGGCGCAGTTTCTGAAACCTACAAACCATCTACTTCCGTGGAGACAGGAAAAAACGGTAAGCAAAATGGTTGGATGGTGGCGTTGACCGATCGCACTTTGCTGATCTATGCCGTTGTCAACACGATGTTTACTTTATATATTGCCCAAATCCAAACTACGATGCCGCTGTATTTTACCAATTTTGTCTCGGTAGATGCGTCGGGAAAAGGCTTCTCAACAGCGACAATCACTATTTTGTTTGCTTTTAGCACTTTTTTAACTGTGGCGTTACAAATGCCGATCGCGAGGGCCTTGAGACGGTTTTCTTGTCCGCGAGCCTTGATGATTTCTGCTTTGCTTTGGGGTATTGGATTTATTGCGATCGGCTTGACGGGAATGGTTGCAACTGGCAATCTATTTTTAGCTGTTGTCGGCTTATTTTTCTTGTCAGTTGCAACGGTTGCTTACACTCCTTTTGCCTCTGGTTTGGTGGCGGAATTAGCCCCAGAGTCTTTGCGGGGCGTGTATTTGTCAATTAATTCTCAGTGTTGGGCGATCGGCTATTTGATCGGGCCGCCTTTGGGTGGCTGGGCTCTGGATCGAGGGCAATTTGCAGCGAATAATTTTTGGTTGGGTTTGGCTTTGAGTGTCAGCGTTGCTATCTTGATTTTGCAGATTGTCGATCGAATGTTGAAAAGTAGAATCTAATATTTAGTTGTTCCTTTAAGACTAAGGCTAAAAAACCCGGTTTATGGCTCAATATCTCTCGGTTCGATGCCACGATTTTTCGGATAAACCGGGTTTTTGACCCCGCGTGCGTCCAAGACTGTAGTTGTTAGCATTAACACTCAACAGTCAACAGTTAACTGTCAACTAACTAATTTATTTTCGCCGATCGCCCAATTTGCGATAAACTTCTCTCAAATCAACTTGATGGTGAGCGATCGCCACCAAAGCGTGATAAAATAAATCAGCAACTTCCCCAGCAATCCCATCTTTATCGTCATCTTTGCAAGCCATTACAACTTCCGCCGATTCTTCACCAATTTTTTTAAGAATTTTATTGTCGCCGCCCGCGAACAATTTGCAAGTATAAGAACTTTCATTCGGGTTGTCGCGCCGATCGCAAATTACGTCAAACAATTGAGAAAGCATATCTCCCGGCGGTGCTGAAATTTCCCCATCAACTTGGTGAAAACAACTCCTTTCTCCCGTGTGACAAGCAATATCTCCGACTTGTTCCACAGTCACCAACAAAGCATCACTATCGCAGTCATAGCGCAGCCCTTTCACATTTTGAATGTGTCCCGAAGTCGCCCCTTTGTTCCAAAATTCGGCGCGCGATCGACTCCAGAACCAAGTTTGGCCCGTTTCCAAGGTTTTTTGCAGCGACTCCCGGCTCATCCACGCCATCATCAACACCGTACCATCCAAATAATCTTGGACGATTGCAGGTACTAAACCGCGATCGTCATAGCGAATTTTTTCCACTGGGATCGATCGGCTCAAACTAGACAAATCATTAGCAGACATAATTTTATTGCAGCTTTGTAATATACATTTACGCTTTCTTATCGGATACTTTTTTTTAATTAACCGCAGAGAACGCAGAGGACGCAGAGTTAGAGAAGAGAGAAGATTGAGGAAGTGATGGGCAAATTGTCAAGAACTATTTTACAAAAAATTACACTTTAGGGCGATCGATGCTAGTGCGACAAAGCCTGAAAAACCCAAGCTAGTATTGCTACTCATTGGTTTGTATCCTAAAATCTATTAACATAGTTTCCTTAAATCGACCTAACCTTTATCCTGAAGTCGCTATTAAAGTATTCTACCAACAACAGACGTTCACTAAGGAGAAAACATTGGTTTCCACAACCTTGAAAACCACTAAATCAGAAGAAATATTCGCCGCCGCCCAGAAATTGATGCCCGGTGGCGTCAGTTCCCCCGTCCGCGCCTTCAAATCTGTAGGCGGACAACCTATTGTATTCGATCGCGTCAAAGGAGCCTACATTTGGGATGTTGACGAAAACCAATACATCGACTATGTAGGGACTTGGGGCCCAGCCATCTGTGGCCACGCCCACCCCGAAGTCATCAAAGCCCTTCACGAATCCCTCGAAAAAGGTACCAGTTTCGGAGCACCCTCGCTCTTGGAAAACGTGCTCGCTGAAATGGTCATAGATGCCGTTCCCAGCATCGAAATGGTGCGATTTGTCAATTCCGGCACCGAAGCTTGCATGGCCGTTTTGCGCCTGATGCGAGCCTTCACCGGGCGCGACAAACTGATCAAATTTGAAGGCTGCTATCACGGGCACGCCGATATGTTCTTGGTAAAAGCTGGTTCCGGCGTCGCCACTCTCGGCCTTCCCGACTCCCCCGGCGTACCCAAATCCGTTACGGCTGATACCCTCAACGCTCCCTACAACGACTTAGAAGCAGTAAAAGCTTTATTTGCCGAACATCCGGGCCAAATAGCAGGCGTGATACTGGAACCAGTTGTGGGTAATGCCGGATTTATTGTACCGGATGCAGGTTTTCTCGAAGGTTTACGAGAAATTACTAAAGATAACGGTGCTTTGTTAGTGTTTGACGAGGTAATGACCGGTTTCCGCATCGCTTACGGTGGAGCTCAGCAAAAATTCGGTGTCACCCCAGATTTAACAACTTTGGGTAAAGTTATCGGTGGCGGTTTACCAGTTGGAGCTTATGGCGGCAGACGGGATATTATGGGGATGGTGGCTCCGGCTGGGCCAATGTATCAAGCCGGTACACTTTCGGGAAATCCTCTAGCAATGACTGCTGGGATTAAAACTTTGGAATTGCTGCAAAAACCTGGTACTTACGAACAGTTAGATAGAATTACCAAAAAACTTTCTAACGGCTTGCTGCAAATTGCTAAAGAAACCGGACACGCGGCTTGTGGCGGACAAATTAGCGGGATGTTTGGCTTGTTTTTTGCGGCCGGCCCGGTTCACAATTACGATGATGCGAAAAAGTCTGATGTGGCAAAGTTCGGCCGCTTTCACCGGGGAATGTTGGAGCACGGAATTTATCTGGCTCCTTCGCAGTTTGAGGCTGGATTTACTTCTTTGGCTCACACTGACGAAGATGTCGATCGCACTTTGGCCGCAGCTCGCGAAGTAATGAGCAGTATTTAAGGTTTGTAGTCAGGGCTTTTAGTCCTAAACTTAGGAATGAACAGTTAAAGTCCTTGCTGTTTTTTGCAGCAAGAACTTTAACTCTTCCTTCTTCCTTCTTCCTTCTTCCTTCTTCCTTCTTCCTTCGTAAAAAATCACTCATTCAAAAATTCACCTTCACAGATAATCGATTCTCTGTTATCCAAATCTTCTTGATTCCAGATCGCGTTTAATACTGCCGAACTTAACGAAGTTGACATTGTATTATTTAATGTTGTATTGTAATATTCGACAGCATTATTAAGTTCCATCTGTGGTGCTTCCTTGAAGTAAGAATTGATATCAGGCGTGCAGCGTTGTGCCTGATAGTATAAATAAGCTTCAGCATTAATGCACATTACGTGGTAAAAATCTTTGTTCGCTGCCGCCGCATCTCCGAGTTTATACAGCGCTAAACCCCGGTTGAGATAAGCTTTAACATAGTTCGGATCGAGTTGCACTGCTTTGTCAAAGTCTTCAATTGCAAGCTGCATTTGTTTTAATTTATAGCGAACGCAACCTCGGTTATAATACGCGTAAACATTGTTTGGATCTATGCCTAGTGAAGTGTTATAATCGGCGATCGCCTGCGTATTGTCTCCTAATTGGTGGTAACACAGGCCGCGATTTATGTAAGCCTTGATATATCTAGGATTCAACCGCAGTGTTTCGTTAAAGTTTTCCGTTGCTGCCTCTTTTTCTCCCAAAAGGTAGTAAGCGCGCCCCCGGTTGTAATAGGTTTTATAATTATGGGAATTGATCGAGAGAGCTCGATCGTAGTCTTGAATTGCTTCTTCGTAATGTCCTAAATTAGCAAGTACCAGTCCCCGGTTGTTGTAGATAGCGTGGCTTTCAGGATTATTTGCTAAAGCGCAGTTGAGATCGTCAATGGCTTTTTCGTGTTCTCCGAGATGCCGCCAAGCATTGCCTCGATTTAGGTATGCCTCGAACAAATTAGGATTGATATCTAGTGCTTGACTGAGGTCTGCGATCGCTTTTTGGTAGTCTTTCATATAATAGTAGACTAAACCACGATTGTTATAGGCTTTGGCATCGGCGGGATTGTCTTGCAGTATCCGATCGAAGTCTTCGAGTGCCGCTTCGTAGTTTCCTTTCTTGGCGCTGTGCAAACCGCGTTTATAAAAATCTTTGAGGTTCAATTGTTTGAGGTTCATGGGTCAACTTTCAGGATTGCTTGGTTCTGGGGATTGATTCCTTTGCACTCAGTGTTGAGTTCGACAGGCGCTAATCTGTTGAAAGAGCATCCACCTGCACTTACAGTAACTCTTGACTTCTTCCAGGACATCTGCCCGAAACAGGATTTTAACTTAATCTTAACAGTAGTTAAATCCTGTTGAAAGAGGTAGCACTTCGGCTGAATTGGCTTCGTCGGTTCGATTGTTTACCCGATCGACTTTCGCTCAAAAGTCTAGCTTTATTTGGTGCTCTGTGTCGCTTGATTGAGCTGCTATCTGCTCGATCGCCAAATTAAGTTTGAGATAGCTACTCGGTATAAATTGTTGCCAGGACTCCTAACGAGTAAACTTTGTATCTTTTGGATATACTTCGTCTCAGTATTTCCAGCAGCACGTCTCGACAAACTTTTGTTGCCTAATTACCCATTACCGATTACCTATTACCCATCACCCCTTACCGATTGATTTCCTCTTCCACATAAACCGTCAACTTCTCCAAATCTGGAAGTTCGATCAATTCTTGTTCCTTTTCCTTAACCGACATCGGCATCATCACAGGTTGACGCTGTTCTATCCAGCAACTCGCCAGTGGCAAAGTTTGTTCCAAATCTTCCAAAGGCCTGGGAATTACCATCACCGCGTTCAACTCGCCAATTCGCTCAGCTTCGTACATCCCCGCTTCCACCGCTACTGCTACATCTGCGACTGCACCGCGAATAATTGCTGTACACAAACCGCCGCCAATTTTCTCGTAGGCTGCCAAGTGTACGTCTGCGGATTTGAGCATAGCATCGCAAGCGCCGACCATTGCCGGAAATCCTCGGGTTTCGAGCAAACCGATCGCCTGATTGCTCAGCCGAGAATAACTGCCACTTTCCGACAGTTGAGTCAGGCGAAACCCGATCGGCAAAACCACTTCCAAATTAGCCAAAGGCCTAGCAATCACCAACTTAGAAACAAACTGTCCGAATTGTTCGGCTGTCTGAGCTCCAGCTTCCACCGCCAAACGCACGTCGGAAATTCTGCCCCGGACGATCGCCGTACAGTAACCGGAACCAATTTTTTCGTATCCTACTAAAATCACCCCTGCTGACTTGAGCATCATGTCAGCAGTCCCGACAATTGCCGGAAAACTCCTGGTGGATACCAAACCCAAAGCAGTGTCTTTGAAGTATTCCTGGCGCTGCGAATCCGATTGGCTACTATAATTATCTGTTTGTCCGTCCATCTTCTATTACCCTTAGAAACTTCTCAAAATAAAAATTTGTTGATAGTTTTAGTTTGTCAGATGAGAAGACAGACTACACAAGCTACAAGACACAGATTTCTGCTGCAAGGGCTTAAAAATTGTTGAGCTACCAATAGTATGAGATTACCTATTTATATTATTGATTATGCCTTCAGCATACCTGCCTTTTGCCGAAATGACCTCTACCCGGAGCCACCTGAGAGAGTTTGACCGTTTTCCTCCGATCGATTAAAAGCTTGCCGATGCGGAAACAGCGTCCCCAGTAGCTGATGGATATGAGCTTGGCCGTAGAGAATAGTTGGACTTTCTGCTGGTTGGGGAGGCGGCGGGTCTGCCCCGTTAGATTCCGGCGGCTCTACGGCAGTTTCTGGCGGTGTTTGAGGCTGTGTTTCGGGGGCTGGTGGATCGTCGAGCGGTCGATCGACTTGTGGCGTAATAGCTTCAGCATTTTCCGGTGCTGTGGCTTCTGCTACAACTTGGCGGCTGCTATCTCCGATTAGAGAACCGGCTGGCAAAATTTGCATTTGAGGAATACAAGGATCGAGCAGCGTCGTTGCCGCACCAATACAGGCATTTGCGCCGATCGTCCCGGAACCTACCACCAGCACCCCTGCGCCCAGAATCACGCCCGCCCCGATGTCTAGATTACCTTTACGAGCGTGCAGGATTACTCCCATACCAATACACGCACCAGTGGCGATCGAGATCCGGCTACCGGGATCAGCTTGCAGGATGACTCCAGGGGCGATCGCCGCACCCTCATTCACAACTACATCGCCACTCATCAAAATCTGAGAGTTGCTACTTAATTGCAGTGGCGATAGATACATTCAACTTAACCATTTTAGATTTAGGATTTTAGATTTAACGCCGATACTTTCCACTCTAATATTGATAGATAAAATGCTTAATTTCGAGCAATAATTATCGATCTGTTTAACCATCTCAACTCTAACTTCACTCTGAAGAGCCGATCTCCCGTCAGCCCTGAGCGAACTTAACGGGAGAAAAAGCTTAATTAACTTCCGATTAAGGTCGTTGGATAATTTCTTCGAGGACCCGGCGCTTAGCCTTGGAATCAATTCCTAACAAGCGGACGTACTCGCCGTTGTGTTCTTTGAGACAGCTTTCGAGGGCCGAAACTACTTCGGATTCGCGGTTAGAGGCGATCGGCGTGCAACTGCTCCAAGAACCGGTGCGGAAACGGCGCGCGTCGGCGTGTTCCGAACCAATTTTGTAGCCTTGGGAGAGCAGATTGCGGATTTGGTCGATCGTCTTACCAGTCAACATTCCGCTATTTGCAGCACCAGTCGTCGTCGTGGCTTTATATCCCGATGTTGTTGTAGCCGGCTTAGCCGATTGAGCAACAGGGCCGTCGGGACGTTGAATAATTTCTTCAACCACGCGACGCTTAGCTTTCGGGTCAATCCCGATAAAGCGCACGTATTCGCCCGGGTACTGGTTCATCACAGCTTCCAAAGCGGCGATCGCCTCAGATTCGTTTTTGACTTGCAGCGAAGCCCCGCTTTGCCAAGAACTGGTACGGAAGCGGCGCGCATCGGCGTGTTCCGTCCCCACTTTGTAGCCTTGAGCTAGCAAGCCGCGAAGCTGAGCCACTGTTTCGGCACTCAATTTGCTGCTTGAGGCAGAACCGCTATGGTGGTTAGAAGCTTGTGCAACTTTACCGTTAGATTGGTGAGTTTTCGCCCCGTTAGAACCGTTAGAACCGTTAGAGCCGTTGTCTCCGGGTCTTTGGACGATTTCTTCTAGTACGCGGCGCTTGGCTTTGGTGTCAATCCCGATCAAGCGGACGTATTCTCCTTGGTGGTCGGCCATGCAAGCTGACAAAGCCGCGACTACTTCAGATTCGCGGGTTGAGGAAATCGGGCCGCAAGTGCGCCAAGAACCGGTACGGAAGCGGCGAGCGTCGGCGTGTTCTGCTCCTACGCTGTATCCTTGGGCTAGCAAATTGCGGATGCTATCGGCTAGAGAAGAGCTCAATTGGCTGGTGGAATGGGTAGAATAAGTGATTGGAGGCATATTAGAGTTTTTAGCTTGCTCGTTGCGAATTGGTGCTAGACAGGCGATGTTGTCGGCGCAGCGATAACCCGTTCTCAGAGCGTCATTGATTCCGATGACGTGGGTTGCAAATTTAACGTCTGAATCAAGAACATCCGGCAGGCGATCGGCTTGCTGCTGATTAGTGATGATGGCTCCCGAAGGTATATATTTACCAGGGGGAATCTCCACATCTTGAATTAGTACGTGCATCATTACAATGCAGCCTTTTCCTACTCTGGCATTGAACACCGTAGAGCGAAAGCCGATAAAGCACTCGTCGCCCACGTATGCCGGGCCGTGAATTAAACTCATGTGGGTGAGGGAAGTATTTTTCCCCACCCACACAGAATAAGATTTGTCGTCGTCTCCTTTGACTCGACCTTGTTCTAAACCGTGAATTACTACCCCGTCTTGAATATTGCTTCCTCCTCCGATATAAAAAGGAGTGCCTTCATCGGCGCGGATAGATGTCCCTGGGGCAATCATCACATTAGAACCGATGTGCACATCCCCAATAATGTTAGAAAAGGAATGTACGTAGGCGGTATCATGAATTTTGGGCTCAGCCAAGTTTTTCGACCAAGGCGTCGGAGGAGCCGCAACGTTGCGGACTGCCATAAATTAAGTTCTCCTAAGCTGAAAATTTTTTTTGTTAGTTGTTAGTTGTTAACTGTTAACTGTCAACTGTTAGCTGTTAGCTGTCAACTATCAACGTTCACCTGTCAACTAGCCGTACGGGTCGTCTTTCTTACTGTAAATGAGGCGGTTTTCTACATTGACAGTATCTATAATGCCTACTACCAGAGCATCAATGGGACGGTTTTCGCTTCCCGGCGCGATCCGGGCGGCGCTGCCTCGGGTCACTAAAACCCATTCATCTATACCAGCGCCCACACAGTCAGCGGCTACCTCATACCCGGGAACTGGCAAACCTTCTTCATTGATGAATTGCAGCAGTAGAAATTTCGATCCTCTCAGCGTCGGCTCTTTTTGGGTACTGACAACTGTGCCTAGAACTTTGGCCATTTGCATTTTAGGTAGTAGGTAATTGGTAATTGGTAATTGTCATTTTCACACGGTCACTTGTCTTTTTTAAATTAGCTTTTCTCAGTCCGCTATCCGCATTTTAGAGTTCTTCGTCTACCTAATCACTGATGACTGATGACTGATGACTAATGACTAATAACCAATATCCCATGCTCACCTCAATTAAAAATTAAAAATGCTCAATTTAAAAACATCGCAATTTTTAATTTTTAATTTGCCAAACGCCTCTAACAGCCGATCGCCTATCTTAAGATCTGTTCAGGGGGCGAATGCCGCTCACGCCTTCGCGGAACTGTTCTACAGCTTCGGTGTAGCGAATGGGCAGCACGTACTCCAAGTTTTCGTGAGGGCGAGCGATAATGTGGGTGGACATTACTTGTCCGCCGTTAACGCGCTTCACCGACTCTACTCCAGCGGCCACGGAAGCTTGCACTTCGGAGACATCTCCTCTTACAATGACTGTAACGCGAGCGCTACCGATTTTTTCGTAGCCTACCAAGGTGACGCGGGCTGCTTTGACCATCGCGTCAGCAGCTTCCACAACTGCGGGGAAGCCTAGGGTTTCGATCATACCAACTGCAATTGCCATTTTTTCTACTCCTGATGTAATATTTGGGGAAGTGAACTACCCGACGCTGACATAGAGGTACAGCACGGGCTTCCCAATTCATTGACAACAGCCAAGCGCGAACTCCGTAATTCTATTGGTCTTACATTGCCTCCAAGGGCAAGAGTCCTGGTTCCCAAGACCCATACTTTTTCTGGCTACACGTACCTATGAGCTTGGTTTTCGCTACGGCATTGGTGATCCAGATGTACCAATTTTATCGTGAGAACTTAGTAGCCTCGGAACTGTTCTACTGCTTCTGTATAGCGAATCGGCAGAACGTATTCTAGGTTTTCGTGGGGGCGAGCGATGATATGGGTAGAGACGACTTCTCCGCCGTTCACCCGCTTGACGGATTCCACTCCTGCTGCAACTGAGGCTTGGACTTCCGACACGTTGCCGCGCACAATTACGGTAACGCGGGCGCTGCCGATTTTTTCATAGCCCACGAGGGTAACGCGAGCAGCTTTAACCATAGCGTCGGCAGCTTCCACCACAGCGGGAAAACCTTTTGTCTCAATCATTCCCACGGCAATTGACATTTTTGAATCTCCTTGAGGATTAGTGAAATTACCGTTACAAATCTTTGATAAATCTAAAAATTTGGACGGAAATGCCCACATTATTTAGGAATGCAGTGTAAAGCTTCCTATACTATAAGAATAGGGGAAGCTGTCCACCTTGACAATATAAACTAACATCATAATGTTTAATAACAAAAATTAATTTTTTTTATGTTACTTAAAATAATTTAATATTTATTTATGTTACTTAATATTTAGATGAGTAGATGGCTGGGGCGATCGAGAAGTTTTGTAAGTAAAAATACTTCAGAAGTAGAGGTCGCTAGGCCAACATGGGGCAAGTCAAGAAGTGCGGGAATTGAGAGTTTCAAGGATAGGGATCGCGGAAAAAAAGAAAAAAAATGCGAGTTTGCCAAGTTTTGGGCGAATTTTTTCTGACCGTCCTGAGCCTCTGTCAGATTTATTTTTTTTAATGATCTGAGTATAAGTTTACGTTTTTCAATGTATAGTTAATCCTGTTGAATGAGATTTTTTTTACCAGAACTATACGATCTGGTTTAACCGAAGTTCTAGGGTGTGGTGCTATCCCGAGTGACTGCTTTTTTTTAAAGCCAGCCACAAATTTAAAATATAACGGATTAATTCAGTCAGTAACTCAGTCTAAACAAACTGGGCTTGCAGGAGTCATCAATCAAGCCAGCCGTTACGCATTTTGATGGATGTAAGCGGTTGAAACCGCTTGTGTCGTAGCCCACGTGAGGCTGCGTCGAACTATCCCTCTCAGGGTTCAAGCCACTGAGTTTCTCACTTACCGAATATTGTTATGACTCAATTTCTCCTCCAAGCTTGTTGGTGGGTACCTTTGTATGGCTTAATTGGCGCAATTTTAACTTTGCCCTGGTCTACTGGAACCGTTCGCAAAACAGGGCCCAGACCGGCAGCTTACTTCAATTTGCTGATGACTGTCTTGGCTTTCATACACGGATCAGTTATTTTTATAGCAACTTGGGATCGACCGCCCCAACAATTGCTCGTCCACTGGGTGCAAGCAGCAGATTTAGATTTGTCTTTTGCACTAGAAATCTCAACGGTGAGCGTGGGAGTAATGGAGTTAGTGTCAGTTCTGAGCTTGCTAGCACAAATTTATGCTCTCGGCTATATGGAAAAAGACTGGGCCCTAGCTCGATTTTTTGGGCTGCTCGGCTTTTTTGAAGCTGCAATTAGTGGTATTGCGATTAGTGACTCACTGCTTCTAACTTACGCTTTGTTGGAAATGCTGACGCTTTCAACTTATTTGCTAGTAGGGTTTTGGTACGCTCAACCGCTGGTGGTAACAGCGGCTCGTGATGCGTTTTTAACCAAGCGCGTCGGAGATGTACCGCTGTTAATGGGAGTAGTAACCCTTTCGACCATAGCGGGAAGTTTAAATTTTTCCGATTTGGAGAAATGGGCGGAAACTGCAACTTTGTCTCCTTTGGTGGCGACTCTTTTAGGTTTGGCTTTAATCGCCGCACCTACGGCTAAGTGCGCTCAATTTCCATTCCATTTGTGGCTTGATGAGGCGATGGAAGGGCCGAACCCAGCTTCGATTATGCGGAATACGGTGGTTGTTGGTGCTGGGGCTTACCTTTTGATTAAACTTCAGCCTGTTTTGGCGCTTTCACCCGTTACTGATTCAGTGCTGGTGATTCTGGGTGCGGTAACGGCTGTTGGGGCTTCTCTGGTGGCGATCGCCCAAATCGACATCAAAAGAACATTATCGCATTCTACTAGCGCTTCGTTAGGTTTGGTGTTTATTGCCGTAGGGCAAAATCACGTTGATATTGCTTTGCTGTTGCTGTTCACCCACTCGATTTCCAAAGCACTATTATTCATGAGCATAGGGTCAGTTATTACGACAACTAACACTCAAGATTTAACAGAAATGGGTGGGTTGTGGTCGAAGATGCCTGCCACGACAGTAGCCTTTGTAGTCGGTGCTGCGGGGATGGTAGCACTACTGCCACTTGGTAATTTTTGGGCGATGCGACGCTGGCTAGACGGTTTTTGGGAAGTGCCTTTGTGGTTGGTAATTGTGTTGTTTTTGGTTAATGGCTTGACAGCGCTAAATTTAACTCGTGTATTCGGTTTAGTATTTGCTGGGAAACCGCAGGCGAAAACTCGCAGAGCTCCCGAAGTTGGTTGGCCGATGGCTTTACCGATGGTAATTTTGACGGTGATTGCACTGTTGGTTCCTTGGACGTTGCAGAAGTGGCAACTATTAATTAGTGGGAACGGACTTTTGGCGGAAACAGGAGATATTGACTCTGTAAATTTGCTTCTGAAGACGCTAGATGTACCGCTGTTGATGTTATCTGGGTTGATTGGTTGTGCGATCGGGGTGGCGATTTATTGGTATGGGGTTTTACCTAAGCCAGTACGGCTGCCGATTCCGGCTTTGCAGGATTTATTGGCTTTCGATTTTTATATCGATCGCATTTATATGCTGACTGTAGTTTGGGCTGTTGCTTCTATTGCTAAAATCAGCGCTTGGACTGATAAGTACATCGTGGACGGGGTGGTTAATTTGTTCGGTTTTGCTACCATTTTCAGCGGCGAAGGATTGAAGTATAGTGGCACCGGTCAATCACAGTTTTATGTGTTGACTATTGTGGGTGGTGTCGCTGGGTTGCTGGCCTTAGTAATTTGGCAGTTTTAAGCCGCAGATAAAGGCAGATGAACACAGATAAACGCAGATAATTTTATTCTGGGTTTGTCTGCTTTCCACTCTACAATTTGAATTTATGTCAACTAAAAAAATCAGCCAGACGCTTTTATATTTTATGGTTTGCGTTACCGTTAAATGTAGTTTGAAAAGCTGTGTAATAGGGAAAGTTTAATTGATGCTTAGTGCTTTAATCTGGATACCAATGTTGGGGGCTGCTGCGATCGGGTTTTGGCCTGGTTCGGTGAGTTCCAAAATTGTTCGGAATGCTGCGATCGCCATTGCAGCCATAACTTTTATTTTATCGGTAATCTTAGCTACCCAGTTTGATACTAGTGCTGGTCAGTCACAGTTTGTTGAGTTTCTTCCTTGGATCGATACTTTGGGATTGAACTACAATCTGGGTGTTGATGGTTTGTCTCTACCTTTGGTGATTTTAAATTGTCTGCTGACAGGGGTGGCTATCTATAGTACAGATGAGTCTATTGTGAGACCAAGACTTTATTATTCTTTGATTTTGTTAATTACAGGCGGCGTGACTGGGGCATTTTTGGCTCAGAATTTGCTACTGTTTTTCTTGTTCTTTGAGGTTGAACTAATCCCGCTTTACCTATTAATTGCCATTTGGGGAGGCGCGCGTCGGGGTTATGCTGCTACTAAGTTTTTAATCTATACTGCATTTGCCGGGATTGTGCTGCTGGCTGCTTTTTTGGGAACTGGTTGGCTAAGTGGTGCTTCTAGTTTTGATATTGTTGGTGTGATTGGTGAATCGCATTTGGCTGGAGGTTCGCCTTTGCCTTTGGTGAGGCAAATTGTGTTGCTGGCTGGTATATTGCTGGCTTTTGGAATTAAGATTCCTTTGGTTCCTTTTCATACTTGGCTTCCTGATGCTCACGTAGAAGCTTCGACACCTGTTTCGGTGTTGTTGGCGGGGGTACTTTTGAAGTTGGGAACTTATGGAATGTTGAGGTTTGGTTTAGGTTTGTTTCCCGATGCGTGGGCGGTGGCTGCACCTTGGTTGGCGAGTTGGGCGGTGGTTAGCGTGCTGTATGGGGCTAGTTGCGCGATCGCCCAAAAAGATATGAAGAAAATGGTAGCTTATAGTTCAGTCGCTCACATGGGCTATATTTTGTTAGCTAGCGCCGCTGCTACTCCGGTGAGTATGTTGGGAACTGTTTTGCAAATGGTCAGCCACGGCTTAATTTCGGCGGTACTCTTTTTAACCGTCGGGGTTGTTTACAAAAAATCTGGCAGTCGTAATATAGATGTTCTCCAAGGTTTGTTTAATCCCGATCGAGGTTTGCCAGTGATTGGCAGTTTAATGATTCTCGGGGTGATGGCGAGTGCGGGGATTCCGGGTTTGGCTGGATTTATTGCTGAATTTTTGGTATTTCGGGGTAGCTTGCAAGCGTTTCCGGTGCAAACTTTACTGTGCATGATCGGGACTGGTTTGACTTCAATTTATTTTCTAATCATGGTTAACCGTGCCTTTTTTGGTCGCCTTTCCGATTTGGTGGTTAATTTACCACAAGTGCGGTGGAACGATCGCATTCCGCCGCTAGTTTTAGCAGTAATTATCGCAATCATGGGAGTGCAGCCGGGAGTGATTATTGCTTTGAGTGAGAAAACTGCGATCGCAATGGTATCTAATGTGCCAATGCCAGTTAATGCGATCGCTCAAAACTTGAAATAAGCTATGACCTAGGTTCGTAGTAAGGACTTTAGTCCTATTTATAGGTTCGTAGTCAGGACTTTAGTCTTCTCTTTAAAACTTTTAGCAAATCAAAAAAGGACTAAAGTCCTTACTACAAACCAGCTTCTTTCTTTATTTATCCATGAGATTCGTTACATAATCCGTTGCCAAACTTCCTTCATTTAAGGCTAAATCAAAATGACAAGTACCATATTAAAACCATCTTCTCATCCCCTAGCTGCATACATTGACATCTTGGAATCAGGCAAAGCTTTACTGCCTGAATCTGAGGAAAATGTAGTAGAAGTTGTCGGCGTTCTCAAGAGTTATGCTATAGTTCTCGATGCCTATTCTCGCAATCTCAACTACATCGCCGAAGAACAGTTTTTAGTGCTGTTTCCATTTTTCAAATATTTCAATGGGGAAGTTACTCTGCCGAAATTAATGCGCTATTTGTGGCACGATCGCATAAATTTTGAGTATGCCGAATATTGTATGAGAACCATGCTTTGGCACGGTGGTGGGGGTTTGGACAGTTATTTGGATTCCCCAGAGTTTGATAATTTGGTCGAAAAGGCGATCGCAGCTAAATTGAAAGGCAATATTTTCATGCAGGGACTCCACAAAGTATTTCCTGATTTTTTGCCGGAACAAGTGCGGATGCTAGCTTACTACACCGGGCTCGGTCAGTTTTGGCGGGTAATGAGCGATTTGTTCATAGACTTATCTGATTCGTACGATCGAGGGGAAACTAAGTCTATTTCTGACATAGTTGATTTTGTCAAATCTGGTTTGGTAGCCGCCGCCAGTCTACCAATTACCTACAGCGTTAAGATTAGCGGTCAAGTCTACGATATCATTCCACCAGAAGCTAACTTAACATTTTTAGCAGATACTGCCATCCCTTATGTAGAAGCAGTTTTCTTTCGGGGTACGGCTTTTTTTGGCACAGTTTCCTACAACGCTCAAGCGCATCAAATCCCCGAATTACAAAAAGAATTTGCCTACGGGGCTTTGTTTGCTGACCCTTTGCCTATTGGAGGTGCAGGGATTCCGCCAACTCAATTGATGCAAGATATGCGACATTATTTGCCGGAGTATTTGCACGAAGTTTATCGCACTAGCTGTCGGGGTGAAGATGATCTGCGGGTGCAAATTTGTCAGAGTTTTCAAAAGTCGATGTTTTGCGTGACGACAGCTACTATTTTTGGTTTAGCACCTCATCCCATGAATACATCAGATTTAGAGGAAAAAAAGGCTAATCGGGCTTATTTGGAAGGTTGGATGGATCGGTTTGGGAATTCTCGCTTGGATTGGGCTAATCAGCCAACTAATCGATCTTGCCAACTTTTCCCGGAAAGGTAATTGTAGGGTGCGTGACAGCGAGAAATATTTGACTCGTAATTTGCGAATTCTGACTGTCACGCACCGCAATTTGTATTGACAATCAATAAGGGTTACAAGGGTTATTATCAAAAAACTAGCCTTGTTTAATACATCGAATAATACTAATTCTCGTCTTGTTTTGTAATAATGATGAGTGTGGGTTTGTTTACGCTCACTATTCTACACAGGTGCGTCGCTCAAAGATTGTGAATATTATTTAAGATTTTTGATGGCGACGAACCCTACAGATACTGATAACCAATAACCGATTTACAATGCCCAAATTATCTAAATTCGGATTAAAAGACTCAAACCATGAGAGTCTGTTCCACAAGTTCCAAGCAAACCGTAAGTTTCTGCTAATTCTTTGACTAAAATAGTCTGTTTGGGACTTGGTTTCCAGGGATTTGGATTATTGTAAGCATAGTAAGTTTCTACGCCGTCAATGCCCAAACTGGCAGCTTCTGGGATTAGTTTATCTGCGGTAGAACGATATCTGCACGGATGTGCCAGAACTGCTAAACCTCCTGCTTCTTGAATAGCTTCAATTACCTTTGCTGCGGGATAATCATCAGTACCTTCGGTGCCTCTATCACCTCGTAAGTATGGTTTGAGACTGGGATGTTGCGGATCGAATGCGTAAGCGAGAATGTGTACATCGTTGTTGAGCAATTCGGCATTAATTTCAGCGCCTGTCCAAAGAATTGGTGCTGCGATGTTTTTGTGAAGATGATTTAATTTCCAATTATCTAACCAAACTTGAGCTTGCTCGTAGCCTTTGGTACTATGGTGGTCGGTGATAGCGAAGCCTTTGAGCCCGATCGCGATCGCCTGTTCCATCACTTTTTCTGACTGCGATCGTCCATCAGAGTTAACTGTGTGCAAGTGGAAGTTGTAGGAACCGGGACAGCTATCGGCATCAATTGCCTGGAAGACTTGTTTGAGTGCTGAGCTATTTTGGGCTTCTGGTTTGAGACTAGAACTGGTGAAGGGAGCGAGATTGACAGTCATAAGCGTTTCTATAAAAAAAACTAGCCTTGTTCAATATATCGAATAAATTGATATGTTGCACTTGTGGCCATAGTCAAAATAGCGATTTACTGTATTCTGGGCAACAGGCTCTCCGGCCTGTTCCACAAAGAGTAAATTTTCTTGTGGGGTGAGTCCCAGGGCCCGCCCTTGAAAGATTTGTTGAGAATGGTACAAGATATCAATTTACTCGCATTTTAAACCTGCGGCGGCGGCTGTCGGAAATTCGATCGGCACAAGTGTCAGCCCGAATTGTTCTCTAGCACACGGAACAATATGTCCTATTAGTTTAGGAGGGTTTTTCCGATTTCCCGTCTTCGAGTCAAACTCAATTATACCCGTGGCTCCCTCGGCTTTAAAATTTGGAGCGGCTAAGGTTTGTTGCATTCCTTCGCGGCTTGGTTCCGGCTGCATTTCTAAAGCTTTAATCAGTGTACGGGCGGCGTCGTAGGTTAAAGCCGATCGAGTATTGACCTGGCCTCCCCACAATTTTTCAGCATTTTGAGGAAATTTTTTGTCAAAGCTTGCTAACGGATGCCAAAATATGGATATCCCCAGTTTATCAACAGACTTTAACCGTTTTGCTAATTCTAATGTTCTCGTTTCATATAACGTCCAGGGCCCAACAATCCAATTGCGATTGTTGTTAAATTTAATCATTTCGAGGGCATTTTCTACAGAATTAGTGACTTGACCATCGGGAACAACCAGTAAGGCGGTTTTCCCTAATTTATCAACTTCTTTGATTGCGGCTTCGGCGTTAAAATTTTTTTTAGATAAATCGTAATTATTAGGACTTCTAAAAGTCGTGCCTCCTTTAGCTTCAAATTGCTCTTTAAATTCTTCCCACAACGAAGCACTGAACGGACTGTTGGGATTGTAAAATACTGCAACTTTCTTTTCACCGACTGAGATGAGTTGATCGGCTAAAGATTCAGCTTCTATGCTAGTTGTCGGAGCCGTCCGAAAGAAAAACTTTCGGGGTCTTCGTGTCAATTCTTCTGTGGTACTTCCTGGAGAAATAGCGACCAGTTTATTGCGATCGTAAATATCTACTGTTTCCACCGTCATGTCGCTGGTATAGTGTCCGAT
>ENA-OBIT01000418-OBIT01000418.1-metagenomes-genome-assembly--contig:-NODE-418-length-18994-cov-5.8341_pt1 | contig 18994 bp, 16 predicted proteins | sample MGYA00153386_OBIT01 | MGnify analysis MGYA00153386
TTCCATACCGCATTGCGCCCCCGACGCCGAAGAATCGCAGGAACTGCGCCTGCGAGCCGGCGCCAGCAACTGTGAAGATGGCGCTGGACCCGGCGGCGTTGCCGATGAAGGTGTTGCAGTAATGGTTCAGCCCCAGGCACGCTGCGCTGTTGAAGCGGCCGTCGAGCAACGCGCCGTTGGCCACCGTGAAGTTGCCGCTGCCCCAGCCTCCTACCTCGAAGCGGTTCACGCTGCCCTGGTCGAATCCATTGCCGGCCAGTTCGATGCGGCTGCCGGCACCGCTTAGCATGCCTGTGCCGGTGCCGGTCTGGCCGCGGCCGAATACCAGCGACGCCACTTGCAACTGGCTGCCGCCGTCGACCTGAAGGTTGCCGACGGCGCCGTTGCCGAGGTACAGACCCTTGGTCGGAAGCGATGAATTTCCCGGACCAACCGGCACGTTGTCGCTGGTGGACCAACTGCCGCCGACAAGCACCAGCGCAGAAGCCGGTGTGCCGAGAGCCGCAAACAGGGCTGCAGAAAGGGCAGTGCGACAGAGGCCTGTTTGGAAGTACGAAGGGCGCATCACGGACTCCGGCTTGTGTTATTTCCCACGATAGGCCTCAATCTAACTATGTAATCGGTATATACCCTGATCGAATGGACGGGTCGAGCGGGCGGAACTGATGACGCCCTGCTCTGGCGAGCACCATCAGCACTTGCCGCCCGAGAGCCGACAGCCGAATGCACCGCTCTCGATGTTGCGCGATGGCCACCGAGTCTGCCCGGTTCGGCCGCAGTTCCCAGAATCACAAAGAACACCGGTGAACGGTGCTCGCCGAGCAAGGAACTACGCGGCGCGTCCCGCTAGAACGTGTAGCCCGTGCGCAGTGGCTGGTCGGCCAGGGGTTCGATCAGCTTTAGCAGCGGCCCCAGCGGCCGGTAGCGCAGGGCCACCTGGGTCGCGTAGCTCAAGAATCGCGGCAGGTCGGCGGCGTAGCGGGCCTTGCCGTCGCGGTGCTTCAGGCGGCAGAAGATGCCCAGCACCTTCAGGTGGCGCTGCAGGCCCATCCATTCCAGGGCGCGCCAGAACTCGCCGAAGTCGCTGCCCAGCACGGGGCCCAGGGGCAAGCCGGCTCGGCGGGCTTCTTCCCACCAGCGCACGGCCCAGTCGATCTCCTGCGCCTCGTCCCACGAGATGAAGGCGTCGCGCAGCAGCGAGGCCAGGTCGTAGGTGATGGGGCCGGCCACCGCGTCCTGGAAGTCCAGGATGCCGGGGTTGGGCCGCGCCACCATCAGGTTGCGCGGCATCCAGTCGGCGTGCACGGCCACCACGGGCTGGGCCAGCGCGCTGTCGATCAGCAGCCGGCAGCTGCGCTGCCAGGTGGCTTCTTGTGCCGCGGTCCAGGTGATGCCGAATTCGCGCGCCACGCACCACTCGGGGAACAGCGCCAGTTCACGCGCGAGCAGGGCTTCGTCGAAGGGCGGCAGCGCCGCGGCAGGCACGTGCTGCTGGAATTGGATGAGCGCTTGCAGCGCGTCGCGCATCAGGCGGTCGGCCTCGGCCGGCGCGGCGGACTGCAACGCTTGCAGGTAGACGTCGCCGCCCAGGTCGGCCAGCAGGAGAAAGCCGTGTTCGGTGTCGGCCTCGAGCACCGCGGGGGCGTTCAAGCCGGCCTGGGCGATCAGCGCGGCCATCTGCACGAAGGGGCGCACGTCTTCCAGCGGCGGCGGCGCGTCCATGATGATCACGCTGCCGTGGCCGCGGCCGTTGCCGTTGCCGTTGCCGTTGCCGTTGCCGTGGATGCAACAGGCCCGAAAGTAGCGCCTGAAGCTGGCGTCGGTCGACGCCGGCGCCAACGAGCCCGGGTCGATGCCATGACGCGGTGCGACCGCGTCCAGCCAGGCCTGGAAGGCCGCATGGCGGGCAGGGTCGGCCCAGGCGATGGGCGTAGGGACGATGCCCGGGTTGTCGTTAAGCCTCATGGATAATCGATTTTACAAACGCGGCCGTGCCGACTCGGGCCTGTCTTGCGCGACTGCCTTACGAACCCACTTACGAGCCCACTTACGCGCCCACTTACGTGCCCACCCCGAGATCTCAGGCGGCCAAGATTTCGATGCGCATAGCGACCCTGGCAATACCGGTGGGACTGTTGGCCGGGTTGCTGGCCAGCGGAGCGGGCCGGTGCGCCGAGCCGGTCGCCGAACCGGTCGGAGCGCCGCTGGAACCCAGCACCGTCCTGTTGCCGCCGCCCCGGGGCGACGCGGCCCAACAGTTGCCCATCGTGCTGCAGGCGCGCGAGATCACCGGCCAGCCGGGGCTTGAGACATCCGCCAAGGGCGATGTCGAGTTCCGCCGCGGCAGGCTCGTCATCCGCGCCGACCGCCTGGCCTACGACGCGCCGCTGGACCTGGCCACGGCCAAGGGGCAGGTGCGCGTGGTGCGCGAAGGCGCCGTCTACTCGGGCCCCGAACTGTCGTTGAAGGTGCAGCGCTTCGAGGGCTACTTCTTGCAGCCCGAGTTCGAGTTCACGCGGCTGGGCGCCGGGGGCCGGGCCGACCGGCTGGAATTCCTGGGCGACGCGAGATCGCGGGCCGTCAACGCGCAATACACGAGCTGCCTGCGCGACGGGCAAGAGCCACCCGCCTGGGTGCTCACGGCACGCAGCGTGAGCCTGGATCTGGACACCAACGAAGGCGTGGCCGAGGGCGCCGTGCTGCGTTTCCTGGGCCTGCCCATCCTGGCCTTGCCGACGCTGAGCTTTCCCCTGGGCGACCAGCGCCGCTCGGGCTGGCTGCCGCCAAGCGTGAACTTCGACAACCGAGGCGGCCTGGAGCTCGGCGTGCCCTACTACTGGGACATCGCGCCCAACCGCGACGCCACCTTCGCGCCGCGAATCATCACCCGCCGCGGCATCGCGCTGGACGGCGAGTTCCGCTACCTGCAGCCCGCCTACCGCGGCAGCCTGGCGGTGGAATGGCTGCCGGACGACCGCGTGGCGCGGCGCGCCCGCAATTCTCTGCTGTGGACACACGAAGGCCAGCTCGGCGCAGCCACGCGCTACAGCGCCGAAGTGGTGCGGGTTTCCGACGACGACTGGTGGAAAGATTTCCGCGGCAGCGGCAGCAGCCTGACGACACGCCTGCTGCCGCTGCGCCTGGGTGCCGAGCGCAGCTTCTCGCTCGGACCCGCACAGGGCCTGGCGTATGCACGGGCCCTGCAGTGGCAGGTGCTGCAGGCAGCCGACGCGCCCATCGCGGCGCCTTACCAGCGCAGCCCGCAGCTGGGCGTTCGGTTGGGCGGGCACTTCGGTGGCCTGCACTACGCGGTGGAGACCGAGTACAACCACTTCACCCTGCCCGCAGGAACACTGGCGCGCGCCGGGCGCGTGGGCGGCCAGCGGGTGCACCTGCTGGGCTCGCTGAGCCTGCCGTTCCGACCGCCGGGGTGGTGGGTGGTGCCGCGGTTGGCCGTCAATGCAGCCAGCTACGAAAGCCGCGCGCTGCCGCGTGGCGCAGCAGGCAGCAACAGCCGGGTCATTCCGTCGTTCAGTGTCGACGCCGGACTGGAGCTCGAACGCACGACCCAGGCCTTCGGGCGCGAACTGCAGCAGACGCTGGAGCCTCGGCTGCTGTACGTGAACACACCCTACAAGGCACAGAGCCAGTTCCCGGTGTACGACGCAGCGGCCAAGGACTTCAACTTCGTCTCGATCTTCACGGACGACGCCTTCTCGGGCGTGGACCGGGTGTCCGACGCGCACCAGATCACCGCCGGCTTCACGACCCGCCTGGTCGACACCGTCAGCGGCGCCGAGGCGCTGCGCCTGGGGCTGGTGCAGCGCTACCTGTTGCGCCGCCAGCTCGTCGCCGCGCAGCCCAACGGCACGCCCGATGGCGCGCCGCTGGAGCAGCGGCTGTCCGACCTGCTGCTGCTGGGCTCGACCAGCGTCGTCACCCACTGGACACTGGACGCGGCCCTGCAGTACAGCCCCGACACCTCGCGCTCGGTGCGGTCGATCGTCGGCGCGCGTTACTCGCCGGGGCCGTTTCGCACCGTGGGTGCGACCTACCGGCTGGCGCGCGGCCTGAGCGAACAGCTGGAGCTGGGCTGGCAATGGCCGCTGTGGGGCCAGGTGCCGGACGCCACCGCGGCGGCGTCCGCACGGCGCGACAGGTCGGCGAATTCCTGCTCGGGCACCTGGTACTCGGTCGGGCGCTTGAACTACAGCATCAAGGACAGCCGCACCAGCGATTCGGTGCTGGGGCTGGAATACGACGCGGGCTGCTGGATCGCCCGCGTGGTGGCCGAGCGGCTGTCCACCGGGCGCAGCGAGGCCACTACCCGGTTGCTGTTGCAACTGGAGCTGGTGGGCCTGTCGCGGCTGGGCTCGAATCCGTTGAAGGTCTTGAAGGACAATATCCCAGGTTATCGCCTGCTGCGCGACGACCGCCGCGGCGCCGCACCGACCGACGACTGGCAACCCTGATCCGCCGCGCTGCCGGTCCAGCCTGCCCACCTGCCGGCCCATGAAACACCGTCTTGCCCCGTCCATGAAGCAAACATTCGTACCCTGGCCCCGGCCCGTTCTGGCTGTCGCCGCGAGCTGCCTGACCGTCAGCGTGTTCGTCAGCCTGCTGGCCACCAGCCACACGGCGGACGCCCAAAGTCGGGTGCGCAACGGCGACTACATCACCGCCGTGGTCAACCAGGAACTGGTGACCGCCGCCGAGATCGACCTGCGCTTGCAGCGCGCCCGGGCCGAGGCCGTGCGCAGCGGCGTTCGGCTGCCGCCCGAGGACGACTTGCGGCGACAGATCATGGACTCGCTGATCGACGAGCGCGTGATCATCACCAACGCCCGCGAGAGCGGCATGCGCATCGACGAGCCGGAAGTGGACCGTGCCGTGCAGAGCGTGGCGGCGCAGAACCAGATCAGCATGGAGGTGTTGCGCGAACGCCTGCGCGCAGACGGCGTCGACTACGGCCGTTTCCGCGCCAACCTGCGCGACCAGATGATGATCGAGCGGTTGCGCGAGCGCGAGGTCTACCAGCGCATCAAGGTCAGCGACGAAGACATCGACGGCCTGCTCGCGCAGCAGCGCGCCGAGGCCAATGTCGACCCCGGTACGAATATCGCGCAGATCCTCGTCACCGTGCCCGAAGGTGCCGGCCCGGCTGACGTCCAGGCACGACAGGCGCGAGCCGAGTCCGCACTGGCGCGGGTAAGTGCCGGCGAGCCCTTCGAAGCGGTCGCGCGCGCGCTGTCCGAAGACGGCAACCGCGAGCGCGGCGGCGAGATCGGCCGCCGGCCGTCGTCGCGCCTGCCCGATGCCTTTGTCGAGGCCACCAAGTCGCTTCAACCCGGCCAGGTGGCGCCTGAGCTGTTGCGCACGGGCGCGGGCTTCCACGTGCTCAAGCTGTTGGACCGCGGCGACGCCGGGCCAGGCCGTGTGGTGCAGACCCGTGCCCGGCACGTGTTGCTGCGCACCTCGCCGCAGCTGACGGCCGAGGTTGCCGCCAGGCGCCTGGCCGACTACCGCAAACAAATCGAGGCCGGCGCCCGCACCTTCGAGGACATCGCCCGGCAGTTCAGCGAAGACGGCAGCGCGACTGCCGGCGGCGACCTGGGCTGGTCGTCGCCCGGCGTGATGGTGCCGGAATTCGAGGAAGCCATGAACGCGCTGCAACCGGGCGCGATGTCGCCACCGGTGGTGTCGCGATTCGGCGTCCACCTGATCCAGGTGCTGGAGCGGCGCGATGTGGCGCTGGACCCCAAGCAAGTGCGCGAACAGGCTCGCAACGTGCTGCGCGAACGCAAGTTCGAGCAAGCCTATCTCGACTGGACCAAGGAGATCCGCGCCCGCGCCTACGTCGAGATGCGCGAGCCGCCGCAGTAGTTGATGCCGCCACCGGGCCGAACGCCGGGCCGCCCCAAGTCGGCCCGGATCCCCTCGGGGGATCGACCCGCGTACCCGCGGGGCGAGGGGCACCGCACCCACACCGCGCGGAAACGCTTCGGCCAGCACTTCCTGGCCGACGGGCTGGTGATCGACGACATCGTCGACGCCATCGACCCCCAGCAAGGCCAGGCGCTGGTCGAGATCGGGCCCGGCCTGGGCGCCATGACCCGGCCGCTGCTGCAGCGCTGCAAGGCGCTGACCGTCATCGAGCTCGACCGCGACCTGGCGGCGCGGCTGCGCGGCCAAGTCGGGCTGACGGTGATCGAAGCCGACGTGCTGCGCGTGGACTTTTCGGCCCTGGCAGAGCAGGCGGGCCAGAAGCTGCGGGTGGTGGGCAACCTGCCCTACAACATCTCGACGCCGATCCTGTTCCACCTGTTGGAATCAGCGGACCACGTGGCCGACCAGCACTTCATGCTGCAGAAGGAGGTGGTCGACCGCATGGCCGCTGCGCCGGGCTGCAAGGACTATGGTCGGCTGACCGTGATGCTGCAGTGGCGCTACCGGGTGGACTCGGTGCTGGCGGTGCCACCCGAAGCCTTCGACCCGCCGCCGCGCGTGCATTCCGCCGTGGCGCGCATGACGCCGCTGCCGCTGGACACGTGGGTCGACCCGGTGCGCTTGAGGTCGCTGGTGACTGCGGCGTTCTCGCAGCGACGCAAGCTGCTGCGCCACACCTTGGGCCGCTGGCTTGAGGCCCAGGGCGTCGAATCGAGCTTCGACCTGCAGCGCCGCGCCGAGGAAGTGCCGGTGGCGGAATACCTGGCGCTGGCCCGGCGCGCCTGAAAAGCAAAGGGCCCTCGTTGGTCGAGGGCCCCGTGGGCTGGTCGTACAACGGGCTGGACGCTATGCGGCGTTCAGCCAGGCCGCGGTATCGAATGCGCTGCTCATCAGCGGCATGTTCATGCCGAAATTCGGGTTGGTGCCGTTCTTCGGCACCGCCACCTTGACCGCCGGCTTCACCGGGGCGTTGTTGCTCGTCTGGGCCACCTCAGCAGCCCGCTCCCATGACCCTGTTTCTTGGGAGCGGGCTACTGAAAAGAATAGAAACATCGGAACGGTATTCGTCGCTCGCCCCAGAACTCGGCGGCGTCCCTGAAGACCTCGAGCAGCTGCTCGCGGGCTTCGCGGTCGAAACGCGCGTTGTCGGGAATTTGCTCGAGCACGACGACGAAGCCCGGCTGCTGGCCGGACTTGTGGACCAAATCGGTCATGCAGTCGTACAAGGCGTCCAGGTTCTTGCCGAAGTGCGCCGGGAAGGTGAAGGCCTTCGCCAGCCCCTCTAGCACTTCCTGCTTGGACTGCGCCTCAGCCAGGTTGGCGTACAGAAAATGTTGCCCTGCGACGTCGGCGGCCTGCATGAGGTCGTCGACACGGTAGGCGCGGATGGCTTGTACGAGGTTGGGGCGGATGGTCTGCAACAGCATGGTCGCTTGCCTCCTTGTTGAACGCTGGGGGAGATGGGTAGGAACGCGAGAAGGAATGCGGGAAGAAGCAGAAAAAGACTCGGGACCGATGTTCATCGCGCGATCAATCGAAAACTGGCGTAATGGTCATCGGTGTAAAAACAGGCCTCGGGCTGAGGGGGTGGCTTACCGCCGCAGACGATGCGGCGGGCTCCCCGGTGTGAAACGCCCGGTGTCTTGACGGTGTATTCGCGGTAATGCCCCCGGGCCGCCCCCGGAAGCCGCCCTTCCCGGTTGCCGAAGACGGTCCCGTCCTTGTTGTAGGGAAACGGGCCACCGCTCAAAATCAACCGGTGCGTGGTCTGCGCTTCGACAGGCAAGGTGGCCAAGGCCACGGTCGGCATGCCGACAGGTGCTTGCGTGTCGCGGGCACCGGCCGACGCCGATACCAGCAACCCGCCCGCCAGCCACAAGACCAGACTCAGGTTGCGAACAGCTTGGCGAATGGCTCCTGCTTGCCGGGCTGGGCTTGAGGGCAGACCGATCGAAATCACGGGTTAACCCTGAAAAAAACCAAAGCAGTATGTTACCGGAGACCCCCTGAAAACTCAAGTCCGCTGCTCAAAAATGGGGCAAGCCCCGCAGTGGAGTGATGGGGTGCTCACAGGTTGGTAGCGAGCAAGTTCCGGCGACTGCTGCGGTCTCCTGACGACTGCCGACGACTCCTCAGAATCGCGGCTCCGTTCAGCCCGGCGCGTCTGCAGACGCTGCAGCCTGGGCGTCGGCGACCGTGACGGCGGTCATGTTGACGATGCGCCGCACCGTGGCAGACGGCGTCAGGATGTGCACCGGCCGCGCCGCGCCCAGCAGGATCGGGCCGATGGCGATGCCGCCGCCGGCCGCCGTCTTGAGCAGGTTGTAGGCGATGTTGGCGGCATCGATGTTGGGCAGCACCAGCAGGTTGGCGTCACCTTGCAGGGTGCTTTGCGGCATCAGGGCGCGTCTCGCAGCGCTGTCGAGCGCCAAGTCGCCGTGCATCTCGCCATCCACTTCGAGCCAGGGCGCCTGCTCGCGCAGCAGCGCCAGGGTCTGGCGCATCTTCACCGCGCTGGGCAGGTCGCTGCTGCCGAAATTGGAATGGCTCAGCAGTGCCACCTTGGGCGTCATGCCGAAACGCATCATCGCCTCGGCGGCCATGACGGTGATCTCGGTCAGCTCGGTAGGACCGGGGTCGGCGTTGACATGGGTGTCGACGAGAAACACCTGCCTGCCCGGCAACATCAGACCATTCATGCAGGCGTAGATCTGCACGTCCTGCGGCGTGCTCGGGCTGCCGCCCTGGCGCTTGCCGATGACTTGGTCGATGTACTTCAGATGCACGGCAGTCGTGTTCCAGGTGCCGCACAACAAGCCGTCGACCTCGCCCTTGTGCAGCAACATGGCACCGATGAGCGTGAGCCGGCGCCGCATCTCGATCTTGGCCACCTGCACCGTGACGCCGCGGCGTTCGTTCATGCGGTGGTAGGTCTGCCAGAAGTCGCGGTAGCGGTCGTCGCGCTCGACGTTGACGATGTCGTAGTCCAGGCCCTCTTTCAGACGCAGGCCGAATTTCTCGCAGCGCGCCGCGATCACCTCCGGCCGGCCGATCAGCGTGGGCCGCGCCAGGCCTTCGTCGACCACCACCTGCACGGCGCGCAGCACGCGTTCGTCCTCACCCTCGGCGTAGGCCACGCGGTTGTGCGTCGATCGCTTGGCGGCCATGAAGACCGGCTTCATCAAGGTGCCCGACGCGAAGACGAAGCTCTGCAGCTTCTCGCGGTAGATATCCATGTCGGCCAGCGGGCGCAGGGCCACGCCCGACTCGGCGGCGGCCTGGGCCACCGCGGGCGCGATCTTCATCATCAACCGGTGGTCGAAGGGCTTGGGGATCAGGTACTCGGCGCCGAAGCTCAACGTGGCCCCCACGTAAGCGGCGGCCACGACCTCGCTCTGCTCGGCCTGGGCCAGCTCGGCAATGGCATGCACCGCGGCGATCTCCATCTCGTCGGTGACGGTCGTGGCCCCGCTGTCCAGCGCGCCACGGAAAATGTAGGGGAAGCACAGGACGTTGTTGACCTGGTTCGGGTAGTCGCTGCGCCCGGTGGCCATGATGGCGTCGCTGCGCACCGCCCGCACCTGCTCGGGCAGGATCTCGGGCGTGGGGTTGGCCAGCGCGAAGATGATCGGCGAGGGCGCCATCTGCGCCACCATCTCCGGCTTCAGCACGCCGCCTGCCGACAAGCCCAGGAAGATGTCCGCGCCGGAAATCACCTCGGCCAGCGTGCGCAGCGGCGTGTCCTGCGCGAAGCCGATCTTGTCCTCGTCCATCAGCTCGGCGCGGCCCTGGTAGACCACGCCGGCCAGGTCGGTGACCCAGATGTTCTTGCGCGGCAGGCCCAGCTTCATCAGCAGGCCCAGGCAGGCCAGCGCCGCGGCGCCCGCGCCTGAGGTCACGAGCTTGACTTCGCCGATGGGCTTGCCCACCACCTTCAGCGCATTCAACGTGGCCGCGCCGACAACGATGGCCGTGCCGTGCTGGTCGTCGTGGAAGACGGGGATCTTCATGCGCTTGCGCAGTTCGCGCTCGACGTAGAAGCAATCCGGCGCTTTGATGTCTTCGAGATTGATGCCGCCGAAGGTGGGCTCCAGCGCCGCGATCACGTCGACCAGCTTGTCCAGGTTCGTCTCGTTGATTTCGAGGTCGAAGACGTCGATGCCGGCGAACTTCTTGAACAGCACCGCCTTGCCTTCCATCACCGGCTTGGCCGCCAGCGGGCCGATGTTGCCCAAGCCCAGCACGGCGGTGCCGTTGGTGACCACGGCCACCAGGTTGCCGCGTGCGGTGTAGCGGAAGGCGTTGGCCGGGTCTTCGGCGATAGCCTCGCACGCAAAGGCGACACCCGGGCTGTAGGCCAGCGCCAGGTCGTGCTGGTTGACCATCTGCTTGGTCGCGGCGATGGCCAGCTTGCCGGGGGTCGGGAACTCGTGGTAGTCCAGCGCAGCGCGCTTGAGTTCGGCGATGCGGTCGGCGGGCGTGGACATGCGCGGGAGTCTCCTGGTCTTTGCAGGCCACGTCGGCCGCTGGGGGAGTGTGCACGTTTCGCCGCGAGCCGGCCATGGGCGAAACTGCTTGGCAAGGCCATCCCGCGCTGGGCTGGGGCCGGGGACCGCCGGACGCCCCGCGGCCGCGCCGACGCTCCCTGCTAAGCCACGAGCTGAACCAGCCGCTGGCGGCCATGGCCTGCTGCGAAAGGCACTCGAACGCATCGCCGAGCAGGCTGAGCGCCCTGGCCGCGTCATCAAGAGCGTGCACGACTTCGTGCGCTGCGACCGCACGATGCGGCACCGGTGTTGCTGAACCTGGCCCGCAACGACATCCACGCGATGCAGACCGCGCACGGTGATACAGCAACACGGCGGCGCGCTGGAGTTCAGGCCCGGGCCGCTGGGCGTGGACACGGCGTTCCGCCTCACCCTGGCCGTGCCCCGCCAGGCCGAAAGCGGCGAAACTCCGGCTTCAACACTGGCCGCCTGATCCTGATTGCCTGATTGCCTGATCGCTTCGACACCGTGACCTCTGCTCTGGACCCCTCGCTGGGCATTCCCGTCGTCTGCCTGGTCGACGACGAAAAAGTGGTGCGCAGAGCACTGGCCGAGCGCGCCCTGCTGCCAGTGCTGCCGGTGATCTTCATCACCGGCCATGGCGACGTGCCCACGGCCGTGGTGGCGGTCAAGCGCAGAGCCTACGACTTCGTCGAGAAGCCGTTTTCCAATCACACCCCGGTCGACGGCGTCGAGCTGACCGAACGCGAGTGCGAGGGGTTGGGCCGCACCGTTGCCGGGCGCGCCGACCAGCTCATCGCCGCCGAACTGGCCATCAGCGGGCGCACGGTCGAAGTCCAACGCGCCCGAATCTTCGAGAAGATGGACGTGGGCTCGGCGGTGGAGCTCGCCAAGCCGCTGCGACTGGCCGGGGGGCGCGATGCCGGGTGAATTCGAGCTGATCGCGCGGCACTTCACGCGTCCGGCGCGGCATGCCGCGGGCATCGAACTGGGCGTGGGCGACGACTGCGCGTTGCTGCGCGTGACCCCGGGCATGCAGCTGGCGGTCAGCAGCGACATGCTGGTCGAGGGGCGGCACTTCCTGTCCACCGTCGCACCCGAGCGACTCGGGCACAAGGCCCTGGCCGTGAACCTGAGCGACCTGGCGGCCTGCGGCGCCGCACCGCTGGCTTTCACCCTGGCGCTGGCCCTGCCGCGGGCCGACGACCATTTTCTCGCGCCCTTCGCGCAGGGCCTGTTGGCGCTGGCCGACGCGCACGGCATCGAGCTGGTGGGCGGCGACACCACGGCCGGTCCATTGAACATCTGCATCACCGTGTTCGGCCAGGTGCCGCCCGGCCAGGCCTTGTTGCGCAGCGGCGCGCGCGCGGGCGACGAGTTGTGGGTCAGCGGCCAACTGGGCGACGCACGGCTGGCGCTGGAGGTGTTTCGCGGTCAGCAGGCGATGCCGGGGGACGCCTTCGAGCAGGTGCGCCGCGCCATGGAGTTGCCGCAGCCGCGCGTGACGCTGGGCGTGGCGCTGCGCGGGCTGGCCAGCGCAGCGATCGACCTGAGCGACGGGCTTTTGGGCGACCTGGGCCATGTGCTTGAGCGCTCCGGCGTGGGGGCGATGGTCGACGTCGACGCCCTGCCGCGCAGCGCCGTGCTGGCCGCGCAAGACCCCGCCTTTCAGCATCTGTGCCTGCTGTCCGGTGGCGACGACTACGAACTGCTGTTCAGCGCCCCGCCCCGTCACCACGGCGCCGTGCAAGCCGCGGGCCGCGCCGCCGGGGTGGCGGTGACGCGCATCGGCACGGTGCTGGCCGCCGATGGCAACGCGCCTGCGCTGCGCGTGGTCGACGGTCAGGGCCGGCCGGTGGCCACACCGTGGCGCGGCTTCGATCACTTCGCGGCTTGAGTCGGCCCTTGTTTACCCGATGAACGCAGCATCCGCATCCGCATCCCGCCGCCCGAGCGCCCGCTTCATGGTCGGCCACCCGGCCCATTGGCTGGCGCTGGGCTTCGGCAGCGGCTTGTCGCCCAAGGCGCCGGGCACGGTGGGCACGCTGTGGGGCTGGGTGTCGTTCCTGGTCTTCAGCCAGTGGCTGGACGCGGCGCAGTGGGGCGTGGTCATCGTGGGCGCGCTCGTGGTCGGGCTGTGGGCCTGCACCGCCACCGCCCGCCACATGGGCGTGGCCGACCCGGGCGCCATCGTGTGGGACGAGATCGTGGCCTTCTGGATCGTGCTGTGGCTGGTCACCCCGGCCGGCTTGTGGACCCAGCTGGCGGCCTTCGTGCTGTTCCGCTACTTCGACACCGTCAAGCCCGGGCCGGTGGGCTGGGCCGACCGGCTGTTCAAACTGCAACCCGGCCAGGCCATCGGCTGGCGGCAGGGCTGGGGCATCCTGTTCGATGACCTGGTGGCGGCTGGCTGCACCTTGCTCGTGATGTCCCTGTGGATGACCTGGTGGCGATGAATCAGCCCGAACTGCTGGCCGCCCTGGCGAACGCATTGCGCGGCCGCCAGTGGCGCTTGGCCGCGGCCGAGAGCTGCACCGGCGGCATGATCGCCGCGGCCTGCACCGACCTGGCCGGCTCCAGCGACTGGTTCGAGCGCGGCTTCGTGACCTACAGCAACGAAGCCAAGACGGCGATGCTGGGCGTGCCGGCGAACTTGATTGCGGCCCATGGTGCGGTCAGCGTAGAAGTGGCGCGCGCCATGGCACAAGGCGCACTCCAGCACGCCCCGGTGCAGCTGACCGTGGCCGTGACCGGCATTGCCGGCCCGGGCGGCGCGGTGCCCGGCAAACCCGTGGGCACGGTGTGGCTGGCCTGGGCGACCGTGGCGGGTGTGCACGCCGAGCGCCTGCAGCTGGCTGGCGACCGCGCCGCCGTGCGCGCGGCCACGGTGCAGGCCGCGCTGCAACGGCTGCTGCAGGCAGCATCGGCATGAAAGTGCTGCTGTGTGGCGACTTCGACGCCGCCGAGCACGCCGACTGGCGGGCCGCGCTGGCGCGCGCCATGCCCGAAGCCGAGTGGCTGGACGCGGACGCCGCGCGTGAAGCGCGTGGAGCAGGCGCATCGGTGCACGCCGCCGTGGTGGCCAACCCGCCACCGGGCAGCCTGCAGGGCCTGCCCGGGCTGCGCTTGATTCAGAGCCTGTGGGCGGGTGTGGACCGTTTGCTCGGCGACGCCACGCTGCCGCCCGGCGTGCCGGTGGCGCGCATGGTCGACCCCGCCATGACGTCCGCCATGGCCGAGACCGCGCTGTGGGCCGTGCTGGCCCTGCACCGCGGCTTCTTCGCCTATGCGCAGCGCCAGCGCCTGGCCGTCTGGCAGCCGCACACCCAGCGCCGCGCCGACGAGGTGCCGGTGGTGGTGCTGGGCCAGGGGCAGATGGGCTCGGCTGCGGCCGCGCGCATCGCGCAGCAGGGCTACCCGGTGCGCGGCTGGCGGCGGAATGGCGAACCGCTGCTCGACTGCGTGGCGCGAGCGCAGATCGTCGTCAACCTGCTTCCACTCACACCGGCCACACGCGGCCTGCTCGATGCGCGCTTCTACGCCGCGCTGCCGGCCCAGGCGTCGGTCGTCAACCTGGGTCGCGGCGCGCATGTGGTCGATGCCGACCTGCTGGCCGCGCTGGACAGCGGCCACCTGCGCCACGCCGTGCTCGACGTGTTCCACACCGAGCCGCTTCCCGCGGGCCACGCGTACTGGCGCCACCCGCGCGTCACCGTGCTGCCGCACGCCGCGGCGATGACCGACCTGCGCAGCGCGGCGGCCGTGGCGGTGGCCAACCTGCGCGCGCTGCGCGACGGCCAGCCGCTGGCGCATCTGGTGGACCGCCAACGCGGCTTTTGACGCGGCTCTAACGCCGATCCGACGCCGCTCTAACGTCGCTTTAACAGCAACTAATTCCGGCCAGCCTCAGGCGTGCAGCGCGAGTGCTCTGGACACCGCGCCGCGGGGCACCGGCGTGGCCGCCTGCAAGGCCATCAGCACCCAGCGGCGCAGCGCTTCCCAGGGCTCGGTGGGCCAGTCGGGGTGCTTCAGGCCCTTGCAGATGCCGTCGCACACGCTGGCCGCGTCCAGCAGCTGGGCGATCTGGTGGTCGGCCAGCAGCGGCAGCACGCGCTCGAACAGCTTTTCCTTCGCGCCCCAGACTCGCGCATCCTTCAGCGCCAGCGGGAGCGGCTTGCCCTGGTCCAGCGCCTGGCGGGCGCGGGCCAGGGCGCGCACGTCCTCGGCCAGGGTCCAGTGCACGAGCACGGGGGCCTCGCCCTCGGCACGCAGGCCGTCGAGCACGCGCAGCGCACGGGGCACCTGGCCCATCCAGGCCGCTTCGCTGAGTTTGCTGGTGTCGAAGCGGGCAACGTTGAGCACTGCGGCCTCGACCTGTTCATAGCCCAGCTCGCCCGCCGGGTGCAGCAGGGCCAGCTTCTGCATTTCCTGGTGCGCGGCCAGCAGGTTGCCTTCGACGCGGTCGGCAAAGAAGGCCAGGGTGCGCTGGCCCTCCTCGCCCGCCTTCACGCGCTGGCCCTGCCGCGCCAGGCGCTGCGCCAGCCAGGCCGGCAAGTTTTTGCGTTCCAGGGTTTCGACACGCACTGTCAGCCCGGCCTGGTCCAGCGTGGTGAACCAGGCGGCCTTGAGCTGCTGGTAATCCAGCCGCGGGCATTGCACCAGGGTCAGCACGTCGTCGCTCAACCGTTGGCAATAACGCTGCAAGGCCTCGGAGCCTTCCTTGCCGGGCTTGCCCGAGGGGATGCGGATTTCGATCATCTGCAGTGAGGCGAACAGGCTCATGGTCTGCGCCGCGCCCAGCACCGCGCTCCAGTCGAAGTGCGCGCCGCTGACGGTGTAGACCTTGCGTTCGACGAAACCCGCGGCGCGTGCCGCAGCGCGGATGGCGTCACCGGCTTCCTGGGCCAGCAGCGGCTCGTCGCCGTGGATGGTGTACAGCCGCTTCAGGCCGCGGCCCAGGTGGGCTTCGAGCTGTTCGGGGCGAATCTGCATGGCAGGGCGCAGGTCAGATCTTCAGGCTGGCCAGGCGGCGCAGCACCTGCTCGGCCAGGTCGGCCTGCATCTCGCGGAAGAGCTCGGCTTCTTCCATCTCCTTGGCCAGCGCGGCGGTCTCGCGGTAGCTGAGGTCGCGCGACAGCAGCAGCTCGACGCGCGGGATCAGCTCGCGCCCGCCGGGTGTGCCGGCGCGGAAGTTGAACTTCACGCGCAACTGCAGTTCACGCACCTGCGCGGCAGCGGTGGAGGCCACGACGCTGCGTTCGCGCACGTCGTCCAGCGCATGCAGCACCACCTCGGCCTGCCCGGGGCTGTCGACCACGCGCGCCGTGGCGCCGAGCTGGCGCCGCAGTTCCTGCGCCATCGGCGAGCGCGGCTCGAAGCCGGTCAGCGCGATGCGACCAAAGCCCATGCGCGGCGGTTGCCGAAGGTGGAATCCGCAGCCCGCCAGCGCGCCGCCGGCCAGCGCCAGCAGCCCCGCGCGACGCAGGCGCAGGCGCAGGCGCAGCGCCTCGCCACTAGACGACGACATTGACAAGCCTGCCCGGCACCACCACCACCTTCTTGGCCGCGCGGCCTTCGCTGAAGCGGACGAATTCCGGGCTGGCCAGCGCGGCGGCTTCGATGGCGGCGCGGTTGGCCGAGGCCGGCACGGTGATGGAGCCGCGCAGCTTGCCGCCGATCTGCAGCACCAGTTCGATCTCGTCGCGCACCAGCGCGGCTTCGTCGACTACCGGCCAGGGCGCGTCCATCAGCTCGCCCATGCCTTCAGCCGTCGATGCCGCCAGCCCCAGTTCCTGCCACAACACGAAGGTGATGTGGGGCGCAGCCGGGTACAGCGTGCGCAGCAGCACGGTGATGCCTTCGCGCAGGTCCGGCGGGTCGCTGTCGCCGGCGGCTTCCAGCGCGTTGAGCATCTTCATCGCGCCGGAGATGACAGTGTTGTATTGCAGCCGCTCGTAGTCCATCGAGACCTGGCCCAGCAAGGTGTGGATCTCGCGGCGCAGCGGCGTCGCACCGGTGGCGGGTGCTGCATTGCGCACGAGATCGCCCTGCTTGACGGCCAGCGCCCACACGCGGCGCAGGAAGCGGTGCGAGCCCTCGGCGCCGGAATCGGACCAGGCGGCACTCTGGTCGGGCGGGCCGGCGAACATCACGAACACACGCGCCGTGTCGGCACCGAATTTGGCGATGATCTCCTTCGGCTCGACCAGGTTGTTCTTGCTCTTGGACATCTTCTCGATGCCGCCCAGACTCACCGGCAGGCCGTCGGAGCGCGCCGTGGCCGACACCGGCTGGCCCTTGTCGTCGTGCTGGATCTCGACCTCGCTGGGGTAGAACCATTGCTTCTTGCCAGCGGCGCTGCCGTTGTGGTCTTCGCGGTAGTAGGACTCGTTGAGCAGCATCCCTTGCGTGAACAGCTTGGTGAAGGGTTCGCTGAAGCTCACCAGGCCCAGGTCGCGCATCGCGCGGGTCCAGAAGCGCGCGTACAGCAGATGCAGCACGGCGTGCTCGATGCCGCCGATGTACTGGTCCATCGGCATCCAGTAGGCGGCGCGCTCGTCGATCATCGCGTCGCTGCTGTCCGGGCTGCAATAGCGCATGAAGTACCAGGCCGAATCGACGAAGGTGTCCAGCGTGTCGGTTTCGCGCCGCGCCGGCTTGCCGCAACGCGGGCAGGCCACGTTCAGGAAGGCCTCGCACTTGTTCAGGGGGTTGCCGCTGCCGTCGGGCGACAGGTCCTCGGGCAGCACCACGGGCAGGTCGGCGTAGGGCACCGGCACCGCGCCGCATCCGGGGTCGCCAGACTCCGGACCGCCGCTTCCTGCGCAGTGGATCAAAGGGATCGGCGTGCCCCAGTAGCGCTGGCGGCTGACGCCCCAGTCGCGCAGGCGCCAGGTGGTCTTCTTCTCGCCCAGGCCCTTGGCGGCCAGCGCCGCGGCGAGGGCGTCGACGGCAGCCGCATGCGACAGGCCGCTGAAGAGGTCGGAGTTGATGGTCACGGCCCGCTGCTTGTCGGCATACCAGTCCTGCCAGCGGGTGTAGTCGAAGTGCTCGCCGTCGACCATGATGACCTGCAGCTTGTCGATGCCGTACTTGGTGGCGAAAGCCCAGTCGCGCTCGTCGTGCGCGGGCACGCCCATCACGGCGCCGTCGCCGTAGTTCATGAGCACGTAGTTGCCCACCCACACCGGAACCGGCTGCCCGGTCAGCGGGTGCGCCACGTGCAGCCCGGTGGGCACGCCGACCTTGTCCTTCAGCGCCAGTTCGGCCTCGGTCGTGCCGCCCTGCTTGCATTCGGCGATGAAGGCCGCGATGGCCGGGCTGCCCTGCGCCGCGTGCGCGGCCAGCGGGTGCTCGGGTGCCACGGCGCAGAAGGTCACGCCCATCAGCGTGTCGGCGCGTGTCGTGAAGACATGCAGAAAGCCGTCCTGGATGAGCGCACCGTCGGCGCCGCGCAGGTCGTGCGGGAAGGCGAAACGCACACCCTGGCTCCTGCCGATCCAGTGTTCCTGCATCAGGCGCACGCGTTCGGGCCAACCGGCCAGGTAGTTGGCATCGGCGGGGTCGCTCACGCCGGCCAGCAATTCGTCGGCGTACTTGGTGATGGCCAGGTAGTAGCCCGGAATCTCGCGCTTTTCGACCAGCGCGTCGCTGCGCCAGCCGCGGCCGTCGACCACCTGTTCGTTGGCCAGCACGGTCTGGTCGACGGGGTCCCAGTTGACGACCTGGGTTTTCCTGTAAGCGATGCCTTTCTCGAGCATCTTCAGAAAAAACCACTGGTTCCACTTGTAGTAGCCGGGGTCGCAGGTGGCCAGTTCGCGGCTCCAGTCGAGTGCCAGGCCCAGTGGCTTCATCTGCGCCTTCATGTCGGCGATGTTGGCGCGCGTCCACTGCGCCGGCGGCACGCCGTTGGCCATCGCCGCGTTCTCAGCCGGCAAGCCGAAAGCGTCCCAGCCCATCGGCATGAGCACGTTGTAACCCTTCATGCGCATGTGACGGGCCATCATGTCGTTGATGGTGTAGTTGCGCGCATGCCCCATGTGCAGCTTGCCGCTGGGGTAGGGCAACATCGAACAGGCGTAGAACTTGGGCCGGCTCGTGTCCTCGACCGTGCGGTAGGCGTCGGTGGCTTCCCAGTGCGCCTGGGCGGCAGCTTCGACTTCGGCGGGGACGTATTTCTCGTTCATCGATCGATTCTACGAAGTGGCCCCGCGCCCACACGCGCCCAACCCGTGCCCACCCGCAGATTGCTTCGGCTCAGGGCGGCGCGGCCGCCTCGGTGACGAAGCCGATGCGCGACAGCCCCGCCTGCTGCACCCAGCCCATCACCTCGGCCACGCGGCCATAGGGCACCGTGCGGTCGGCGCGCAGTTGCACCTCGGTGGCCGGGTCGCGCCGCGCGGCTTCCTGGCAGGCGGCAAGCAGTTCTTCGGGCGTCGCGGCCTGGTCGCCCACGAACAGTCGGCCCTGCGCGTCGATGCCCAGCGCCACCACGGCGGGCGCTTCGCTGGGCGTGGCACCTTCGGCCTTCGGCAAGTCCA
>ENA-OBIT01000419-OBIT01000419.1-metagenomes-genome-assembly--contig:-NODE-419-length-18948-cov-4.01329_pt1 | contig 18948 bp, 18 predicted proteins | sample MGYA00153386_OBIT01 | MGnify analysis MGYA00153386
CCGCCGCCGCCGAAGACCTGGATGTGCGCGCCGCCCCGGCTCTTCAGCAAGTCCACCATGTACTTGAAGTACTCGACATGCCCGCCCTGGTAGCTGCTGATGGCGATGCCCTGCACATCTTCCTGCAGCGCCGCCGTCACCACGTCGTCAACAGACCGGTTGTGCCCCAGGTGCACCACCTCGGCGCCCATGCCCTGCAGGATGCGCCGCATGATATTGATGGCGGCGTCGTGGCCGTCGAACAAGCTGGCCGCAGTGACGAAGCGCACCTTGTTCGTGGGGCGATACTGGGCCAGCGCTGTGAACTCGGCGGATAGATCGGTCATGGCCTGCTTCCCTCAATTCCGTGTCACGTCGACGTTGATTAGGGATGATGCCACTGTCGGATTGCGCAAACGGGTGCGTTCCGGCGGCTACCATTGCACGCAAAGCCTGTCGACATACTCACTGAAACAGCCAATGGCACACGCATGACCTTCCTGGCCATCGACATCGGCAACACGCGGCTGAAGTGGGCGCTGTATGCCGCTCCGCACCCTGGCGCCAAACTGCTGCACCAGGGCGCCGTGTTCCTGGAAACCATCGACGAACTGGCCGAGAAGCAGTGGCGCGCGATGCCCGCACCGGCCAGCATGCTGGGCTGCGCGGTGGCCGGTGACGCGGTGCGCCGGCGCGTTGAAGAACAACTCGAGCTGTGGGACATCACCCCGCGCTGGGTGGTGCCCGCAGCTCGCGAAGCCGGGCTGAGCAATGGTTACGAATTTCCGAACCGTCTGGGCGCCGACCGCTGGACGGCGCTGGCAGGCGCACGTTCAAGGGTGCTGGCGGCGGGCCCGGCGCGGCCGGCGCTGGTTGTGATGGTGGGCACGGCCGTGACGGTGGACGCGCTGGACGCCGACGGGCATTTTTTGGGCGGCTTGATCCTGCCCGGCTTCGGCTTGATGCTGCGCGCGCTCGAGATGGGCACCGCCGGGTTGAAGGTGCCCACTGGCGAGGTGGTGGAGTTCCCCACCAACACCAGCGACGCGCTGATGAGTGGCGGCGCCAACGCCATTGCGGGCGCCGTCGAGCGTCAGCACCGGCGGCTGCAGCAGCGTTATGGTGCCGAACCGCTGCTGCTGATGACGGGAGGGGCCACCGTGAAGCTGTCGCCACTGACCGACCTGGCCATCGAGGCCGTCGACACGCTGATCTTCGAGGGTCTGCTGCTGATGCAGTCGCGCCGGCTGGCGCTGTAAAGCTGCCGGCGTGGCGCCAGGCCTGCTGTTACAGCCAGCGTTCGAGCAGGTCGCGCAGCTGCGAACGCGAATACGGCTTGCCCAGGTGCGCGTCCATGCCGGCGGCGAGGGCCTGCGCGGCGTCGTCGTCAAACGCGTTGGCGGTGAGTGCGGCGATCGGTACGCGCGGCAGGCGCAGGAGGCGTTCACGTTCGCGCGCCAGGCGGGTGGCGGCGTGCCCGTCCATCACCGGCATCTGGACGTCCATCAGCACCAAGTCGACATGTTGGTGTTCCAGCACCGCCAGCGCTTGCTGGCCGTCTTCGGCCTCGATCACCTGGACCCCCAGGCTGTGCAGCATCTCGACGCCGATCATGCGGTTGACGGCGTTGTCCTCAACCAGCATCACCACACCGCTCAGGGAACCACCGTCGTCCAGGCCGCCGAAGTCGGATTCGGGCGGCGGCGTCGGCACGGTGCGCGAGCGCGGGAAGTACAGGTCGAATCTGAAGGTGGACCCCACGCCGACGCGGCTTTGCACGGTGATGTCACCACCCATGGCCTGCACGATGCGTTGGCTTATGGCCAGCCCCAGTCCCGTGCCGCCGCGCCGGCGCGAACGGGTGCTGTCGACCTGATGAAACGGCTGGAACACCATCGCGAGCGACCCGGGCGGTATGCCGATGCCGGTGTCGTCGACGATGAAGCGCACGCCGGCGCGGCCCTCGGCCGCCACCAGCGGCAGCACGTGAAGCCGCACGCCACCTGTTTCGGTGAACTTCACGCCGTTGCCCACCAGGTTCAACAACACCTGCTTCAGGCGTGGCGCGTCGCCGATGACGGCGTCGGCCACGTCCGCGTCGAGTTGCAGGGTGACCGACAAACCGCGGGCCTCGGCATTCACGCGGAACAGCGACGTGGACGCCGCCACCACCGAGTGCAGTGACATGAGCGTGGTGGCCATGGTCAGCTTGCCGGCCTCGATCTTCGAGTGGTCGAGCACGTCGTTGAGGATGTCCATAAGCGACTCGCCCGAGGCCGACGCTGTTTTCACCAGCCGACGCTGGCGCTGTTCCAGCGGCGTTTGCCGAAGCAGTTCCAACGCACCCAGCACGCCGTTCATGGGGGTGCGGATTTCGTGGCTCATGGTGGCCAGGAACTGCGACTTGGCCAGGTTCGCCGCTTCGGCCGTTTCCTTGGCGCGGTGCAGCAGTTCGTTGGCGTCGTCAACTTCCAGCCCATGGCGCAACGCGCGCACTGCCGTGTCGCGGAATTCGCGCGTGGCACGCAACATGGTCACGCCAAACAGCACTGCCAGCACCGCCAGCGCATAGGCGCCTGGTTCGCCCGAACGCACGCACACGACAACCACCGAGCCCAGCTGCAAAGTGGTGAGCAACACAAAACTGCGGCCGGCCAAGGACATGAAAAACGCCGCCGTGGCCACCGAACCGGAGATGATGGCGATGTACACCGTGGCGGTGTTGCCCTCCAGCACGGGGTAGACCGTCGTGGTGGCCACCATCCACATCAGCCCGACTGCTACTGAATTGATCTCGAGCAGGCGCACCACACGTTGCAACTGCTCCAAAGCCAGCGTTTCGGTGCGGCCGTACCGTCGTTGCAGCGCCAGGCGCCAGACTGAGACGGACACACCCAGCAGCAGCACCAGCCAGCCCGCCACCGGCTGGCCGTGTTGAAAGGCCAGCCCTGTGATGACAAACACTGCGGCCATCAACAGCGCGGTGCTGCGCCCGCCGTTGCGCAAGGCCGTCGCCAGCAGCTGGCGCTGGATGGCGGTGTCGATGTCGATGGCCGCGCTCACCGCGCCCTCTCGGTGGTGGCCGGACGATTGCGGGCCGCGCGCCAGGCAATCGTCATGCAGGATGGCAGGCCGCGGACTAGGACTGGATGTAGCTCTCAAGCTGCGCGATGGTTGCTTCGTGGTCGGCGATGATGTCATCCATGATGTCGCGGATGGAAATCATGCCCAGCACGGTGCCATCTTCGACCACCGGCACGTGGCGGATCTTCTTCTCGCTCATCAGCGCCATGCAGGCTCGCGTACCGGTGCGCGGGCCTATGGTGAAGACTTTCGCGGTCATGATGTCCCCCACTGTGGCTTCTTTGGAACTGCGCCCCTGCAAGGCAATCTTGCGCGTGTAATCCCGCTCGGACATCACCCCCACCAGAACGCCGCCCTGCATCACCATCAGCGCACCCACTTCGTGCTGGGCCAGCATCTGCAAGGCCTTGAACACGGTGTCGTCGGGGCGCACATGCCACAGCACGCCTTCGCGCGCTTTCAGCAGTTCTGAGACGGGTTTCATGGCCAGGCCCTTCATCAAGCAACGGTCTCGCGAGACTACACAATCGGCGCCAGGGTTCAAGGGGGCTTGCATCCGCCAACCGCCGGCGCCCGTGAAGCGGGCTGCCGACGGCGCCACGCCAAGGCCGACGCCACGAAACCGGCCGCTATCATTGGACTTATGCGACTGCGTTTGTGGGACATCTCACCACCCGTGCACGCCGGCGCGCCGGTTTTCCCGGGTGACGCGGCCTTCAGCAGCGTGTGGGCCACGCGCATCGGCCCGGGCTGCCCCGTCAATGTCAGTACCCTCACGCTGTCGCCCCACACCGGGGCGCATGCCGACGCCCCGCTGCATTACGACGACGCCGGTGCCGCGATCGGTAACGTCGACTTGCACCCTTACCTGGGTCGCTGCCGTGTCATCCACGCCATCCACGCCAGGCCCCTGGTGACCTGGCAGCACCTGGCGCATGCCGTGCACGACCTGCCACCGCGTGTACTGGTGCGCACCTGTCTTCAGGCACCCGTGGCGCAGTGGGACGCCGACCTGGCCGCCTACGCACCCGACACCATCGAACGCCTGGCCGACCTGGGCGTGCTGCTGGTGGGCATCGACAGCGCCAGCATCGACCCTGCCGACAGCAAGGGCCTGCCCAGCCACCAGGTGATTCGCCGCCGAAACCTGCGCGTGCTGGAAAACCTGCTGCTCGACGACGTGCCCGAGGGCGATTACGAACTGATCGCCCTGCCCCTGAAACTGACCACCGCCGACGCGTCGCCCGTGCGCGCTGTGCTGAGGGAACTGCAGTGACCCGAGACGACGCCCTGGCGCTGGATGTCACCGACCCACTGGCCCCGCTGCGCGAGCAGTTTCACCTGCCGCCGGATGTCATTTACCTGGACGGCAATTCGCTCGGTGTGCTGCCGCGCCACACCGGCGCGCGCGTGCAGCAGGTGATCGAAGCTGAATGGGGCCAGGGGTTGATCCGCAGCTGGAACAGCGCCGGCTGGATCAACCTGCCGCAACGTGTGGGCGACAAGATTGCGCAACTCGTCGGCGTGGGCGAGGGCGAACTGGTGGTGGCCGATTCGACCAGCGTGAACCTGTTCAAGGTGCTGAGTGCGGCGCTGAACATCAGCCAGGCCGACGCACCCGCACGCCGCACCATCGTCAGTGAACGCAGCAACTTCCCCACCGACCTGTACATCGCCCAGGCCCTGGCGGCCGAACGCGGCTTCGAGCTGCTGCTGGTGAACGCCGATGAGCTGCCCGCAGCGCTGGGCCCGCGAACCGCCGTGCTGATGTTGACGCATGTGAACTACCGCACCGGCCGCATGCACGACATGGCGGCACTGTCGCAAGCCGCGCATGACGCAGGCGCCCTGGTGGTGTGGGACCTGGCCCACAGCGCCGGCGCCGTGCCCGTGGCGCTGGCTGATGACGGCGCTGATTTCGCCGTCGGCTGTGGCTACAAGTACCTGAACGGCGGCCCTGGCGCCCCCGCCTTCGTCTGGGTGCACCCGCGCCACGCCGATCGTTTCTGGCAGCCGCTGGCCGGCTGGATGGGGCACGCCGCGCCCTTCGACTTCACGCCGGGCTACCGGCCGGCGGCGGGCATCGCGCGCTACCTGTGCGGCACGCCGCCGCTGCTGTCGCTGGCCGCGCTGGAATGTGGTGTCGACACGGTGCTGGCCGCGCACAGCCTGGGCGGCATGGCCGCGCTGCGTGCCAAGTCGCTGACCCTGTCGAAGCTGTTTGCCACGCAGGTGCAGGCGCACTGCCCGGCGTTGTCGCTGGTGTCGCCTGCCGACGATGCGTTGCGTGGCAGCCAGGTGTGTTTTGGCCACGCCACCATGGGCTACCCGGTGATGCAGGCGCTGATCGCGCGCGGTGTGATCGGCGACTTCCGCGCGCCCGACGTGCTGCGCTTCGGCTTCACGCCGCTGTACGTGCGGTTCGTCGATGCCTTCGATGCGGCCGAGCAACTGCGCCAGGTGCTGGACTGCGGCGAATGGCAGCGGCCCGAGTTCAATCAGCGCCAGGCGGTGACATGAGCGCAGAGATCAGCGCGAACATCATCGCGAACGTTAGCGCGAACGTTAGCGCGAACATCAGCAGCGACAAAGACAGCGTCTGCCCCATGGGTTACGGCGGCAGCGCCATCGACGCCCCGCCGGCAGGTGCGCGCGACCGCAGCGAAGGCGCCTTGCTCGACTTCAACACCGAGATGAGCTACGGCGACTACCTGCACCTGGACCAGGTGCTGGGCGCGCAACACCCGCGCTCGCCCGACCACAACGAGATGCTGTTCATCGTGCAGCACCAGACCAGCGAGCTGTGGATGAAGCTGCTGCTGCACGAATTGCGCGCGGCCATGGCCCACCTGGCCGCCGACGAACTGCACCCGGCCTTCAAGATGCTGGCACGGGTGTCCAGGGTCATGGAGCAACTCGTGCACGCCTGGGACGTGCTGGCCACCATGACACCGCACGAATACAGCGCCATCCGCCCTTACCTGGCCAACAGCAGCGGCTTCCAAAGCTGGCAGTACCGCTGCATCGAATTCAGCCTGGGCAACAAGAACGGCGCCATGCTGAAACCGCACGCGCACCGCAGCGACCTGCTGGCACGCGTGCAAGAGGCCTGCGACACGCCGTCGTTGTATGACGAAGCCCTGCGTCTGCTGGCCCGCCGCGGCCTGCCCGTGCCGGCCAGCCACACGCAGCGTGACTGGACCCAGCCCTACACACCCAGCGACGCGGTGCAAGCCGCCTGGTTGGTGGTTTACCGCGCGCCCGAAGCGCACTGGGACCTTTACCAGCTGGGCGAAGAACTCACCGACCTGGAAGACGCCTTCAGGCTCTGGCGCTTTCGCCACGTGACCACCGTGGAACGCATCATCGGCTTCAAGCGCGGCACTGGCGGCACCAGCGGCGTAGGCTACCTGCGCAAGATGCTGGACGTGGTGTTGTTCCCGGAAATCTGGCGGCTGCGCACGGAACTCTGAACTTGCGGCCTGCCCGGCTTCACCAGCTCAACACCCCGCTGCCCACATCCATCACCATCCGCGTGGACAGGTACAGGCGCGGTGCGATCGAGCTGACGAAGATGTATTCGTTGTCGTTCGAATGCGCGCCAGATCCGCGCAGACCAAAACTTTCCAGCACACCGCCCTTGGGCCGCAGGCCGGCAAAGGCAGCGTCAGTGCCACCGCCAGTGGATCCTGGTGTCGGGAATCAACCGGTCCTTGATCGACTCGCGCAGCTGCGCTTCCATCAGGTCCAGGTCCTGGTTGTTGAGCGAACGCACGACGGCGATGGCCGTGGCCGAGGCCGGGATGACGTTGCGAGTAGCGCCCTCGGGGTTGGCGCCGGCGTGCGAGGCGCGCCCGGCGAGTTAATCTCTTTCCATCCGTTGATCAACACACCCAGTTTGGCGTTGTCGTTGAAGCTTGTGTCTTGCAGCAGCTTCACGGTGTGCAGGATCAGCGCCATGCCGGCCTTGGTGCCGTTGACCATCGAGCCCACCTAGGCGCCCTTCAGCTGGGGTGTCTCCTGGTTTTGGCTACTGGTGAAGGCGCACTCCAAGCCTCGGCCACGCCCGGGCCGGCGCCTAGAATCTGCGCTCAAACAGCCTGGAACGCCGCCATGGATACCCGCACCTCCCCGATCCGCTTGCGCATCACCCAGGTCCAGGAGGCCCTGGCACGCGAAGGGGTGCACGCGCTGCTGGTGCCGTCCAGCGATCCGCATCTCAGTGAATACCTGCCCGGCCGCTGGCAGGCGCGGCAGTGGTTTTCGGGCTTCACCGGGTCGATGGCCACGCTGGTGGTCACCGTCACGCGCGCAGCGCTGTTTGCCGACAGCCGTTACTGGGTGCAGGCCGAGGCCGAATTGGCCGGCACCGGCATCGAGCTGGTAAAAATTGCCACCGGCAACTCGGCGGCGCATCTCGACTGGTTGGCCGAACACGTGCCCGCCGGCCAGACCGTGGCCGTCGACGGCCAAGTGCTGGGCCTGGGCGCGGCCGGCATGCTGCGCACCGCACTTTCCAAGGCCGGCGTGCTGCTGCAAACCGACCGCGACCTGCTGGACAGCGTGTGGCCCGAGCGCCCCGCCCTGCCCACCCAACCGGTGTACGAACACCTGGCGCCGCATGCCAGCGTGCCGCGCACCGCCAAGCTGGCTGCGGTGCGCGAGGCGATGGCACGCCATGGCGCCAGCCACCACCTGATCAGCACGGTGGACGACGTGGCCTGGCTCACCAACCTGCGTGGCAGCGACGTGCACTACAACCCGGTTTTCCTGGCCCACCTGCTGTTGTCACCCGGCCGCGCGCAGCTGTTCATTGGCAACGACAAGGTGGCGCCGGCGCTGGCCGCGCTGCTGGCCGCAGACGGCATCACCCTGGCGCCCTACGACCAGGCCGGCGCGGCCCTGGCGGCCCTGGGCACTGGCGACACGGTGCTGGTCGACCCCAAGCGTGTCACCCACGGCCTGCGCCAGCAAGTGGGCGCGACATGCAAGGTGCTCGAGGCCATCAACCCCAGCACCGTGTTCAAGAGCCGCAAGACCAGCCGCGAGGCGGAATTCGTGCGCGAGGCGATGGCCGAAGACGGTGCGGCGATGTGCGAGTTCTACGCCTGGTTCGAAGCCTCGTTGGCCCGTGGCGACGCCATCACCGAAATCACGGTCGACGACCATCTGAGCGCTGCGCGCGCCCGCCGCAGCGGCTTTGTGGGCCTGAGCTTTCCGGTGATTGCCGGCTACAACGCCAACGGCGCCATGCCGCATTACCGCGCCACGGCCGAATCGCACGCGGCCATCGCGGGCGACGGCCTGCTGCTCATCGACAGCGGCGGCCAGTACCTGGGCGGCACCACCGACATCACACGCGTGTGGCCCATCGGCAGCGTCAGCCCGGCCATGCAGCGCGACTACACGCTGGTGTTGAAGGGCACCATGCAGTTGTCGCGCGCGAAGTTTCCGCGCGGCACGCTGGGGCCCATGCTCGACGCGCTGGCGCGCGCGCCGCTGTGGCAACAAGGCATCGAGTTCGGCCACGGCACCGGCCACGGTGTGGGCTATTTCCTGGCCGTGCATGAAGGCCCGCACAGCATCAGCAAGACCATTCCCGACGCGAACATGGCGATGGAGCCGGGCATGATCACCTCCATCGAGCCCGGCGTGTACCGGGCGGGGCAGTGGGGCGTGCGCATCGAGAACCTGGTGCTGACGGTGCCGGCGCACACGCCCGAGGGCGACACGTTTGCCGAGTTCCTGGAATTCGAGACGCTCACGATGTGTCCCATCGACACGCGCTGCATCGCGCGCGCGCTGTTGCGCGACGACGAGGTGGCGTGGCTGAACGACTACCACGCCACCGTGCGGCAGCGGCTGGCGCCGCGCGTCAGCGGCGCAGCGCTGGCCTGGCTGGTTCAGCGCACCGAGCCGATCTGACGGCGATGCATTGATGAGCCCAGCGCCGCGCCCAGCCCTGGGCATCGACCTGGGCGGCACCAAGATCGAGGCCGTGCTGTTTGGCGGCGACGGCACCGAACTCTGGCGCCGCCGTACCGCCACCCCGGCCGGCCATTACAACGCCACCGTGGTGGCGCTGGCCGACGCCGTGGCCGCCGCACGCCAGGCCGCCGGTGGTGGCGACATCGGCATCGGCATCGGCACACCCGGCACACGCACGGCTGCAGGGCTGATGAAAAATTGCAACTCCACCTGCCTGAACGGCAAGCCCTTGCAGCACGACGTCGAAACCGCCATCGGCCAGCCCGTGGCTCTGGCCAACGACGCCAACTGCCTGGCTTTGAGTGAGGCCACCGACGGCGCCGCGGCCGGCGCCGAGGTGGTGTTCGCGGCCATCCTGGGCACGGGCGCGGGGGGCGGCATTGCGGTGCACGGGCGGGTGCTGAGCGGCGCCAACGGCCTGGCCGGCGAATGGGGCCACAACCCACTGCCGTGGGCGACGGCTGATGACCCTTCGTTCAATTGTTATTGCGGCCAGCAGGGCTGCATCGAAAGCCTGGTCAGCGGCAGCGGCCTGGCACGAGACCACCGGCACGTCACCGGCCAGGCGTTGAACGGCGAAGCCATCGTGGCCGCCGCCGCGTCCGGCGACGCGGCCTGCCAGGCCACGCTACACCGCCACGCCCACCGCCTGGCGCGTGCGCTGGCCAGCGTCATCAACCTGTTGGACCCCGATGTCATCGTGCTGGGCGGTGGGCTGTCGCGCTTGCCGCATCTGTACGCCGACGTGCCGGCGCTGTGGTGGCACTGGGTTTTTTCAGGCGCCAGCGATCCCCCGCGCACACGCCTGCTGCCCAGCCAGCACGGTGACGCCTCGGGCGTGCGGGGCGCCGCCTGGCTGGGTCGCGCCGTGGGCGCAAAGTAAGCGCTCGACACTGCGCCGACGCCACAGCCTGGTGCGATAGCCTGGTGCGACAGCCTGGTGCGACAGCCTGGCGCGGTAGCGGGTCCTCGACGCTTTGCGCCTCTTACACCCGGCTGCCGTGCTTGGCAATCAACGCCTTGGCGCTGTCCAGCAAAGCACGGCCCTTGAAGCCGCGCTTGTCCATGTCGGCCACCCATTCGTCGTCGATGGTGCTGGACAGCTTGATGAAATCCTGCGTCTGGTCGGCGCTGAAGGTGTGCACGGCATTGCCACGGTCGGTGGCGCTCTTGCGGCCGATGGGGTCGTTGCCCTGTTGGGTGCGACCCAGGAGGCCCGACACCGCCATGCCAGAGTTCGCGTCAACAACCTTTTTCAGGTCAGGCGCCAGGCTGTCGTACCGGGGCTTGTTCATGGCCATCACGAAACTGGTGGTGTAAAGAGCGGGGCTGTTGGCGGCAAATTCGCTGTGGAACTTGGTGAGTTCCTGCACCTTCACCGACGGCACCACCTCCCAGGGGATGACGCAGCCATCGATGGTGCCCTTGCTCAGTGCATCTGGAATTTGCGGCAACGGCATGCCCACCGGCGTGGCCCCCAGTGCGCCCAGCAACCGGGTCACCTGCCGCGTCGGGCCGCGCATCTTCATGCCCTTCAGGTCGGCCGTGCTTTTCACGGCACGGCCCACGGTGTGGATGACGCCGGGACCGTGCACGTGCAAAGCCAGCACCTGCGTTTCCTTGAACTCGTCGGGGCACTCGGTCTGTAGGTATTCCCAGCACGCCCTGGATGTGGCCTCGGCGTTGTTCATCATGAAGGGCAGGTCGAACACCTCCACCCGCGGGAACCGGCCGCCGGTGCTGCCGGGCAGCGTCCACACGATGTCGACCACGCCGTCGCGCGCCTGGTCGTACAGCTGCACCGGGGTACCGCCCAGTTGCATGGCGGGGTAGGCCTCGAACTTGATTCGCCCGCCGCTGTCTTTTTGCACTTTGTCCATCCACGGCTTGTGCATGGTCAGCCAGACATTGCTCATCGGTTGCATGAAGGTGTGGAACTTCAGCGTCACGGTTTGCTGCGCCAGGGCGGCCAGGTGCGGCACGCCCAGGGCTGCAGCGGCTACGCCTTGCACGAACGAACGTCTTTGCATTTCTGGTCTCCGGTGGGTGGGGTGAAGCTGGAAGAAGGTTGGCGCTGCCGCCGCGACAATGCAGGCCCGGCTGGAAGCCCGAATGCGACGATTAAAAACCATGGTCTGGATTTTGATGCTGGTCCTGGCCTTGGGCGCGGGCTGGTTGTGGACACCCGACAAGAGCCGCGTCGAACTGGAAGCCACCTATGCACGCGGCCCGGGTGACTTCACCACGCTGGGCGGCCAGCGGCTGCATGTGCGAGACAGTGGCCCTCCGGCCGGCAAGCCGCAGGCCCCCGTGCTGGTGCTGCTGCACGGCTTTGGCGCCAGCCTGCACACGTGGCAGCCATGGGCACAGGCTTTGCAAGACGACTTCCGCGTCATCAGCCTCGACCAACCCGGTGCCGGCCTGAGCCCGCCCGACGTTCAATCCGATTACACCGACGCCCGTGGCGTGCAGTTGTTGCTGTCACTGCTGGACGAGCGCGGCATTGCGCGCGCCACGCTGGTGGGCCACAGCATCGGCGGGCGGCTGGCCTTTCGCTTTGCGGCTGCGCACCCGCAGCGCGTGGACAAACTGGTGCTGCTGGCGCCCGACGGTTTTGCCAGCCCCGGGTTCGAGTACGGCCGCACGCCCGATGTGCCCGCCGTGGCCGGCCTGGTGCGCTACAGCCTGCCGCGCGCCCTGGTTCGCCAGGGCCTGAAGCCGGCTTACGGCGACCCTGCGCGCTTGACTGAGGCCACGGTGACGCGCTACCACGACCTGCTGCTGGCCCCCGGCGCGCGCGCGGCCTTGCTGCAGCGCCTGGCCCAAGTGCTGCCCACCGACCCCACGGCCACCTTGCAGGCCGTGCAGGCGCCCACGCTGCTGGTGTGGGGCGAGCGGGACCAGATGATCCCTGTGGCCAACGCCCGAGACTTTTTGCGCGTGATGCGCAACGCGCAGCTTGTCACGGTGCCTGGTGTGGGGCACCTGCCGCAGGAAGAAGACCCCGCTGCCGCACTGCCCGCCCTGCGTGCCTTTCTGTTGCCATGAGAAGGCCCTAACCGACGTACTGCACCAACCACAGCGAGATGGGCGGGAAGAACAGCAACAACAGCGTGCGCAGCGTGTCGCTCACCAGAAACGGCATCACGCCGCGATAGCTTTCGGCAAGGGGGATGTCGCGCGCCAGGCTGTTGACGACATGGACGTTCAGCCCCACCGGTGGCGCCAGCAGGCCAAAGCCCACCGTCATCAACACCAGGATGCCGAACCACAGTGCCACGCTTTCTGCGGGCATGCCGAAGTCCAGCCCCATGACCACCGGGAAGAAGATCGGGATGGTCAGCAGAATCATGCTCAGCTCGTCCATCACCGAACCCAGCACCACGTAAAACAGCAGCACGCCCGCCACCACGGCCAGCGGTGGCCAACCCCAGCCCTGCACCACGCCAGCCAGTTGCGCCGGCACTTGCGTCAGCGCCAGGGCCGCGTTCATCAGGTCGGCGCCCAGAAAGATCAGGAAGATCATGGCCGACGCTTGCGCCGTGGCGTAGAAACACTGCTTGAACTTGGCCCAGGTCATTTCGCGCTTGGCCAGTGCCGTCAGAAAGGTGGTCGCCGCGCCCACGGCCGCGCCCTCGGTGGGCGTGAAAAGGCCGCCGTAGATGCCACCGAACACGATCATGAAGATGAGCGCGATCGGCACGATGCCCGACAGCGCCTGCGCGGTCAGGCGCGGGGCCCGGTCGTGTTCAGGCGCATGGCCGGGTGCCAGGCGCACGTAGATGGCGATGGCCACCATGTAGCCCAGCATGGCGATGATCCCCGGCAGCATGGCCGCAGCAAACAGCTTGGCGATGTTCTGTTCGGTGAGGAGGGCGTAAATCACCAGCGGCACCGACGGCGGAATCAAGATGCCCAGCGTGCCACCGGCGGCCAGCGTGCCCGTGGCCAGGCGGCCTGAATAACCGTGTTTGCGCATCTCGGGCAAGGCCACCTGGGTGATGGTGGCCGCCGTGGCCACCGAGCTGCCGCAGATGGCGCCAAAGGCCGCGCACGCCATCACCGAAGCCATCGCCAGCCCACCCTTGAAGCGGCCCATGACCACCGCGGCAAACGCGAACAGCGCGCGCGACAGGCCGCCCTGCGTGGCGAAGTTGCCCATCAATATGAACAGCGGAATGACGCTCAGGTCATAACTGGCGAATCGCGCAAAAGCCTGCGTGTTCAAAAAACTGGCCAGCGGCAACCAGCCGGACTGCAGCACATAACCCAGCGCCCCCGCGCAGAACATGGCCACGGCAATGGGCATGCGCAACGCCATCAGCACCAGCATCACCGCAAAGATCAGCAGCGCCAGCACGATGGGGGTCATCAAGGCCACCCGCCATCTCCACGGCCATCATCGCGGCCATTACCGCGTCCATTACCGCGTTCATTACCGCGGCCATTACCGCGGCCATCACCGGCGCCGCCACTGCCCCCCGCACCACCACGCTGAAAAGCCTGGGCCAGCGCGATCAGCGTGGTCAGCAGCATGGGCGGCACCATGCCGCAGTAAACCACCCAGTCGGGAAATCCCAGGATCATCGAGCCGGCTTGGCTGTGCCACGCGTTCAAGCCGCCCACCGTGGTGCGCCAGGTCATCAAAGCCATCACGCCGGCCAGCAGCAGCGCGCCCAGTCGGTCCAGGCGGCGCTGGGTGGCGGCGCTGGCGCGGGCGGTGAAGAAGTCGACAGTGATGTGGCCGCGGCGCAACTGGCACCAGGGCAGGAAAAGCGCAATAGCCGCGCCCGCTGCCGAAGCCGACAGTTCGATATCGCCCACGATGGTCCAGCCCGTGGTGTTGCGCCCGATGAGGCTGACGCAGGTCATCAGCGTGATCAGCGTCAACAGCACACCGGCCAGCACGGCGAACAGGCGGGCCAGGGTGTCCAGTGACTTGAAGGCCGCGTTCACATCAACACCACGTCAAATTGAGGGTGTCCGTCCGCAAAGCTGCGCCCTGTGAACAACCCTTGGTCCTGGCCGTCACCGCATCGCCGTACGCGATCGCCGCACTGACCATCAGTGTGGTGGCGCCGTTGTAACTCTTGCTTTGGAAAAGCGTGACCAGGCTGCGCGCCGAGTCGTGGAACTCGCGCGCCTGCAGCAGCCGGGCCAGCAAATAAACGGTATCGACCACCTTGCTTCGTCACGCGAGTGCCCGCGCCAGTCGCCGGCGCGCCTGATCCGGCGCCGCGCCTTTAAGGACTCGACCATCGCGAACGACATCGGAACACCAGGGGTCGTCTTCAGGCAAGGCCGCCAAATCCTTCGGCGTGAGCGCCGTCAGCGAGATGCGCACTTGCTGCCCGTCTTCCAGGCGAGCGTGTCCAAAACCAGCCGCACGCCCTGTCCGGCGCTACCGAGAATGCTGGTGAGCGGGTACCTGAGGTGGTTTTGGGTTTGTGACAACGCAGGCATGCAGGACCATATGATCTTCTTTAAGGCAATACAAGTTTCTCCACATCATTTCAACTTTCTCACTAGACAAAAGCAATTTGAGTGAACTGCACGCGCATCGAGCAAAGGCCACCGGGTTTGCTACTAACAAGAGGGTTGGCGTGGGACGCCATGAAACCTCACATCAACACAATGTCGTACTGCTCCGGATTCATCGACGGCTCGGTGCTCAATGAAATCGGCCGGCCGATGAATTCGCTGAGACCAGCCAGGTGCACGCTTTCTTCGTCCAGCAGCATCTCCACCACGCTGGCGCTGGCGATGACGCGGAATTCCTTGGGCGCGAACTGGCGTGCCTCGCGCAGGATTTCGCGCAGGATGTCGTAGCACACGCTGCGCGCGGTTTTCAGCTGGCCGCGGCCGTCGCAGGTGGGGCAGGGCTGGCACAGCATGTGGGCCAGGCTTTCGCGGGTGCGCTTGCGCGTCATCTCGATCAAGCCCAACTGGGTGAAGCCGCTGACCGTGGTGCGCGTGCGGTCGCGCGCAAGTTGTTTTCTCAACTCGGCCAGCACGGCTTCCTGGTGGTCGGCACGTGTCATGTCGATGAAGTCGGCGATGACGATACCGCCCAGGTTGCGCAGGCGCAGTTGGCGCGCCAGCGCGCCGGCGGCTTCGAGGTTGGTCTTGAAGATGGTGTCGTCGAAGTTGCGCGCGCCGACAAAGCCGCCGGTGTTCACATCGATGGTGGTCAGCGCTTCGGTCTGGTCGATGATGAGGTACCCACCACTCTTTAAATCCACCCGGCGCGCCAGCGCGCGAGCAATCTCTTCTTCAATGCCGAACAAGTCGAAGATGGGCCGCTCGCCGCGGTACCAGTCCAGCTTGGCCAACGCGCCGGGCATGAAGGTTTGGCCGAACGATTGAAGCGCGTCGTGCTGAAGCTTGCTGTCGATGCGGATGGTGGCGGTGGCCTCGGTGCTCAGGTCGCGCAGCACGCGCTCGGCCAGGCTCAGGTCCTGGTGCAGCAGCGACGTTGCGGGGCGCTGCGTGCCTCGCTCGCGCACCAATGCCCAGGCGCGGCGCAGGTAGGCAATGTCGTCGGCCAGTTCGGCATCGGTGGCCTCTTCGGCGTTGGTGCGCAGGATGAAGCCGCCGCCATCGCCATCAGTTCCGGACAGGGCCAATGCCTGCATGCGGCTGCGCAGTTGCTCGCGCAGTTCGGGGCTGCCGATCCTCTGGCTGATGCCGATGTGGTTGTCGTGCGGCAGAAAAACCAGCATGCGCCCTGCGATCGACACCTGGGCCGACAGCCGCGCGCCCTTGGTGCCGATGGCGTCCTTGATGACTTGAACGGTCAGCGTCTGCCCTTCGTACACCTGGCGCTCGATGGGCAGCGGCGGCGTATCGCCGGCCAGCGCGCGCGCGGCCGGCGAGCCCGAAAGCAGGTCGGCCACATGCAGAAAAGCCGCGCGCTCCAGGCCGATGTCGACAAAAGCACTTTGCATGCCGGGCAGTACGCGCACCACACGGCCCAGGTAGACATTGCCTACCAGCCCGCGTTCCAGCGCGCGTTCGACATGCAGTTCCTGCACGGCGCCGTTCTCGACGATGGCCACGCGCGTTTCCTGCGGTGCCCAGTTGATGAGGATGTCTTGTGCGGCCATGGCTTTGCCTCAGATCTTCATGCGCACGCCGGCCTGGCGCAGCAGCTCGGCGGTCTCGAACAGGGGCAGGCCCATGATGCCGGAGTGACTGCCGGCGATGTGCGCAATGCAGCCGGCCATGGCGCCCTGGATGGCATAGGCGCCGGCCTTGCCGAAGGGCTCGCCGCTGGCGATGTAGCGCGCGATGGTGGCCGCGCTAAGCGGCGCAAAACTCACGCGCGACTCGCAGGTGGCCAGCGCCACGCGGCGCGCGCCTGCCGACGAGGCCACGGCCACGGCGGTGATGACGCGGTGGCTGCGCCCGGACAACGCCGCCAGCATGGCCGCAGCCTGTGTGGCATCTTGCGGCTTGCCCAGAATGCGCCGGCCCAGCGCCACGGTGGTGTCGGCACACAGCACGGGTGCGGCGGGCAAACCACGTCGGCGCAGCCGCTGGCGGGCGGCCAGCAGCTTGGCGTGTGTCACGCGCTGCACATAGTCGCGCGGCAGTTCACCGGCACGCTCGGCTTCCAGCGCTTCGGCGTCTTCATCATCGCCAGCCAGCAGCGCATGGTGGGCGACACCCAGCACGTCCAGCAACTGCGCCCGGCGCGGGCTTTGTGACGCGAGGTAGATGAAGTCGTGAACCGGCATCGCGGCATTGTGGCCGCGGCCATGGCGCTGGCCCAGCCTGACACCTTACTCGCGGTGGTACGGATGACCGGTGGACAGCGTCCAGGCGCGGTACAGCGCCTCGGCCAACAGCACGCGGACGACAGCGTGCGGCAGGGTCAGGTCGCTCAGGCGCAGGGTGTCGTCGGCGCTGGTTTTCAACGCCGGGTCCAGGCCGTCGGGGCCGCCGATCAACACCGAGACATCGCGGCCGTCGCCACGCCAGAATTTCAAGTGCTCGGCCAGTTGGGCCGTGGTCACGCGCTGGCCGGTTTCGTCCAGCACCACACGCCGCACGCCGCGCGGCACGGCCGCTGCCAGGCGCGTGGCTTCGGCCGCCATGCATTGCGCAGCGGTCTTGCCGCCAGTGCGCGGCTCGGCCTTCACTGCCGTCAACTCCAACCGCATGTCGGGCGGAAACCGTTTCGCAAAGTCAGCCCAAGCGGCGTCGGCCCAGGCCGGCTGGCGTTGGCCAACCGCCACCACCCGCAGTTTCATCTTGTCAGCGGCGGCTGGCGACCTTGGTCACCGGTCCCTTGCGCGCCGCGACAGCCTTGCGGCCGGGCGCCGCCTTGCGTGCGGGGGTGGATTTGGCCGCAGCCTTTCTGGCCGGCGGTTTGCCCACTACCAGCGTCTTCACTTTGCCGGCCGCTTTGGTGCCTGTCTTGGTCGGCGTTCCCGCCACCGTTCTTGTGGCCGTTTTTGCAGACCCCGTGCTGGCAGTTCTGGTGGCGACCTTGCCTGGCGGCTTGCCGGTTGCAGCACCAGCATTTCTGACGGGGGCCTTGGCCGCGCCGGTCTTGAAGCGAACCGGTGCAGCCGTTTTGGCCGCAGGGCGGGCGGTGGTCCTGGCCGGTGCGCGCGATGCCGGCGGCGACGCGGCGCCTTTGCGGGCTTCAGCCGAGCGCGCGGCAGCGCGAGAGCTGGACCGATCGACGTCGTCATCAGCCGCAACGGGCTTGGCTGCTGTGCGGCGCCTGGGCGCGGCGGCTTCGGGTTCCGACGCCTTGACCAGACCGGTGGCCTTGCCGCCGAGCTTCATGTTGACGGGTTTGCCGCCCCAGATTTCTTCCAGGTGGTAGTACTCGCGAATGGCCGGCTGCATGACGTGCACCACCGCGGCGCCGCAGTCGACGATGATCCATTCACCGTTTTCTTCGCCCTCGGTGCGCAGCACCTCCATGCCGCCGGCCTTGACGGCCACACGAACGCTGCTGGCCAGCGCGCGGGTCTGCCGGTTGCTGGCGCCCGAGGCGATGATCACGCGCTCGAACATCGACGACAGGTGTTCGGTGTTGAAGACCACGATGCCCTGGGCCTTCACGTCTTCCAGGCCATCGACGATGGTCCGTTGCAGTTTTCGAATGTCCATTCAGCTCCTGAGAGAGGTTGACTCCGCTGCGGTCGTTCCGCAGCAGCAGTAGAGGCGGTGGGTTTCAATATAGCGTGCCACTTCGGGCGGCACCAGTGCGCCGATGTCGCTGGTGCCGTGGCTGCGCTGCACACGCTGGCGCACGTCGGTGGACGAAATGCCCAGCATCGGCAGCGGCACCACGCTGTGCGCGAAGGCCCGCACGTCGCCGTGCACCGGCGGCAGCGGCCCGGGCCGGTTGGCCACGGCCAGCACCACGCGGCCCAGCAGTTCGCGCCAACCCACCCACGTGTGCAGGCTGGCGTACTGGTCGGCGCCGATGATCAAGAACCACTGCGTGAGCGGTTGTGCGACAGCCAGCGCCTTCACCGTGTCCAGCGTGTAACTGGGGCCGCTGCGCTCAAGTTCGATGCGGTCCAACACAAACCGCGGCTCGCCGTCCAGGGCCAGGTGCAGCATGGCTTCGCGGTGGTGTGCGCTGGTGACGGAGCGCGATTTCTGCCAGGGCTGGCCGGCAGGTATCCAGCGCAACTGGTCCAGCCGCAATGCGTCGATGGCCGCGTGCGCCAGGGCCAGGTGGGCGTTGTGCACCGGATCGAAGGTGCCACCCAGCAGCCCGACGCGGTCATTGGTCATTGGTCATTGGTCAGCAACCATCGGCCCAGTTCCGCGGCTGCAGGAAGTGGCTGTACAGCCGCGCCTCTTCACTGCCAGGCTCGGGCTTCCAGTCGTAGCGCCACTTCACGATGGGCGGCATGCTCATCAGGA
>ENA-OBIT01000420-OBIT01000420.1-metagenomes-genome-assembly--contig:-NODE-420-length-18945-cov-3.83902_pt1 | contig 18945 bp, 24 predicted proteins | sample MGYA00153386_OBIT01 | MGnify analysis MGYA00153386
CAACGCGCGACAGCGTGGCTTTGTTTGCCAAGGGCATTGGCGCATCTACCGACATATTGGCGCAGTACCGCAAAGAGTTCACCCAAAACAAAGGCCAAGAAGGCATCGACAAATTGTTTGGTGACATGGGCGAGGAAATGTCTCGCATGATTATCACGGGCCGCACCAACTTCAGCGGCGCGTTCGACCAGGCTTTTTACGTCAAAGAAAACATGCCGGAGCGTGCGGCGTCTGACGCCAAGGCAACGGCAGAGAACGACCGCCTCATCGCTGAAATAAAGGCGCAGGGCTTGTCACGTGCAGACGAAGCCGATGCCGTATTTGCGCTGCGTAAAGACTTCGTGGAACAGTCGCAACGCAACGCTGAAATTTATTCAAGTTTCCGCTTTGGAAACGCAACGGGCGACCAAAAGCGCGGCATGGCAACTGACGACGTGCAGGTGGGCGAGGACAACAGCCGCTTCATGCGCGCAGGGGAAACCGCTGTGCAAACCCTTGCGCGGCTGGGTGTCAGCATTTCCGCCGTCAACGCTGTTTTTGGCACACTGGGCAGCAAACTGCTCGACATATCTATCGTCAGTGCAGATGCAGCCAGCAAGCTGGTTGACGCATTCGGAGGCGTAGAAAACCTGACCAAGGTCAGCCAGGCTTACTACGACAACTTCTACAGCGAAGAAGAAAAACGCGCCAAGCTGCAAGGCCAGCTAAATTCCGCCTTTAGCAGCATCGGCGTGGCGCTGCCAAGCGACCGCACCGCCTTCCGCGCCGAGGTAGACAAAGCATCAAGCGCAATTGACACAGATGAAGGGCGCGCCCGGTACGCGGGCCTGCTGAATTTGGCTCCGTTGTTTGCCCAGTTTAACCCGGTAGTTGAAGCCACAGCCATCGCAGTTGCAGGCTTGACCGACCGTATGCGTGACCTGCTTAAAGAGCGCGGCAGCCTGGAAGCCGATTTGCTGCAAGCGCAAGGCGACACCACGGGCGCAACGGCAGCGCGGCGGGCATTGGCAACCGTGGACTTTAGCGCGGTAGAGGTAGCTGCGTATGACTACAACCGCGCCCTGATTGCGCAGACCCAGACACTGCTGGACGCAAGCGCCGCCGCCGCCGCTGTAGCCACCGAGCGGGCAGGTTTGCAAGATCAGCTTGCGATTCTGACGGGCGCGCAAACCCAGCGCTCCATTTCTCTGCGCGATGCGACCGACGAAACTACTCGCGCACTGCTGGTACAGATTTACGCACAGCAGGATTTGAATCTGGCGGCAACAGAATTGGCTGCCGCAATAGTCACCGCCGCTGAAAAAGCCCGCGTAGCAGCCGCAGAGCGCCTGAGCGCCGTGACCAGCGGGGCCTCTGACGCATTTGGCGGGCTGACCCGCGCTGTTGAAGCGCAAAAAGCCGACGAGTTAAAAGCCTACAACATCGCCAAGCAGGCAGCTGAAGTTATTTTCAAAGCGCAACTCAGCTCTGCGCAGGCAGTGGCCGACGGGGTCAAGAAAAGCCTGGCTACGATTGGCGAAAGTTTGGGCAAACTCAAATCACTTGCAGGCTCGCTTAAAAGTACGCTTGACGGCCTGCGCATCATCGGCTCAGAGGAGGCTTACCGCACCGACGCGCAAGCCAAAATCAAGGCAGCGCTTGCCACAGCGCGCAGCGGCGGCGGCTTGCCGCTTGACGGCCAATTGGCCAGCGCGCTGTCTACCATCAGCAAGCCAAGCGAGGAGCTTTTCAGCAGCTTCAGCGACTACGCCAGCGACTTTTTCAAAACCGCAAACGACATTGCAGAACTGTCGAAACTGACCGACGCGCAAATCACGGCTGACGAAATTACGCAAGCCATTTTGCAGGGCCAAAGCGACAAGCAGCAAGAGCAAATCGAGCTGCTGAAGAACGGCTTTAGTGACCAGGTATCAACGCTGGACGGCATTTTAGAAAACGCTAAAAACCAGCTCGACATGGCCAGCGGCATCAATACATCGGTGCTGTCAGTTGGCGCGGCGCTGACTATTTTCAACACATCGATTGGGGCGCTAATCTCCGAGCGCACCAAACAAAACCTGCCCACAACCAGCGCCTCTGGCATGTTGAGCAGCGCAGCGGGTAGTTACACCGCAAACTCAGCCGACGGCGCGGCAGGGCAGTTCGTTACCGGCCTGTACGCCTCGATTGCTGGCAAGGGCCCCGGCGAGATTGATCAGCAGGGCTACAACTACTGGCTAAGCCAAGTCAAAGCCGTGGGCGAGTCGCAAGTGCAAACCGATTTTGGCAATACCGTTAAGTCAATACGCGGCTTTGCAGTGGGCACGAATTACGTGCCACGCGACATGCTGGCGCAGATCCACGAAGGTGAGGCCATCGTGCCCAAGGCTTACAACCCGGCAGCGAATGGCGGCGGTGCGAATACCGCACGGCTTGAATCGCTGGTTGAAAAGCTTACAGAGGAAGTCAAAGCCTTAAAAGCCCTGCAAGCCGAAAACAATGCCGACACCAGGCAGCACGCCCAGCAGTTTGATGCTGTGTCTGCTGGCGGCAATGCACTTGTAACCATGGCGGCATAAATGCGAGTTTTAAAACCGACCAAAATTACGCCTGCACTGCTGGCCAGCACCACAGCAACAGAGGCAGCCGCCGATTGGGTATCAGGCACAACCTATGCCGTGGGCGCAACGGTCAAACGCACTACGGTTCAGCGGCTGTACCGCCGTGTCACAGCCGGCGCCGGCACGGTAGCGCCTGAGCTCGACACAGCCACCGCACTGCCCGTATGGGTAGACGGTGGCCCGACCAATGACTATGGCATGTTCGACGTTGAAAACTACACCGTCACCACCGCAGGGGCAGCGCTGACGGTCGTGCTTAATCTGGGCTTTTTCAACGCCGTGTATTTGTCCGGTTTGCTGGGCACTGGCTTAACCGTGACGGTGCGAGAAGCGCCGGGCGGTGCCGTTATTTACACCTACACAGACGCGCTGGTGTCGCGGGTAGTCAATAACTGGTACGACTACTTTTTTGCGCCGTTCGTGCAAAAAAAGGACTTGGTGCTTGAAGGCATCCCACTGTCCCCCACGGCTCAATTGACAGTCGCGGTTACCGATGCGGCAACGACCGCGTGCGCCAGCCTGGACGTGGGCAGTGTGTTTTTGTTTGGGACTACAGAGTACGGCGCAAAGGCCCGCCTAAAGTCGTACAGCACTACCAAAGCGGACGTGTTTGGCAGGCTCAGCACCGTCAAAAGGTATAGCGCCAAAACCATGACTGCGCGGGTATTAATGGACTTGAGTAACGCCATTGCAGCGCAGGCCGTGCTCGACGAGCTGGACGCCGTGAACGCGGTGTGGATAGCCACAACGCTCGACGCTTACGGCCCCCTGCGAGTTCGCGGCCTGGCTGACGGCGAAATATCTTTTGACCTCGTCAACAACTGCTATCTGAATTTAACTGTGACAGGAAACATCTAAATGCCCACCCAAGCCGTCCCCGCACTAACCGCCCTGCCAGCACCACCCAACCCCGGCGTACCCAGCACATTCATTGCGCTTGCCTACGCATTCACAGTCGCGCAGCGCGATGCGTTTCGCCCGGAGCTTGCAGCACTTGGCGCTAACGTCAAATTCAATGCAGACGATGCTATTGTTAGCGCAGCAACAGCCACAACGAAAGCAGCGGACGCTACAACTCAGGCCGGTATTGCAACGGCGCAAGCGGCCAATGCGACAACCAACGGCGCTACTCAGGTAACACTTGCGACCACTCAGGCGACCAACGCCGCAGCCAGCGCAGTAAGCGCCGTAAACGCACCCGGCGCAAGCGGAACCACCACCACCAGCTTGACATTAGGCGCGGCCACGCAGGCGTTCACCACACAGACTGGCAAAACATGGGTAGTGGGCCAGCCTGTAAGCATTGCACGCACCAGCGCCCCGGCTGCGAGTGTTATGTACGGCACGATCACCGCCTATGACGGCGGCACGGGCGCAATGTCGGTGCTGACGGGCAGCTTCACTGGCACGGGCACATTTACTGACTGGACGATTGCTCTGACCGGGCCGGTTTTACCGCTAAAAACAATCAACAGCGCCACTCTAGTTGGCACGGGCAATATATCTATTCAAGCCCCGCCAATCGTGCAAAAGGCATTTATCACAGCGACGACAACGCACACGATACCGGCTGGCGTAACGGTAGCGCGTCCTTATGCCGTGGGCGCTGGTAGTGCGAGTGTAGTAGCTACATCATCTGGCGCGGGCGGCGGTATAGCCTACGGCGACATTGCTGTGGTTGCTGGGGATGTTTTGAATATTACCATTTCAGGCGGTGTCGCTACCTTAAATAAAAACGGCGGCGCAACGCTGCTAACCGCTAACGCCGCATCAGGCACAACCGCAGGCACAGCATCAATACATGCAAGCGTAACCAATGGCGGGGCTTTTAGTGGTGGTGCTGGGGCCGCTGGCACAAACCCTGGGGGCGGTTCTAGCGGCTCCCCGCTCGGTGTAGGCGTTGCAGGTACAGCCGCCGTCGCTTCGGGCGGGTCTGCTTGGGGCGGCGGTAGTGTTACTAATGGTGGTGGCGGCGGAGTTGGCGGGGCTGGCGCTGCTGGCTACGGTGGCCCCGGCCTATCAATACTGAGTACTGACCCACTGTTACGCGACCTTACAGGGCTTGGCGGCAACTCAGGGCCAGCTAACACATACGGCGGCAATGGTCAGCCAGGCGCAGGGGGCGGGTCGGGTGATGCTGTTTCGGGCGGTAGGGGCGGGTTTGGCGGCGGCGGCGGCGGCGGTAATGCGGCGGGCGGTGGTTTGGGTGGATTTGGCGGCGGGGGTGGGGGTTCTCTTTCTGGCTCGGCAATCGCAGGCGGCGCAGCAGCAGTTCTCATTTATTACTAAAAGGCCACAACATGAAATACGCACGCACAGAAAACAACATCGTTGTCCAAATCATCGGCAATGACCCGGCCAATTTATTTGCGCCTGAATACGCGGGGCTGTTCCGCGCTTGCGGCGCAGCGGTTCAGCCCGGCTGGTCAGACGATGGCACAACATTCACTGCACCGCCTGCACCAGACCCGGTTGTTGTGCTCGTAGCAGCACGCACCGCTGCACTGCTCAAAATTGACTCAGAAACCGACAAGGTTTACGGCGATGTAGTGGGCAATAAGGGCGAAGAATACCGCAGCGCAGAAGCCGATGCGAAGGCATTCATTGCAGCAAACTACATCGGTGCAGCGGGCGGCGGCGTAACGAGCTGGGCTACTGCAAAGGGCTGGACAACCACCCAAGCGGCCAACGACATCATCGCGCAGGCAACGTCCTGGCGCGGGGCGCAAAACGCTATCCGTGCAAATCGCTTGGCACGAAAAGAAGCTGCTAGAGCGGCGGCGGACTTGGCTGCGCTAAACGCAATTACAGCGCAATGGAGCGGCTTTTTAACTGCCATTCGCACACAGTTGGGCGTGTGATGGATTACGCCACGGCACGCCCGTTAATTCGGTCTGGTGACTTGATAGCGCAAAGCGGCGGGGTCTGGACAAGCTGGCACGGCATCAAAGTAAACATCGTTCGCATGTTCACGCGCTCAACTTATTCGCACGTTGGTATTGCGTGGGTTGTCGGTGGCCGGGTGTTTATTTTGGAAGCCGTCAAGCCAAAACTTCGCATCTACCCGGCGAGCAAAATTGGCGACTTTTATTTATTGCCTATGCGCGCAACTTGGGCCGACACAACAGAACAGCTAGCACTTGAAAACGTCGGCGTTGATTACTCCGAAGTGATTGCCATAAAAGCGTTCTTTAAATTGTTTGACGGTGCAGAGGTGAGGCAATGCGCAGCTTACGCGCTGACTGTACTGCGCGCAGACGGCATCAAGCTAGGCAATCGGGCCACGCCGGGGGCGGCTGTATTGGCAGCGATGCGGCGCGGCGCTGACTGCACATTGATAACTCAAAACAAACTTATTCAATGAATTGGGGCACGCGCTTGAGAATGCTAAAAACACTTCCTATGTACTGGTTCGGGCGGCTATACGTCGCGCTGCACGTTGGCAACATTGCTTGGACTTCCTGTTTTGGTGAAGAAACGTTGTTTTACAAAATCATGGAATCTAGCGGGGAGGCCGGGTTTTGGTGCGTACTTGCGCTTGCGGCAGTGTCTGCTGTGGGTGTATTAGACGTATTCATTAACGATCTTTTGCCGCGTCAGTTTTGCCTTAATTTTGTCAAAAAGCACAGACATTTCTTACTGATGGCGCTGGCAATCGGCCCTATGAGCATGGCCTTTGTAATCGCAAAGGAAGTCGGCTGGAGTGTGCTGCACATTTCGCTATCACTACCGATAGCCGGGACGACGTTGCTGGCGGTAATGGACGTGTACGCAAGGGGGCGACAGAAATGAACGCAAATTATTTGCTGACCGTCATGCGCTGCATGTTGCTAGGCCTTTGGATTCCGACGCTCGCGATTGCCAGCACGATCACGCTGGACAAGACGCTGGAAGGCATCACCTGGCCAACGCTGATTATTGTTTTTGCGCTGTCAACAATGTCCGGCGCAACAGCTTTGCTTCAACGAATCGACCGTGAACTGCGCGAGAGCAAAGACAAAACACTGCCACGCCCCACGTTGTTTGCAGCTGCCCACATGCTGGGAAGCTGGCTGGCCGGGGCGCTGGCATTCCTAATTTGCGAAGGTCAAGACGCTAACGACTGGGTTGAATTAGGAATCATCATCGTTGCCAGCTTTGCGGGCGCCAAGTTTATCGAATCTATCAGCGAGAAGTATTTGGCGCAATGGACGCCCAAAACCGAAACGAAAGACACACCATGAAGCTATCGCCGCATTTCACGCTTGCAGAATTAACCGCCAGCAACACCGCTAAGCTGCGCGGCATTGACAACACGCCAGCGCCGGAGCTCATGCCGCGCTTGGTGCTGACGGCTGAGATGCTGGAGCGCATCCGCTCTACATTGGGCGTGCCAGTCATCGTCACCAGCGCCTACCGCAGCCGCCAGCTTAATGCAGCCGTAGGCGGCGTAACCAGCAGCGACCACACGCAAGGCCATGCCGCTGACATTGTTGCGCCAGCGTTCGGCACCGCCTACGTGGTGGCCAAAGCCCTTGCGCCGCTGGTTTCAGTGCTGGGTATTGGGCAAATTATTTTGGAAGGCATCAAGGGTAAACAGTGGGTGCATGTCAGCACCCGCAGCCCTGAAAAGGCCAGCAACCGCGTCATCACGATTACTGATGCCGGCGCGCAGCTGGGCATTCAGGAGCTGGCGTGAACCCGCTGGCCATGGCGGTGGTTGCCGCCGTCATCTTTGCCCTAGGCGCTGCCAGCGGCGTAAAGGTGCATTCAGCCCTGACCGACCAAAAAGAGCTGGCAAAGCAGCAAGCTGCCGCCAAGCAACAGCACCTGCGGCTTGAAAAAATTGATGTGGCCGCCACTGGCCACGAGGCCGACAAAGCGCAACTGCGCACCCAATTTAAAACCATCATCAAGGAGGTTGACCGTGTTGTTCAAAAGCCTGTTTATCTTAATGTTTGCTTTGACGACGACGGCCTGCGCGCAGCTCGGGCCGCCATCGGCCCCGCCGCCACCGCAAGCCAGCCTGCGCCAGCCGTGCGCTGATCTGCCAGACCTGGGCGACGGCACGGCAGCCACAGTGCTGCGCTGGGTGACTGGTGCGGCTGAGCTGTACCGGGAGTGCCAGAGCAGGCACCAGCGCCTGGCCGAGGCCATTGCGCCCGTGGCCACCACCAGGTAAGCACAACTTTGCAGTTGTCTCCGCTGGCCCGAAAGGCCAGCTTTAGCCCTGCGCACACCCTAACCGGTGTGCGTAGGGTTTTTTTTTCGCTTGGCCGCCGAAAATCGGGTTGGGGAATTTTGGCAGAACTTGTGCCAAAACCTGCTATTTTGAGCGCCGCATGTAAACCCTGCACACGGGTAAAACGCACCGCCCACGGATTGCACCGCGTTCTTAAAATCCGCCGCTTCGTTCATAGCGGGCGTACCGGTTCGATTCCGGTCTCGGGCACCAGGCATATATAAATGGGGCGCTAGCAGCTACTAAAAACATAGCCTCATGCGGCTTTGGCTTGCGGGCCAGGTTGGGGAATTTTGGCATTTCTCAACCCGATTTTGGCTATTGCGGCTTGCAGGCTTGATGTTTTTAGGTGGGCATAGCGCTGCGTGCTTTGGCTGGACTTGTGGCCCAGCACGCCGCCTACGGTGTACAGGTCTACACCAGCGTTGATCATCTCGCTGGCGGCGCTGTGGCGCAGGTCGTGCAGCCTGGCGTGGCCGTGGCCGGTGGCGCGCATGGCGGCTTTGACGTGGTGGCTGACGGTGTCTGCCGTCACCTTGGGCGGCCAGACACCGCGCGCCAGGTGGGCAATGCGCGGGTGAACCGGGATGATGCGCGGCTCACCGTTTTTTGTGTCGTCAAGCCGCAGCACTGTGCCACTGCTGGTCACAACCACTTCCGCTCGCAATATTTCACTTATACGCATACCGGTATAAAACGCCACGCGGGCGGCCGCCCTGCTGGCAGGGTAATGCATGGCGCGAGCGATCTGCAGCATTTGGGCGCGGCTCAAATACACCTGGCGGCCCTTGCGGGCTTTGGGCAGCACCATCCGCTCTGCCGGGTCATGCTCGGCCAGGTTGTGGTGTCGCCACGCCCAACGGCATGCGGCCCGCAAATAAGCCATCCGGTTGCGCACCGTGGCCGGGCTGAGGGCTTTAGCCATGTCGGTGGCGTACTGCCTGGCCACGTCGGCCAGGGCGGTGATGGGCTTGCCGGTGTACCAGGGCTGGCACAGGGCCAGCGCGCCCTGCAGGTCTTTAAAGTTTTTAAGGTTGGGCGCGTGCTGCTGCAAATACAGGAGCACGGCGTCTTCAATCAGCGGAGCCGACTTGGTTACACCAGTTGCAAGCGCGTAGAGCCGGGCGGTTTCAACGCGGTCAAATTCTTGGGCTTGCTTTTTAGTCCAGCCCGCTGGAAGTACGCGGTTAGCGCGTTGGCGTTGCCCGGCAATGACGCGGTCAAATTGATAGAGCCACTGGCCCGTGTGGTGGAGGGTGATTGGCATGGTTGGCGGCAGCTTGCTTTGTAGGCGTCAAGGTCGGTGGGCTCAAACTTGATGGTGGTGTCGAAACGGTAGTGTGCCACTTTACCCGCCCGCGCCAGCTCGTACACCTTGCTGGGCGATATGCCCAACACGGCGGCGGCTTGCTTGACGGACAGGGGTGCGGTCATGTCATGCCGCCAGCAGGGCGGCTGGCCGTACCGCGCGCCCGCCGCTGCTGCGTACCTCGGCCTGGGCGTAGTCAAGGGCTTTGATGACCTCGCCTGTGCTGAGCTGCTGCAGCTGGAATTTGTGCAGGTCAATGGCGGTGTCGATGGCGTCGAGCTCGATGTAGTACAGCGACGTGGACTGCCACTTGCCTGTGGCTATGGCGCGGTTGTAAATGGACTGCAGGGCCAGCTCTGCGGCGTGCAGGTGGGCGTGCAGGCCTTTGACAACGCCCTGTTTGTCGATGGCCTGGGCGCAGTTCATGGCGCTGGCCAGCACTGACCACTGCCATTCAGTGGCCACGCCCTGGCGCAGAGCGGTGAAGGCGGCTTGCAGCGGGTGCAGCACCTGCGCCAGGTCTGCCGGTGTGACCAGCGCCACGCGGCGGCTGACCAGATCCATAGTGTTGACGGCGGCTGACCAGCGGGGTTTGCGTGGGGGTTTGCCGTGGCTCATTTAAAGATGCCTGCAACAATCCAAACAAGCGCAATAATCGCAAGGATTGGTATTGGTATAAGCCTACCCCCTACTCCTGCATAGGAACTGGTGTCATTACTTGGCCAAAAGAATGCCCACAACAAAACAGCGAGCGAAATACCTGAAGGTATGTGCCACCATGCAAGCGCAAATTCGATGATCATGCCGCCTCCAGCTCGTCGGCTGTGAAGTCGGCTACGCCGCCTGTGCGGCCTTTGAAGGCGACTTCGTAGGATTGCAGGTTCATGTTCATTGCGCAGTCGAAGTTGAGGGCCTTGACCGTGCCGGTCATGCCCTCGTACTTCTGCCGCCAAGTCGCGTGGTCGGTGCTGACGGTGGTCACCTTTACTTGCTGGCCTTTGGTGTAGGCGTGAGCCGCTTTTAAAACGGGTACCGCGACGTCCGCAGGCGGCGCTTCAATGCCTTGCATTGCTTCAGCAATGCCTAGTTGGGCCTGCTCTGCATTCAGCTTGGGCCGTGCCTTGGGCCTGGCTGTTTTGGGTTTTGCGTCAAGTTCAGCGTGAGCAGGCGGCGTAGCAGATGGCTGCGCCAGCGGGGATTTGGGGGTGGGGGTTTTTTGCGCTGCTTTTAGGGCGGCAATTTGGGCGGTGACTTCGGCTTTTATTTGCGCTGCGGCCTTGTGCTTCAGCGCGCTGAGGTCGATGTCGTTCTCACGCGCATAGGCTTGTTGAACTGCTGCGCCTTCGTAGGTGATGACCAGCGCGGCGGCTTTCAAAATCTCAGTCGTGTCAAAGCTGTCAACCCCATTTGGGTCAAGCCCTGAATCTTCAAAAGCAACTACACAGTTGAACGATGAGAGCATGTGTTTAAGAAACGCTCGCAACAGCTCTGTTGACAGAAGCGCCTCGGCACCAAGCGCGCTGGTTGCCATGATGTCCTTGACAAGCACCGCGCGGGCCATGTCTTCATAACGCTCCGCAACGCGCCGACTGGTCGCGGCCTGCAACGCTGCAATATCCGCCTTAACGTCCTTCTTGCCCTTGGCTCTGTCGGCCTCGACGTCGAGTCTGTCTAGTATTTTCACCAGCCCTTTGGCCAGCAGCGCGGCCTCTGCCTCGGCTGTGGGGATGGCGGCGATCAGCTCCCTGGTGTAGGGGTTTTCAATCAGCACTGCGCCGGGCAGCGGCATGACGTGGGAGTGGCCGAGCAGTGAGCCAAGCCGCTGGCCTTGCGCGCCGCTGGCCACGTCGTTGCGCACCTGGCTAAGTGGGCTGTAGCCGTTGAGGGTGCTGCTGTTGGGGTAGCAGGCGGCTTTTGCCTCTGCGCCGTGCACCAGGCGCAGGCCTTGGCGCTTTGCCTGGTGCTCAAGGTTGGCAATGTGCTCGGCTGCCTTGCCGTTGTAGCACGGCGGGTCGGTGCAAATGTCTGCACCGTCAACATGGCTAAACATGTCGGGGTCTGCGCCTGTGCGTTTGGGGCATGTCTTGCAGCTGCCCGCCAGCGGGACCAGGTTAGCGGCGGTGATCTGAAAGGGGGCGCGTGCCAGGTCGAGCATGACGTTTTGGCGCAGCCAGACGGCCAGGTCGCGCACGCTGGGTTGTGTGCCGCCAGCGGGCACGGTGGCGGCGTAGTCAAGCGCTTTTATTTGCAGCTTGGGGTCATGCACGGGGGCCAGTAGCAGGGCGCGTGACACGTCGATCTGGTTGGTGCGCAGGGCGTGTTTTGTCTCGGGCTGCAGCCTGAGCAGTTGCAGGCGGCTGAACACGTAGCGGCGTGACTTGCTGATCTTGTCGGCCACCACGTCGATGGTGATGCCGGGTTGCTGCAGCCACACTTCAAAGCCCTCGGCTTCGTCAATCTCGCTCAAACTTTCGCGCTGGATATTTTCTACGAGTTGAGCCTCGATAGCTTCAAGGTCGGTGTACACGCGCATGATGACGGGCACTTGCACCAGGCCTGCCATGACGGCGGCGCGGTACCGGCGTTCACCGCTGACAATTTCATACGCTGGCTTGGCCTGGCCAGGAGGCGCGTCAAACGTATCGGCCAGGCGGCTGCCGGGCAGGGCGCGCACGATGATGGGCTGGTCAATGCCGCGTGCCTTGATGTTGTCACTCAAGGCTTGCAGCGCGTCGGGGTCAAAGTGCTTGCGGTTGGTGAGGGACTTGACGATCAGGGCCGTGGGGCACTGGCTGTAAGTGTTGGGGGTCAGAGTGGTCATTTTTGTGATGCTTTTGGTGTTAGGCGCAATGAATACGGGCGCAAGCAGCTCCTGAATGTGTAGCGTTCATTCGGTTCTCCAGATGCGGGTATTGCCTTGCAGGTCGGCGCCCGCCTTGTATTTGCCGTCGCCTTTGCCCTGGCGGGCCTTGGCTGCTGCATAAATAGCACCCCTCATAGCTGGGTCAATGGCCACGCTTTGGCCCGCCTTGGTCAGCTTGTCCAGCAGCGGTGCCCACTTCTCGGCTCCAGCGCCACGGCTTGGCATGGGCACGTTCTCGTCGACCTTGAAGGCTGTAAAGTCGATTGCGGAAACGTATGGACCTTTGCGCCGGTGATGTGCGGCGCTAGCAAACGGGTTGTGCGCTGTGCCTGGGGCGGCGGCTGCGGCTTTAATCGTGGCGTCAGCCTGGGCTACGCTGCCGTAGTCGGGTGCCTGGTCAATGTCGTCGCCCGCCGTGTAGTAGCCGTTGCTGCGGGCAATGAAGCCGGCTTCAATGGCAAGTTCAAGAATCTTCCCGATGTTGGCAGACCCGAATTTGGCAATAGCCTCGGCGGTGGTCAGTTTTGCGCTGAGGTTTTTCTGAAAATAGCTAATGGCCGAGTGGGGAATTGAGCCGGTCTTTGGGCAGTAGGTGCGAGTCATTAAATTGGTCATGGTGTTTTGTGGTCTTTTGGTGGTTGTTTATGTGTCTAACCCAATATATTCGGGCGCTAGCAGCTATTTAATTAATAGCGGTTTAAATCGCGCTCCAGGCATTTGTTGTAAACGCCCCATTGCTGGCTGGCAAGGTCGGTGTGGGCCATGCCCATGTTGAAAACTTCTTGCGCTGACATGCCGGTCTCCAGCATCAACCAGGCGCCCATGACGACTGATTGCAGGTGGCGGATGTCGTGCATGTTGTTGATGATGGCGTCGGGCTTGAACTGGCTGCCGTCTGACTCGCTTACGTGGGCGTTGGGGTGCGTGGTGCCCGCCTTCAAATCTGGCCGCTTGACTTGCCAGATAACACCGCCCATGTTGCGCACGGCCTGGGCCTCGTTTTCAAACCGCACGTCGGTGATGACGTGGCGGGGGTTGTGATTTTTGCACTGGTAGCTGACGTTGTCGACGACATGGCCTGTCCAGTAGCCTTCATGTGCGCCGCGCCGGTATTCAGTGCCCCACCACTGCATGATTTGGCGTGGGCTGCGGGGTGCGTCTAAAAACTCGGCAACGCTGCCGTCAAACAAGCGGTAAGCATCACTGCGCAGCAGCTTGCCCGCAAAGCCGTTGTCGGTGCACTTGACTAGCGCTAGGGCAGGGTGTGGCTCTTCTTTGGTGGGGCGATAGGTGAGCAGCAGCGGCTCGATGCCAAAGGCCTCACACACCTCAAAGCGCAGCGCGTCTGCAAAGGCGCATTTGCTGAAGCGTGCATGGGTGCGCAGCAGGTCGGCCACGGTGTCTTTGCCGCTGCCCGCGATGCCTGCCAGGCCGATGATGGTGGGGGCGTTGAGGGTGCGGGTGTGCAGGGTGGTGGTCATTACTGGCCACCTTTCGCAGCTATGGCGGCTGGCTGTACGGGTAGGGCAATATTAAAAGGCAAGAGAGCGTCGATCTGTTCTTGCGTCGCCATCACCGGGTTAGCCAGTACATCAAGCACATGCTCGGGCGCATCGTAAACACCTGCAATTTGGTACGTTGCAGCAATTATTTTTAGCAACTTGTCCGTGGCTGGCTGTACGGGTAGCGCGTTGCTGTTTTTGTCGGGTGCAGTCATGGTGTTCAAACTCGGTTGGTGGTGGGTGTGCAGATCGGGGCGGCCCTGGGCAAGCGCACGCCGGCAACCACGCTGGGCAGGGCGTAGGCGTCCATTGCGCCTGGGCGGCCATTGAAGGGACGCAGCTCTGCGCCGTTGTAGGTGGCGGCTTTGCGGTGGTGCTCGGCTAGCCAGGTGGGTGTGACCTTTGGCGGTGAACGGGTGATTGCGGTTTTGCTCATGGTTGGGCAGCTGCCTCGGTTGCGGTTTGATTAACTTCGTGCTTGACCCAGCTCGGTGCCAAGGGCGCAAGGTCACAGGCAGACACTTGTGCAATCAGCTCGGCGTTAAGCGCCAACAGCCTGAACAGCTGCAGGTCAAGGCAGCGGCCTGCGGTGAGCTGTTTGCAATGCGTGTTTAAAAACAATTGCGCGGGCTTGCCCATCCAGTAGGCGGTGAAGCTGTCGGCAATGACGCCGGTAACGTCGCGCAGGTGCAGCACGACGCCTGGGGTGGTCATGTCGGCAGCCATGCAACTGGCGGGCTTCATCAACAAAGCAGCGCGGATGGTGATGGTCATGGTGTGCCCCGCTCGCCATAAGCATCAGTTGTAGTCTTGTACTGGCTGGCCCACACGGCGTACAGCAGGCCGCCTTGCGTGTGTGGATTGGGGGTAACGGGTACGCCCTTGCCAATCATCAGGTCGGCCAGGGCGGCGTAGCCTGCCTGCGCACGAGTGGTTTGCAGGTCGCAGCAGCAGGTGCTTGCAGTTGGCTTGGGCTTTGAGTGGCTGGCGGTAATGCTGGCTTGGCTGCGCAGCAGGGCAAGGTCGCGCTGCATCTGGTCTTCGTCAGCGGTGCGGTAAGTGGGCTCGTCAGCGTCGGTCAATTCAATGCTGATGCAGTGGCCAATAAAGACGGCAATCAAGCACAGCGTGCAAAAAATAACCAGGCCAAGCAGTAGCCAGAGTGTGCTGTTCATAGCCGAGCCTCCATCACTGTGTTGGTGTTGACTGGGCCGTTGCGGCGCCCGGTGCATACCAGGTCGCCAGCGGGCGTCCAGCGGGCTTCAGACTGCGGGCCGCGCTCTTTGGTGCACAGCGCTTGGGCTGCGGCCTCACGGCGCTGGGTGCCTGCCTGGCTGGCCTGCAGGGCTTGCAGCTCGGAGCTAGCGGCCCAGTCGGCGCTGTGGTCTGTGGGTCCGTCGAGGTGGTGGGCAGCGGCCATCGTCAGGGCCAGCAGGGCGGCTATTAGCCAGTTGGCGGGGGTGGTCATGCTGCCATCCACAGCAGTTGATTTGCGGGGTGGGTTTCAATTTCATGCGCTGCGTCAAGCATTCTGCTGGCCACGTCGCGGAGCTGGTCAGCGCTCAAATTTGTCGTTGTGCTGGTAGAGCCGTTTTGGCTCCTGATTTCGATTTGCAAACGGGCATATTCCTCGGATGAGAACCGAAACACCGTAAGCATTGTGAAGTTGTCGCCCACGCGCATGCTGTGGCCACAATCACCTTTGCGCCTGAAGTAGCGCTGCGAATCGTTGGGTACCGCCGGGATGTGGGGCGGTGTGCGCTGCTCTGTGCCAGCGTCTGCACTGGCTGGGCTTGCTGACTTGTCGGTTTGTGTGGCTTGCATTTTTCACTCCAGTTGCCCCGCTGGTTTGCGGGTTGGAGTGAATTATTTCCCCTTTGGGTTTTATTGTCAACCCCTTTGGGGATTATTTAAATAAAGGTTTAAGCAGACGCATAGTGTTGCTTTACTGAATTTGCTGATTGACGTAGCTCACCAGGAATGCGCGCTTGTCAGCTTTAAAGGCCGCGTGCTCTGCTTGTGCATATTTGATATCTTCTTGGCCGGTGCTCTTTAGCTCGTCCTGAAGGTCTGCGATTTCAACGGCAAATTCTTCGCGCTGCGCCGGGTCGCTGCTGGCTGCCATCTGCTTCTTGAGGCCAAAAATGTTGCTTTTGATGTCGGCAATGTCCGCTTGGGCCCGCTCTTTTTCGTGCGCCAAATCTTCAGTCAAAGCGGAGCCATGCTCTTTTATTTCTCTAGCGAAGTCTTCAGCGTGCTCGGCCAGCTCACTCTTGTCCAGGTAGCCAACCTTTAGCATGAATTCTTTAAATAGTTTCACCGCTGTCGCCGTATTGATTGGCTTCCCGTCAGAGTCAATCATCTCCATCGTCATTTCTGGGTACTTGGCGCCGTCGCTTTTGCCGCCACTGTCGCCGACCTTGTCCTGGCCGGTGTAGCCACGCCAAATTAAATAAATTAAAGCGCCAACCAGCACGACCGCAATGAATTCGCCCATCAGTTTCTCTTTTTCATGCGCCTGGCCGCCGAAATGGCAACACTACAGCTTTGTATTCAGTTGATTGTGCCGTTTTTGGGCGCTGGTTCAACAAGCGCGTTAACAAGCCGCAGCACCGTGGCGTGGTGCTCATGGGGCAGCTTGTCCATCACCTCCATAACCATCGCTTTAGTGTCGGGGCGGCCATATCGCTCTGATAGCGTGGGCGGGGTGTCCATCCAGCCGCGTTCTAGTAGCAGGGTATTTTCAATAAGCCTGGCGGTTGCGCTGCCAAGCTCGTACGGTTTACCGCCACGGTCATGCCTAATGTTGCCGTTAGCAATTCTTGTCAACTTTGAAGTTTCAGCGCGTGAATAACCCAGTTTCTCGCAAAGGTTAGCTGTGCCGCCATTTAATTTGACAAGCATTTGAAGCTTTTCGCGGCGTGTTTCCTCAATCGTTTTCATCGGCCTAATTAGGCCCCCCCAATGGGTAAAAATAAATTCCCCTTTGGTGCTTGCAATAAATCCCCTTTGGGTATTAGAATATGCCATGGACTTAAAAACTTGGGCAGATTTAGAGTACGGACGGCGTCTAGCTTTGGCAAAAGCCATAGGTGTACCCCCTTCGTTTGTTTTGAAAATGATCAGCGGGGAGAAAAAAGTTCCCTTCACGCAGTGCATGCCTATCGAGAGAGCGACAAACGGGGAAGTCACCCGGCGCGACTTGATGCCCGACACCTACTTGGTTCACTGGCCTGAGCTGGCTCAAGCCCAACAAACACCAGCGCAAGCAGCTCCTGAAAGCGTAGCGGCTTTGGCTGGGGGTGCTTGAGATGAATGAAGCACAAGCAAAAGAAATGCTGGAACTGCTGCGTGCGATTGCCGCAGATATGGCGATGGCCCGTCGCTCTTCGGATAGGGCGCTTGAACTGCTTGAGAGGGTCGTAAGTGGCCGTGCAGTTCTGGTAGTTATGCCGCCTGTATGAGCGCTGCCACCTCTTTGATCTGCGCCAGGGCCTCGTCTACGAATTCGGTTGTCGGGTGCGCTTCTTGCCACGCGGCAATAGCGTTGGTTTGCTCCTCCCCACGCAGTCCATGTGTAGCGTTTATCCGGGCTGATGCTTTTAGCGCCTGCGCCCTGGATAAAACAGCATCGGCAAATAAAAGCTGTTGTGTATCGAACTCCATGAGTAGCCCCTTTGTAAACGTTGACGGTGTTGGAGCTTTCAGCATAGCAAAGCGGGCTGCGGCTTTGGCTGGGGGTGCTTGATGCTCTGCGTAGAACTGTTTGCTGACTCCCGGCCGTTTGAGCTGTTCTTGGACCAGCTACTTGAATTGCTTGCCAATGTCCCGATTGAACGCCGCCAATTTGTCCTTGACCGCCTTCAGGGCCTTTTGGGCTGCGACTGTGTCCGCCTTGAAAACCTTCCCGCACTTCGTGCAGATGTGATCCGGGTCGCGCTTGAGCCGTCCGAAAAGCTGCGTTTGTTTGCCGCTGCAGTGCGGGCGGGTGAATTCGATGCGCTGTCTGTCTAGGTTCAGTGTCATGAGCGGCCCCTTTGTGACTGTTGCTGGTGTTGGAGCTTTCAGCATAGCAAAGCGGGCTGCTCGCCTGGGTGTGAATTTTGTTCATGCCTAGAGTTTGTTTTTTTTGGTCGATTTGAGCCACTCAACGGCTCTCAACAATGTTGCGAGGCATCACGATGCAAGTTAACCAACTGTCAATCCCTGTTGATATTCGCCCGGATGAGGTGGCGCGCAAAAAGACGCTGGGCGAGGCGCTGCACCTGTGCGCGGAGCTGGCGGGCTTTGGGCTTGACAAGGAGTTGCAGCAGCGCCTGGGTGTTGACAAGTCGCAATTTAGCCGCTGGATGGGTGGCACGGAGGGTATTTGCTGGCCCAAGTTTGACAAGCTGATGGACGTGTGCGGCAATGACGCGCCGCTGCTGTGGATGCTGCAGCAACGCGGCTATGACCTTCACAGTGTGCGCAAGCTGGAGAGCGAGACGGAAAAGGTTAACCGCCAGCTGCGGGAAGAAAACGCGGCGCTGCGCCGGGTGCTGCAAGGCCAAAGCGCCGCTGCATGAAGCCAGCCAGCTATTCAAGGCTGCCCGCGTGATGCAGCCAGGCAAACTGCCCCCCATCAGGTTTGAAGCGCTGGCCGATGCGCTGCTGGCCATGGCTGCCAGCCTTTGTGCGCAGTGGCTGCCGGGCGGTGTGCAGCGCGGGCATGAATACGTGTGCGGTGGTGTGCAGGGCGGTGCGGGCACCAGCTGCTCAGTTAATTTGACAACGGGTAAGTGGGCTGACTTTGCCAGCAATGAAAAGGGCGGCGACCTGATTGGCCTGTACATGGCGTGCAACAGCCTGCCGACCATGGGCGCTGCGGCAGTGCAGGTGGCGCGTGAGCTGGGCCTGGAGGATGTGGCCGGTGTGCAGCCTGCGCGTGATGGCGCGCAGCGCCCGCCGGACGCGCCACGGCCTGTACCAGCACTGGCACCGCAGGAAGCACCCAAGCGCGACCTTGAGAGCTGGAAGACCATGCTGCCCGTGCCCACCAACGCACCGGCGGCAACGTTCAAACACCCGCACAGGTCGGTTGACGATATTACGCATAGCGCCATATACCAAATGGGCGGGCAGCTGCTGGGCTACGTGGTGCGTTTTAAAACCAGCGACGGCGGCAAGGAGACGCTGCCATACACCTGGTGCATCAGCGAGCGTGATGGCGGCTGCGCCTGGAAGTGGAAGACGTGGGACGAACCCCGCCCGCTGTATGTACCGGCGGGCACTATGCCCGAAGGCCGCACGGTGGTGCTGGTCGAGGGCGAAAAGAAAGCGGGCGAGCTGCATGCGCTGCTTGAGGCCGCTTACCCCGGCGTGTATCTGGTGGCCAGCTGGGTGGGCGGCTGCAACGGCTGGAAGAAGGCGCTGTGGCACTGGCTGCAGGGCTGCACGGTGCTGCTGTGGCC
>ENA-OBIT01000421-OBIT01000421.1-metagenomes-genome-assembly--contig:-NODE-421-length-18936-cov-5.97972_pt1 | contig 18936 bp, 15 predicted proteins | sample MGYA00153386_OBIT01 | MGnify analysis MGYA00153386
CCCGATGCTGCCGTAGTTCACCCCGGGCGCCTTCTTGGCCGCGGCCAACACGTCGCCGAAGTTCTTGTACGGTGAATCGGCCGTCGTGGCCAGCACCATCGAGCCGGTGCCCAGTACGGCCACCGCCGCGAGGTCCTTGCGCGTGTCATAGGGCAGGCTGGGGATCAGGCTCGGGTTCACGGCGTGGGTGTCGAAGACCACCGCAAAGGTGTAGCCGTCGGCTGGCGACGCGGCCACGGCCGCCGCGCCGATGGAACCCGAGGCCCCGCCCTTGTTGTCCACGACCACGGTCTGCCCGAGGCGTTGCTGCAGCGCCGGCTGCAGGATGCGCGCCACTTGGTCGACCGAACCTCCGGGCGGAAACACGGCCACCAGCTTGATCGGCTGCTTTGCAGGCCAGGCCTGGGCCATGGCCGCCGGCACCGCCACGAGTGCGGCCAGCGCGAACGAACCGAGCGCGGCGGCGCGGGCAAGGAGGACGTGTCGGACGTGTCGGACGGGTCGGATGTGTCTCATGCGATGTTCTTTCCTGGGGCTGTTGAACGGACAATGCAGCATGGCACATCTTCCCTATGCCGACCTCGATTCGGTCGAAACCCGCCCCCTGGTCGATCGCATCGTGGCCGAGCGCGGCCATGTGCTGCACCTCTACCAGATGCTGCTGCACAGCCCGCCGCTGGCCGAGGGTTGGCTGGGCTATCTCACGAAGGTCAGACAACACCTCTCGCTCGATGGCGCGCTGCGCGAACTGGTGATCATGCGTGTCGCCCACGTCAACCGCGCCCCCTACGAAGCCGAGCAGCACGCGCCCATCGCGCTGACGGAAGGCCTGACGCAAGCGCAGCTGGACGCCCTGCCGCAGTGGGACGACTCGACACTCTTCAGCCCTTTGCAGCAGGCCGCGCTGCGCCTGACCGACACCATGACACGCGACGTGCAGGTGCCGCCGGCGGTGCTGAACGCCGTGCGCGCGCACCTGGACGACCGGCAAGTGGTGGAACTGGTGGGCACCATCGCGGCCTACAACATGGTGTCGCGCTTCCTGGAAGCGCTGCAGATCCACGCCACGGATGAGACCCGGGCAAAGGGTTGATTCAGCGCCCACCCGGGCTTTGCAGCAACGCGGCCGGCGGCACGGCTTCCATGCGCTCGACCAGCCGACAGCGCATTTCATGTGGTGGCCTGCAACCATGAAAATCGAACATGGTCTGTTCCTTTTTCATGGTTTGTCTCCGGGCCGTTAACCTAACCCACGCGCCCTGTCGGCCTTGAATTGCGCCCGAAATGCCTCGAAGCGGCCTTCGTCCAGTGCCTGCCGCACTTCTGCCATCAGGTTGACGTAGTAGTGCAGGTTGTGGATGCTGGCCAGCATGGGTGCGAGCATCTCGCCGCAGCGTTCCAGGTGGTGCAGGTAGGCGCGGCTGAAACCGCTGCAGGTGTGGCAGGTGCAGGTCGGGTCCAGCGGCGCTTCGTCACTGCGGTGGCGTGCGTTGCGGATCTTCAGGTCGCCGAAGCGCGTGAACAGGTGGCCGTTGCGTGCGTTGCGGGTGGGCATCACGCAGTCGAACATGTCGACGCCGCAGGCCACGCCTTCGACCAGGTCTTCGGGCGTGCCCACGCCCATCAGGTATCGCGGCTTGTGCGCCGGCAGCTGCTGCGGCGTGTGGGCCATGATCTGCAGCATCTGCGCCTTGGGTTCGCCCACGCTCACGCCGCCGACCGCGTAACCCGGCAGTTCGAGCTCGGCCAGGGCTACGGCGGACTCTTCGCGCAGGGACTCGAACATGCCGCCTTGCACGATGCCGAACAGCGCGTTCGGGTTCTCCAGGCGCGCGAACTCGTTGCGGCTGCGCACGGCCCAGCGCAGGCTCAGCTCCATCGAGCTGCGCGCCTGCGCCTCGGTCGTCAACTGGTCACCCACTTCATAAGGCGTGCACTCGTCGAACTGCATCACGATGTCGCTGTTCAGCACCGTCTGGATCTGCATGCTGACCTCGGGCGTAAGAAACAGCTTGTCGCCGTTGACGGGTGAGGCGAAGTGCACGCCTTCTTCGCTGATCTTGCGCCCCCGCCCGTCGCTGCCGCCCAGGCTCCAGACCTGAAAGCCGCCGCTGTCGGTCAGCATGGGCTTGTCCCACGCCTCGAAGCGGTGCAGGCCGCCGAACTGCTTGACCACGTCCAGCCCAGGGCGCATCCACAGGTGGAAGGTGTTGGCCAGGATGATCTGCGCGCCCATCTCGTGCAGCGAGCGCGGCAGCACGCCCTTGACGGTGCCATAGGTGCCCACGGGCATGAACACGGGCGTCTCGACCACGCCGTGGTTCAGCGTCAGGCGACCGCGCCGCGCGAGGCCCTGGGTGCCGAGGAGTTCAAATTGCAACATGGCTGGATTCTCGCCGCCGGCCGCGCCACTTAAGATGTTGGTTATGTCGATCATGCTCAAGCTCTGCGGTCACCTGCCCGAGGTCGAATTTGCTGCAGGCGACACGGTGGTGCGCGAAGGCGGCAAGTCCGGCAGCATCTGGGTGCTGGTGTCCGGGGCGCTGCAGGTGCGAAAGGGCACCATCCTGATCAACACCGTCACCGAACCCGGCGCCACGGTGGGCGAGATCTCGGTGCTGCTGGGCAACGCACACGGCGCCACGGTGGTGGCCACCGAACGCAGCGTGATGCGCCACGCCACCGACGGCCGCGCCCTGCTGGCGCGCGACCCGGCCATTGCCCGGCTGGTGGCGATGGGGCTGGCCGAGCGGCTGAACTTCGTCACCACCTACCTGTGCGACCTGAAACACCAGTACGGTGACGCGCCCGGCCTGGCCATGGTGTCGGACGTGCTGCACCAGCTGTCGCAGCGCCAGGGCCCTGCCGCCCGGCCAGGCTCGGCACGCGACCCCGACCCGGAAAACTGAGCCACTGGCGGCTTAGAACACCGTGCGCTTCGGCGCGGCTGCGTCGGACAACTGCAGCGTCTCGCTGCCCACCATCGAGCGCCAGCATGCGGCGCAGGCCGTCAGGTCGATCTCGATGTGCGCCGGCACCGGGCCGATCTGGCGCCCGGCGTTGAAGACCCAGGTGTCGCCGATGCGGTCGGCCCAGTGGCCTGCGGGCTTGAAGGGCGGCTCGTGCCCGTGGCCGGTGAGCACCAGGTCGGGCCGGTGCTGCGCGATCCAGGCGGCGCGAGCTGATGTCCAGGTGGTTGCCCGCCAGCACGACCAGGTCGCAGGACGGCGCCACGCGAACCACCCAGTCCAATCGGGGCAACGTGTAGTGCAGGTCTGGAGTCAGCAGGATTCGCATGGATCCTGCTGTTGAACTTCAACCGGCGCGGCGCTGCAGCAGCATCGAATCACCGTAGCTGAAAAAGCGATAGCGCGACGCCACCGCGTGGCGGTACAGCGCCATCACGGGGGCGTGCCCGGCCAGGGCGCTGACCAGCATCATCAAGGTGCTTTTGGGCAGGTGGAAGTTGGTGACGAGCCGGTCGACGACGCGGAACTCGAAGCCCGGGGTGATGTAGATGTCGGTGTCGCCGGTGCAGGGCACCAGCGTCTGTCCCGGCCCGGCCAGGCGCGCCGCCGATTCCAGCGCGCGCAGCGTCGTTGTGCCCACGGCCACGATGCGCCCGCCGGCCGCGCGCGCGGCCTCGATGGCGGCCACGGTGTCGGCGCCGACCTCGAACCATTCGCTGTGCATGCGGTGGGCGGCGATGTCGTGCACGCGCACCGGCTGGAAAGTGCCTGCGCCCACGTGCAACGTCACCGCGGCGCGGCGCACGCCGCGGTCGTCCAGCGCGCCGAGCACGCCCTGGTCGAAGTGCAGTGCGGCCGTGGGCGCGGCCACGGCGCCGGGGCGGGCGGCGAAGATGGTCTGGTAGCGGGCTTCGTCCTCGGCGCTGTCGTCGTGGGTGATGTACGGCGGCAGCGGCACATGGCCGTGCCGAGCCAGCAGCACGAAGGGGTCGTCGGGGAATCTCAGGTGGAACAGCGACTCCTCGGGCCCGGCGCGGCCCAGCACCTCGGCCTCGAAGGCCTGGGCGAAGCGCACCAGGCTGCCCGCGCGCGGCGACTTGCTGGCGCGCAGGTGGGCCCAGACCTCGTGCCCGGGCAACACCCGTTCGACCAGCGCTTCGACCGCGCCGCCACTGGGCTTTTCACCGTACAGCCGGGCCTTGATGACACGGGTGTCGTTGAACACCAGCAGGTCGCCCGGGTTCAGCAGGCCGGGCAGGTCGGTGAACTGCCGGTCGGCCGGCGCTGCGCCGGTGCCGTCGAGCAACCGCGAGCCGCTGCGCTGGGGCGCCGGGTGCTGCGCGATCAGCTCCGGTGGGAGCTGGAAATCGAAGTCGTCCAGAACGTGTTGCACGATGAATCAAAGGTCGGTCAGGGTGGAGTGGATGCCGCGGATGACGGCGGAGTGATCAGGGTCGCAGGCACGTAAAGCGGCACGGCGCTGGCGCGCAAGTGCGCCACCTGGCCGCCGTCCAGCCATTCTTCATAGACCCACTCGTCTTCCAGGCGCTGCACACCGGCAGGCACGTTGAGTGTCTGCACCGGCACGCCGTTCAGCGCGACGGCCATGTAGTCGATCCAGATCGGCAGTGCCAGCGCACTGCCCGATTCGCGCTCGCCCAGGCTGCGCGCGGCGTCGCTGTGGCCCATCCACACAACCGCCACCAGCCGGGGCTGAAAGCCGGCGAACCAGGCATCGACGGCGTCGTTGGTGGTGCCCGTCTTGCCGTACAGATCGGGCCGCTTCAACCGGGCCTGCGCGCTGGCCGCGGTGCCCGCGCGGGTGACGTCGGCCAGCAGGCTGTTGACGACGAACACGTTGCGCGCCGGCACGACCCGCGTGTCCTCGTTCAAGGGCGCCGGCGGCGGTGCCTCGAAAAGCACCTTGCCTTGCGCGTCGGTGATGCGTTCGACCAGCACCGGCGGCACGCGCCAGCCGCCGTTGGCGAACACGCCATAGGCCTGTGCCATCTGCAGCGGGCTGGCGGCACCGCTGCCCAGGGCCAGCGTGAGGTTGTCGGGCTGGCGCGCGGGGTCGATGCCGAAGCGTGCGGCCCAGTCGCGCGCCGCGCCCACGCCCACGTACTGGGCCAGGCGCACGCTGACCAGGTTCTTCGACCGCACCAGTGCGTCGCGCAGCGTGATGGGCCCGTCGTAGCGGCCGTCGTAGTTCTGCGGCCCCCAGGGCTTGCCGCCCACGTTGTCCGACCCGTTGCCGGCCATGAACGGCAGGTCGTCGATCAACGTGGCCGGCGTCACGCCACGTTCCAGTGCCGCCGAGTACAAGAAGGGCTTGAAGCTCGACCCCGGCTGGCGGAACGCCTGGGTGGCGTGGTTGAAAGCCTGCTGGGTGAAGTCGAAGCCGCCCACCAGCGCACGGATGCGGCCGGTGACCGGGTCCAGCGCCACGAGGCCGGCCTGCACCTGCGGCCATTGCGACAGCGTCCAGCCCGGCCCTTGGCGCGGCTCTTGGCGCGGATCCTGCCGAACGAGCCGCACGATGGCACCGCGCTGGAGTGCCAACGGCGCGCGCGCATCGGCCGCCAGAGCCGGCCGGGCCCAGCGCAGCGCGTCGCCGCGCAGGGTGACGGCCTCGCCGCCGGCCAGCTGCACCACCACGGCCGCAGGCGAGGCCTGCAGCACGATGCCCACGCGCAGCAGTTCGTCGTCGCGGTGGTTCTTCAGTGCCAGCGCGGCGGCGGCCTGGGTGGCGGCGTCGGTGCCCGCAGGCAGGGTCTCGACGTCTTCCGGCCCGCGCCAAGGGCCCTTGCGGTCGTGCGCCAGGATGCCCTTCTGCACCGCCGCCACGGCGGCCTTCTGGTCGGCCGTGCGCAGCGAGGTCACCACGCGCAGACCGGTCGTGTAGGCCTCGGTGCCGAAGCGCTCCACCACCACGCGGCGCGCCATCTCGGCCGCGTGGCCGGCCTGCAGCGGCACGTCCAGCGGCGAACGCACAGCCAACTTTTCAGCGCGGGCTGCGGCCAGCTCGCGGTCGGTGATCAGGCGGGTCTCGTGCAGGCGCTGCAGCACCACCCGTTGGCGCTGCGTGGCGCGGGCCAGGTTGACCACCGGGTTGGCGTAGTGCGGGTTCTGCGGCAGGCCGACCAGCATCGCGGTTTCGGCCCACGAGAGCCGGTCCATCGGCTTGCCGAAATAGGTTTGCGACGCGGCGGCAAAGCCGTAGGCGCGCTGGCCCAGGAAGATCTCGTTGAGGTAGATCTCCAGGATGCGGTCCTTGCCGAGCGCCTGCTCCACCTTCAGCGCCAGCACGATTTCCTTGGCCTTGCGTTCGGGCGTGAACTGCTGCGTCAGCAGCATGGTGCGCACGAGCTGCTGCGTGATGGTCGAGGCACCCTGCTTGCGCCCGCCAGTCAACATCGAGAACACGGCGCGCGCCATGCTTTGCGGGTCGATGCCGCTGTGGCTGCGAAAACGCCCGTCTTCAACCGCCAGCAGCGCGTCTTGCAAGCGGCGCGGTATCTGTGCCAGCGGCGTGTACTGGCGGCGCTCGGCACCGAACTGCATGATCTCCACGCCGTCCGACGTGAGCACCTGCAATGGCTGGCGCGGCTGGTAGTTGACGATGCGGTCGATGGGCGGCAAATCGAACGGGGCCGCGCGCACCGGGGCCGGTGGCGACAGCGTCAACAAGACGATCAGGGCGGTGGCAACAGCATGACGGGGCACGGCGGCATTATCGGGACAGCGGCCCGCACAATGATTGGGTGACCCCACCACCCCGCGTCAAATCGGCCCCGCAAAAGGCCATGGAACGCCTGGGCCTGCGGCGCGACATCGACCTGGCGCTGCACCTGCCCATGCGCTACGAAGACGAGACGCAGCTGGTGCCCATGGCGAGCCTGCGCGACGGTGACGTCGCCCAGGTGCAAGGCCTGGTGCGGGAATCCCGGGTCGAGACGCGCGGCCGGCGCCAACTGATGGTGGTGCTTGCGGACGACAGTGGCGAGTTGCTGCTGCGCTTCCTGAATTTTTATCCGTCGAACCAGAAGACCCTGGCAGTGGGCCAGCGTGTGCGCGCCCGCGGCGAGGTGCGCGGCGGCTTCCTGGGCCGCGAGATGGTGCACCCGACCTTCAAGGCTGTCAGTGAAGACACGCCGCTGCCCCAGGTGCTGACGCCCGTCTACCCGGCATCGGCCCAACTGCCGCAGGTCTACCTGCGCAAGGCCGTGGCCTCGGCGCTGGGGCGCGCTGCGCTGGGCGAGCTGCTGCCGCCCGCGCTGCTGCCGTCCGGCCTGCCCAGCCTGCGCGAGGCGCTGCACACCCTGCACCAGCCGGCGCGCGACGTGCCGCCCGAGGCACTGGAAGACCACGGGCACCCGGCCTGGCAGCGCTTGAAGTTCGACGAGTTGCTGGCCCAGCAGCTGTCCCAGGCCCAGGCCCAGGCCGAACGCGCCACGCTGGCCGCACCCGCCCTGCAGCCACGCGACGGCGGCCTGCACGGTCAGTTGCTGGCGACCCTGCCCTTCGCCCTGACGAAGGCACAGCAGCGCGTGGTGGCCGAGGTGGCCGCCGACCTGGCGCGGCCGAAGCCGATGCACCGGCTGCTGCAGGGCGATGTCGGCTCGGGCAAGACGGTGGTGGCGGCCCTGGCCGCGGCGCGCGCCATCGACGCCGGCTGGCAATGCGCGCTGATGGCGCCTACCGAGATCCTGGCCGAGCAGCACTTTCGCAAGCTGGTGGGCTGGCTGGCGCCGCAGGGACTGACCATCGCCTGGCTCACCGGCAGCCGCAAGGGCCGTGCTCGCGACGCGATGGTGGCGCAGGTGGCGTCGGGCCAGGCGATGCTGGTGGTGGGCACGCACGCGGTGATCCAGCAGGACGTGGTCTTCGCCCGCCTGGGGCTGGCCATCGTCGACGAGCAGCACCGCTTCGGCGTGGCGCAGCGGCTGGCCTTGCGGGCCAAGCTTGGCCCGCCCACCGATGCCCGTGGAAAGCTGGAGACCCAGGCGCTGGAACCGCACTTGCTGATGATGACGGCCACCCCGATCCCGCGCACCCTGGCCATGAGCTACTTCGCCGACCTCGACGTGAGCACCATCGACGAACTGCCGCCCGGCCGCACACCGGTGCTGACCAAGGTGTTCGCCGACAGCAAGCGCAGCGAAGTCGTGCAGCGCGTCCGCAACGAGCTGACGGGCCGACCCGGCAGTCAGGTCGAAACGCAGATCTACTGGGTCTGCCCGCTGGTCGAGGAAAGCGAACACCTGGACCTGCAGAACGCCACCGCCACGCACGCCGAGCTCAGCGCCGCCCTGCCCGGTGTGATGGTGGGCCTGCTGCACGGTCGCATGAAGGCGGCCGAGAAGTCCGCCGTGATGAAACTGTTCACCAGCGGCGAGATGCGCCTGCTGGTGGCCACCACCGTCATCGAAGTGGGCGTGGACGTGCCCGCCGCCAGCCTGATGGTCATCGAGCACGCCGAACGCTTCGGCCTGGCCCAGCTGCACCAGTTGCGCGGGCGGGTCGGCCGCGGTGCGGCGGCCAGCGTGTGCGTGCTGCTTTACACGCCGCCGCTGTCATCCACCGGCCGCGCGCGACTGAAGGCCATGGCCGAGACGAACGACGGCTTCGAGATCGCCCGCCGCGACCTGGAGATCCGCGGCCCCGGCGAATTCATGGGCGCGCGCCAGAGCGGCGACGCCTTGCTGCGCTTTGCCGACCTGCAGGCCGACAGCGCCTTGCTGCAGGCGGCACGCGCGTTGGCGCCGCTGCTGCTGCAGGAACACCCTGCTGCCGCGGCAGCGCAGGTCGAGCGCTGGCTGGGTGGCAAGTCGGAGTTCCTGAAGGCCTGAGCCAAGGCGACACGCTATCTGCCATTCCCCATTCGCCATGAACCATCTCTTCCCCACAATCGCACCATGACGCTCACCGAGTTGAAATACATCGTCGCCGTCGCCCGCGAGCGCCACTTCGGCCGCGCCGCCGAGGCCTGCTTCGTCAGCCAGCCCACGCTGAGCGTGGCGGTGAAGAAGCTCGAAGAAGAACTCGACTGCAAGATCTTCGAGCGCGGTGCCAGCGAGGTCAGCGTCACGCCGCTGGGCGAACAGATCGTGCGCCAGGCGCAGCAGGTCATCGAGCAGGCCGCGGCCATCAAGGAAACGGCCAAGCTGGGCAAGGACCCCGTCTCCGGCCCGCTGCGCCTGGGCATCATCTACACCATCGGGCCCTACCTGCTGCCCGACCTCGTGCGCCAGGCCATCGAGCGCGTGCCGCAGATGCCGCTGATGCTGCAGGAGAACTTCACCGCCAAGCTGCTGGAAATGCTGCGCGCCGGTGAACTCGACTGCGCGATCATGGCCGAGCCCTTCCCCGACACCGGCCTGGCCGTGGCGCCGCTGTACGACGAGCCCTTCATGGCCGCGGTGCCCAAGGGCCACGCGCTGGCGCGGCGCAAAAGCATCACGGCCGAAGAGCTGAGACAGGAAACCATGCTGCTGCTGGGCACAGGGCATTGCTTTCGCGACCACGTGCTCGAGGTCTGCCCCGAGTACGCGCGCTTCGCCAGCCCGCATTCGACAGACAACGAGTGCATACGCAGAAGCTTCGAGGGCAGTTCGCTGGAGACCATCAAATACATGGTGGCCTCGGGCATGGGCGTGACGGTGGTGCCGAGCCTGAGCGTGCCCAAGGAACTGCAGCCGCACATCCGCTACGTGAAATTCGCCGCGCCCGCGCCCACGCGCCGCGTGGTGCTGGCCTGGCGACGCAGCTTCCCGCGCTACGAGGCCATCGCGGCATTGCGCAACTGCATCTACGCTTGCGCCCTGCCGGGGGTGGCGCGGCTGTCTTGAGGCCGCAGGCTATCGGTGGGATTTAACTATTCATACCTATGCATCCATAGCTGTTGTCTAAATTACGGACGTATTGCACCCATCAGGAAATAGACATGAGCAAGAACAAAAAGGCCTCTGTGTTGAAGCTCCGTCTTCGACCTCGACCTGGAGCGCTGCCCGAACTGCGGCGGCGAGTTGAAGATCATCGCGGCGATCCTGGAACAGCCGATGATCGAGAAGATCCTTACGCACCTGGGATTTCAGCCCAGGGCACCGCCTCGAGAGCCGGTCCGTCGCCAGGCGCCGCTTGCGGCCTGAGGCCGCCCAACCGCGACAGTTCAGGCGACCCGGCGAGCAGGAGGGCCGCTGGGGTCGGCTGCGTCCCGGTGGCACCTGTTCCGCACCTGTTCTGCCGTGTTCGGGGTCTCGTGAGGAAAGAGAAGGGGTGTTTGAAAAGCCTATCCCCCGACCGGCTGTGGCAGTAGGCGCCGTCACAGCCCGCATTGATCAGTTCAACGCTTTAGTTTGGGTTGGTCCAACGCCCGCCCTCAATTCGGTGCCAGTGCTGCGGAGTCATGTCACACGGGCAGGTGTCGGACGAACCTGGACACGCAAAACAACCTCCGCAGAGGTCGTTGGATCGAAGCCGGGGATCGGTCTACGTCTGGATGGCGCGCTTGCGGGCCACGGCGCCCGCACCCAGCAGCGCCAAGCTGGCCAGCGCCAGCGAGCCGGGTTCCGGCACGCCATTGGGGTTGCTCGCGGAGCGACCGAAGCGCAGATCGTCGAAACCCAGGATGTCGTTGGTGGCGTTGAAGGTCACGCTGGAGATTTGCGCGCCGTAATCGATGAAGCCGACGAAAGCGCCACCGCCGTTGGTCGCCGAAGGCATGTTGATCGTGCTCGTCACCGAATTGCCATCGGTGTAGACGATGGTCTGCTGCGTCACATCCTCGGTCTGCAAGCCATTGACGAAGAAGCCGAAAGCATCAACCGGGGCCACGAAGGAGAAGGTCACGCTGCCAGTTACCACCGAGTAATAGTAAAGACCCGCCGCCGTCGTGTTGAAGCCGCACACTGAGCCGCAGTGGCTGGAAACCGCGCCATGTCCGCCCGAGATCGTCACGGCAGCCGGCACCGCCGTTTCGAAATCGACTGTGTTCAGCGCTCCGGCGACGAACTGGAAGTTGGCCGCAGCGGCCTGCGAATTCACCATCTGGGCCAACGATGAAACGCTGCTGTCGGCAGCGAGGTAGGTGATTGGGGCCGCTAAGGCGCCCAAGGTGAAGGCTAACAGGCTGGTCGCCAGGAGGGTCTTGATCGCTTGCATTTGATGGTCCATCGCGCAGTGGAAGGGATCGGCAGAATGATTTTTAGCCGGTGAGCCATCCGACTGCACAGTTCATGCCAGCTCAATATTTTTGTTTCAAAACAATCACTTAGTTATAAATTCATGGACTGCGTGGAGTGCAGGTGTAAAGAACGACGACAAGCGCTGAATTTGTAATCGCCTGCAGCACGACGCTGGGCTGCGGGTGGTGAAACGCCGCGTGCCAGAGATAGCAGTCACGAAGCCTTGCGCGAGCCGGCGCACAACCTCGACAACGTGATGGCGGCGATCGAGCTGCTGGGCACGGTCGGCCAGATCGGCCACAAGAACCCGTTTGCTGCGGCGCTGACGACCGCCAGGCGCTGGAGCAACTGTGCCGCTACATCACCCGCCCGGCTCTGGCCAACGAACGCGTGCAGACCAACGCAGCCGGACAAGTCGTGCTGAGGTTGAAGACGCCCTGGCGCAACGGCACAACACACCTGGTCATGTCGCCACTGGAATTCATGCAGCGGCTGGCGGCGCTGGTGACAAGGCCACGGATGCACCTGATCCGCTTCCATGGTGTGCTGGCCCCTCATCTACAACTTCGGCCAAGCTGCGCGCGCTAGCGGTGCCGCAAGAGGTGCCGCAAGTGCCCGTGTCGCCGACGCAGGCCGAACAGCCCGCCGAGTGCGAGGCGAACTGCGCGCACCACCGCCCCGTGCGGCTGAGCTGGGGGAAGCTGCTCATGCGCGTGTTCGAAATCGGACCGTTCAGGAGACCCGGCGAGCAGGGCCGCTGAAGTCGGCTGCGTCCAAGGACTCGCAGGACCGATGGATGCGGTCTGACGACAAGGGGTAACCCGTAGACGGCGCCGCTTTTCGGCTCAACCGGCTGGGCGGTCCACGCCCAGCAGAGCTCAGCCTGCATGCAAAGACACATTCAAGCGCGCCGGGCACTGTCTCCGCCCCTGCTCTGCCGTACTTGGGGTGTCGTGGGGAACGAAAAAGGGCGTTTGAAAACCCATCCTCCATCTCGAACGCGAGGCTATGGCACTGCAGGCGGCTAGGCATGCTGGAGGCCCTGGCGTCTGGATGATCGCGCCCGGCGTCGTTAAGAACAAGACAACGCTCCAAGCGCCGCGCCGTGTGCTTGGCCAGTGGCCGTTGGCCGCTGACCCACAGCGGTTATTCAGAAAACCCAAAGAGACCACGTACCGGGATGTGGCCCCGCACCCCCCACCCCGGAAATGGTCAGCCGCTTAGCGCATGCGACTTAGCGTGTCCCGCTGACCTCGATCTCCACTCGGCGGTCAGGCTGCAGGCACGCAATCAGGCTGGCCGTGGGCTTCGTGCCCTTGCAGGTTTCCGGCTTCGTCACCGGCTGCATTTCGCCCTTACCCACCGCGCTGACCTTGGCCGCTTCGAAACCGCCCGTGCTGACGAGGTAATTCTTGACGGCATCGGCACGGCGCTGCGACAAGGCCTGGTTGTAGCGGTCCGAACCCAGACGGTCGGTGTGGCCCGCGACGATGACGACTTCGAAGCTCGTGCCACGCGTATCGGCCGCGAACCTGTCGAGTGCCGAGCGGCCTTCGGGTTTGATGTTGGCCTGATCGAAGGTGAACAGTGATTCAGCCTCGAAGCTGACGCGGCGGCGTTCTGGCGGGGGCGGGGGTGGTGACGGGGGTGGTGGTGCCGGCACCATCACAACCGACGCGGGCGGCGGGGGCGGCATCGCGGCCGGCGGCGGGGGCGGCGGCGCCACATACGGAGGCTGGGCCATCGCGGTGCGCGGTGCCGGAGTCGCCGCACGGCCGAAGGGGAAGACCAGGCTCACCGTGACGGTGTCGACATCGCCCTTGTTGCCGATGGCGTCGTTGACGCGATACCTGTCGAACTCACCGCGCATCGCGAAGCCCGGGCTGAAGGCATATTGCAGGCCGGCCCCGAGCTTGTAGTTGGCCTCGGTCTTGCGTGGGTTGGCGTTGAGCACGCCCACCGCACCGCTGCCGGTGAACTGGTCGCGCGCCCGCGCACCATGCACGCCAACGCGGGCCAGGAACGACAAGCGTTCGGTCATCGGCAGAGTGCCGACGAGGTCGAGGTGCGGGCCGTCAAGTTTGATTTGGCCGTCGAGCCGGCCCGTCGGCGTCGTCGTCGTGCTGTAGCCGAACTTGCCGAGGTTGAAGTAGCCAGCCTCAACGCCGAAGTAGCGGTTGAACTGATAGCCACCGAAGATGCGGTAGGCCTTGTCGCGGTTGTCGGCCGTGAAGCCGTTGACGGTGAGGCCGTTGTCGCCCAAGCGGCGGGTGATGCCGGGCTGATCAATCTTGACCTGAGACGCGCCGCCAGCAATGCCGAAGTAGTAGTGGCTGTCGTCCTGCGCCAGCGCGGCGCCGGCCAGCAGCGAGCCGAGGCCGGCAAGGGCCAGCAGGCGCCTGGTATGTGTTGCAGTCATGGTGGTGCTTTCAGAATTCAGAGGAAGCAGAGTCAGGGTGCGACGATGGTGGTGTTGACCATCGTCACCGAGGCGGTAAGGCCGATGGCGCGCCCGGTCAGCAAGGTCTGCGCGGTCTGCCCGGCTGTGGACAAGGTGACGCCGGCGGGTGCGATGATGGTGCCCACCATCACACTCCCGTCTTCAATGCGCGCGGCGCTGCCCACTTGCCAATACACGTTGCGGGCACGGGCGCCGTTGATCAGCAACACACGGCGCGGTGTGGCCGACAGGCCCACGGTGAGGGCCGCAGCGCTCTGGAACACCCACACCACGCTGGGGTCGCCCTGGGCGTCGAGCACGAGGTCGCCGGTGGTGATGGCGAAGGTGCCACCGGCTGCGGTGTAAACGCCGCTACTCAGTGTGCGGCCGCCAAGCTGACCAGCTCCCGGATCGCTGCCGGCGGGCAGCGCAGCCAGCGTGTTGTAGGCCGTTTGCGCATCTGCACGGGCCTGCGTGGCGATGGCCAAGGTTGCGGCCGTGCCCGGGGCCGGCGGCGCGCAGTTGACGCTGCCGTTGACAATGCCGATGTTCAGCGGTGTCACGGTGTAGGAGTCGCGGGCGTCACGCAAGCCGGTGATCAACGTGCAGGCGGCGGTGGTGCCGATGTCGCCACCGATCACCGTGTTGATGCCCTGGTTGGTGATGCCGGCGGCCCCGCCGAAAGCACCGAAGCTGGTTGCGGCGCCCAGGTTTACCGGGCCCAGGCAAGCCTGCGTGCCGGTGCCAAAGCTCCAGCTGACGTTCGCTGCCAGCGCATTACCGGCCAGGTCCTTGACGCCAGTAGCACCCGCAATAAACGTGACAAGAATAGTGCGGTTGGGCGCAAAGCCCGCGGCATTGGCCGGCAGGAAACTCGCCACGCGGGTGCTGGCGTCATAGATCACGCCGCCCGGCACTGCCACACCGTTGTCGGTGACGCTGAAGCTGGTGGTGTTGAAGCTGGTGGCGTCCATCGCTTCGCCGAATGTGGCACTGGCAGTCCGGCCCAGGCATTGGCCCGTGCTGCCATTGGCCGGGGTGAAGGAAGTCACCGTTGGCGGTGTGACGTCGGGTGCGGCGCCGGTGGTGAATGTCCACACATGGTTGCCCGAGTTGGGCAACACCGCTGTGTTGCCGGCCAGCGCATTGCCAGCCAAGTCGGTGGCCGCAGTGCTGAGCGTGGCCGTGTAGTTACGCGCGGCGGTGAGCACCACGGTGGGCGTGAAGACCACGGCGCGCGAATCGACGCTGTAGTTCACGGCGCCGGCGACGGCCACGTTGCTGGCTGTATCACGCAGCGTGAAGCTGGTGCTGTTCAGCGTGGCAGCGGCCATGGGCTCGCTGAACACGGCGCTGGGGCGCGCGTTGAGGGCGACATTGATGTCACCGCCCGCAGGCGTGATGCTCAAAACGGTGGGCCGCGTGGTGTCGACTACCAGCGCAAGGCCGGTGGTGAAGCTGAAAGTGTAGGGCGCGACCATGCTCAAGCCGGTGGTGTCTTGCACGGCAGCAGCAATTGTCGCCAGGCAAGTGGTGGACGGCGGCAGTGGCTGGGTTGGTGTCAACGTGGCCACGCGGCTGGGGACGTCATAGGACACCATCGCCACGACCGCCGTGGCAGCCGGGCAGGCGAGCGAAAAGGTGGTGGCCGTGATTGATGAAGCCTGCATCGGCTTGCTGAACGTGGCTTGCACGCGGGCGCGAGTATCCACCGCCGTCACCAACGGTGTTGCGGTGGCCGGCGATGTAGCCGTCACTGTCGGCCGCGCGCCAATGTCAGGGTTTCCCAGGATGGGATCGCGTCCGCCCCCGCAGGCAGCGAGAAGGCCGATCAGTGACAGGCAGGCCGCGGCTGGCAGGGAGCGCGGTAGCAAGGAAAGCAGGTTCATGGTGTGTGTCCTAAAGACGGAGTCGGGCACCTACGCCGCGTGTGGCCAGTGCGGTCACACCAGACGCGGATCGACGGGGAGCGGTGAGAAAAGGACGAGGACGGGCGCCGCGTTTAATTAAACCGGCCGCCGGTGGCGCCGAACAAGCCAATGAGGCCGACAACGATGAGATAGATGGCCACGATGTAATTCAACATCCTGGGCACCACGAGGATGAGAATGCCCGCCAAAAGAGAGATAAGCGGCGTCAGACCGAGTTGCAGATTCACAGTATCTCCAGCTGTTCACGCCAGTGGTTGCGCCCGGTGGACGCAACGAGCACAAGCTGCGTTAAGAAACAGTGTCCGACGGCGGTCCGCCTCCTCATGCCGGGGGCCACCGCGGCCGGCTGTGAGACAACACGCCGTGTGGCCGCAGGACGCTGGGCCAGGCGATGAGCTCCAGCGCCGCGCGCTGACTTCGCGCACCACCGCCCCGTGCGGCTGAGCTGGGCAAAGCTGCTTAAACGCGTGTTCGAGATCGACCTGGAGCACTGCCCGAACTGCGGCGGTGAGCTGAAGATCATTGCGGCGGGCTTGAGCAGCCGGTGATCGGGAAGATCCTCACGCGCCTGGGATTGCAGGCGCGGGCACCGCGCCGTGCGCCGGCCCGAGGTCAAGCGCTGCAGGCGACTTGACGCTGCCCAACCGCGACAGTTCAGGCGACCCGGCGAGCAGGGCCGCAGAGCAGGTTCGCTGAAGTCGGCTGCGTCCAAGGACTCTCGAGACCGATGGATGCGGTCCGGCGACGTGGGGCAACCCGAGACGGCGCCAGAAAACGACGCTTTTCGGCTCAACCGGCTGTGCGATCCACGCCCAACAGAGCTCAGCCTGCATGCAAAGACAGATTGAAGCGCGCCGGGCGCTGTGTTCCGCCCCTGCTCTGCCGTACTTCGGGTGTCGTGGGGAACGAAAAAGGGCATTTGGAGAACCTATCCTCAGATGCCGTTGATGCTGCAGGAGAACTTCACCGCCAAGCTGCTGGAAATGCTGCGCGCCGGTGAACTCGACTGCGCGATCACGGCCGAGCCCTTCCCCGACACCGGCTTGGCCGTGGCACCTTTGTACGACGCAGCTCTCCGCGCTACGAGGCCATCGCGGCATTGCGCAACTGCATCTACGCATGCGCCCTGCCGGAAGTGGCGCGGCTGTCGTGGGGCCCCGGGCTATCGGCGGGATTGATTTACTGACACCCATACGTTCATAGCTGTTGTCTAAAGTACGGGCACACCACACCCCATCAGGAGATCGACATGAGCAAGAACAAACGGGCCGTGACCGCCGGCACTGCCATCAACATCGGCATCAGCGAAATAGACCGCAGCGCCATCACTGGCGGTCTGGCGCGGTTGCTGGCCGACACCTACACGCTGTACCTCACCACGCACAACTTCCACTGGAATGTGACGGGGCCGATGTTCAACACTCTGCACACCATGTTCATGGCGCAGTACACCGAACTGTGGACCGCCGTGGACCCGATCGCCGAACGCATCCGCAGCCTGGGCCACCCGGCCCCGGGTAGCTACGCGCAGTTCGGCGCGCTGACGTCGATCAAGGACGCTCCGACCACGCCACCCAAGGCGCTGGAGATGGTGCGCATCCTGGTAGAGGGCCACGAAGCAGTGGCGCGCACGGCGCGCAGCATCTTCCCGCTGGCCGACAAGGCCGGCGACGAACCCACCGCCGACCTGCTGACGCAGCGGCTGACGATGCACGAGCAGACGGCGTGGATGTTGAGGTCGATGCTGGAAGACTGAAGCCCGCTGCGACAGGTCGTAGTGGGGCGCCCGCGCCACAGATGAGCCCTCGAAGGTTGGCCCACGGCGCAGCGAGATAACCCGGGGCCTGCGACAACGGAGTCGCATGTGGCCCGTCTAGCCATGCAGCGCGGCGGCCCTGAACGTTTTCTGGCGTGTTCGAAACACTCATTGCTTACCGCTTATCGGCCCAGGTCGCAATAGCCTTGCACACCCGCGTGCGCGCAAACAGGCCTAATCTTGGCGTTCAGGGCGTGCTTGAGCTGACAGGAATGGCAAGTTAATTTGCTGTTGATTGCAAGGCACGCGCTGTCACCCTGACTCCATCTCGACCAGGGTTCATCGACAGGCACTTCAAGGTAATTCACATGCACGACATCATCGACACCGCCGTTGCGGCGGGTACGTTCAAGACCCTGGCTGCCGCAGTCACCGCCGCCGGCCTGGTGCCCACGCTCAAGGGCGAAGGCCCGTTCACGGTCTTCGCGCCAAGCGACGAGGCCTTTGCAAAGCTGCCGGCCGGCACCGTGGAAGGCTTGTTGAAGGACATCCCCAAGTTGACAGCCATCCTCACCTACCACGTGGTGGCGGGCAAGGTCATGGCCGCTGACGTGATGACGATGGACGGCAAGACAGCAGCCACCGTCAACGGCGCGCTGCTAAAGATCAGCACCAGCGGCGGCGTCAAGTTGAATGGCGAAGTCAACGTGGTCGCCACCGACATTGCATGCACCAACGGCGTTATCCACGTCATCGACTCGGTGCTGCTGCCCTCGGCCTGAGTTGCAAGCCGGGCCACTGTATCCGTAGGGCCCGTCACGCCCGAAGCCCCCAGATTCACGTTTGGGGGCTTTTTTCGTCCCAGAGGTGTCAGCGCCGATCCAATATTGACCCACAGGTGTGCGGCGTCAACACTTATGAATGACAGGCGCACAGTCGAGACGCCCGTTCCGGACTTGCTCTCGTCGTTCGAGGACGCGCGGCGGCAGCAGCCGGAAGAGATTCCCGATCTCCTGTCTGCGTTCAAGCGCGCAGCGAAGCCTGACGGCGAACGGGAGAGGGAGTCAGGGTCAGTCGGGTTGGAGCAGGCAGCGCTACCTGAATATCGAGGGATTTATAGTTCACACAGGGAGCCGAGCCGCAAACGTTGAGCAGCCGCTTAGTGGTACTTGATGCGTCGGTTGTTGAACGCTGGCTTGGTGCCTTCCAGAACATCGACGACATGTCGATTGATCTCGGGGTTCTCGATAGACCCGGCGATGTAGGAAATCTTGGAGCCGTTCTTTCGGTCGAAGGACGACCAGATAACCTACTCCGCATCGCATACGACCGCAAGGTTCGGGTTGTGCGTAACCATGATGATCTGCCTGCGCCTCTTGGCCTCGGTCAGGACAGGGACGAGGAGGCTGACAACGGTTTTGTTGTCTGGCTCTTCGCGGATTTCAGTGGGATCCAGGCTTACGTTTTGGGGCCACCAGCGCCCACAGACGCATGTTTGGGACCCGCTTCAAGAGGGAAACCCCAGTGGTGGCGGCGCCCTGTGGGCATGTGGGCAAGCCGCCCGCCACACCTATGGGAACGCGCCGGAGACTGCCCCGGCGACTTGGCCACATGTCCATAGGGCCGCCGCCGGTGCCCCGGCGGCGCCTCCAGC
>ENA-OBIT01000423-OBIT01000423.1-metagenomes-genome-assembly--contig:-NODE-423-length-18899-cov-11.5792_pt1 | contig 18899 bp, 16 predicted proteins | sample MGYA00153386_OBIT01 | MGnify analysis MGYA00153386
TTAAAGAATTTGGAAATAATTATGTAATTAATTTTGCTTAACTACTTAACTAATAAATTATCTGCCGGAATGCTTCGCCCTTACACTCATTTGGATACACCTGTTTGCTTTTTGTCTATACTTTAAAATATAAATTTACAAATATGACAAATATGACTTTTATGACTTTAAAGTTATGACTTTTATGAATTGACTTTTAAAAACGATTATTTAATGATGTTAGCTAAGAGTTTTCACGTAGAAGCCCGAAAAAAAATAACATCAGGAGATGCAGTTATGGCACTTATTTTTGCGCCCAATAACAATGACACTTTACTCACAGGAACTGCCAACAATGACACCATATTCGGAGCGGCAGGAAATGACACCCTCGTCGCCCTTGCAGGTAAAGACCTTCTTTTCGGCGATGAGGGCAATAACTCTCTGCTAGGCGGGCTTGGCGATGATACCCTGGTTGACGGACTCGGCAATTCGACTCTCAACGGCGGTGAAGGCAATGATTTTGTGGGTAGTATAGGCGGTAACGACCTCATGCTTGGCGAAGCGGGAGATGATACTCTCATCAGCGCTGAGACTCTCACGGGTGCCAACAAATCTAGTACCCTTCTAGGCGGATTGGGTGACGATTTCATAATTGGGGGTTTTGGCAAAGACTCGATCGATGGCGGGGATGGCAGCGATTTCCTCTTCGGCGATAATGGCGATGACACTCTCAAAGGAGGGTTCGGCGTCGATTTTCTGTCTGGAGGTTCTGGCAGTGATTTGATTGACGGCGGAGACGGTTTTGACTTTGTTGCTTATGTCGAAGCCACAACTCCAGTGGTGGTAAATCTGGTAACAGGAATAGCAACGGGAGAGGGAACTGACACTCTCATCGGTATTGAAGGCATTTTAGGCGGCAGTGGCAAAGACTCTCTGACCGGAAATGCTAGCTCTAATTTCCTAGATGGTTTGGCTGGGGATGACTCTCTGTCGGGATTGGCTGGGGATGACTTCCTGTTTGGTGATGATGGCAATGACTTCCTCAGTGCCGGATTGGGCGACGATTTCTTGTCTGGGGAAGCTGGGAATGACACGATCGATGGTGGAGAAGGTATTGACCTAGTTTCTTACGCGCGTGCAATTGGCCCGGTAGTTGTTAATCTGACCACTGGGACGGCAACGGGAGAGGGAACCGACACTCTGATTAATATTGAAGATATTTTCGGTAGCAGCGGTAATGATTCTCTGACAGGGAATGCAAGCGCTAATTACCTCAATGGTTTGGCTGGCGATGACTTCCTGTCAGGATTGGATGGCAATGACTTCCTGTTAGGTGATGATGGCAAAGACATCCTGAATGGTGGGGCGGGCAATGATTTTATGTTCGGGGATGCTGGCGATGATTGCTTAAATGGTGCCTTGGGCAATGATTTTATGTTGGGAGGAGATGGCAATAATACCCTGATAGGTGGTGGCGGTGCTGATTTCTTGATTGGAGGGGCGGGCAATGATTTTTATCAGTTGGATGGTACAACGGCTCAAGGTAGCATCATTTCAGATACGGGTGGCATAAATTCCCTCAGCCTTCCGGGAGTAACGCTTTCACTTAATGTAGCTCCGGGAAAGACTGGCTTGGGACGAGATGGCACGAGTTTGGTGATTGATTTGAACCAAGATGGCGTGCTTAATGGTCTGGATGTCGAGATTGTGGACTTTTTTGCTACGCCGACTGGGACTACTCCTGGTATTGGTGTCATCCAAAACTTGGGCAATTTCAGCAGTACGCAAATTTTTAGCAGTTTTGCTACTTCGCCTCTACTGACTGCCCCAACACCGCTACCTCCGAAGCCAGCAGCTCCAGTTGCACCGACGCCAACGCCTGTGGTGACTGCACCGACTCCACCTGCGCCTACTCCAACACCTGCACTGGTTCCTGTTGTAACTACGCCGACGCCCGCGCCGACGCCCGCACCGACGCCCGCGCCGACGCCCGCACCGACGCCTGCACCGACGCCTGCACCGACGCCTATACCTGTGGTAACTGCACCGACGCAGCCAACCGGGCCTGTGCTAACTACGCCAACTCCGACACCAACACCACCACCACCTCTTACACTTCTTGTAACCGAATCATGCCCGAGTCCCGTAGTTATACCGATGCCTGTGTTGGAACCTGGGCCGATGCGGGATTTTCAAAAGTCAGGGGATGATTCGCTGCTTGGTACTAGCGGTGGAGATAATATCAATGGCGGTAGAGGTAATGACACAATATTTGGTTTTGATGGTTCTGATAGTTTGTTTGGAGGTGATGGGAACGATCAAATTTTTGGCAATCCCGGCAGTGATACTATCGATGGTGCTGCTGGCGATGATGTAGTGTTTGGTGGCAAGGATGACGATTTTGTTGTCGGTCGTGATGGGAACGATCGACTCCGGGGCGATCTAAATAATGATACTGTCACGGGTGACAATGGCGACGATCTTCTGTTCGGGGGGAAAGGGTTAGATTTGCTGTTTGGCGGGGCAGGAAATGATACGCTGAGCGGCGATTTAGACCAAGATACTTTGATTGGCGGTTTTGGGAGTGACTTGTTTCTGTTGCAACAAAATGGGGCTGTGACGGATGTAGCTCTTGCGGATTTGATTACAGACTTTGAGATTGGGGTTGATACGATCGGACTTACTGGAGGTTTGACGTTTGCTAACTTGCGTTTGGAGGCTGTCGGTTGCAACACCGTGATTCGAGTTGCTGCTTCCGATGAAGTTTTGGCGGTTGTTAACTCCGTGAAGCCCGATCGGCTTTTTGGCAGTTTTGTATCTGCTAATATCACTTTAATTTAGAGGTTTGGCTTTTCAGTGAGGTAATAAAAAACCCGGTTTCTTGATAAAACCGGGTTTCTTTAATTTGTAAAATATGAGACAAGATTGCAAAAATCGGTTTGTAGTAAGGACTTCAGTCCTTAAAATTGGGTTTGACAAAATCAGGCATGAAGTTTATTGAATTCAATTAAGATTGCGCTTCTAATTCTTTGATAGTCATAGAATCTATTGGATTTATGAATTAGGTATCTATTTGTTATTGTGGGGCGATCGCACTTTTTTCACTATCTCAATGAAAGTGCGATCGGCCTTTTTTACAAGATTTGCACTGACTCCGTATTAATCTCTGTTAAATTAGTCAGTTTGATATCATTCGTCAACAGCATTGCATTGAAAAACTTTGCTGTTGCTGCAACTACGGCATCGGGAAGCTTGAGCCTGTAAGTTTTCCGCAATACGATCGCCAAATCCTTGATATTACTATCCAGCCCAACCACTGTAACATTAGTCAAGAAATCACGAATCAGCACCTCTTGATCGGAACTGAGACTAGGATAAGATAATAATTCTATCTCAGTTATCACAGAAACAAAATATTGTCCTGCTGGTAATGGATTTATTAAGCGACCGCCTAAGTAGTACAAAGCTACATTGGTATCTAACACAATTAAATCTTGGTTCAATCCCACTCCTCCCTAATTTGTTTCTGATACTCTAACGGGTCTTGAGTTAGTTTAATGACACCCGCATACTTGGCTAAATTACTCTTTTCTGTCTTTTGAATTATCAGATTCTCTAACAGTTGCTCAATTTTCTGCCAGTCCTCGTAATCAATCAGCACTGCAACTGGACGCATTGCTTCATCAGTGACAAGTTTTTTCTTAATAGGTAGCATCAAGCCCCTTCAGATTTAATGTTTAACTTTTCTATTATAGCTCCACCATTAAAAATCTGAATATCTAATATAAATCATTCTCACCTCTACCTAAAGAAGTATCTTTTTAACTACTGGCTTTCACCCCGCACAACCTCCGGCTTTTCTGCCCCCGATCGCAGCGCGCTTGTTATTCAAAAATTAACGTTAATTTAAACTTTGATTTAGATGAAACTGGTATACAATTCAATTGTTTGCTCGCAAAATATGGAGTAAACATAAATTACGCACTCCGACAAAGAAACCGGGCTTTTCCCCGAATCTGCGGGTTGCAACCAAGTATTTTTGTAAAAAACCCGGTTTCTAGGTCTCCATCAAATTTCAAAACAGAGTTAACCGATAAATCACCAAAACTCAGGATTGAATCGCTTATGATGCTAGGAACGACCGAAATCCCCCAATTAAAACCGCTTTCCGACTCAGAACTCGGCAAAATCAACGCTTACTGGCGGGCGGCTAACTACCTTTCCGTCGGACAAATCTATCTCCTCGACAATCCGCTACTCAAAGAACCCCTCAAACTCGAACACGTCAAACCCAGACTCCTCGGACATTGGGGCACCACTCCAGGCCTCAACTTCATCTACGTTCACCTCAACCGCCTGATCAAAGCCCAAGACTTAAACGCCATCTACATCGCAGGCCCAGGACACGGCGGGCCGGGCTTGGTCGCTAACACCTATCTCGAAGGAACTTACACCGAATATTACTCGAATATTTCCCAAGATGAAGAGGGAATTCAACGGCTGTTCAAACAGTTTTCGTTTCCCGGCGGTATCCCCAGTCACGTCGCCCCGGAAACTCCGGGATCGATTCACGAAGGCGGCGAACTCGGCTACGCCCTTGTCCACGCTTACGGGGCGGCTTTCGATAACCCCGATTTAATCGTGGCGGCGGTTGTCGGTGATGGGGAAGCAGAAACCGGCCCGCTGGCTGCTAGCTGGCATTCTAACAAGTTTCTCAACCCGGTTCGGGATGGGGCCGTGTTGCCGATTTTGCACCTGAATGGCTACAAAATTGCGAATCCTACCGTGTTGGCCCGCATTCCGCGCGAGGAATTGGAGAGTTTGATGGTTGGTTACGGCTACAAACCTTATTGGGTCGAAGGTTCTGACCCGGAAATGATGCACCAGTTGATGGCTGCAACAATGGATACGGTCATTGGTGAAATTAAGGCGATTCAGCAGGAAGCCCGGACTAATGGCTATTCCGATCGCCCTCAGTGGCCAATGATTGTACTTAAAAGTCCCAAGGGTTGGACTGGGCCGAAGGAAGTTGATGGGAAGAAAACTGAGGGCTCGTGGCGATCGCACCAAGTCCCATTAGCAGAAATGGCTTCTAAACCAGGACACGTCCAACTCCTGGAAGATTGGATGAAAAGCTATAAGCCAGAAGAACTGTTTGACGACAAGGGTAAACTGATTGCAGAATTGGCGGAACTTGCACCCAAGGGCGATCGACGGATGGGAGCAAATCCGCACGCTAACGGCGGTTTGCTGCTAAAAGACTTGAAAATGCCGGAATTTGCAGACTACGCCGTAGACGTGCAAAAACCAGGCACTGTAATGGCAGAAGCAACCCGCGTTTCCGGCCGCTTCCTGCGAGATGTGATGAAACTCAATCAGGAAAACGCCAATTTCCGAGTTGTCGGGCCCGACGAAACTGCTTCAAACCGCCTCGATCCGGTGTTGGAAGTGACGAATCGGGTGTGGGCGGCCCAAACTTTGCCGGAAGACGACGGGCACCTGTCTCCCGACGGCCGGGTGATGGAAGTCCTCAGCGAACATCTGTGTCAGGGTTGGCTGGAAGGCTATTTGCTAACAGGAAGGCACGGATTTTTCTCTTGCTACGAGGCATTTATTCACATCATTGACTCGATGTTCAACCAACACGCCAAGTGGTTGAAAACTACTCGCGAGATTCCTTGGCGCAGACCGATCGCATCTCTCAACTACCTCTTAACTTCTCACGTTTGGCGACAAGATCACAACGGTTTTTCGCACCAAGATCCGGGTTTTATCGACCACGTAATTAACAAGAAATCGGAGGTTGTGCGGATATATTTGCCGCCGGATGCGAATACTTTGCTGTCAGTAACTGACCACTGTCTCCGCAGCCGCCATTATGTCAACGTGATTATTGCTGGAAAGCAGCCGGCTTTGCAATATTTGGATATGGACTCTGCGATTAAACACTGCACTGTCGGTATCGGGATTTGGGAGTGGGCTAGCAACGATAAAGGTGGCGAACCGGATGTGGTAATGGCTTGCGCGGGTGATGTTCCGACGCTGGAAACTTTGGCCGCTGTTGACATCTTGCGCCGAGATTATCCTGAGTTAAAAGTGCGGGTGGTGAATGTGGTGGATTTGATGACGCTTCAGCATCACACCGAACATCCTCACGGTTTGTCTGACAAGGATTTTGATGCTTTGTTCACGACAGATAAGCCGATAATTTTTGCTTTTCACGGCTATCCTTGGCTGATTCACCGGTTGACTTATCGACGGACAAATCACCCGAATATTCACGTTCGTGGTTATAAGGAAGAGGGAACAACTACCACGCCGTTTGATATGGTGGTGATGAACGATCTCGATCGCTTCCACTTAGTTGGTGATGTAATTGACCGGGTTCCGAAACTGAGTTATGCTGCGGCTTACGGGAAACAGGCGCTGCGGGATAAGCTGATCGAGCACAGGTTGTATATCAATAAACACGGCGACGATATGCCGGAAATCCGCGATTGGAAGTGGCCGCACGGTGGTGCGGTTTCGTCTGAAACGCCGAAGGAAACTAAAGATCCGACGGCGACAGGAGATCAAAGTGTGCGATCGGGTGCTCCGGGATAGCGATATTCTGGGTAGGGGCACGGCCATGTCGTGTCCGTCACAGTGGATTAGGACACGGCAGTGCCGTGTCCCTACGGGATTCCATTTGTATTAGAATAAACAATATTTTTATGCCTGCACCATCTGCGTTATGGAGGCTAGAGCGCGATCGAGTAGCACCTCAACTTGGGCGCGAGTTACTCCCGGAAACCATTCGAGAAACTGGTCAATAGAGGCCCCATCTTTAAGGTTCTCGAAAAAGGCGGCAACAGGTACGCGCGTGCCTCGAAATACCCATGCACCGCTTACCTTGCTTGGATGGCTTTCAATGACTTCAAATAGGTCTATAGTCTGCATAACATTCGTCGCTTTTTGCGGATGAAGTAAAACAACTAAGATATAATTAATCTTAGCATAAATCAACGGTGGTTTAGGATTTGTACATTCAAAAGGGGCGGTAATGCTTAAAGAAATAGAAATCCACAATTTTAGGTGCTTTGAGCAAATCAAAATTTCTGGGTTTGAAAGAGTCAATTTAATCGGCGGTAAAAACAATGCTGGCAAAACAGCCTTGCTAGAAGCAATTTTTCTCTATAACGATCCCGACGGTAGAAGTATATTTGCATTAAAAAAGCTGAGAATGGAATCGTCAGAATCATCAGAATCTTTAGAATGGATACCATCAATAGACTCAATAGACTCAATATATAAAAGGGAATGGGACAACTTGTTTTATTCCCTCAACAAAGACGCAGTTATAGTAATTCATGGAAAAGATGAGAGTAATTTCGTAAGTAAAATAGAAATTTGGCTAGATGAATCTGGAAATGTGGACAATATTTTTTCCGACCAAAATATAGAAAGGTTAAGAGAGTTATTTTTGAAGGAAAAAGATGATTTGTTAGTCCTAAATATCAAATTAACCCAATATAATCGAGAAACTGTTAATTCCGTTGCCATAGCTACTTCATCAACAAAAATGGGGTTTGGCAGTCGTCCTAATGTTAAAGAACCGCCTTTCATTCCATCTTGTATGAGGTCTTTTGAAAGGAATCTCACGGAACTATTTGACCTGGCGCGTTTGAATGAAAAAGATAGCGAAGTTTTAAAAGCTTTTCAGATTCTAGACTCTTCAATAGAATCAGTAGAGAGTTTTTCAATTGGGGAACCCACGCTCTACTTGAGAAGAAAAGGCGAAAAGCGTTTGCCTTTATCATTGTTTGGAGATGCCATGAACCGAGTTGCAGAAATTATTCTTAAACTGGTAAACAGCGAACATAAAATATTGCTAATCGATGAGATAGAAAATGGCATACACTATACAAACCAGCGAGAGTTTTGGAGAATGTTGTTTCGGTTAGCGGTTGAACTGGATACCCAGATTTTTGCGACAACTCACAGTTTAGAAATGCTGCAAGAATTTGCTTATGTTGGTTTAGAACAAAATCAGGAATGTAGCAGCGCCTATTTTGAACTAGCAAAGAAACCCAAAACCAATGAAATAATTGGCATCAGACGCGATTTGGAAACTTTGAATTACGCACTAGAACATCAGAAAGGAGTGAGAGGTGAGTAATATTGTCATAGTAGAAAGTAAAAATGATGCAATTTTTATGAAGGTACTGGTTGATTTTATCAACTGCGATATCCAGATAGAAGAACCAATTTTTATAGATGATTATGAAAGTTTGGAAGGTTTGAATGAAACAAAGTTAATAACTACGTTAAAAGCTTTAGATGCCGACCTGCAAAAAAGAGATATAGAAAAGATTGGAATTATTATCGATATAGATAATGATTCAGAGCAAGAGCGGCTGGAATTGGTAAATAAATGTATTAAACAGGTGTTTGAATCTGAAACTTTGTTAAGCACTAAACAATTTATCGATATTTCTGGAGATAATGGAACAAATGCAAAATTGGCTTGTTACTTTACAAATGTTGGAGGTAAAGGCGAACTGGAAACGCTTTTAAAGGCAATCAAGGCTAAAGATTCTCCTTATGCTGATTGTTTGGATAGCTGGAAAACTTGCCTAGAAAGTCTGGGAAAGAAAATCAACCAGAAAGATTTTGATAAATTCTGGATTAGCAACTATATTAGATTTGATACTTGCTCAAAGAAGGAACATAAACAAGCAGGAGGGAAATGCAGTATGTCTAAGTTTGATTATGTTATGGAACACAAAAAAGATATTTGGGATTGGGATAATCCGACTCTTGATGATTTGAAAGAGTTTTTTAAACTCTTTTGTTAAGATGATAAAATAAAAGAAATAATCGGCGGTTGAAACCGCTTCTACACGAACCAAGTCCGCCTTCGCGGACAAAATACGAACCTAGGAATTTATGAGCTTAAAAATTTACTTTCTACGCCACGGTGAAACAGTTTACAGCAAGACAGGCGGTTTCTGCGGCGACCTCGACCCAGAATTGACAGCCGAAGGCGCTCAAATGGCATCACAGTTTGCCGCAACTTATGCGAAATTGCCTTGGGATGCTGTTTATGTCAGCCCGATGAAACGCACAATTGCTACTGCAACACCTTTGTGCGATACTGTGGGTATTGAAATGCAGTTGCGCGACGGACTTAAGGAAATTAAGTACGGCGAGTGGGAAGGCAAAACATTAGAATTTGTCAAACAAGAATACGCTGAAGATTATATTAACTGGCTAACTGAACCTGCTTGGAATGCACCGAATGGCGGCGAAACTTCTGTGCAAATTGCTAGTCGAGCTTCTTTAATTATCGCAGAAATTCAGGAAAAATACAAGAACGGAAATGTTTTGGTGGTTTCACACAAGGCGACTATTCGGATTATTCTGTGCGGTTTGTTGGGGATTGATTTGGGAAGTTATCGCAATCGCATTGCCGCTCTAGCAGCTTCTGTTAGTATTGTCAAGTTTGATGTGCGCGGGCCTATGCTGGAGGTTTTGGGCGATCGATCGTACATGGATGAAACCCTCCGCAATTTACCAGGTACTTGAGGTTTAGCGATGAAAATATTGGTGCTCAATGCAGGTTCTAGCAGTCAAAAAAGCTGTCTTTACGAGTTAAATGATGATGTTTTGCCCGATCGACCTTTGCAACCTCTCTGGGAAGCTAAAATCGATTGGACTCACCAGCAGGGTGTATCAGAGTTGAAAGTCAAGACAGCAAAAGGTACTCAGTTTGAAGAGGAGTTTGCATCGGAATCTCGCACAAATACTATTTCTCGAATGCTAGAGACTCTTTGGAAAGGCAAAACTCAAACCATTAACGATTTAAACGAGATCGATATTGTCGGGCACCGCGTCGTACATGGCGGGCAAGACTATCAGCAAAGTACGTTGATTTCGCCGGATGTTAAAAAGACGATCGCCCGTTTAGCTGTTTTCGCCCCCGTACACAATCCCGTTAACCTCGAAGGTATTGAGGCGATCGAGAATATCCTCCCAAATGTGCCGCAAATAGCAGTTTTTGATACAGCTTTTCACGCACAATTATCGCCCGCCGCCTTTGTGTATCCCGGCCCCTACGAATGGCTCGAAAACGGGATTCGTCGCTACGGTTTTCACGGGATTAGTCATCAATATTGCGCGCGCAGGGCTGCCGAAATTCTGAACCGAGATTTGGCAGATTTGCGACTAATTAGCTGTCATTTGGGCAACGGATGTTCTCTGGCCGCTATTCACGGCGGGGTGAGTGTGGACACGACGATGGGATTTACGCCTTTGGAAGGATTGATGATGGGAAGTCGATCGGGCTCGATCGATCCTGGTATCATAATTCATCTGTTAAGGCGATCGGATTTAACTGCTGAGAAACTTGATGATATTCTCAATCAAAATTCTGGCTTAAAAGGGATTTCTGGGGTGTCTGGCGATATGCGGCAGATTGGAAATGCTATTAGCCAAGGTAATGACAGAGCTCAACTTGCTTTGGATATTTACATCCACCGCTTGCGCGCCGGAATTGGGGCGATGCTGGCGAGTTTGGGAGGGTTGGATGCTGTGATTTTTACGGCGGGTGTTGGAGAAAATTCTGCGGTTGTGCGATCGGCTGCTTGCGAAGCTTTTGGATTTATGGGGTTAAAATTGGATGGGGATAAAAATCAACAAGTGCAGGGCGATGAAGATATTGCGACGGCTGATTCAGCGGTGAGAGTTTTGGTAATTCACACCCAGGAAGATTGGGAAATTGCGCGGGAATGCTGGAAACTTTACTCGTAGATAATGAAGTTTACATAGCACATTAGATGTTGTAAATTTAAGGGCGTACTTTTGTCGTAAGAGGGAGTGAGCTTATAAACATCTCTGTTTTCGCTATAATAATATTATTTTTGAAGCATACCTAATCCAAAATCATGGTAACAACAGTAAGCGTAGAACACATTGAAACCACACCGGGAATACGAGGCGGGAAACCCCGGATTGTTGGGACAAGAATCGCCGTACAAGATGTCATGGTGATGCACCTAAAAATGGGTTATTCTCTTTTAGAAATTGCCACTAAGTACGAGCTACTCATAGCATCAGTTTATGACGCTATGGCTTATTATTACGATCATCGCCCAGAAATTGATATGAAGATGGCAGAAGATGATGCTTTTGTGGATGAGTTTATGCGTCAAAATCCAGGTAGGTTACAAGCAAAAATAAAGGAATTAAAAGGTGAGTCTGCGAATTAGGTTTCACTTAGATGAGCATATTGATCGTGATATTGCTAGGGCATTACGTCTCTATAGTATTGATGTGACGACAACCGTGGAAGCAGGATTGAGGACTAAGATGGATGAGCAGCAGTGGTTGTTTATTCAACAACAGCAGCGAGTGCTTGTCACTCAGGATAGAGACTTTCTAGCTATGGCTGCTATGAGTAAGGATCATCCTGGTGTGGCTTATTTTAAACAGGGTAGTCGTTCGATCGGGCAAGTAATATAAATTTTGATTGTGCTCTATGAAATTTACATACCTGAAGATATGGTCGGAATGGTAGAGTATTTGTGAGGACGAAGGACGATTCCCTACCGGATAGCTTCGCACGCGCGTACTTTATTGAAATACAGATGAATGGGGATAGATGAGCGATCGCCCTTTGTCTGTTTTTGCTAAAATTAAATAGCTCTAAACATTATAGCAATCCTAAATCATTTGCATAATTCTTGTAGGGGCAATCCCCCCGTGGTTGCCCCTAGATGCTGGGGTAGGCACGGGGGCACTACCCCTACAAATTTATTAAAATCATTTAGGATTGCTATAGTAAGGAGCGTGGATTAAATAACTTCTGTAGGTTGGGTTGAGGAACGAAACCCAACCTACAAAAAATGCAAGTTATTTAATTCTCATTCCTTAGATGTTATTTGTCTATTATAAATTTAAGGGCGATCGCTTTTTACCAATCAAATTGTCAGAGTGAAAACAGCTAGCTTTATGGTGGAAAGTAGCGATAAATATCTTTCCGGTGAAGCACCCTCGCAAAAGTAACAGTGTCACCATCAAAATAAAAACCTATTCGATAGTCGCCAACCCGAAGCCGATACGCATTATTATCACCTTTCAATTTTTTTAAGTTAACAATTGTTTGGAAATCATTACTATTTGGAATTTCCGCAAAAGCAAAAGCCTTGATTTGCTCAAAGACAGGCGTACTTTTAAGAGCTTTTAAATCCTTCAAAAAACTGGGCAGATATTCGACTTTCATTCTGTTTCCAGTTCAGAAATTGCTTGTTCTAAATTTAACGGGGTTTCATTTTTTACCTCGCCCATAGCCAACAGAAGTCCTTTATCTTCGATCGCTGCTAGGAAATACTGATAGTCGTTATAATCTAGAATGACTTGACTGATGTTGCCTTCGGCATCGAATATCAATTCTTTTGCAAGTGGATAGTCTTCTATTTTCATGATTTTTTATGTAAAGATGAGTTGGGAGGGAATGATGCTTCTATTATAACTGAGAGCCTTGAATGGTAGTTTCTTGATGTGTTGTGGAAAGGAAAAAAAACCATTTTATTAGTCCGCGAAGGCGGACTTCGTTTGTATAGTAGCGGTTTCAACCGCCGAGTCCCTCTGGATTACCACGGACTTCCAATCATCACAAAAGCCGACCAATAATAAGGATGCGACAACTTCAAATCCGCAAATCCTTGCAGAGAATCTGGTAACTTCACGCCATCACCCCGACTCGAACCCCGCAATCTGCCGCCCTCCAAACGCACATCTCCCCGCAACATCGAAATTTGCGCTTGTCGCAGCGCCGCCGCTTTAATTCGCGCCGTCTTCAACTGCTGATAAAACTCGCTCATCAATCCCAAAGTACCCTCATCACTCACATACCACAAACTCCCCAAAGCCGTTTGTACACCAGCTTGCAGCGCTAATCCCCCAAAACCCAACTCCGCCTGTGCATCTCCCACCGCAGTCCGACAAGCACTTAAAACTAACAAATTCACCTGCGGATCATTCAATCTCAAATCCGGCAATTGATCCAATCGCAGCCGACTATCCCACAACTGAATAAAAGAATTATTCGGTCCTCCCGGTCGAAATTCGCCGTGAGTAGCTAAGTGAATAATTCCAAAAGGTCGGCTTTGATGCTGTCGCTTCAAATTATCGTAGGTGAAACCCTCATTCAGAACACTAATTCCTCCGGGCCACAATCCCGAAATAGCGGCTATTTCAGCAGGAACCGCCGGCAAAGGTTTCAACTCGGAAAATTGCGACGCACCCATTGCTAAAACTTCAGACTTTCTGATGTCTACGTAGCGACTATCTGTTAAATTGATGCTGGGCATTAAGCTGAGATTGTACTTTTCTACCAAAAATTGCTTTCCGTCGTGCAAAGCAGCAAAGGGCATTCCTCTCAAACCTCGATCGACCACAAAGGAAATAGTATCAGTTTCGCACTTCTTTAAATTATCCTCTAAAGGCTCAATCATCCACTTATGGAGCTGTTGGGAAGATGGTAGATAACTCGTAGTGCCCCGCACGCCCGGTTTTGTAATCTCATTCCTGAACGTAGTTACAACTTTCAGCAGTTCTTCCCGATTCGCTTCCGGCACGGTTTTGTGAACCACTGCACCGCAAGAATCTACTAATACTAAATCTAATTTTTCCGGTTGCGAGAACAGGTAAATTAAGCTGGGTTTCGTACCAGTTTCTTCGCCTACGGATACTAATTTCTTTTTGATTTCGTCGGGAGAGATTAGTTCGTCGCTGAGGTTTAGTCCGAAATATTCCCGGAATTCTTGGCTGAAAGATTTGTCTAGCAGAGACAAAGCTTCCGATATTTTGCCAGTCTCCAAATTCCTGCCGATATCGCTGCGAAATGCTGACTGAATAACTGAATCTCTAATATTTGAATTGATGAAATTTCTCAGTCCTCTGGGAGATTGCATTCTTTCGGGCGGCACTCTTTCTCCGGGTTTTCCTATATCTCGCGATATTCTGTTTTGGTTCTGCCGCTGTTCGCGGTTAAAAGGCTGGTTGGGTTCGGGAAAAAGCCGCCCTCTATCTAATGGGAATCTATCCGTTGGCGATGTTGGTGGCGAATTGGGATTATTGGGATTATTGGGATTATTGGGATTATTGGGATTATTGGGATTATTGGGATTATTGGGATTGGTTGGTTGGTTGGTAGTGACGATTGCACTATTGCCTTGAGTGTAAGAATTTATGAAAGATTGTCCCTGAGTTATCGTACCCGAAACATTGCTGACGATCGCCCCAGCAGTCCCGTTAGCCCTCGCATTTCCCACCGCAAAAGGTGTGGGCGGATTGACATCGCCGCCGCCGTGGGTGATCGTCACAGTACCCGGTTGAGTCCCGCCAGCAGTCGAGATGCTAACAGGAGTGCCGTTTTGGTCAAAAGTACCCGTCACTCGCACTAAACCCGGAGTAGCGATATCAACCCTACCGCCCGGAGCATTTACCGATGCAATGCTAATATCATTTCGAGCGTTAAGATTTACTACCGGAGTGCCATTTCGTCCAAAATTATTAACATTTATTGCCCCGGTTCTGATTTGCCCTCCCGCTAAAATTCCCACAACTTCCGCAGCATTAATATTGCCAGTGCTGACATTTCCCCTGCTAGTTAAATCAACTCCAACTCCCTGTAAATTACCCGCAGTCACGTTTTGCGCCGCTCTCAAATTGATATTTTCAGTTGCCTCAACGTCAGCAACTATCACATTCCCCGCACTGCTGTTAACATCAACAGCAACTCCCCGCAAATTTCCGGCATTCACATCGCCAGATGCTGACAAACTCACATTTCTAGCTGCGGTAGCATTGGTAGTCTGAATACTTCCAGAATTACTATTGACAGAAACTCCAACTCCCTGCAAATTTCCTGAATTTACATTTCTTGCAGCTTGTAAATTGATATTTCCAGTTGACGAAGTATTGGCAGTTGTAATATTTCCCGTACTGCTGGTAACATCCACTGCTCTCCCCTGCAAATTTCCGGCATTTAAGTTGTTGGTTGCTCTCAAAGCAATGGTGGCGGTGGGAGCATTTATCGATCCAACATTAATATTAGTTTGGGCATCCAGATTGACTGTGGCAATGATGCGATTAACTAGATTTGCGGCGGCACGATTAACAGTAATTGCCGCAGTGTTGATTGGCCCTCCCGCTACAATACTGACATCTCCGGTAGTCGCGATCGCACCCGTAGCGACAGCCCCGTTACGGCTGATAGCGCTGACAGTCGCACCCCTGAGCTCCCCTACGGTTAAGTCCCTAGAAGCTGCCAAAGTGAGATTTTCGGTGGCTGTAATATTGACGGGTGTAGTATTGGGGACAATTGTATTGCGATCGCTCAAAACTCCCAACTCGCCGGAGTTACTGGTAACATCAACTTTAGTTCCCTGCAAAGTCCCAAAATTTACATCGCCAAAAGCTCTAAGTTCGATCGCCCCATTTGTCCCAGTATCGATCGACCTGGTTACTATATTACCCCTTACAGTATTCAGACTAATACTACCGTTGATATCAGCACGAGAAATGTCACTTGTCAAAATAATATTGTTATTAGCTTGAATATTAATAATCGAATTCGATCTCAATCTACCCCCAACTATCACAGCCCCTTCTCTACTTTCGAGAATAATTCTACCGCCGTTAATATCTCTAGTTACCACATCATCGCCTGCGGACAAAATCACAGGCCCGCCAGCAGTAAAAATATTTTCTACAGCAATCAAATTTCTGCGAAAAACTGGCGCCGAAGTTAAAGTTGCATCCTCGGTCAAACTATTAGTAGAAATATTAACCGGATTGGCTAGATTTGCCACTCCCGCCCGTAGAATTAAAGCCGGACTGCGGGTCAGAATAGCAATATCTGGATCGTTGGGATTCACATTTTCACTACGCAATCCAGTATCCGGGCCAGTAATCGTAATATCCTCAGCAACAATGCTCCCCTTCGCCTCCACTTTCAGCGAAGTACCAGTATAATCTCCAAAGAAAACAGATTCTTCCGAACTGATAATCGGGTCAAACAAACTGACAAAATTTCCTGGCATTCCCGACAGATTCCGAATCGAAAAATTGCCACCGGAAATAAAGTGAGAATCTCCAGAAATAACGCCGTTGCTAACTAAACTCAAATTCCCGCCGCTTTGGAATTGCGGGGGAAGAGACAAGCCGCCCGTAGCATTTTGAGTCAGAATGTCGATCGTGCGATCGGCTCGAATCTCTAAATTCCCCCCAGCCCGCGCCAAAAAAGGATTCTCGGCGCTATCTCTGACCCGCACCGCATCCCCGGCCCGCAAGTTCAAATCCCCCGTAGTTTGCAGCCTAGCGCCCGCTAACGAGAGATTTCCCGCAGCCGAGATTGTCGCACTTCCCGCATTCAACTGTAGTGGCCCAGATACATTAGGTGCGATCGCCACATCCCCAGCATTCACCTCCAAACCCGAACCCACAAGCCGCACAGAACCGTCATCCGCCACCGCAACACCAGCCGCTTGATTTTGCCCAATACCAGTCAGCAACTGCGGCAAAGAAACAGCATTTAAACTTTGTTGAGAATTCCGAAATTCCGCTGCATTTGGTATTTCCAAACTCAACAAATGCCCCGGTTGACTAATTCGCAAAACATTCTCCCCCGGAACAGCAGCCACAGTAATTTGCCCGCCCGGGGCCGACAACTGCCCCGTAATCACAACCGTACCGCCCAGCAAACTCAAATTTTGCCCTGGAGTCACAGCCAAATTAGCAGCATTAACAATACTTCCTGGTTGAGCACTAAAATAAAAAGCATTTGGCGTGCCGACTAACGCGCTAAAATTATTTGTACCCGCAGCATTAAACCAATTAGAACCAAAACCGACATTAGTAGCAGTAGTTGCAGTGAAAGACCCAGGCACATTCAAACTCGCGTTCGGCCCAAACATAATCCCCGCAGGATTAATTAAAAACAGATTAGAATTGCCACCCGTAACAGTAATTAAACCGTTAATTCGCGAAGCGTCGCCAGAAATTCGAGCTAATATATTTTGGATAGTCGAATTAGTCAAAAAATTAGCAATTTGACCTTCATTCAAGCCGAACTGGCTAAAACTGTGAAAAAGATTCGCCCCGTCTCCCGACAAACTGCCACCGTTGATATCATAGCGGTTGTCGGTGCGGGTGACAGCAGTGCTCGTACCGTCAGCAGCAGGCACTATTGGCTGTGCTTGCGCGAAAGTGTTAAAAATTAACAAAGAAAACGGACAAATAAATAGCCCGGCCTTTTTAATTTTCAAGTTGGCATTTTTCATGGCGGCAAAGTTAGATCGCAATTCACTCAATTATCGCACCCGCAAACAACTTAACCTCTAAATGAACAATTAATTCCCTCATGACAACCCCCACAATCAAAAGCTTGTACACAGACGGCGCTTGTTCCGGCAACCCAGGCCCGGGCGGCTGGGGCGCAGTAGTGTGTTTCGCCGACGGCAACTGTCACGAACTCGGAGGGGCAGAACCCGAAAGCACCAACAACCGTATGGAAATGCAGGCTGCCGTCGCTGCGCTGGAATTTTTTGCCAATTCCGGTCAAACCGAACCAGTCACCCTTTACACCGACAGCGAGTACGTCAAAAACGGCATCACCAAATGGATTCAAGGCTGGAAAAACAAAGGCTGGAAAACCTCGGCGGGCAAAGATGTCGTCAACCAAGACCTCTGGCATCTGCTAGACAAGCTGAATTCCCCGCAAGTCAAATGGGAACACGTCCGCGGCCACTCCGGCGACTTCTACAACGATAGATGCGACGAAATCGCCCGCAAATTCTCTCACAATCTCACTCCCGAACTACAACAGCAGAAACCAACACCAGACAAGGCCGGGGCGGACATTCAGCCACCGCGCCTACACTTGGAAAACACAATTGTTTTGGCAGAAACGGACACAACTGGTAACAAAACGATAGAATCCTATGTCATAACTTCTGACCTTCCGATCGCCAACTCTACCATGATGGATTCAACTACCGATACTCTGGAGAACTTGCCCCGCGAGGTGAGGGTTCAGGAACTCCGCAATCTGATCGAAACCTTGCACATAGCCGACGAAGTTGCCACCAAAGGCTACTTGATTACCAGTTCTGAACTGGCTGATTTGATGGATGTAAATGCCAGCGCTGTCACCAGTCGCGGAGACAACTGGGTTTGGCGAAATTGGGTAGTTTCGCGCGTGCGCCGCGAAGGCAACCAAATTCTCTGGCAATTAGAGAGAATCGACCACGTTAGTACGACTGATTAGTCATTTTTTGAAGGAAGAAGGAAGAAGGAAGAAGGAAGAAATTTTTTTGTTTAAAGTAACAAACAACGAAAATTCTCACATTCTAAATCTTTCTTAAATTCTGACGAATGCCTTGAACCTTTTGCCTTCGGCTATATCTAAGACTAATCCCAAGAACTGCAACCGTAGGGTGCGCACTGCGCACCTTATTCATTAGACCTCTTGCAAAAACAATTAGGACGAGCTCTCCGGCCCATCCAACAGAATCATTTTTTATGGTGGGGTAGGCGTCTCGCCTGCCCTATAAATTGATGAAAAAGACTTTTGCAAGAGGTCTATTTCAAGACCTTAAAAATTGCTAGAGTGCTAAATATCAGGCTCTTACTTGGTATGCTAAACTAACAATTAAAATGCCAAGTAAGCAAACATCTATTTTTGTAATTTTCAAAATTTCTGAAGCCATACGCCGAACGTTTTATTAACTTAAGCTTGTTATTTACACCCTCAATAACACCACTTGTTGTCCTATTAGGAATGAAAAATAAATAACTTAATGAATTACTCAGGTTGAGGTACGGCTCGATAATTCCATTTTGGCAAATATTCGTCAAAAACAATTTTCATA